>OGCQ01000083.1_pt1 | contig 173705 bp, 142 predicted proteins | sample 1570161 | NCBI WGS metagenome assembly OGCQ01 (sample SAMEA4384402, study PRJEB24528) | human gut metagenome
TGCCGAAGATGCGGTCGCCCGCGTCGCCGAGGCCGGGGACGATGTAGCCGTGCTCATTGAGCTTCTCATCGACTGCGCCGCAGTAAAGCTCAACATCGGGGTGCTTTTTGGTGATGAGCTCGATGCCCTCGGGAGCAGCAACGAGGACCATGAGCTTGATGTTGTGGCAGCCGCGCTTCTTCATTTCGGCGATCGCTGCGTCGGCAGAGCCGCCGGTGGCGAGCATGGGGTCGACAATCATGATATCGCGCTCGGCGATGTCCTTCGGCATCTTGCAGAAGTAGACGTGCGGCTCAAGCGTTTCCTCGTCGCGGAACATACCGATGTGGCCGACACGGGCAGACGGAACCATGCGCAGAACGCCGTCGACCAGTCCAAGACCGGCGCGCAGAATGGGCACGACTGCAATTTTCTTACCGGCCAGCGTCGGCTCCTCCGCCGTGCAGATCGGCGTTTCGACCGTCTTGGTGGTGAGCGGCAGATCACGGGTGGCCTCATAGGTGATGAGCATCCCGATCTCGCTGACCAGCTCCCGGAAATCCTTGACGCTGGTGTTTTTATCGCGCATGATCGTCAGCTTGTGCGCGACGAGCGGATGATCCATGACGTGTACGTGTTCTCCAAATGCTTTCGTGCTCATGATGTTGCTCCTTTGTCTTTTCTATTCAATTATTTTTTCAAATAAAAGTCCTTGTCATGCTGCCGCGTGCGCTCTGCCTGCGCCTGACGCAGATAATTGGGCGTCAGCGCGGCGGCGTCTGCCGGTTCGCCCGCGGCGATCTTTTCCATTGCGGTCAGCGCCACGCCGGAGGCCCTTTGCTGGCGCAGATGCTCGGGAAGCAGCCGCAGCGGCAGATTCTCCTCCTTCAATGTGTCAAAAACGAGCTTCGCGCCGTCGCCGGCGAGATACACAGGGCCGGGAATATTTTTCAGCTCCTGCGACAGCTCTGAAATTGCGATTGCGCGGTCCTCCGTGCGGCGCAGGAGCGCTCCATCGGTCCAATTGAACAGCGCGTTATAGATTTGCCCCTTCCGCGCGTCCATGCAGGCGCAGTAAACGCCGTCGGCGCAGGCTGCGCCGCGCACCATGGCCTCCAGCGTCGAAACGCCGTAGAGCGGGAGCTGACGGCCCCACGCGAAGCCCTTGGCACAGGCCATGCCGATGCGCACGCCCGTAAAGCTGCCTGGCCCGGCGGCGACGGCGACAGCGTCGATATCCTGTGGGGTCAGATCACAGCCGGAGAGCATATTTTTTGCCAGCTCCATCAGCGTTCTGCTGTGGGTCTGGCCGGAATTCTGCATATATTCCGCAAGCAGGCAGCCGTCGGACAGCAGCGCCGTACCGGCTGCCTTCGCAGAGGATTCAAATGCCAGCAGCTTCAAATCGGCTCCCTCCTTCGATGGTGATGCGGCGGGTATCGGGTTCAAGCGGGTCTTTCTCGATGGTGATATGAATTGCGTCCCGCAGTGCGTCTTCCACGTTTTCGCTCCACTCGACGGCACACACGCCGCCGCGTGCAAGATAATCCTCCCAGCCGATGTCGAACAGCTCGTCCGAGGAGCCGAGGCGGTACATATCGAAATGGAACAGCGGGATGCGGCCCGTCAGGTATTCATTGACAATGGTATAGGTCGGGCTGGTCACGAGATCTGTGACACCGAGGCCCTGCGCAATGCCGCGCGTGAGGGCCGTCTTTCCTGCTCCCAGATCGCCGAAATAGGCGATCACATCGCCCGGCAGGAGGCGCTTTGCCAGTCTTTGTCCAAGCGCCTGCGTTTCGTCCGCGCTGTGCGTGGTGATCTGCATACCAAAGCCCCCTATCTGCCCCATTTTATATCTGCCGCATTATAACACAGAAATCAAGTAAAATCAATTCAAAATCATACCAAAACCACGGCAATTTGAAAATCGTGGTTTACTTATTCGTCCTTTTTTGATACAATGTAAAATTGAATTAGGATTCCTTTTTTCAAGCTTTATTTTTGCATTCAAAGGAGGCGGCTTTATGCACGGGATATGGAAAGCGATCGGCAGCTTTGTCCGGCGCGCAGATATGATCCTTCTGAGCCTTTGTATTGCCGCCAGCGTCTTCGGCATTGTGGTCATTTCCAGCGCAACAAACGTCAAGGGCAGCGCGCAGTATGTCCGCACGCAGATCCTTGCGCTGGTTCTTGGTATTATTTTATATGTCTTTTTCACGCTGGTCGACGTCGATATCATTGCCGAGCGGCGCGAGCTGCTGCTGATCTTCTCGGCGATCTTCATTCTTCTGCTGTTCCCCTTCGGCGATACCCGAAGCGGTAACCGTTCCTGGCTGGCATTCAGCTTCCTGCCGTTTTCCATCCAGCCTGCGGAGATCTGCAAAATTCCGTTTATCATGATTCTGGCCAAGACCATGAGCATCCGGCAGAACAAGATCTCGCATATCTCAACGGTCCTGCGGCTCGCAGTCATCACGGTCTTCATGTTTGGCCTGATCGTCGTAGCGTCGGAGGATCTGGGTGTTGCGCTGCAGTATCTGTTTATTTTCGTCATTATGGCGTTTGTCGGCGGCGTGAGCCTTTTGTGGTTCCTCGGCGCGTTTGCGGTGCTGCTTGTGGCCTCGCCGTTTTTGTGGCAGTTTCTCAGCTATGACCGGCGCAGCCGTATCTGGGTGCTGTTTGACCCGCGTATCGATCCGGCGGCGCAGGATCAGCGCTATCAGATGAACCGCAGCCTGCGCGCGCTGCAGAACGGCGGCATCACAGGACAGGGACTGTACCACGGGACGATGGTGCAGAGCGGCACGATCCCCGCACAGCACACTGACCTGATCTTCTCCTCTATCGGCGAGGAGCTCGGTATGCTCGGCTGCATGGCAGTTCTCATTCTGCTGACGGCCATCATCATCCGTATCATCTATGTCGGCATCAAATCCGGCAACTATATGAACCGGCTCATCTGCGTCGGCATCGCTGGCATGCTGACGGCGCAGGTGTTCATCAACATCGGCGTGTGCATCGGCCTTGTGCCGGTCATCGGCCTGACGCTGCCATTCTTTTCCTACGGCGGCAGTTCGCTCGTCACAATGTTTTTCGCCATGGGCATTGTATCCGGCATCAATATGCGCCCAGCGCCGGACAGCAGCGCACGGTATATCCGGCCTCCGCTTTCAGCATAAGCGGCACCAGACAATTCTCTTTGAAAGGAGTTATCAACATGAAGGTTATTTTAACGCAGGACGTAAGAGGTCAGGGCAAGCGCGGCCAGATGATCGAGGTATCTGACGGCTATGCGCGCAACTTCCTGCTGCCGCGCAAGCTTGCGCAGGAAGCGACCGCAGACAACATCAACACCATGCGCATGAACGACAAGGCCACGCAGGAACGGCAGGCCAAGGAGCGCGCGGAAGCGCTCGAGCTGCGCAACCGCATGAAGGATATGACCGTCGTCGTCACCGCCAAGGGCGGCGGAGCGGGCCGCCTGTTCGGCTCGGTCACGAACACGGAGGTTTCCGAGGCGCTTGCAAAGCAGGCCGGGATCCAGCTGGACAAGCGGAAGATCGTTCTGGACGAGCCGATCAAGTCGGTCGGCGTTTACACCGTCAAGTGCAAGCTCGGCTATGAGATCAACGCAGAACTCAAGATCGAGGTCAAGGAAGCCTAAGTGCGCCTGACCATCATTTCCAGGAAGGATGTGAACATCTATGGATGAGGAACTGCTTCAGCGGCAGGCCCCGCAGGCACTGGAGGCGGAGCAGTCCGTGCTCGGCTCGATGCTGATCGACGAGCGCTGCGTGCCGGACGTGGTCGGTATGCTGCAGCCGGACGATTTCTATCTCCGGCAGAACCGCGAGATCTACGAGACGATCTATACGATGTTCAACTTCTCGGAAAAGATCGACCCCGTTACCGTACTCAATAAAATGAAAGAGCGCGGCGTGTATGACGAGCAGAGAAGCTATGATTACATCGCACAGCTTTTGAAGATCACGCCGACCGCCGCCAATGTCAAGCAGTATTGCACGATCGTGCATGACAAGTCGCTCCTGCGTGCGCTGGCGACTGCGTCGTCGGAGATCACGGAAATGGTCTACGACGGCGTCGGCACGGCGCAGGAAATGCTCGAGGTTTCGGAGAAAAAGATTTATTCGCTCCGGCGCGGCAACACTGGTGACAGCCTGCAGCACATCGGCAAGGTCATGATCAACGTCTACGACCGGTTGGAAGAGCTGGCGGCCTCCGGCAGCGAGATCCCCGGTCTGTCTACCGGACTTCACGATCTTGACCGCAAGATCAACGGCCTGAACAAGACCGACCTGATTCTGATCGCAGCCCGTCCCGGTATGGGCAAGACGGCTATCGCGCTCAATATCTGCCTGAACGTGGCGAAGACCTATGAAAAGACTGTCGCGTTCTTTTCGCTCGAAATGTCGCGGGAGCAGCTGGTCATGCGTCTTCTTTCCACGGAAAGCTTTGTTGAAAACCAGAAGCTTACGACCGGTCATCTGGATGAGGAAGACTGGGGAAAGCTCTCTATCGCCTCGTCCGCGCTCAGCCAGACGGATATCCGCGTGGACGATAACCCGGCTATCACGGTCGCGGAGATCAATGCAAAATGCCGCCGGCTCGACAATCTGGGGCTGGTTTTGATCGACTATCTGCAGTTGATGACCGCCGCCGCGCCCGGCAAATCCGGCGACAACCGCGTAACGGTCGTCAGTGACATCTCCCGTGCGCTCAAGATCATGGCAAAGGAGCTGAATGTGCCGGTCATCTGTCTCAGCCAGCTGTCCCGTGCCAACGAATCGCGTACCGACAAGCGGCCGATGCTGTCCGATCTTCGCGAATCCGGCGCTATCGAACAGGACGCAGACTCCGTCATGTTCCTCTACCGCGACGAGTATTATAACCCCAACACGCAGGACAAGAACATTGCCGAGTGCATTGTTGCGAAAAACCGTCACGGCGAGACCGGAACGGTCAAGCTGCAGTGGCGGCCGCAGTTCTTTACGTTCTCCGATCTGGAATGGAAGCATGACGGATAAAATTCTTTCGTGGATGCGCGGGCAGTGCATGACGCAGCCGGGCGATACCGTGATCTGTGCCGTTTCCGGCGGCGCGGATTCCGTCTGTATGCTGCACATTCTGCTGTCCCTGCGGGCTGCGCTTGACATTACGGTTGAAGCGGCGCATTTCAATCATCAGCTGCGCGGCGAAGAATCAGACCGCGACGAGGCGTTTGTCCGTACGCTCTGCGCCGAACTGGGCGTCGTGCTCCATGTTGATAACGGTGATGTACGTGCCCGCGCGGCAAAGACGCACGAATCCGTTGAGGAAGCGGCGCGTGCGCTTCGCTACACGTTCTTCTCTTCCCTGCCAGGTTTAATTGCAACGGCGCACACGCAGGACGACAATCTGGAAACGGTGCTTCTGAACCTCACGCGCGGCACCGGGCTTGCCGGGCTCTGCGGCATTCCGCCGACGCGCGGGCCGTTTATCCGGCCGATGCTTGCCGTCTCCCGTGCGGAGATCGAGGCGTATCTCGCGCAAAACGGACTTTCCCATGTGACTGACAGCACCAATTTTCTTCCGGACGCACGGCGCAACCGCCTGCGGCAGTCTGTCATCCCGCTTCTCAAAGCGGAGAATCCATCCCTCTGCGAAACGGCGTTTCGTATGTGCCGGCTTCTGGAGGCGGACGAAGCGCAGCTTTCTGCGCAGGCAGAGGCAGCGCTGCGGCAGGCCCGGCTTTCGGATGGGATCCGGTGCAGCGCCCTTACCGCGTATCCGTCTGCCGTCCGCACGCGCGCTGTCAAGCTGCTGCTCGGCGAGATCCACGCGCCGAAGCTTTCGGAGCGGCACATCAGTGCCGTCGACCGGCTGCTGTTTTCCGAATGCCCCTCTGCCCGCGCATCTCTGCCGGGCGGATTTTTGGCGCAGCGGGAATACGACCGGCTGCTTCTTACTGCCGGCTCCCCTGCCGCATTCGAGCCGGTCACGCTTCTGGCCGGGGAATCCGCCGTTCTTCAGCCGCTTGGCCTCCGTGTTTGCTGCGAATGGCAAGAAAATTTTTCAGAAATTCAAAATACACTCTCCACTTTTGCCGTAAAGTGTGATACGATAGGCTCAACTACACAGATCCTGTTCCGTCCGCGCCGGGCGCACGACGAGATGCGTGTCTCCGGCGGCCGGAAAACGCTGAAAAAGCTCATGATCGACCGCAAGATTCCTCTGGACAGGCGCGGCCTGCTTCCTGTGGCTACGGACGAGCATGGAATTCTCGGCGTCTACGGGATCGGCGTCAATCTTGATCGTGCAGCCGCCTCTGGCGACCGCGCGGTCATCATCAGAATAGAAGAATTAGAGAAAGAGGATTCGCTGTATGATTAACAAATCTGATATGCTTCAGGACATTGAACGCGTTCTTGTTTCCGAGGAGGAGATCCACGCACGGATCAAGGAGGTCGGTGCGCAGATCGCGGAGGATTACCGCGGCAAGTGCCCGATCCTTGTCGGCGTGCTCAAGGGCGTCGTCCCGTTCTTTGCGGAAATGGCCAATGCCATCAGCATTCCTGTGCAGGAGGACTTCATGTGCATCACCTCCTTTGAGGGCGGTACGGAATCCACCGGCAAGCTGACGTTCCGCAAGGATATCGATCACGATATCGAAGGGCGGCATGTTCTGATCCTTGAGGATATCATCGACTCCGGCAGCACGCTCAAAATGATCTGCGAAATGTTCCGTGAGCGCAAGCCCGCGTCCATCAGGATCTGCACGCTGCTCGACAAGCCCACGGGCCGCAAGGTCGATCTGAAGCCGGATTACACCTGCTTCACCGTTCCGCCCGCGTTTGTCGTCGGCTTCGGTCTGGATTACGAGGATTATTACCGGAACCTTCCGTTCGTCGGCGTTCTGAAGCCTTCCGTCTATCAGGATCAGTAAGCTGATCTTTCTATCTATTCTTTCAAAAGGAGATACTCCGTGAATCAACAGCCCAAAACCGTACAGACGATCATTCTGATCGCGATTCTGGCGCTGGTGCTTGTGGTGATCTCTTCGTCCCTGCTCACGCAGAACAGCAGCAGGCTTGCCTATTCCGACGTGCTCGACCTGTTCGAAAATGAACGGGTCGAGTCGTTCGTTTTACAGGGCGACACGCTGACCATGACGCTGTACGCCAGCGATACGGCGCAGGCAGGCACGGCAGCCGCCAGGATCGGCGACATTGAGACATTCCACAAGGACCTCGACGAGACCATTGCCGCGCAGAGCGCGTCCGGCATTCTCAAGTCCTACAACTATCTTCCCGCCGTCAACTCCATCTGGCGGTCTGTCCTGCCTTATCTCGTCGTCGGCGTTGCGTTGCTGTTCGTCTGGTTCATCCTGATGAACCGCTCCGGCGGCAGCCCGAACGCCATGTCGCAGTTTACGCGCGCAAACGCCCGCTTCGGCGTTCCGAACGGCGAAGCCGTTACCTTTAAGGACGTTGCAGGCGCGGATGAGGAGAAGGAAGAGCTTTCCGAAATCGTAGAATTCCTGCGCGACCCGGATAAATTCAGACAGCTTGGCGCGAAGATCCCCAAGGGCGTTCTGCTGGTCGGCCCTCCGGGCACCGGCAAGACGCTGCTGGCAAGAGCTGTCGCCGGTGAGGCAAACGTCGCGTTCTTGTCCATTTCCGGCTCCGATTTTGTCGAGCTTTATGTCGGCGTCGGTGCAAGCCGTGTGCGCGACCTGTTCGATCAGGCCAAGCGTGTTGCGCCCGCTATTGTATTCATCGACGAGATCGACGCGGTGGGCCGTCAGCGCGGCGCAGGTCTTGGCGGCGGTCACGACGAGCGCGAGCAGACGCTCAACCAGCTGCTCGTGGAAATGGACGGCTTCTCTGCAAACGAGGGCGTGATCGTCATCGCGGCGACCAACCGCAAGGATATTCTCGACCCCGCCTTGCTTCGTCCCGGACGGTTCGACCGGCAGATCTATGTCGGCGCGCCGGACTGGCGCGGAAGAGCGGAGATATTGCAGGTCCACGCACGCAAAAAGCCGCTGGCAGACAATGTCGATCTGCCCGCCATTGCAAAGGCGACTGCCGGCTTTACCGGCGCCGATCTTGCGAATCTGCTGAACGAGGGTGCACTGCTTGCTGCGCGGAACGGCAAAGCCGCCATCACGCAGCAGGATCTGGAAGCTGCCATGATCAAGGTTATTGCAGGTCCGGAGAAAAAGAGCCGCGTCGTCAGCCACTCCGAAAAAATGCTCACTGCCGTCCATGAGGCCGGACACGCCGTGTGTATGTATTGTCTGGACTCGCAGGATCCCGTGCACCTGATCACCATCATCCCCCGCGCACAGGCGGGCGGTATGACCATCAGCCTGCCGCAGGATGACAAATCCTACGCTTCGCGCAATGAAATGTTCGAGACGGTCGTCTCCTTCCTTGGCGGACGTGTTGCGGAAGCGCTGAAGCTGTGCGATATCTCGACCGGCGCATCGAACGATCTCCAGCGCGCAACAAAGCTTGCGCGGGATATGGTCGCGACCTACGGAATGTCGGACGCGATTGGCCCTGTCTCCTATTCGTCGAGTCAGGAGGTCTTCATTGGCCGGGATTACGAAAAAACGAAGCCCTATTCCGAAGCAACGGCAGGCGAGATCGACGTGCAGGTGCAGTCGATCATGCGCGAGGCATACAAGCGCTGCGAGGAGATCCTGACCGCGCATTCGGAACGGCTGGATAAGATCGCGGGCTTCCTGATGGAAAACGAAAATATGAACCGCGCTCAATTTGAGGCGGTCATGCAGGATGAAGCATTGGATGCTCCCAAATCGTAAGGAACCAGCTTGCGCGCCGCAGAGACTGCGGCGCGCAAATCATTTGGAGGACATATGTATTACCGCTCCCTGAACGCGTATCTGCGCGAGACATTCGGCTGCAAGGTCTATAAGCTGGCGCTTTCCGCCGGATGCACCTGTCCGAACCGCGACGGGACGCTCGACGCACGCGGCTGCATCTTTTGCAGCGGAAGCGGTGAATTCGCCGCCTCCGCCGCGCTCCCGGTTTCTGAACAGCTTGCCCAGGCCAAACGCCTTGTCGCGGCAAAGGCCGGGCCGGATGCCCGATATATCGCCTATTTTCAGGATTACAGCAATACCTATGCGCGCGCCGATCAATTAAGGCCGCTGTTTCTGGCCGCAATCGACCGGGATGAGATCTGCGCGCTGTCTATCGCGACCAGACCGGACTGTCTGCCGCCGGAGATCCTCGCGCTGCTCGCGGAGCTGCGGGAAAGGAAGCCTGTCTGGGTCGAGCTTGGCTTACAGACGATCCACGCATCCACTGCGCGGTATATCCGGCGCGGCTATCCCCTTTCCGTGTTTGACAATGCCGTCCGGCAGCTCAAGGCGCTGGATATCCATGTGGTCGCGCATATGATCCTTGGACTTCCCGGCGAAACACCGGAGATGATGGTGCAGACCGCACGCTACATCGGTCAGAGCGGTGCGGACGGCATCAAGCTCCATCTGCTGCACGTTTTGTCCGGGACAGACCTTGCTGAGGACTACGCCGCCGGATACTTCGAAACCATGACGCTGGATGCGTATCTGTCCGTACTGGAAGACTGTCTGCGCGTGCTGCCGCGCGAGCTGGTCATTCACCGTATGACCGGAGACGGCGCGAAGCGCAGCCTGATCGCTCCCATGTGGAGCGCGGATAAAAAGCGGGTCCTGAATGCGCTCAACCGCCGGTTCCTGTCCGACGATCTGGAACAGGATTCGGCGCTGCTGCTCTGAACGTTTCTTCGATTCTGAATATTTTTCGAAAATGTCGAATAGAAAAATGATTGACAATCGTGAAAAAGCGTGTTATTCTGATTCAAGAGTAACGAATGCGGGCGGAAAAGCCCGCATTCACGTCGTTTTCGATATTCTCGTTCAAGAATATCGAACTTCGGCGAACTTAGTTCGACTATATCGGAGGAAAGAGAACATGAAAAAAGAAAACCTGTTCGTCATTCTGACCGGTGTTGTCATCGGCATCGCAGCACTCGTGCTGACGGCGCTCGGCAACCCGGCCAACATGGGCTTCTGCATCGCGTGCTTTGAGCGCGACATCGCAGGCGCTGTGGGTCTGCATTCTGCTGCCAAGGTCCAGTATGTCCGCCCGGAGATCATCGGCCTTGTGCTTGGCAGCTTCCTGATGGCGCTGGCCTCTAAGGAATGGAAAGCCAGAGCCGGTTCGTCTCCCGCGCTCCGCTTTGTGCTCGGCGCATTCGTCATGATCGGCGCGCTGGCCTTTCTCGGCTGCCCGCTGCGCATGGTGCTGCGTCTGGCTGGCGGCGATCTGAACGCCGTCGTCGGTCTGGCCGGCTTCGCCGCCGGTATCTTCCTCGGCACGATCTTCATCCGCAAGGGCTTCACGCTTCAGCGGAACTACGCCACCAAGACGCTCGACGGCACGGTGCTGCCCGCTGTCATGGTCGGCCTGCTGATCCTGTTCCTGGCTGTTCCCACGCTGTTCAAGCTCTCTGAGGAGGGCCCCGGCTCCAAGCACGCTCCGTTCCTGATCGCGTTGCTGATCGCGCTGGTTGTTGGCGCGCTGGCACAGAAATCCCGTATCTGCATGGTCGGCGGTCTGCGCGACACGATGATGTTCAAGGATCTGCACCTGCTGTGGGGCTTCATCGCCATTTTCGTCACAGTCCTCATCGGCAATCTCTGCCTGCATAAATTCAATCTCGGCTTCGCCGGACAGCCGGTTGCACATTCCGACCATGTGTGGAACTTCCTCGGTATGCTGCTCGCGGGCTGGGGCTCGGTGCTGCTGGGCGGCTGCCCGCTGCGTCAGCTCATTCTTGCCGGCAGCGGCAACGCGGATTCTGCCGTTACGGTGTTCGGCATGATCGTCGGCGCTGCGTTCGCGCATAACTTCGGCCTTGCCGGAAACGCGGCCTCCGAAAGCTCTGCGGGCGGCGTTTCCACCAATGGCCGCGTCGCAGTGGTGCTCGGTATCGTGATCGTGCTGGTGATCTCCATCGTAAACAGCATGAAGAAGCAGGAGGCGCAGAAAAATGGTTGATGCAAGAGGCTATCTCTGCCCCATGCCCGTCGTGATGGTGCAGAACGCGATCAAGAAGGACAATCCCGCTGCATTGGAAGTTCTCGTCGACAACGAAACTGCCGTTGAAAACATCAAGCGCTTTGCCGCGCACAGCGGCTATCAGGCGGCTGCCCGTGAAGACGGCACTGATTATCACCTGACGCTCACGAAGAAATAAGCAATACGCAAAACAAAAAGCCGTGAAATTCCGATGGGACATTCGGAGTTTCACGACTTTTCTGATTTTTGTAGTACGTCAGCCGGCTCTGCAGCGGATGGCAAGCCTTGACTGGCCGCCGACGGTACAGGTGAAGAGTGTCAACGGCCAGCCGCCGCTGGTCATATCGGATATGGCGTAGGGAGAAAGCGTTTCAAGGGAATCGACCTTGTAGCGGAACACAGTCCCGTCCATGTCTGTAAACGTGACCGCATCGCCCGGCTGGAGCTGCGTGAGAGACGCAAAATGGCTGCGGTAATTGTGCCCCGCAATGACGAGATTTTCAAGATACGCGGAGCCGGAGTAGCGGCAGGGCGCGATCTGCAGGCCGGGATAGCTCCATGTGCTGATGATGGGGAGCGACAGGCCGAGCGCGGGGATATCCAGAACGCCGATGTAGCTCTGGCCGTCGATCTCGCGTTCCGGCATGGGCAGCTCCGGATTCAGCACATAATCCGGGACAAAAGCCTCCTCTTTCCCCTCTCCAGTGGGAGACTGGGAAAGACTTTCCTGCCGGGGCAGGTCGGGTATCAGGCGTTCAAGGACAAGCTCGGCAGCGTCGCCTGCGGCTGCATCGCGGCGGAGGTTATAGGCCGTGAGCAGCAGCGCGGCGAGAAGGAGCAGCAGCCCCAGAATCGTGCAAAGCGTTCCGCGTTTAATCATGATCATTTTTCCTTTTCAAGAGCGTGCCCAAAATCAGAAGCAGCAGGCCCGCCGCGGCAAGCACCGGGACCGGCCACCAGAGAAGCCCCGTCTGCGGAAGCTTCTGATGCTCAGGTGTATTGGTCAGAATGAACGTATCGCCGGTTTCCCGGATGCTTGAAATGTAGCCGGGAACGGCATTTTCCTGTATTGCCCAGACGATCTCCGTGCCATCCGGGTTATACCGGGGAAGGCCGCTCCATGTGTACTGCCAGCTGTCCGTGCAGCTGATAGTCCTTGTGTCGTAGACCGTGCCGTCCTTCAGGAGCGTGACCGTGATCGTATCGGGGCGTTTCTGCTCATAGCCCGCGTCGTCCCAGCGCTTGATCACGGTGCGCGTTGTGCTGTCTTCGTCCGGGCTTTGCGGGTTGTAATGTTGGTGTCCGCCGCAACTTTTTCAGCCGTGGCAAGCTCATAAGGTGCTCGCGCACTGTCGCCGGTGTACATCGGGAGCAGATCGGTCTTAACGGTCGGATTGCCGTTTTCGTCGCACTGCATATCGCTGACCTTAAGATCCGCACTGCGGGAAAGAACGAACTTTGCGCCGATCAGCGGAGTCTTGGTCGTGCCATCGATTTTGGAAACGATCATGGCAAACGTCCATGCGTGGACAGAGCTCTCAGGCGTTTTGCCGGTGCCCTCGCCGTTGGGGTCGTTGCTGTACTCAAGATAAGCGGTGTTGGTGTTCTTACCTTCGCCGATGATATAGAAGTCGGCCTTGTCATTCAGAACAGCGGTATAGTTGACGCACAGGTCATTGCCTGCCTCGATCACGCCGTCGGCGATAGCCTGCTTGATACCGATAGAAAGCTCGAAGTGATCGACTTCCTTGCCGTCGACCATGATCTTGCTGGTAACAAGCGAGCAGTATTTACTGTTGAGCTTGTTGTTCGGATCATTCTTGATCTCAATGGAGAAATCCTCCTCGGATTTGAAGTGTGGAACAGCAGGGCTTTCAGTGTCTGTAACCGTTCTGAAATTTCTTTGAAATCAATTCGAGATCGACTGTTCATAATCTGGATAATAAGTTGACATAAAATCATTAAGAATTCTTAAATATTCGATTTTTCACGGAAAAAGCGGACTTTTCCAGAAAACCACCTATTGCGTTCTGAAAATCATTATGCTACGATGTTCTTAGAAGATGGGCAGGAACAGCGCTCCGCGCAGCCCCTGCGAACCGGTGCGCGTGTGGGATCCCATACGCGTACCATGCGCTCCCGGCAAGCATTTGCCGGGCATGGAAATTAAGGAGGAAATGCTTATGAAAAAACGTTTTGTGGCGCTTCTGCTGTGCCTTGTCATGGTAGTTGGCCTGATTCCGGCGGCGATGGCCGCCGGTCCAGAAGGTGACCGAAATTACATCACATTCAAAGCGAACGATGGAAGCTACGGAAGTTCCAGTGAAAGACTGCAGCAACTCACAGAGAGTGACGTTGCAATTGGCTCGGTCACGCTCCGTGCGAATGACTTTAACAGAGATGGCTACACCTTCCTCGGCTGGAGCACCGAACCCAACGGCCAGAAGATCTATAACGACGGCCAGACTGTTTCCGTTACCGAACTGTTCGGCGGACGCACCTACGCTGTTCTGTACGCTGTCTGGCAAAAGGACGGCGTGACGCCGCCCGCCGGCCCGTACACTGTGACCTACCGGCAGCTGACGGAGGTTTCTCTGACAGATGCCGATGTCGTTGATGCAAATGTCAGCGCCATGTACACAGTCAAGAGTTTCCCGCTGACGTGGAAGACGCCTGCAGGCAAGTCTTTCGCGGGCTGGACGCCGGACAACTATACCATCTATATGCCGGGCCAGAACATTGTCCTCGCCCAGAATATGACCCTGTACCCGGTCTACCGCGACACCGTCTCGACCTGCGAGATCACCTACAACGATGTGCGTGACCAGCAGGCATGGAAGGTCACGGTCAACGCAGGCGATTCTGTTTACATTGATCTGAACGGCGGCACCGAGGCTTACCTTGACGGCGTCAGGATCGCTGTCTCCGGCAGCTACCGGGTCACGCGCTCCTGCACGCTGACGTTCGCCTACAAGGGCACGCAGAAGTCTATCGGCTGGGAGTATGATGCAGCCCGGACCCGCTTTACAGCCAGATGGGCGGTTTCCAATGTCACGGTCACCTATTATGACTATGATTATGCGCGCGTCATGGAAGAGACGCTTGCCTATGGCGGCACTGTGACCGTCGACCCGAACGGTGGCGCAGCCTATCTGGATTCCACATACGTGAACAGACAGACAGTGCTGAACGTGACAAAGAACGCGACGCTCTATGACGCGACCCGCACCGGCTACAAGTTCTACGGTTGGGATAAAACCTATGACCGCAACGGCCAGCCCGTCTTTACCGCCATGTGGACGAAGAACGGTCAGGCGGACACGTATGACATCTTCTACTATGACTTTGATGATGCCAAGAGCGAATATGCCCGCTTCTACGCGAATACGCCCATCGTCATCGATCCGAACGGCGGCACGGCCCGGCTGGATACCATGTCGTTTACAACGAAGCAGTCGTTCCGGATCAACCGGGATTACACGCTCTCCGACGCGGCCCGCACCGGCTATAAGTTCTACGGCTGGGATCTGACAAAATCCGGTGATACCTACACCTTTACCGCCATGTGGACAAAGAACGGCCTGTCGGAAACCTACGACGTCTACTACTATGACTACGACGACGCCAAGAGCGAGTATGCCCGCTTCTACATTGACACGCCCATCGTGATCGACCCGGCCGGCGGCTCGGCCCGGCTGAACAATATGCCGTTCGCAAACAAGCAGTCGTTCAAGATCGACAAGGATTACACGCTTTCCGACGCGGCGCGCACCGGCTACACGTTCTATGGCTGGGATCTGACGAAGTCCGGCAATACCTACACCTTCACCGCCATGTGGACGAAGGCCACGAGCACGGTTCCGTATATGCTCAACGGTGAAGACCATTACGCCTATATCAAGGGCTATCCCAACGGCTCCTTCAAGCCCAACGCGACCATCACCCGCGCCGAGGCGGCTTCCATCTTCTACCGCCTCCTGACGGATTCGACCCGCAAGACCTACTCCACCACCTATAACACCTTCAAGGATGTTCCGGCCAAGGCATGGTACAACACGGCTGTGTCCACCATGGCGAAGCTCGGCATCGTCAACGGTGGCTCTGACGGCTATTTCCGTCCGAGCGATCCGATCACCCGCGCGGAGATCGCCGCGATGATTGCCCGCTGCGACGGCAATTCTTACGGAAGCGCCTACACGAACTTCTCCGACGTCAAGGGTCACTGGGCAGCGAGCTATATCGCCAGAGCCTATGAGCTTGGCTGGATCAACGGCTACGGCTCGACCTATGAACCCGACAAGTACATCACCCGCGCCGAGACAGTCGCCATCCTCAACCGCGTTCTGAACCGCGCGCCGCAGACTACCTCTGATCTGCTCAGCGGCCTGAACACCTTCAACGATGTCAGCGTCACGTCCTGGTACTATCTCGATGTCGAGGAGGCTGCCAACAGCCACACCTACACCAGAAAGACCAACGACTATGAGTATTGGGATAAGCTCATCTCCGACCCGAGCTGGCTGTAAGACCTAAATTCCACAAGAGGGGCGGCGAAAGCCGCCCCTCTGCTTTTTCGCTTCATCACCCAAGCGTTAAAACACCGTCACGATCTTCGCGTTCTCCCGGCTTCCGTACCGCCACACATCCAGCCGTCCTTCCGTCTTCGTGAAGCGCAGCGGCTGCGGAGGCACTGTGTCCAGCCGGTGCAGGACGGTCAGCTTCAGCTTGAGCGTCTCCGGGTGAATGGCCTTGATGTACACGCATACCGGCTGGCCGGGTTCCAGTGTATCGTCCCGTTCTGCCAGCCCGCACAGATTCGGTGTCAGCGCAATAAACACGCCATAATCCGTTTTTCCGCAGGCGATCCCCGTCACGGTCTGCCCCGCACGGAACCGCGCCGCGTTTTCCTGCCACGTTCCGAGCAGTTCCCGGAGCGTCAGCCCCACGCGCCGCCGCGCCGGATCAAGCGACTGGATCAAAACGGGCAGCTGCTGCCCGACCCGCAGCAGCTCACGTGGATGCGTCAGCCGCGATACGCAGAGATTCCGCAATCCGAGCAGCCCGACCGCGCCGCAGCCAATATCACAAAACGCGCCGAACGGCGCAAGCCCTGTGACCACGGCAGGCAGAATGTCCCCGGGCCGCTTTTCGCGGAAGATCTGTTCCAGCGCTGCCTCCTGCGCGCTGCGCCGGGACAGTAGCGCCGTCCCATCCGGTGCGAAGCCCATGACAGTAAAACATACGGGCCTTCCCACGCGCGACAGGATCGCGATATCCCGCGTTTCGCCGCCAAGAATGCCGCGCGCGGCCTCTGCACGCGGCATAACCCCTGCGCAGCAGCCGAGTGCGATATGCAGGTCATGCCGCTCGTCGCATTTGATCGCGGGCGCCTGCAAAATTTTCCGCTGCTGCATCGCCAGCAGCAATTCCTCTTTGGTATACCCCTCCGGCTGCGGGTGCAGCCCCTCCGGAAGAAACTGATGCATAAGATCCCCCCAATTCCTGCTCCAATATATGCAGGCATGGGAAGGAAGGAGATAGAACCATGGACGTACAGGTCGGCGATATCCTCGTCATGAAGAAGGAGCACCCCTGCGGCACAAAGCAGTGGCTCGTACTGCGCAGCGGTATGGACTTCCGCCTGCGCTGCACCGGTTGCGGGCATGAGCTGATGCTGCCGCGCAGCAAGGCGGAAAAAAACATCCGCCAGATTCTGCGCGACGGGAAGCAGATCTGACATTACAAGGAAAACATGACGAACGATAGGCCGCAATTCCGCTTGGAATTGCGACCTCTTTTTTTGCTTCTGCGGCGTATGCTTTTGGAACACGGACAAACAGGGGGGAATGCGGATGACAGTCTATGCAGACGAGGCTTTTTTGCTCAATGGTGCGGTGGATTATCTGCTGCTCATCTGCGCGGCAAAGCTTGGCGGCGGCCGGATCGCACGATTACGCCTGCTGGCAGCGGCTCTGTTCGGCGGATTGTACGCGGCAGCGGCGCTGTTCGCCCCGCTGGGCGTTTTGCAGGGACTTCCGATGAAGCTGGTGAGTCTTGTTATCATGCTGCTGATCGCCTTCGGCGCAGGCCGGCAGACGCTCCGCACGGGTCTTCTGTTTCTGGCGGCAGTCTGCGCGTTTGCGGGTGCTGCGGTCTTAGCCGCGCAGCTGTTCGGGACAGGCGTTTTGGTTCTGCCGGGCGGCACGTTCTACGCGGTGAGTGTTCTGGGCCTCCTGCTGCTGGCAGGGCTTCTGTATATGCTCTGCTATACCGTCTTTTCCTGCACGGCCCAGCATGGCGGTGAGATCCGGACCATGACGCTTCTGTATGGAGGAAATCGGGTCCCTGTCCGCGCGCTGCACGACACCGGCTGCACGCTCCGCGACCCCATGACCGGCGAACGCGTGCTCGTCGCGGATGCGGACGCGCTGCGGGCGCTTCTGCCGGATGCATCCATCACACCCGCCGCGCTTGCAGACCCGGCGGAGCTGCTGCTGCGCCTGAAAACACGCGCCCCCGCGCTTCCGGCGCGGCTTTTGAGCTACAAATGCGTTGGCACGCAGGCAGGCCTGATTTTATGCCTGCGCTGCGAGATACAGGTCAGGCCGGGCGTCCGGAAACGCTGCCTCGCGGCCTTTTCCCCAACGCCCGTTTCAGACGGAGGAAATTATGATGCGCTGATAGGAGGAACGATTGGATGAAATTAGAGGCTATTTTACAGAAGCTCGGCCTTTTGCAGCCGGGGAAGATCATGTACATCGGCGGCAGCGACGTGCTGCCCGCACCGCTGAAGCCGGAGCAGGAGCGGCAGGCCGTCGCCGCGCTGGAACAGGGCGACGAGGCAGCCAAGCAGCTGCTCATCGAGCATAATCTTCGCCTTGTCGTGTATATCGCGCGCCGGTTCGAAAACACCGGTGTCAATCTGGAGGATCTGATCTCCATCGGAACCATTGGTCTGATCAAGGCCGTCAATACCTTCCGGCCCGACCGGAACATCAAGCTTGCGACGTATTCGTCGCGCTGCATCGAAAACGAGATTCTGATGCACATCCGCAAAATCGCCAACCAGAAGACGGAGGTTTCGCTCGACGAGCCGATCAATACCGACTGGGACGGCAACGAGCTGCTGCTGTCCGATGTGCTCGGCACAGACGGCGATATCGTTATGCGGCCGCTGGAGGACGACGTCGACCACCAGCTTCTTCGTCAGGCGCTCGGACGCCTCCCGGAACGGGAAAAGCAGATCGTCTCCATGCGCTTCGGCCTCGGCGGGCGGCAGGAGAAGACGCAGAAGGAGGTCGCGGATATCATGGGCATTTCGCAGTCGTATATTTCCAGGCTCGAAAAGCGCATCATGCTGCGCCTGCGCCGCGAGATCTCACGGCAGATCTACAGCTGAGAGGGACTTGCAAAACAGATTCAAATGTGATATAAATTTATCGATACAATATATCGATATCAGTAAAGGAAGCGGTTTCATGGAGAAAGAAATATCCCGCGCAACGCTTAAGCGCCTGCCGACCTATCTGGCCTATCTGAAAGCCATGCCGGACAGCAGCGGCGTCAATATCTCCGCCACGGCGCTTGCGGCGGGGCTTCATATGGGCGAGGTGCAGGTGCGCAAGGATCTTGCGCTCGTTTCCTCCGGCGGCCGCCCGAAGATCGGCTATAATCGTGCCGCGCTGATCGCCGATATCGAGCAGTTTTTGGGCTACGGCAACACAAACGATGCCGTTCTAATCGGCGCGGGCAAGCTTGGCCGCGCGCTGCTGGGGTATTCCGGCTTTGCGGAGTACGGCCTCAATATCGTCGCGGCGTTTGATGAAAATGACGCTATCATCGGCACCTCCAAGAGCGGCAAGCCCATCATGCACCTGTCGCGCCTCGGCGAGGTCTGCCGCCGCGACCAGATCAAGATCGGCATCATCACCGTCCCGGCAGAGCAGGCCCAGAGCGTCTGCGATCTGCTCATCAGCAACGGGATCCTCGCCATCTGGAATTTCGCCCCCAAGCACCTGAACGTGCCAGACCACATCCTCGTCCAGAACGAAAACATGGCTGCTTCCCTCGCCCTGCTCTGCAAACACCTCAACGAGCAGATGAAATCCGAAAAATGACACAGTTTCGGAAGTTTTTTCTTGAATTTCCGCGTGCCATGCTGTATAATAACACAGCAATGCCGGTGTGTTGGAATGGTAGACGAGGCGGACTCAAAATCCGTTGGGGTAACACTCGTGTGGGTTCGAGTCCCACCACCGGCACCACTCAGAAATGACCTTTGTATGTCAGATGACCGCGCAAGCGCGTTCATCTCGACAGCAAAGGTCTTTCTTCGTTCAAACCCGCAATCGCTTCGCTGGATTGCGGGTTTGTATTCCAAATTTGGCAGTTGATCCATAGTATTCACATGGCACACCGTCGCCGCGAACTGTGCAGGTTCGCGGCGATTTTTTATGCTGGAAAACAGTCAATAATCGCGTTTGCAGAGGACACCTTGGAACTGTAATCCAGATGCGTGTAGATATTTGAGGTTGTGGAAATGTCGCTATGCCCCAGCCATTCCTGAATGTCTTTCAAGCTGACACCGTTTGCATAGAGTACTTCCGGTTCATGAGCGGCAGTGAGGACGTAGAGCGGAAAAACATCCCGGAGCCGGAATTTTTCCCCTCCGTCACATATTTTACCCACGTCACCGGCATCATGTCTGCCTCAGTAGTCTGGGATTTCCACTACCTTCTGCTCATGCAGGAGCCGGAGCGCTATTTCACTGTCTCACTGGCCGCTCAGCAGCTGGGGATCAGTCAGCAGGAGGCTGAGCAGATCCTTTCGGAATTCTACACCCAGCGGCTGCGACAGGGTAGATTAAACATTCCGGTTTCCCGGCACAGGGCACACAGCCACACCGTCCGGAAACGCACCGGAGGATATAAAACGCCGCCTGTCGGAGCAATTCCGACAGGCGGCGATCCCTTTCTGGATATAGAGCTGCCTCAGATGATTTTGGAGCATCATGCTGAGGCAGCCCCTTTTATGTAGGAAGCTGGTTATTTTTCGTTTCATGCTTTGGAACGCCTACGTCGGAGGCGGCTTCCATCTTGAACTTGTCCATGGCTTCACGAGCTTCCGGGATGTTGATGTTGGAAGAGTTACGGTTCGTCATAGTTCTGCATCTCCTTACTTGTTTTGGGGAAATCCGTTTTGATTTCCTACAACCGTAGTTTGACCCGATGCAGGCTTGTTATGAATGGGAATTCGCGGGTCGGCTTCCATGAAATTTTTTGATGCGCATTTGTTCCGCGAATAAAAAGAGATACGGACAGAAGAATCATACTTGCGTCCGGCGCATGGCTATGCTATACTGTTGGTGTACACACCAAAAGCGAAGGATGTGATCCGGATCAGCATTACAAGCGCAAGCCTGCCCGCGAAAAAACGGATCCTGACCGTCTGCGTCAGGCTCTTTCTGGAAAAGGGCTACCGGCGGACGACGCTGGCGGAGATCATTGAAAAGGCCGACGTCTCCTACAGCACGTTCCAGAACATTTTCCGCGCCAAGGACGGCGTGCTGACGGAGCTGGTGGAGTTCATGTTCTCCAATCAGTTCGCCATGGCGCGCAGCATGACTGGCGCGCAGCTGCCGCCGGTGTATACCTACGCCGTAGAAACGGCCATTCAGATGACGCTGACGGAGCTGAACGAAAATCTGCGCGAGATCTACATCGAAGCCTACACGCAGAAGGAGGCTTCGGACTACATCTTCCGCGAAACGGCGAAGGAGCTGCAGCAGATCTTCGGCCCGTACCAGCCGGGACGGACGGCGCGGGATTTTTACGACATGGAGATCGGTTCGGCCAGCATCATGCGCGGCTACATGGCGCACCCGTGCGACGCAGAGCTGACGCTGGAAAAGAAGCTGCGGCTGTTTTTCTGCATGAGCCTGCGGGCCTATCGCGTCCCGGAGGACGAGCTGGAGCAGGTCATCCGCTTCGTCGAGGGACTGGACATCCGCGCCATCGCGGAACGTGTCATGCACACACTGTTCGAAGCGCTGGCCATGCGATTTGAATTTTCACTACAGGGAATCACGGAAACGGAGGAACACAAATGAAAAAACGACTGTTCAGAAATCTTCTTATGCTCGGGCTGCTGCTGATCACCCTGACGGCGGCGGTGTCGGCGGCAACATTTAACGGCCTGTTTTATAAGGAAGCTGATCCATCATCTAATATAGATTGGGACAAAGCGCCGGCAGAGCAAATCAACATGACCGCTACATTTTATTGCAATACATGCCGCTCCAATACTACTGTGATAGACCCGGCCTCCCCCAAAATAACACTGACCGGCATTCAGTTTCCGGCGGGCAGTGATTACCACAGCATGACATTGACTGTCGCCATAGAACAATTTAAGTGTACCGAGTGCAACACCACGATTGGGCCTATCAGGGATTTAAAGGTTACATTCAACAGCGGGAGTAAATACTTTTGCCACTCCGGCTACTCCCAGCTGCCTCTGGAAGCCTCCAGCTCGGCATCAATAGAATACGGCAGGATCGAGTTTGCTATAGGAACTGCACCGCACTTTAAGCTGGAGCAGTGTTCGCCGCGCGACGCCACTTGTGCCCAAGTTGGCATTAGGGACAATGTAAATTGTAAGCACTGCGATGGTTGCGGCAAGTATTTTGATCCTGATGGGGCGGAGATTGCGGCAAGTACAGTCGAGATCGAAAAAACGCCGCATACATATAATTTGACAACGGGCAAGTGTACAGCATGCGGCGCGCAGGCCCCGGCGCATCTGGGCAATCAATTTTATGCGACGTTCGAAGCCGCTTTGGAGGCATATAATGCCGGAAGCGGCGGTACGCTCACTGTTTATTCCCTGCCTGAGAATGCAACGATCGATCTGGAGAGATCCGGTAAGCTTGTTATCAACAACGGTGCTGCCGCTTCCAAGATTACGATGAGCGATGGTCTTACAGTGACCATTGAGAACGCCGGCACGATCAACTCGATTGAAATGAACCAGTCCGGTACAGTAACCATCAAGAACTCCGACACGATCAGCTCGATCGAAATGGACAAGCCCGGCACGCTGACCATCGAAAACAGCGGCAAAATTACCTCGATCAAAACCCCGGCCAGAATGACCGGAACGGGCACGCGGACGCTCAACATCACAAATGGCAGCAGCGGTGTCATTGATGAGATCAACGCACCGAATACGACGATCACCGTCCGGAATGACGGTACGATCGGACTGCTGAGAGGTTACTTCCCTTCAGAGGACAAGGATCCGTTTCGAGAAAATATGGTCACGTTACAGCGCGGCGCGGGCATCTATAACAAGATTCACTCAGTAGCTCCATGGACTGGAGATGATGGATATACACCCAAGACAGCGGATTTCAGCAAGCTTCTCTCAGCTGGTGATTATTTCTATCTCCCAGGCATGGAAACTCCTTGGCAGCGAGGTACGACTATTGACGATGACGATATAATCGGTGCAATCATGCTCCAAAACGCGTATTTTACCGGTCTGCCGTTCAGCAGTATTGAAGTAACCGGCACGGCTGGCAACTCCGCCCCGGTCAAGCTTAAACCGGACGAGAATGGCCGCCTCACCATGACGGTAGCCGCGGGGCAGGATGTCACGCTGACCGGCGATGTCTTGCTTCCGGATCAGGGACTGAAGTCGGATAAAGCAAAATTGGCCTATAGCTGGACCTGCAATGCCCCCGGAGGCAGCGGATCCGGAAATGTATTCACGTTTGAGGATATCCTGTATGGCGAATATGATCTGACGCTGACGGTGACGGACAATCAGTACCACCATTTGAAAAAAGTAAACATCCATATCAAAGCGGAGAAACCAGCGGGCGAGAAAATCGAGCTTTTCTTCAGAATACCGTCATCTGGGGACGTCTTCACAAAGATCTATGACGGCACCACCGCCAAGCCAAAGCCGCCACATCAGGTGGAGATCGAATTCTATGTCAAAAACAATTCCGATGTCGAGCGCACGATTCTGGTGCCTTCGGATTGCTATGAACCGACCATCAACTACGCGAGTCCAAATTGCTCAAACGACAACCCGATCACGGTCAAGGTGGAGCTGACTGCGAAGGGCAAGGAAAACTATACGTTAGTCAACAAGACGGTGACCGTGCCCGGAAAGATCACGCAGGCAGCTCCTTCTTACAAGATAAGTCAAACTAAAGGAGCTCATGTCGGCGACTCCGTTTTCCAGCGTCTTACGTTCGCGGGATTCTGGTACGGGCGCGATACAGAACGTCAACCCCTATTTACTCCTGTTACCCCCGGAACGACTATCATGGTAGAGGATGAACCGCTTTCCGTCACGTTCTATCGTCTTCATCCGGAAAACATCAATGGCGAATGGCAGGGTCAGATAACGGACTTCATACACGACCCGTCGATGAACGAGGAGCTGACAACGGACTCCACCTTTACAGCTGTGGGCAAATATTATGTCTATGCCGTCGTGCAGCCGACCCGGAATTTCGAGGGAGTAGAAAAAACGGGTTGCCTCGTGATCAATGTTCAGAACACGGAAGCGAGCTCCGATCATCACACAAACTATACACCTTGGGACGGCACGTTCACTGCCCGTGTCCCCGTCGCGGCAAACGAGACGAAATCCGTCTACCTGTCCAGTTCCCTCCCCACTATCTACACCGAGCTGCTGCTCGGTCAGGGGAAGAAGCTCACGCTGTGTCTGAACGGCAAGACGCTGTCCGCGACGAACGGCGTCACCAATTATAACCATATCCGCGTGACCGACAGCGCGGCGCTGGCCATTGACGACTGCGTCGGAACCGGAACAGTCAAGGGCGCCGCCGTCAACGGCGGCTGGGGCGGCATCGCGTATGTGAAAGACGGCACGCTCACGATCAAGAACGGCAAATTCACCGGCGGCACCGCGTCGACCGGCGGCGGCGCGATCGTGGTAGAAGCGGGCGGCACGCTGATCATCGACGGCGGCGAAATTTCCGGCAACACCGTCACAAGCGGCAAGGGCGGCGCGATTTACATCAAATCCGGCGGCGTTGTCAACATTTACGGCGGTACAATTAAGGACAACCACGTCTATTCCGGCGACGGCGGCGCAATTTACGTCGAAGCGGGCGGCACGCTGAACCTCTACGGCGGCACGATCACCGGCAACACGGCCTCCGGCCTCGGCGGCGGCATTTACGTCGAAGCGGGCGGCAGGGTGAACATTCAGGGTGCGCCCGTCGTCACGGGCAACACCGCTGGCGGCAAGGCCAACAACGTCTATGTCTGTGCCGACAGCACCTCTCCCCTGCTCACGATCTCCGGTGAACTGACAGACGGCGCAAAGCTCGGCGTCAGCACCGACGCTTCGTACCCCGTGCTTCTTGCGGGCAGTACGCAGGATTACAGCGCGTATTTCACCCCGGACGATCCGGACGCGTTCGTGCTCTTCTCCGGCAGTGCGCTGACCCTGTGCGCAAAGCCCTCGGCCACGCTTGCGGGCGACACGCTGACCGTCTCGACCGGCAGCAATTATAAGTCCGATGCGTTTGTGCTGTTTGTGGCAGAATATGGCACGGGCGGCCGGCTGCTCGCCGTACACAGCGAGAAGATCACAGCTGAGTCCGGCACGTATACCTTCAAAGTGCAGCCCGGCGCGACGATCAAATGCTTCCCGCTCCACGCCGACACCTACGCCCCGCTGTTCGCGGCCTTCTCCCCCAAGGCATAAGCACTATCGCAAAAGTCCGACGGATGGAACTCCCATCCGCCGGACTTTATTTTGATAACTGCTCCCGCGCTCTGCGAGAAGCCGGAGCATTCGTTTTGCTTCGTTTACTTTAAAAAGCATAAAACCCCGCCGCAGAATTGCTCTGCGGCGGGGTTCACTTATGTGCAAAAACAGCCGAAAAGCCCTATTCTAAGCGGTTCTCGGCGTTTTTCGGGCATAGAAAAATCCACCGTAATTCTATCAAAATTACGGTGGACTTATGGCGGAGTGGGAGGGATTCGAACCCTCGGACGGCTTTTGACCGTCACACGATTTCCAGTCGTGCTCGTTATGACCGCTTCGATACCACTCCATGATATCGGCTGGCCGTGTCAAACCCCGGACAGCCCTAATATCATACACAAAAGCTGTCCGTTTGTCAAGGGTTACTTTTGAATTTCTTCAAATATTGCGCGAAGCTCCGTTTCGGTCAGGGGACGGTGCTGACCCGGCTTCAGATCACCGAGTGTGAGCTGCCCCTCCTGCACGCGCCGCAGGCGCGTGACGGTCAGCTCTGCACGCTCGCAGATCCTGCGGATCTGCCGGTTGCGGCCCTCGTGGATCGTGACGCGGAAAAGCGCGGTCGTGCCGGCTTTGTGCAGAAGCTGCACAGCAGCGGGAGAAGTCTTGCGGCCGTCGATTTCGATGGGCTGCGAAAGAGACTGCTCCTTCCCTGCTATGTACCCGCTGACCCAGACGAGATAGGTCTTGTCGATGCTCTTTTTCGGGTGCATGAGGGCGTTTGCCAGCACGCCGTCGTTCGTCATGAGCAGAAGGCCCTCGGAGTTATAATCCAGCCGCCCGACCGGATACACGCGCTCCGGTACGTCCGCGACGAGCTCCGCGACGGAACGCCTGCCCTTTTCATCGTGCATGGTGGTCACGAAGCCGCGCGGCTTGCAGAGCATGAGATAGACCGGCTGCGGCTCCTGCCGCGTTTTGACGCGTGTGCCATCCAGCTCGATCACGTCCTCCTCTGCGTCGGCCTGCTCGCCAAGCTGCGCGGTGTTGCCGTTGACGCGGACGCGGCCCGCCGCAATCAGCTCCTCCGCCCTGCGGCGCGAAACGCCTGCGCAGCGCGCCAGAATTTTTTGCAGTCGTTCTTCTTCCATACGATCCTCCTGTTCTGCGGATAGACGGGCGTGTCGCGCCCAAGAACGGCAAAGCCGTAGTCCAGAAGCGCAGTGTGGTCGCGCCAGTCGTCCGGGTCCGAGATAGTGACGGCGATAAGCATCCTGCCGTCACGCTCGGCAGCGCTGACGAGAATGCGGCCCGCATGGCGGGTATAGCCGGTCTTGACGCCGATACAGCCGTCATAGCGCCAAAGCAGCTTGTTGTGATTGGTAAGCGTCCGGCCCGCGCAGACCGCAGTTTTGGTCGAGACGACCGCGCGGAGCTGTGCGTTTTGCAGCGCTGCCTGCGCAAGGTGGGCCAGATCGAGTGCAGTGGAATAATTTTCGCCGCTGTCCAGCCCGTGCGGGTTGGCAAAGTGCGTCTGCGTCAGGCCCAGCGCACGGGCGCGCAGATTCATCTGGCGGACAAACGCTGCTTCGCTGCCGGAAACGGAGATTGCCAGCGTCAGGGCGGCATCATTGCCGGAATGGAGCATCATGCCGTAGAGCAGATCGCGGCGCGTCAGCGTCTCATCCTTTTTCAGGTACATACTGGAGCCTTCCAGCCCTACGGCGGCGTCCGGCACGGTCACAGTTCTGTCCAGTTCTCCCGCTTCGCAGACGAGAAGACCGGTCATGATCTTTGTCGTGCTGGCGATCAGCGCGCGCTGCTCGCCGTTTTTCACGTAAAGGCACTCCCCTGTCGTCCCGTCGAGCAGTGCGGCGCTTTTGGCCGACACCTGCGGAGGCGGCGCGAGCTGTGCGGCGCTGGATATACCCGCCGCGCCGAGGAAAAAGGCGGCGGCGCAGAGTGCCGCCGCCGCTTGCCGGATCGTTTTTTGACCGCTGCGTTTCATTCTGCATCACCCTGCCGGGAGTTTGTGCAGAATACGCGGGTTTTATGCTTCTTCCGCTGCCTTTTCTGTCTCTTTTGCGGCTTTCTTTTCCGCAAAATATGCCTCGCCCTTTTCCAGCAGATCGGGCAGCAGCTCGATCAGGCGGTCGACCGACGTGGAGGCTGGCTCCGCGACCGGGAGCATACGCACGTTCTCGCCGCGGATCACAAGAAATGCGACCGGCGTGATCTTGATTCCCGCGCCTGCTCCGCCGCCGAAGGAATTATCGCGGTTCGCGGGCATATTTTTCGTTGCGAAATCGCTGCCGCCCCCGCCATAGCCGATGGAAACCTTGGTTACGGGGATGATCGTCACGCCGCCGGGCGTGGTGATGGGACTGCCGACAACCGTGTTGACGTCGACCATGTCCTTGATCTTGCTCATAGAATTGGTCATCATATCAGACAGAGGATGTTCCATACTTTACACCGCCTTTTTTCGTTCGTTCAGAATTTTTAGGAACCGGATGCCAGCGCGCAGCGCAAGGGCCAGCGACCGACCGATGGTGATCGTGGTCACAAGATGCGCGTCGACCTGTGTGTTGCTTATAGTATAATCGAGCGAGGGCTGAATGTCACGCTTTTTTATGACGAAAAGCCGCTCTAAAGACGGCGTGATCGCGCCGATGGCGGCCCAAGCCCGGCCATAGCCCATAGCGGCCTTTGCCGGATCGTCGCTGCCGCCGATACGGACATACAGCGTCAGTTCGTTCACGCGGAGCTTGCGGCGCAGATCGCCGAGCGTATCAAGCACAATATCCAGCAGCTGCAAAATTCCGTCCACGCCGCCGGAAAGGATCGGATTTGGCTTTTTTTCCTGCGAAGCGGCTTTTTCCGGTGCCTTTTCCGGTTTCTTTTGCTGTTTTTGCTGTTTCTTTTTCTTTTTTGGCTTCTGCGGCAGAAGCTGAAGGCGGATGGGGCCGAGCTTCGCCGCAAGAAATACGCCCTCCGCATTATAGCGCGCATCAACGCCGACGGGAATGCAGCCGATCAGCACAAGGGCAGCAAAAATCGCAAGAAGCGTCATCCACCATGTCCAAGTCATAGCGGGATCTCCTGCTGCACAGGCGCTGATGCATCCGGCTGCGTGGACTCCTCCTGCTTCTGCTCCAATGGCTCGACCTGCGAGGGATCGACGTGCAGGTCGACCTTTTCAATCTCCGGCAGCTCGGCCAGCGATTCCAGGCCGAACACGCGCAGGAAGTCCGGCGTCGTCTCATAGACGATGGGGCGGCCCGGCACGTTCAGCCGTCCGCATTCGCGGATGAGCTTTTTTGTCACAAGGGCACTGACGCAGTAGGCGCTGTCAACGCCGCGGATCTGTTCGACAAGCGCCTTTGTCGCGGGCTGGTAATACGCGATGACCGTCAGCGTTTCCAGCTGCGACGGCGAAAGCTTCGGCGGCTTGCGCGTTTCAAGTGTTTTGGTCACATATTCCGCCATTTCCGGTGACGAGCACATCTGATAGGCGTTTTCCAGCCGCACAATGCGGATGCCGCTGCGGTTGAAGCTCAGCTCGTCCATCAGCGTCTTGCACGCTTCGTGGATTTCTGCTTCATCGTGTTCGAGCGTCTGGCTCAGGCGTTTGGCGTCCACCGGCTCTCCGGCAGCAAACAAAACGGCCATCAATGCCCGCTGTAAATCATTCTGCTCCAAGATTAGCCTCCTGATCAGGAAATGTCCGTCTGCACGTCGGCATCCGGCGCTTTTAGAAAGGTAACCGCCATATCGCCGCGTTCATCCTCTCCGATGGAAACGGAGCGAAGGCGGCACAGCTCCAGCACGGCGAGGAACGTCGCCACGATCTCCGACCGGCTGCGGCTGCCCTTGAACAGGGACAGAAAGCGCATGACACCGTGGGCAAGCAGGCGGCTGATGACCTGTTTGGCCTTCTGCGTGACCGGGTACGGCTCTGTGCCGACGATCCCGGCGAAGTTGGACGCGGGCGGCGGCAGACGGCGCTCCGTCCGGTCCTGCATGGCAGCAAGCGCGGCGGTCAGATCGGACTTGTCGTGCCGGTAGCGGTAGGTTCTGTCCGGCTGGTACGGCTCCGGCCCCTTGGTGAACAGGCCGAGGCCAAGCTCATTGCGCACAGCCAGCTGCTTTGCGGCCTTCTGGATCTGCTGATATGCATCCTGCCGCTGTCGCTTCTGGAGGGATTCGACGAGCTTGTCCATCTCGCTCTGCGCTTCCTCCTGCTCCGCCTTGGATAGGAGCATCCGCGTTTTGATATACATGAGATAGGACGCCATGGCGATAAACTCGCTGGCAATTTCCATATCCATGCGCTTCATTTCGTCCAGATACGCCAGATACTGCTCCAGAATAGCGGAGATCTGGATATCCTGTATTTCAATTTTATTCTTGCTCAGCAGCAGCAGGATCACGTCCAGCGGGCCGTCGAAATCCTCGAGCGTCTCGCCCTTCGCGTGCACGACGCTGCCGAGATGGTATCGCGGTTCATCCATGCAGATATAACTCCAAAAAATAAGTTCAGCGCAGCGCAAGCAGCAGCCGCACCGGCCATGTGCCGATGGCTTCCAGCCCATTCAGCAGCCCGTCACGCAAGAATTCCAGCGGCACATCGAGTACGCCGGTCAGGAGCAGGAGCATCAGAAGCGCCATGCCGTAGCGCTCATAGCGCATGAGCCAGAGATAGGCCTTGTCGGACAGGCAGGAAAAGAGCACCTTCGACCCATCGAGCGGCGGGATAGGAAAAACGTTGAACACAGCCAGTCCCGCCGAAATGATCTCGACGTAATAGAAAAAAAGTGCAAAGACATAGACGGCTGTCGAGCCGGAGAAGTAGTACCAGTAGGCAAGCACACCGTAGAGCAGCACAGCCAGATACGCCAGCAGAACGTTGGACAGCGGGCCTGCCGCAGCGGTGAGCGCCATGTCGCGCTTGGGATGCTTGAAATACCGCATATCGACCGGGACGGGCTTCGCCCAGCCGAAGCGGAAAAGCGCCATCATAAGCAGACCGCCGATATCAATATGCCGCAGCGGGTTGAGTGTCAGCCGTCCTGCACGCTTTGCCGTCGGGTCGCCGAGCCAATAGGCCACGAGTCCGTGGCACGTCTCATGAAACGTGATGCACAGCAGCGACGCGGCGACGAGCACCGCCGTCTGCCATACGCCGTCAAATTGGAGCTGCTTCAGCCATGCTACAAATCCGTCCAAATCAAATCTCCTGTCTGTCGATCATGGGTTCACACCAGCTCGATCTGCTTTGCAGCGGTGAGCGGCGTGTTTTTCTCTGCGTCCAACTGGAACACGCGGACAAAGCCGGTCTTCGTACCTCGCAGAACGACGGAAATACGCGTATCCAGACTTTGCACGGGTACGTATTGGACATCGACCATCCGCCCGTCCGCGTCATAAAGCGCGATCAGGTGCAGGCCGGTGAACTCCGGGTCATAACTGACGTTCACGCCCTCGTCTGAGACGGAAACCTCCGGCGCGGGACGAGAAACAGCGAACGAATAGCTGCCGATCGCCGTATAGGCGATTCTGAAATAAACGCGCTGCCCCTTTTCCAGCGTGAGAGAAACGCCGCTGTCGGGCCGGGAGGCGCTGAAATGGCGATACAGCTCCCACACGGCGTTTTCGCCCAATTTGTACAGCCAGCCGCTTTCACCGGCTGCATGGAATACATAGCTTCCGGCAGCAGGCGCGGTGAAGCTGAAAAAGCGCTCATAACCGGTGAACGCAGCGTTGAAGCGAACCGGACTGCAAAGCCCGATCTCCTGTGCCCGCGTGACCTCGACCGTATACGAAGCCTCAGCCTGAACGCAGAACAGAGCGGTTTCTCCTGCTTCCAGATAGAAGCCGCGCTGGAGCATCGTGCCCTCTCTTCCGGCTTTGGGCAATACGTCGGTCGTATCGTATAGCGCGCCCGTTCCGGCTCCCTGAACCGTCAGGGTATAAACGCCGTCGGACGGGGCCGTGAATTCCCAGACAGACGCATCTGCGCCTCCGTTCTGCGGCGCATCCGTCAAAATGCGAGCCGCCGTAGGAGCCGGGCAGTCGTTCCACGCGCCATAGGTCGTATCGTCTTCAGATACGATAAATGTGCGGAAGGAATAGTCTGCTCCCGCATCGGCCTTAAACGACAGGCAGAGCTGTCTGGACTTGACGCTGTCAAAATTCGCAGAAAATGAAACGCGTTCCGTCTGTTCCTGTCCCGCTTTGCGGTACTCGATGCCAAATTCTGCGCTTCCTTCTGCGGCAGCACATTCCAGAACGACTGCGCAGCGATTGCTGCCGCGGAACGTCGTTCCAGTGGAAACGAACGGCTTGTCCGCATTGACCTGAAGCGTACTGAGCTTCACGGTTTTGCTGCCGTATTCATATACGGCTTCGCCATAGATCGCATACTGGCCGGGCAGAAGCTCCGCGCTCCAGCTTGCAACACGGCAGGGCGCATTCTCTGTAGATTCTCCATACGCCATGCGCATAGCCTCGCCGCGCCAGAGGTCGATCCGCATATTATCGGAGCTTCGGATCGCATAAACAACCGGCGTCACCGTAATGGAAGGCGTGCAGGTCGTGAAATTGGAAATATAAAAGCTGAATTGCTCCCCTGCTGCCAGCGTGTTCTGTCCGTAAGCAATCGCCGAGCAGATGCCGGTATTGTCATCGGCAGCCAATGTATACACCCTATGGTACAGCAGCTTCTGGCTTCCTGCATCAAGCGTCACGCACGCAAGCGACGAGTCGACCGGCCGCAGCACCACAAGGGTCCGAACAGCCGTTGTCATGCCCTCGTACCGGACGGATTCCGGCTGCTGATAGCCCTGATACGCCAGCACCCAGCCGTCATACAGAACCGAGTCGTATTTTTCGTAGACGGACCACGTCAGCTCCGTCCCGGCAGGATACAGGGAATCGACGCCGCCGAAGCGCAGCGTGCCATAGCCGCCCGTTCTTCCATCGAACTCGGGAATGGATACGGACACAGACGCGTTCGAGGCGTCCGGCGCGGCAGCGCTGACGGTAAAGGAAATGGAACGCGTGTTGTTCAGAAGATAGGCTTCCGATATATCGCTGGCCGTTACGCGGATCGTGGCTTCATAGCTGCCGGCAGCAAGGGAATTACAGGTTTCCGAAAGCTTGACATAGGCATTGTCCGGGAATCTGCTGACGGAGCGCTGGCTGGTTTTTTCCCAGACGGTCTTGCCGTTCTGTGTGATCGTTGTGACGATTTGAAGGCTTGCGCTGCTCAGGTTCACTGCGCTGTTGTTCAGCGCGATCCCGCCGATTTTGAAGGACTGGTTGGCAGGGATCGTATCAATGCCAAGCTCCAGATCATCAAACGTGGAAGCGCGGACGTACAGATCCTGAACGGAAAAATCCGCCGAGGTGTTTTTGTTGTGGGTACCGGAGGCGTCCTGCTCCAGCTCTGCGCGGTAGGGCTCCAGAACGGTAAAGCTTTCGAGCCGCCACGGGAATGTCGAGGGATAGTCCAGCTCCCAGCTGTCGGCACCGAAGCCATCGAACATCCCGTCCATCATCATGACGCGCAGCCGGTTCGGCGCCTGACGGCGCAGTGCGCCGTCGTATTTATCGGAGTCGGAATCGGAGATGAAAATGGCGGGATAGGCTTCCTTGCTGTAGGGGCTGGCGGACGTGTCGTGCAGATAGCCCCAGAGCGTGATAGCGTGGCCGCCGATGCGGAACGAGGAGAGATAGTTGCCGATGGAAATGCCGACGGCGCAGTCGCGCTCCAGCGCGTCAAGCACCGGCCGCAGATTGTCGATGTGGTTGGAAATTTCATAGGTCTGGTACAGACTGTCGGCGGGATACTCGGAAAGATACTTTCCGGATTCGCCCGGCGCGCGCAGCTGCGCCCAGCCGTCATTGCCCTGCATGGCGTAATAGCCGTTGAAGAACCAGTCCAGCCCGTATGTATACGAGCCGCCCGCGTCTGTAAACGCTGAAATGAACGACTCAAACAGATCATCCTCTGTCCGGAAGCCCGCTTCGCTCCCCCAGCCGCTGAACCGGAGCATATTGGACGAAGCGGCAGCCCAGCAGAGGTTGGCGTCCGAGGCGATCTCCCCTTCCGCAACATCCGTGAATTCCTTTTCCGCGTCAATGAAGTCCACGTTGGTGAGGCTGAAATAGCGGTCCGCCAGCGCACTGGCCGTCAGCTCTGTCTGCACCTGCTCCAGCGTCGATTCTGTCAGGCCGGTCAGGAAAATTTCCCGCGTATCGTCGATGGAAAACGTGGTCTTGTAAAAACCGGTGCAGGTGGGCGCGCCGCCGCTCATCACGGCGGCATCCGGCTCGGAGAAGCCGACGGGCGTGACGGTCATCAGCAGCCGTCCGTTATAATAGATCGAATAAGAGGCGATTTTTGCAGAGCGGACGGAATTCGCAAGCCCGTCCGGATTCAGAACGCCGCTCCGCGTAAGGGTATTTCCGTCTGTGTCCTCCATGCGGGTCGTAAAGCCCGGCTCCGGGTCGAGCCGCAGCGCAGCCAGCGTCTCCTGCGCGGCAAATACCTGTGTGCAGAGCAGGACCAGCAGCGCAGCCAGCAGCAGACTGCGTACAAAACGCCGATTCATAAGCAACTCCTCAATTTTTTTATTTCTTTCTAAATAATAGTATTATATCACCGGAAGCCCGTGACCGCAAGAGTAGAAATCAGGCCGTGCGCTGTGCCGTTTCAGGCAAAAACCCGTCTGTGCACAGATTGACTTTGCTGCGCCTGTCTGGTATTCTTATGGTGTATTTATGCTGCGGCGCAGGAGGTCAAGCTATGTCCGCTTACACCAAGCAAGCCATTAAAAATTCATTTTTGAAGCTGCTCAATGACCGGCCGCTCAATCAGGTCACGGTCAAGGCAATCGTGGAGGACTGCGGCATCAACCGCAACACGTTTTATTATCATTTTACCGACATTCCCTCGCTTGCGACGGAGATCATCACCGAACGGGCTGACCAGATCATCCGGCAGTACGCCAACCCGGATTCGCCGGAGGCGTGTTTGAATGCCGCCGTGCAGTTCATGACGGAAAACCGGCGCGCGGTCATGCATATGTACCGTTCGATCAGCCACGATACCGTCGCGTTTTATCTCATGCAGATCTGCCGCCACACGGTCGAGGCCTACGCGGCGGCAGCCTATGGCGATCTGCCGCTCAGCAAAGAGGACCGGGAGATCCTGATCCGCTTCTGGCAGTGCGAATGCTATGGGCAGATCGTTGAGTGGCTGTCCAACGATATGAAGTACGACATTCAGGCGCAGTTCAGCAGGCTCTGCACGTTTTACCGCGGCGGATTTGAGGCAATGGCGCGGCAGGACGCCGATACAGGCATTCCGTGCTGATTGCCCGTTCCTCTTTTTCCCCGCATCTGCTATGATATCATGTAATAATCATGCTTTCACGGAGGTTCCTGATATGCGTTCCGGCTTTATTCTTTCCTGTGAGTCTACCATTGATCTCCCCTATTCCTACTGTGAACAGCGTGACATTCCCGTTTTGTTCTATTCCTATCAGGTCGACGGCGTCAGCTATGAGGACGACATGGGGCGTGATCCGGAGGTGCTGCCGCAGTTTTACGGCTTTCTGGACGCCGGAAAGCTGCCGAGCACAGCGCAGCTGAACGAATTTCAGTACGAGACGTTTTTTGACGCACTTTTGCAGCAGGGCGACGTGCTGCATATCGCGTTCGGCTCCGGTATGACGGCGTCCGTGCAGAATGCGATGCTTGCAGCGGAGACGCTGCGGGAGAAATACCCGGAGCGGAAGCTGACCGTGATCGATTCGCTTTGCTCGTCCTCCGGCTACGGTCTGCTGGTCGACGGCGCAGCCGATCTGCGCGACGAAGGAAGATCCATGGATGAGATCGCGGACTGGGTACTCGAAAAGCGTCAGAAGGTCCACCACCAGTTTTATTCCACGGAGCTGAAATTCTACCGCCGCAGCGGGCGTATGTCCGGCGCTGCCGCAGCGATCGGCACGGTGCTTGGCATCTGCCCCATCATGCGTCTGGACGACAAGGGCCGCATCATTGCCTATGACAAGGTCCGCGGCAAGAAAAACGCCGTCGCGCGCACCGTCGAGACGATGAAGCGCCACGCCGAAAACGGAGAGAATTACACAGGCAAGGCGTTTATCTGCCACTCCAACTGCCTTGCGGATGCCGAGGCGACGAAGGCCGCCGTCGAAGCCGCGTTTCCGCATCTGAACGGCGAGGTGCGCATCTGCGATATCGGCACGATTGTCGCGTCGCATTCCGGCCCTGGCACCGTCGCGGTATTCTTCTTTGGAGACGACCGCGCACCGGAGGGTTCGGCTGTTTAAGCTTTTTCTAAATATTGACCCGGCTTTCCTCACAGGAAAGCCGGGTCAGCTTTTATCCCTCTGCGGCCTGCAGCATTCTGTCGATGAGAATGCCATAGCCCTGTGCCGGGCTATTGACCAGCACGTGTGTGACTGCGCCGACCAGCCGTCCGTTTTGCAGGATCGGGCTGCCGGACATTCCCTGCACGATACCGCCTGTTTTGGCAAGCAGCGCCTCGTCCGTCACGGTAATGAGCAGGTTCCGGCCATTTTTCGCGTCTGCATCCACACGGTCAATGCGGATGGCAAAACGCTGCACCTGATCGCCGTCGACATTTGAAAGGATCTCCGCCGGGCCGGTCACGACCGACTCAGCAGGAGCCGTTTCGACTGTCTGCCCTTGACGCGGATGGGTCATCGTGCCGAAGATCCCGCAGGCCGTATTTTTGTCCACGGTTCCCACCGTGTCCGTCACATCGAAAAGTCCGTGCAGCTCTCCCGGCGTTCCGCGTGTACCGGCGCGGATCTCAGCAACGCTCGACCGCACCAGATAGCCGGACTGCATCATCAGAAGCTGCGTCCCGTCCAGACTGCTGACGCCGTGGCCGAGCGCACCGTAGCTTCCGGTTTCGGGGTCATAATAGGTGACAGTCCCGATCCCCGCGATATGGTCGCGTACCAGAACGCCGAGCCGGTAGCCGGACGGCGTTTTTTCCGGCGTGACAAGAAACTCCGCTTCCCTTCCGCCGCGTTCCACCCGCACGACAATCGGCTCGCTTTTCTGAATGCTTCCGAGCAGCGCCTGCGCGCTGTCTGTTTTCTTTCCGTCCGCCGCAATGATCACATCGCCCTTCCGGATCCCCGCCTGCTGCGCAGGTGTGCCGCTCTCTACCTCCGTGACCATCAGTCCCTCCGCATAGAGCTTGATGCCGACTGTATATCCGCCCGGAACCAGCGCGCGTCCGGCTGCGGCAGTCTGGCAGCACAGCGCAAGCGCAAGAACGAACGCGGCCAGCGCGGCCGGTATTTTTCTATAAAAAATGTTCCGCCTCATGTTCTCATCCTCTCCGCAAAAGTCTCAGCGCCATTATCTTGACCCGCCGAGCCGGAAAGAAACCGCGCATGGCGTATGTAAAAGAAAGTCTGTTTTCCTTGTCATGAATTAGAAATTCTCCGTTTTTCGAGAAAAAAGAAGCGTGTATCGGCAAATAGGCCCTGCTTTTCCGCCGAAATCCAGAATTGCAGTTTCCATCTCAATTTAATTTCTGCAAAAAAAGAAAAATTAGTCTTGACTTTTCAGAATAAATCGTTATAATAATCATGCGCTTCGGAAAGAAGCTCAGCTAGGGGATTTGTGTAACGGTAGCACACCGGACTCTGACTCCGTTTGCGGGGGTTCGAATCCCTCATCCCCTGCCAGATGAAAAATCCGTAATCCAAAAGGATTGCGGATTTTCTCTTTGTGTATCATTTATCACGAAATATCAAACAAGATCCTTTCTGCAAAACGCCCGGCAGACAATCCGAATGTCTGCCGGGCGCTCTGTATTTGTGGTTATCTCGTCAAAACCGTGCCTGCCATGCTGCCGGTGAAGGCGCCGTTCAGAATGGCCGGGCGGCCAGCGACGAAGACAGTATCCATACCGGCGGAGAACTGCGCAGGATCGGAATAGGTTGCGCAGGTATGGACGGCGGAAAGATCAAAAATATTCAGGTCTGCATCCATGCCGGGCGCGAGAATGCCCTTTGTTTTCAGGCCCATGATCTTTGCAGCACGGCCTGTGCATTTATGCACGGCAGATTCGATGGAAAGCGCCTGCTTTTCGCGGACGAAGTGCTCCAGGAGCGTTGTATACGTGCCGTAAACGCGCGGATGGAGCATCCCGGTGGTGGGATAGGTGCTGTCGGAGATCACGCAGCTGTGTGCGTCGCACAGGATATCGCAGATATCGTCCTCGGCAGCAATGAAATCGATCATGGTCACGTCGCAGTGCGCAGCCTGCAGCAGATCAAACAGTGCGGTAAAGGGGTCCTTCCCCTGCTGCTGCGCGATGGCGGCGATGCTCTGCCCCTCATACTGCCGCAAATCCTTCCGCGAGATGCTGGACGCGACAATATTCTCAAAGCCGACAAGAAGCGAGATATTTTCAAAGTCGCTGCCGGTCAGCATACGGTCTTTCAGCGCTTCGCGGAACGCGGGATCGGCCAGATTCTCGGTCAGCGCTTCCAGACCGCCCTTCTGGCTCTCTGGCGGCAGAACGTGGACGAGCTGGGTTGAACCGGCGGTATAGGGATAGACGTCGCAGGCGATCTCAATACCGTCCTGCCGGGCCTCGTGCATCAGGCGGAGCATCTCCGGCGTGCAGCGGTGCCAGTTGGCCTTGCCGATGGATTTAAGGTGGCTGACCTCGACGGGGGTATGCAGTGCCTTTGCGACGGTGATCATTTCGCGGAGCGCATCGACCACGCCGCTGCCTTCCTGCCGCATATGGACTGTGATGGGAATGCCGGAATTTTTAAGCGGCTGAAGCGCTTCGATGAGCGCTTCGGTCGAATAGAAGCAGTCCGGCGCGTAGCCGAGGCCCAGCGAAACGCCGAGCGCGCCTGCAGCAAGCTCCTGCTCGATCAGGCGGTGGATCTCAGCCATCTGGGCCGCGTCAAGCTCGGGCGTGCCGAAGCCTGCCGCGCAGGCGCGGATGGTGCCGCTGCCCGCCAGCATGGCGGTGTTGATGGGGCTGGGGGTCTTTTTTGCAGCGCACAGATAGGAAGCGAGGCTGGAAAAATCGGCGTTCTCCGGCAGCGCGCCCGCAACCGGGGTCAGATATGCCTCGATCTCTTTTTTGTATGCACCGGCGCAAGGCGTGACGGACAGGCCGCAGTTGCCGTTGACGATCGTGGTCAGGCCCTGCTTGAGCTCCAGCTCGCCGAAATGCGGGCGGAAGAGCGCCGCGTCGGCATGGCGGTGAATGTCGATAAAGCCGGGCGTAACATACTTCCCTGCTGCGTCAAGGACTGTCCCGGCAGAAGCATCCTTGAGATCACCAACTGCGGCGATTTTTCCGTCTTTAATCGCAACATCGCCTGCGGCCGCCGGTGCGCCGGTCCCGTCGATCAGAGTACCGTTTTGAATCAGATAATCGAACATTTTTCTGTTTCCTTTGTATAGACGCAGAGCGCAAGACCGGTTTCCCGGCCCTGCGCTTTGCTTTTTTATTTGACAGGTTGGATGTGCCAGATGTCTTCGGCATACTGGCGGATGGTGCGGTCAGAGGAGAACTTGCCGGCGGAGGCGACGTTCATGAGGCACTTGCGGCCAAAGGCGATGCGGTCGCAGTAGTCATGGTTCACGCGCAGACGGGCCTTTTTGTAGCTGTCGAAGTCGTAGAAGATGAAATACTGATCCGGCTTATGCCAGCTTGCACCTTTGAGCAGAGACGTATAGAGCTCGTGCTGCTCTTCATCGGTGGGAACAGTCCCGTCGATCAGGGTGTCGACGGCGCGGCGGAGGTTCGGGTTGGCCTCGTAGAAGCTGCGGGCGTTGTAATTGGGCTTTACCATGTTGATCTCCTCGACGGTCGCGCCGAAGATATACTCGTTCTCGCTGCCCGCCTGTTCGGCGATCTCGACGTTCGCGCCGTCGAGCGTGCCGAGCGTCACAGCGCCGTTCAGCATGAGCTTCATATTGCCCGTGCCGGAAGCCTCCGTACCGGCCGGAGAGATCTGCTCGGAAACATCGGCGGCGGGGATGATATGCTCGGCGTAGGAGCAGTTATAGTTCTGCACGAAGACGACCTTCATGACGCCGTCCATGGCGGGATCGCTGTTGATGAGATCAGCCACGCGGTTTACATAATGAATAATTGCCTTTGCACGGCGGTAGCCGGGGGCAGCCTTTGCGCCGAAGATAAAGGCGGTCGGTGTGAAATCCTTGATGCTGCCGTCCTTGATAGACAGATACAGATCCATAATGCTCAGTGCATTGAGCAGCTGGCGCTTATACTCGTGCAGGCGCTTGACCTGTACGTCGAAAATAAACGACGGATCGAGCGCAACGCCCTCGTGCTCTTCGATCACGCGGCAGAGCTGACGCTTCTTTTCCAGCTTGATGGCGTTGAACTGCTTGATGGTCATTTCGTCGATCCCGGCCTTCAGCCCTTCCAGCTGGTCGAGGTTTTTAAGATACCCGGTTCCGACCTTGCTGTCGAGCAGGCCGCAGAGCTCCGGATTGGACAGGCCCAGCCAGCGCCGGGGCGTAATGCCGTTGGTCTTGTTCTGGAAGCGGTCGGGATAGACGGCGTACCAGTCCTTGAACAGATTGTCCTTGAGGATCTGGGAATGGATCTCGGCGACGCCGTTGACGGCGGTGGACATATAGACGGACAGATTTGCCATGTGCGCCTGCCCATCCTTGACGATAAAGAGCTTCGAATGCGGATGCTCCTGCTTGAGCTTTGCGTCGATGCGCTCAATGATCTCGCAGACCTCCGGCACGACGGAGCGCAGCAGCTCAAGGTCCCACTTTTCGAGCGCCTCGGTCATGACGGTGTGGTTCGTATAGGCGAACACGCGGCGGGTCAGCTCAAACGCGGCGTCAAAATCCAGTCCCTCGGCCATCAGCAGACGGATCAGCTCCGGAATGGACATAGCGGGATGCGTATCGTTCAGCTGGACAGCAATAAACTCCGGCAGGCGGTAATAGTCTGTGCCGTGCTGCTGGCGGTAGTCGCGCAGGATATCCTGCAAAGACGCGCTGGAAAGGACGTACTGCTGCTTGACGCGCAGGCGCTTGCCCTCCCATGTGGAGTCGTTCGGATACAGAACGCGGGTGATATCCTCGGCCTTGTTCTTCTTTTCAAGCGCCTTAACGTAGTCCTGCGCGTTGAAGGCGTCGAAGTTCAGCTCCTCCTCGGCCTCGCACTGCCAGAGGCGGAGCGTACCGACCGTCGTTGTTTCATAGCCGATCACGGGCATATCATACGGGACGCAGTTGACGGTCTGGTCGGCAAATTTGACCTTGACGGCCAGCTTGTCACGGCGGTGGCTCCACGGGTCGCCGTATTTCGTCCAGTCGTCGGCATTTTCACGCTGGCAGCCATTGACGAACGACTGCTTGAACAGGCCGAAGCGATAGCGCAGGCCATAGCCGGTCAGCGGCAGGTCGAGCGTCGCGGCGCTGTCAAGGAAGCAGGCGGCGAGACGGCCAAGTCCGCCGTTGCCGAGGGCCGCATCCTCAATGTGCTCCAGGCACGCAAGATCGACGCCCTTTTCAGCAAAGGCCGCTTTCATCCCGCGCAGAATGCCGAGGTTGAAGAGGTTGCTGTAGACCAGACGGCCGACGAGATATTCCGCGGAGAAATAGAACGCGCGGCGGCCCGGCGCTTGACGGCGCTTGGTCTTCGTCCATTTGTCGCTGATCTCCATCATGATGACCTGGCCGAGCGCCTCATGCAGGCGCTCCGGGGTCGTTTCCTGCAGCGTCTCGTCATGCTGGAAATGCAGCAGCGCCTCAGTCTGTTTTACGATTCGTTCCGAAAATTCACTCATAGGTTACTCCTTCCATGGGACTCCGCCGGGCAAAGCTGCCGGCGGCCTTTAAAGAAGCGTCCACCTATCCGGCAAGGACAGGTGGACGCCAGATGACTGTAGGTATTATACACGATTTGACCGCTCTGTCAAACCTGCAATTTTTTGGGCCAGCGCTTCGTTGGCCGCGCCGGGCAGCATACGCCAGCGCCAGTTCGACTGCAGAAGCCTGCCAGGTTCGTTCATACGCGTTTCCCGGCCCAGACGCAGATAGTCCTGCATCTGCATGATAAACAGCTGTGCCTTGGACTGCATGCCGGCCTCGATGATGGCGTCGGCCAGATCGTCCTCCGCCGTAATGCCGAGATAGCTGCGGGCATAGGCATCCGTTTCTGCGTCAATTCCCTCGCACCACTGGATAAGCGTTTCATTGTCGTGCGTGCCGGTGTAGCAGATGGCGTTTTCAGGATAGCGGTCGGGCAGATAGTTGCTCGGCTCACGCGGATCAAAGGCAAATTCCAGCACCTTCATGCCAGGGAAGCCGGAATCAATCACAAGCTGCTGTACCTCCGGCGTCAGGAAACCGAGATCCTCGGCAATAAAATCGGTATCTGGGAAATTCTTCCGGATAGCATTTACAAGCTTCATGCCGGGACCCTTGACCCATTCGCCCTTGCGGGCCGTGCGGTTGACAGCAGGAATGGCCCAGTAGCTTTCAATCCCGCGGAAATGGTCGATGCGGACAACATCGAAACTCTCCCCTGCTGCGCGCAGGCGGCGCATCCACCAGGAGAAGCCGTCCTGCTCCATATGTGCCCAGTCATAGATGGGATTGCCCCAGTACTGGCCGTTGGCGTTGAAGCCGTCAGGCGGGCAGCCCGCGACGACGCGCGGACGGCGGGTGCGGGTCAGCTGGAAGTTCTCCGGGTGCGACCAGACGTCGGCGGAATCCAGCGGAACATAGATGGGGATATCGCCGATGATCAGCACGCCGTTTTCATGGGCATACTCCCGCAGCCGCTGCCATTGCGTATGGAAGCAGAACTGCAGGAACCGTTGAAAATCAAGCTCGTCGTGCAGCAGCTCACGGTAGTACGCCATGGCCTCCGGCTGGTGCATCCGGATGTCAAGCGGCCACTCGGTCCACGGGCCGTCGTTATAATATGCCTTGACGGCCATAAAGAGTACATACTCCTCCAGCCACGCACTCTGCTGGCGGACATATTCCGTGTAGCGCTCCGTCGGGGCCTTGTGGAAGCGGCTCCAGGCCAGATGCAGCACCCGCAGGCGCTGGTCGTACATCTTCGAAAAATCGACCTGATCGGCGCGGCTGCCCCAATCGACGCGGTCAAGCTCCTCCTGCGTCAGGTATCCGTCCTTGACAAGCTCGTCCAGATCGATCAGATACGGGTTCCCGGCGAAGGTAGAGAACGCCTGATAGGGCGAATCGCCATAGCCGGGCGGGTTGATCGGGAGGATCTGCCAGTAGGTCTGCTTTGCCGCTCTCAGAAAATCAATAAAGTCATAGGCTGCTTTTCCCATGCTGCCGATGCCGTAGGGCGAGGGCAGCGAAGTAATGTGCATCAGGATTCCACTGCTTCTTTTCATACTATCACTCTTATTTCGCTTTCGTTGAAAACAGGCAAAAGCAGCGGTTGGGCGCTGTTTTCAGCTGTTTTCGAGTTTTCTGACGCTTTCACGGTTGGAAAGCGTAAACGGTACGGTCATATGGCGGGCCTGCCCGCCGCGCTCGGTGCAGTCCATCAGAACAGAAAAGCTGCGCCGGGCCAGAAGCTCGACAGACTGGGAAACGGTAGAAAGCTTCGGGGTATAGAAGCTGCCGATCCTCAGTCCATCATAGCCGATGATGGAAATATCGTCAGGGACGCGCTTTCCGGCGTCCACCAGTGCGCGGATCGCGCCGATGGCAATGACGTCTGCCATGGCGAACACAGCTGTGACCTGCGGTGTGTCGCGCAGGACGGCCTGCATACCGGAATAGCCATCCTCATAGCTGTAACGGCCGGTGTGGTAGTAGGTCTGCTCGTCGAACTGCATGCCGTTTTTCCCGAACGCTTCCACGCAGCCTTCATAACGCTGCGCGGACGTATCGGATAAAAGCCGGTCGCCGCCGAGAACAGCAATGTTTCTGTGGCCGCAGCGGATGAGATAATCGACAGCGCAGGCAGCGCCCTGCCGGTCGTTGGTCGTAACGCTGGACAGGTTCTCAAACGGCAGATCGCTCGCATCGTTTGTAACAATGACGGAGGGCACATGGATCTTGTCGAAATCGCTGACAAAATGACGGTTCGTCGCACCGAGGAACATCACGCCCATGGGCTTGCGCTCCCGGCAGAGCTTGACGGCACGAAGCACCTCGTTATCGTCTTCATCGATAAAGTCGACAATCAGCGGATGCGAGGTGCGCGAGAAAAGGGACTGCAGATGCTCGACCATACCGGCAAACAGCTCGTTGGCCGTACCCTTGACAATGATGAGTACGGTGTTGGAGCGCTGCTGCTTTAAAAGCTGTGCGCTTTCGTTGAGTTCAAAGCCGCGTTCCTGCGCAATGGACAGAATCGCCTGCCGCGCTTTTTCCGAAACATTCGGCTGGTTATTGAGCACGCGAGAGACAGTTCCAAGCGAATAACCGCTCAGTCTCGCAAGATCCTTGATCGTCATATCTGCTGTTCTCCTTGGTTTTGCTGATTCTGTATCACTATCATACAGAACCTCTGAAAAATCCACTTAAAACAGACAAATTTCTTTATCCCTTTACCGCGCCGGCAGCAACGCCCTTGATAATATATTTCTGGCAGCAGAGATAGAAGATGACGACCGGGACGATGGACATCAGGATCAGCGCCATAGTCGCGCCCATGTCGACGGAGCCGTAGCTGCCCTTGAGGTACTGGATGTGGATGGGGATGGTGCGGAATTCGTTGATATCAAGAACCAGATACGGCAGGAGGTAGTCGTTCCAGACCCACATGATCTCCAGAACGCCAACGGAAATGAAAGTCGGCTTCATCATGGGCAGGACAACCTGAAAGAAGGTCTGCACAGGGGTGCAACCGTCAATCACAGCAGCCTCTTCAATGGAGCGAGGGATGGACTTGACAAAGCCGGTGAACATAAACACAGCGAGGCCCGCACCAAAGCCGAGGTAGACAATAGGAATTGTCCACGGTCGATTGAGCTTCAGAGTATCGGCGGTCTTTGCCAGCGTGAACATGACCATCTGGAACGGGACGACCATGGAGAACACGCACAGGTAGTACACAATGCGGCAGACGAGGCTGTCGACACGGGAAATATACCACGCGGCCATGGACGTGCAGATGAGGATCAGAGCAGCGGAGAGCAGCGTGATCATCAGGCTGTATTCGACGGATTTATAGAACGGGTAGTTGCCGAAGGTCATACCCTTGATATAGTTCTGCAGCCCCATGAAGGTGTTGCTTGTGGGAAAGGCAAACGTATCAAGGTTAATAGCGGCGTTGGTCTTGAGAGAGTTGACCAGAACGATGAAGATCGGGTAGAGATACGCAACGGCAATGATCACAAACACAACCGTCAGGACGGTATGCGAACGGCGCTCTTTCTGGAAGCCGGTATTTTTCATTACTGATCGACCTCCTTCTTTCTGGTGGACACAAGCTGGGCAATGCTGATGATCGCAACCAGGATAAAGAACACAACTGCCTTGGCCTGTCCGGGGCCTTTGGAGTTGGAGGTGTTGGAGTTGACGATGTTCAGAGCCAGCATTTCCGTGGTCTTGATGACGTTGCCGTCAGCCAGCGTCTTAAAGGGTGAGCCGCCCGTGAGGGCCAGGTTCTGGTCGTAGAGCTTGAAGCCGTTGGTCAGGGACAGGAACGTGCAGATGGTGATAGACGGCATGATGTTCGGGATTGTGATGTTCCAGAGCGTTTTCCAGCTGGACGCACCGTCGATCTTTGCGGCCTCCAGCATATCCTCTGGGATTGCCTGCAGGCCTGCGATATAAATGATCATCATATAGCCTATCTGCTGCCAGCACATGAGGATGATCAATCCCCAGAAGCCGTATTTGGTTTCCAGCACGACGGCTGTGTCGAAGTTGCTGAGGATGCCGTCGAAGATCATGAGCCAGATATAGCCCAGAACGATGCCACCAATGAGGTTCGGCATGAAGAAAACGGTACGGAAGATGTTCGAGCCCTTGATACCCTTAGTCAGAACGTAGGCAACAGCAAAGGCCAGAACGTTGATGATGAGCAGGGATACGAGCGCAAACAGCGCTGTATACCAGAACGCGTGGAGGAAGCCCTCATCCTGGAAGATGGTCTGGTAGTTTTTCAGTCCCACCCACGTCCACTTGCTGGTCGTCTTGAACTTGCAGAAGGACAGGAACAGCCCCTTTGCAAACGGGTACAGGAAGCCCACGCAGAACGCTGCGAACGTCGGCAGCAGGAACAGCCAGCCCCAGCGCTGGATCGGGCGGCGGATCAAGCTGCATGACAGAGCCGAATCGTCATGTTTTTTCTTCTTCATCATGCTTCTCCTTTATTATTTATATACTTTCTTGACAATTTCACAGACAAGCGTCCGGCCTCCGGGCGTTTGTCCGCAAAATCTTCGGCTGCGGCAGTTTCTTTTCTGTAAAAAAGGGGGCTTTGCAGCCCCCTCTTTACTTTTGGTCACGCCTTATTGCTTATGCGTTTTCCTTTGCATACTGGGTCGCCCAGCCCTGCACGAATGCAGTCTCGACAGCGGACCAGTCACCGGTACCGGCAGAGTACTGGGTCAGAGCATCGACAACGGCAGCACGCCAGTCGTCAACAGCGGGAGTCCAGTTGAATGCCCAGGTCACAACGTACTTGCCATCGGCAGTGTACTTGTTGGCATCCTGGAAGAAGACGTTCTCCGGCTCCTTGGCGTCCTTGAACGGGCAGGGGCCAAACTCTTGTGCCAGCATTGTGGTGCCTTCGTCAGAGGTAACGACCCAGACGAGGAAATCGATGGTAGCCTGAATGTCCTCTTCAGAGGCTTCGTTGTTGATGGCCCAGCAGTTCTCGGTGCCTGCGCACAGGCCGGCCTCTTCTTCGCCGTCAACACCGCAGTAGATGGGGATCATAGCCAGATCGTCGGGGTTCATGCCGAACGTGCCGGTCAGGTTGGAATATTCCCAACTGCCGTTCTGATAGAACGCAGCCTTGCCCTCGCCGAATTCAGCCTCGGACTCGTCGCCGGTAGCGGTAGCCAGAGCAGCGCCGGTGGTAGCGGAATCAGTGATGTAGAGATCCCAGATGTTCTTGAAGTTGTCGAGGTAAGCGCCGGTGATGGTGGCGGGCTGCGCGGTCACGCCGTCGTCACGGAACTCGTAGTACAGCGGCATATTGGCCAGATGGCCGGAGAAACGCCAGCTGGAGGAGCCGTCGAGGCCGGCGGAGGAGAATGCGTCGAAGCCGAGCTCGTCAGCACGGGCATGGATGTCGTCAGCGACAGCCTTCAGGGATTCGAAGTTGGTGATCTCGTCGATGGAGTGGCCAGCCTTCTCAAGCAGAGCCTTGTTGACGATGATGCCGAACGCCTCGTAGCAGTAGCCGATGGCGAGGGTCTGGCCGTCTTCACCCTTGAGGTTGAAAGCATCGGTGGTCATCTGATCCATGATGGCAGTGCCGTCGAACGGATAGCAGTAGTCGCCGTAGGAGTTGATGGCGCCCTGGTTGCCGCACTGGAACAGAGTCGGAGCGGAGCTCTTGTCAAGCTCGGCTGCGAGGGTGGTGTCATAGGTGCCGGAAGCAGCGGTGACGACCTTGACGGGAACGCCGGTCTGCTCGGTATAGGTGGCGGCGAGCTTCTGCCAAGCTTCGTCAGCTTCGGGCTTGAAGTTCAGGTAGTAGACAGAACCGGTTGCTTCGGTCGCGGCGGGCTCTTCCGTCTCGGTCTCAGCAGGGGTGGGTTCTTCGGCGGCCGGGGTATCGGTCGTCTCGGCCGGGGTGGTCTCTTCGGGCTGTGCGGGCTCGGTCTTGGTTGCGCAGGCAGCCAGGCCAAGAACCATCACGAGCGCCAGAAGCATTGCGATGATCTTTTTCATGGTATTTCCTCCTGAATGATTTTTGAATTCTGGAAACGTTTCCATTTCCAATGCCCATATTATACTACATTTTTCTGATCTGAGCAATCAAAATTTGTTCCAAAAAAATTTTCAGCACTTTGTACGATTTCAGGGCTGCAAAATTGTGCAGTTTGCTTCTATCCTCTTTCCGGCTTGCGTTTTTTCTGTTCAGTCGATATAATATTCTATATTCTTTCCTGAAACGAGGCGCGCTATGAAGTTCTTCAATTATGATTCCCCTTTTTGGTCGTTTATGTCGCGGATCGCAGACCTTGTCATTGTAAATATACTGTGGCTGGTTTTCTGCATCCCCGTGTTCACCATCGGCGCATCAACGGCGGCAATGTACCGCGTGACGCTCAATCTGGTGCGCGGTGAGGGCGGCGGTGTCGTCCGCAGCTTCTGGGCATCGTTCAAGCTCAATTTCAAGCAGGGCGTTCTGCTGTTCCCGATCCTTCTGATCCCGACGCTGCTGGTGATCGTTGAGGTTGAGATCTATCTGTCCGGTGCGGTGGCACAGTCGGTCTGGATGGGCGTGATTTTCTGCTTCCCGGCGCTGCTCGTTTCGCTGGTCGGCGCATACATCTATCCCCTGCTGGCGCAGTTCGACAATACCATCAAGAACACACTCAAAAACGCCATTCTGCTTTCGATCGGCAACCTCCCCTATTCGCTCGTGATGGCGGCGCTGAATCTGTCCGCGCCGCTCCTGCTCCTGTTTGCGACAAGCTTTTTCCTGCGGACGTGCATTTTCTGGATCCTGATCGGCGGTTCGCTCGTCGCGATGCTCAATTCATATCTGCTGCGGAAAATCTTCAAAAAGTATTTTAAGCTGGATTAAATGCGCGCCCGGTGCAAGGCTGCACCGGGCGCATACTTTTTATCTTCTCAATGCCGCGATCAGTTCCAGAAGGCCGTAGACAATGGGCTGGTGGAGCAGGTAGATGAACAGGGACTGGCGGCCGCACCAGCAGAAGAACCGCGCGATCGCGCTTTCCCGGAACGTGCCGGGCAGGCGTGTTTTTTTGTCCGCGTAGACCGTCCTGCCGAGAACTGTGCCGAGCATATACCAGCCGAGGTGCGGCAGGAGCGGAAAATAATCGCTGGACGCGAAGCCCTCATAGGCAAAGCCGAACGGGAAAAGGAATTTTGCCTCCACGACCGTGCCGGAAATGAGATAGCCGGTCACAACGAGCACAACGCCCATGGCGGCAAGCGCCTGCGTGGGCAGCTTTTTATAGGCGGGATAGAGCATCATGCAGATGCCCAGCAGATGCAGTACGCCGAACCAGACGATCACATCGCGCGAAGCCATGCCGAGGCGGTACATCCCGAAGGTCACAAGCGAAATGAGCATTCCGCAGGCAAAGACGATGCAGCCGCGGCGGAAGCTGCGCGAACCGAGCGTAGCGCAGCAGCCGGACAGGACGACGAAGATCACGCCGCCATACTGCTGGATGAATACGTACCACGCGGGCAGGTGCAGATCAAGGCCAATAAAATAGATCAGATCAAAAATCAGATGGATGAGAATCACGCAGAGGATGCAAAGGCCGCGCAGCGCGTCCAGCTCCCAGATCCGGTCGGTTTTTTTCATGGAAATCACCTGAAATCATTACAGCCTGCCGCGGAACGCGGCAGGCTGCCGAAATAAATTACGAATTCTTTGCGTCTTCCAGCGCCTGACGCTCGGCTTCTTCCTCTTCGAGCACACGGTAGGCAACCTTGCCGACCAGCGTTTTAGGCAGCTCGGGCCGGAACTCGATATCATACGGCATGGCGTATTTTGCGATATGCTGGCGGCAGTAGTCGAGGATCTCCTGCTTGACCGCGTCCGACGGCTCGTAACCGGGGCGCAGGACGACAAAGGCCTTGACCTTCTGCATCTTATACGGATCCTTGACGCCGATGACGCAGGACAGCAGCACCTTTTCATGGCCGTCAATGATGTTTTCCAGCTGGCCGGGATAGACGTTATAGCCGGAGGTGATGATCATGCGCTTGATGCGCTGGGAGAAGTAGACAAAGCCGTCCTCGTCCATCTTGCCAAGGTCGCCGGTGTGCAGCCAGATGCGGCCGTCCTCATGGCGGCGGAGGGTGTTGTGCGTTTCCTCGGGGTTGTCGACATACTCGAGCATGACCGACGGGCCGGAGACGCAGATCTCGCCTTCGAGATTCGCGTCCAGCTCCTGTGTCGTGCCGGGCTTTACAATCTTATAATACGTATCCGGGAACGGGACACCGATGGAGCCGACGCGGTTATAATCCTTCGGCGTCAGGCAGGAGGCCGTGACGCATTCGGTCAGGCCGTAGCCCTGACGCACCTGCACGGAAGCATTGTGGGCCTTGAGGAAATCGTCGACCTTTTTCTTCAGCTCGATGGACATACTGTCACCGCCGGAGAACACGCCCTTGAGGCAGCTGAGGTCTGCGTTTTCAAGCTTTTCTGCGCGCAGCAGCGCCTCAAACAGCGTCGGGACGCCGGGGATGATATTAGGCTGCTTCTTGATGAGCAGTTCGGCATAGGTATTGACGTTGAACTTCGGGACAAGGATGCAGCATGCGCCGCCAATCAGGGCGGTATGGATGCCGATGCCGAGGCCGAAGCCGTGGAACACGGGCATGACGGAGAGCATCTTCAACCCGTCGATGGGCGAGAAGCCGGAGGCAGCGATGGTCTGCAGGCCCAGCGCGTTAAAGTTCATATTGGACAGGAGAATGCCCTTGGTCGTGCCGGTCGTGCCGCCGGAATAGAGGATGGACGCGCCCTCCTCCGCCTTGCCGAACTCTCTCGGCAGGGGCAGGTCGCGCTTTTTGCCGACGCGCTGGAATTCCGACCACCAGATGTAATTGCCCTTTTTCGGGGGCTTGGGGTATTTGCGGGCTGCCGTCAGGGCATAGCCGAGGGCAAGATGCGGGTACAGCTCGTCCTCGATTTTGGCAAGCAGGAGCTTGCAGTCCGGATCGTCAAGCTCGGGCATGATGGGTGCGATCTTGGCGTAGAACTGGTCGAGCGTGAGGATGCACTTGGAATGCGAGAAATTGAGATAGAACCTGATCTCCCCCGCAGCGGAAAGCGGATGGATCATGTTGGACACCGCACCGATGCGGTTCAGGCCATAGAACGCGTGCAGGGCCTGCGGGCAGTTGGGCATACAGATGGTGACGCGGTCGCCCTTTTTGATGCCCATGGCGAGAAACGCCTGCGCCGTCTCGTCGATCTTCTGCATGAACTGCGTGAAGTTCGTCTTTTTGCCCATGAATTCATAGGCAGGCAGCTTCGGATTGCGCTCTGCTGCGGCTTTGACCATCTGATAGATGGTCTTCTGCGGATAGGACAGATGATGCGGCACATTGCCGTAATACTTTAACCAGGGAGCGGAAGAGGAAAGACTCATTTTTTTCATCCTTTCGGGCGAGTTTTTTCACACACCTCTGCCGCCCCATTCACACACCAAAGACGGCAGTTATTTGCATTATACCTGTTTCGGCCCGAAATAGCAAGATTTTCTTACAGGCAGATGCGGCGGTTTGTCCTACAGCGTGCCGCAAAAGCAGAACCGGCAGCGCTTCGCCGGGCACCGCAAGGCCGGGCACCATGCAGGAGCCCGGCCTTGTCCTGACGGTGTTCTACTCCGCCATGCCGTATGCCTGCTCAAAGAGCTGGTAAAATGGGAGAAGGAATTGAAAGCCTGCTTTGACCCAGTCTGTCAGCTCCGGGCCGCTGCTGCGCTCGTCGAAGGGGTGCATACTTTCGATGGAAAACGAGCGCATATTATAAAGTCTTCCAACCGGTTCCCCGGCATGGCCCTTCTGCCTTGCATAGGCGGGGCCGGAAAGCGTATATTCCTGCTGCGCGTCCAGCTGCCGCAGGAGCTTTTCGGCGCGCTTCGGGTCGTTGTCCAGAATCCGCCGCAGCTGTACGCCGGATGCTGCCGGCATCCACCAGCCCGCGCCGCAGCCGTAGCCGTCCGCGCCGACCTGGAACCAGAAGCACGGCGCTTCACCGCGGTTCTCGATCGCGTTCTGGAACGAAAACCAGATATGGTCGTTGAGCGGCGCGCGTCCGAACAGCCGCCGCGCGTCGCGGTAAATGCGTGAAATGTGAACATTCAGGTGCAGATCGGGGTATGCTTCCTGGAACCAGTCGTAAAGGTCCCCGGCCAGCGCTCTGGTCGGCGTCATGACCGCGTCCTGGAATTCCTGCTTGTGCTCCGCGAACCACGCCCGGTCATTGTTGAACCGGATGCCCCAGAACACGTCGACCGTCCGGTCGGTATAGCCTGTAAACATGTGCGTTACTCCTTGTGATTGCGAAGATAGGCCAGATAGCCCTCCAGAATGAGGCTGGCCGCCACGGCGTCGACCGTGTTCTTTCGTTTTTTGCCGTGATAATTGCTTTCGTTCAGGATCTGGTGCGCCTCGATGGTCGTGCGGCGTTCATCCCACAAAACGGGCTTTATCCCGACTGTCTGCTCCAGAAGCGCGGCAAAGTCGCGGTAGAGCGCGGCACGCGGGCCTTCCGTGCCGTCCATATTGCGCGGGAAGCCCATCACGAGCCGCTGCGCGCCGCTTGCTTTAAACATCCGCGCCACTTCCTCCGCCGTCTTTTCCGGCTTCCACGAGTGGATCACCGCCGTCTGGCCGGTCATCCAGCCAAGCGCGTCTGAAATGGCCACGCCGGTGCGTGCGTCGCCGTAGTCGATCGCCATGATTTTCATGCAGTCTCTCCCTGTTTCCTGTTTTTTATAGTATAGCAGATTTTTTGCCTTCCTGCAATTCGCGAGAAAATTTTCCTGTTTTCTTGAAAAAAACCTGTTGACCTGCAATGCTTTTTATGATAATATGGCTCTACCTGTGAAAAAGGGGTTTTCTTTTTTTGCGCCCATTTTTCAAGCTGCGGGACGCCACGTAGTTTCGGCGTCATCTAAATTTTCAATAGCCGCAGTTTTGCAGGGAGGCAAGTATTAAGGAGGTGCCGAATATGCGAGTTAAGATCACGCTCAGATGCAACGAATGCAAGCAGAGAAACTACAACACCATGAAGAACAAGAAAAACGACCCCGACCGTATCGAACTGAAAAAGTATTGCAGATTCTGCAAAAAGCAGACTGTGCACAGCGAGACGAAGTAACACATCGGACAAGCAGAAAGGGTGAACATCATGGCAGAAGCGAAAAAGGAAAACTTCTTTGCCCGCACTGGCAAGCGTCTCAGCCGCTGGTTCCGTGAAATGAAGAGCGAGCTGAAAAAAGTCGTATGGCCGACAAAGAGCCAGATGGTCAACAACACCGTCATCGTTCTGGTGTGCACACTGATCGTCGGCATTTGCATTTGGGTCTTCGATGCTGTAGGCGGCGTCGTCGTCAACGGTATCATTACCCTGGTCAGAGGCTAAAGCATGGCGGAAGCAGCAAAATGGTATGTTGTGCATACCTATTCCGGCTACGAAAACACCGTCAAGGCTACCATCGAGAAAACCATTGAGACCCGCCATCTCGAGGATCTGATCCACATTGTCTCCATCCCCATGGAAACTGTGACCGAGATCACCGACAACGGGCCGAAAACGTACGACCGCAAGGTATTTCCGGGCTACGTTCTCATCAAGATGATCATGTCCGACGAGGCATGGTATATCGTCAAAAATGTCCGCGGCGTGACCGGCTTTGTCGGTTCCGGCACGAAGCCGACTCCCCTCACGGAGGAGGAAGTGCAGCAGCTGGGCATTGAAAAGCATGAGATCGTGGTCGCGTACTCTGAAGGCGACAGCGTCCGCATCAACGACGGCCCGCTGACCTCCTTCATCGGAACTGTCGACCAGATCGATATCGAAAAGAACAAGGTTCGCGTCATCGTCTCCATGTTCGGGCGCGAAACGCCGGTCGAGCTGGAGCTCGATCAGGTCGAGCTGGTCAACGACTGACCCCGCAGGAACGCGGAACGTGGGAGGGGCTTGACCCCCGCCAAAAATACGCGCGTGCGCGCGTATCACCACATTTATTCAGGAGGTGCTCATCATGGCACAGAAAGTAACAGGCTATATCAAGCTGCAGATCCCCGCTGCAAAGGCAACTGCGTCGCCCCCTGTCGGCCCGGCTCTCGGCCAGCACGGCGTCAACATTTCTCAGTTCATCAAGGAATTCAACGAGCGTACCAAGGATCAGGCTGGTTTTAAGATCCCGGTCGTTATCACGGTTTACGCTGACCGTTCCTTCTCCTTCGTCACCAAGACCCCCCCGACCCCGACCCTCATTCTGAAGGCTCTGGGCATCGAAAAGGGCTCCGGCGTGCCCAACAAGGACAAGGTCGCCACCATCACCAAGGCACAGGTCAAGGAAATTGCCGAGCGCAAAATGCCCGACCTGACTGCAAACACCATCGAAGCCGCTATGAGCCAGGTCGCAGGTACCTGCCGCAGCATGGGCATCGTGGTCGTCGACTGAGTTTGACCGCAATAACAGCTTGACCGAGGTATATCGGCAACAGGCCGAGCCTCATAAATATGTGGGAGGAATCATTCCGAATCACCACTAAGGAGGAAATTACATTGTTTAGAGGTAAAAAATATAAGGACAGCGCGAAACTGGTCGACCGCTCCACGCAGTACGAAGTTCCCGCTGCTATGGATCTTGTTGTAAAGACCGCTTCCGCCAAGTTTGACGAGACTGTTGAAGTCCACATCAAGCTCGGCGTTGACTCCCGTCACGCTGATCAGCAGGTCCGCGGCGCGATCGTTCTCCCGAACGGTACCGGCAAGACCCGCAAGGTTCTCGTGTTCGCCAAGGACGCCAAGCTCGACGAGGCCAAGGAGGCCGGCGCCGACTTCGCAGGCGGCATGGAGCTCGTTGAAAAGATCCAGAAGGAAAACTGGTTCGATTTCGACGTCGTCGTCGCTACCCCGGATATGATGGGTATCGTCGGTCGTCTCGGTAAGGTTCTCGGCCCGAAGGGCCTCATGCCCTCCCCCAAGGCCGGCACCGTGACCCCCAACGTCACCGCCGCCGTCAAGGAGATCAAAGCCGGTAAGATCGAGTACCGTCTCGACAAGACCAACATCATCCACTGCCCCATCGGCAAGGCTTCCTTCGGCCCCGAAAAGCTCGCTGAGAACTTCAACGCACTCATGGGCGCTGTTATCAAGGCAAAGCCGGCCGCTGCAAAGGGCCAGTATATCAGAAGCTGCACCGTTGCCAGCACCATGGGCCCCGGCATCAAGGTTGCTACCACCAAGATCTAAAAAATAGCTCTTGACATTCGCGCAGATTCTGCTATAATATACAAGCTGCCAAAGACAGCAGGAGATAGTTTATCGTAACAGGGTTCGCGCTTCCTGCCGAGGTTCCGCACAAATGGTAACATTTCTGTGTCCTCACGTTTTTGGCGTGAGGACATTTTATTTTCAGAGGTGACATTCATGCCCAACGCAAAGGTACTTGAAAGCAAGAAAACCGTCGTTGATGCTCTGTCTGAGAAAATTCAGAACGCTACTTCTGCTGTTTTTGTAGACTACAAGGGCATCACCGTCGCGCAGGATACCGAGCTTCGCAATCAGTTCCGTGCTGCGGGAGTCGAGTACGCTGTCGTCAAGAACACCCTGACCCGGTTCGCTGCCAATAAGGCCGGCTACACCGAGTTCGATGAGCTTCTCAACGGCACCACGTCCATGGCTTCCACCACCGACGATCCCATTGCACCGGCTCGCGTCGTCTGCGAATTCGCAAAGAAAAACAAGAACGTCGTCAAGATCAAGGGCGGCATGGTTGAAGGCAAGGTTCTGTCTGTTGAAGAACTCATGTCCTTCGGCGAACTGCCCTCCAAGAATGCACTCGTTGCACAGGTTCTCGGCACGTTCCTCGCGCCCATCTCCTCTCTGGCAGTTGTCCTGAACCAGATTCTGGAGCAGAAGGGCGGCGCTCCTGCGGAAGAAGCTCCCGCAGAGGCTTAATCCATCAATCAATAAAATTTCGACTGAAACATTTTACTGAACAATTTACTGGAGGTAACTACAATGGCATCCGAAAAGATTACTGCTATGATCGAAGAAGTTAAGACCCTCACCGTTCTTGAGCTGGCTGAGCTGGTTCATGCTCTGGAAGAGGAATTCGGCGTTTCCGCCGCTGCCGCTGCTGTCGCCGCTCCCGCTGCCGGTGCTGCTGCCGCTGAGGAAGAGAAGACTGAGTTCGATGTCGTCCTGAAGGCCGCTGGCGCCAACAAGATCGCTGTCATCAAGGTCGTCCGTGCTCTGACCGGCCTGGGCCTGAAGGAAGCTAAGGAACTCGTCGACGGCGCTCCGAAGAACCTCAAGGAAGGCGTCTCCAAGGACGAGGCCGAGAAGATCGCTGCCGAGCTCAAGGAAGCTGGCGCAGAGGTCGAGGTCAAGTAAGTTTACTTGTCACCAAAAAATCCCGGGCTGCATCTGCAGCCCGGTTTTTTTGCAGCATTATAAAATTATGTTAACCAGCATACAGAGCAGCACGCCGATCATTGTCGGGATTGCCGCCGCCAGAAGCGTCCACCGGAAACTGCCCGTTTCGCGCTTGATGGAAAGCAGCGTTGTGCTGCATGGCCAGTGAAATACACAGAAAATCAGACAACACAGCGCAGTTTTCGCTGTGATTCCACTGGCAGCCAGAAGTGCCGCAGCCTCAGCCCCCTGTGCATCCCCAAGCACACTCTGCTGCGTCAGCAGCATCAAAATGACCGGAATCGCTAGTTCGTTGGCTGGCAGCGCAAATAAAAAGCCTGTCAAAATCACTCCGCTCATTCCCAACAGCCGCCCCACTCCATCCAGTGCGCCGGAAATCCACAGCAATAAGCTTTTCCCGTTCACCTGCCACGCGCCAAGCGCCCATAAAAGCAGCCCCGTCGGTGCCGCAACCATCACGGCACGGGAAAGCACATGCAGTGTCTTCCCCAAAACTGCGTCGTTCAGAATTTTTTTCAGCTGCGGCCGTCGATATGCGGACATCTCCAATACAAATGGCATACCGGTTTCCCTGTTCAACCTCTTGCTGAGCAGAGAAGACACCAGAAACGTTCCGCCCGCGCCCATACAGACCGCCGCCGTCAATACCAGCGCCAGCAGAAGACTGTTTTCGCGCCCCAGCAGAACCGCTCCCATCGCCAGGAGCATCGGGAACCGTCCGTTGCACGGCATCATCGCGTTCGTACAGACCGCCGTCAGCTTCTCCGCCCGCGTCGGCATGATCCTGCACCCCGTTACCCCAACTGCATTGCATCCGAGACCCATACACATCGTCAGTGCCTGGCGGCCGGAGGTGCCGCAGCGGGCGAAAATGTGGTCAGTCAGGAAGGCTGCACGCGGCAGATATCCGGCGTCCTCCAGGACAGAAAACAGGAAAAAGAAGATCGCCGCAGGCGGCAGCATCACAGCGGTGACGCGCGCCGCCGTTGCATAGACACCGCTGATCAGCGCATCCGCAAGCCAGTGCGGCCAGCCCGAACAGGCTTGGAGCAGAACCCGCTGCAGCCAGTCAAAACCGCTTTGCAGCCAGACGGAGAAAACGTTGCTGCCCTCCAGCGTCAGCCAGAACAGCACGGCCAGCAGAATCATAAATACGGCTGCACCGGTATATTTCCCCGTCAGGAGCCGGTCTATCCGAACACTGCGCTGTGTCCTGCCGCTGTCTCCTGATTGCACGACCTTCCCCGCAAGCTGCCGGGCATGGCGAACGCAGTCCGCAGGCGCAGAGCGCTCCGGCAGGTGCGGCGTGAGCGTGATGTAGCCATCCATCACATCGCGGATCGTCTGCCGCAGCCGACGGATATCCTTCGCGTCGCTTGCACATGTACCGACGACCGGAACCCCCAGCAGGATTTGCAGCGCATGAAGATCGATCCGGATTCCTCTTGCCTGCGCTTCATCCATCAGATTGACGCAGACGATCAGCTTTTCACACCGCGGCATCAGCTGCAGCGCAAGCGACAGGCTCCGGGCGAGGCATGTTGCGTCACAGACGGCGATCACACAGGCATCCGTATGCGCATGCAGATACTCTGCTGCAATGCGTTCCTCCTCCGACCCGGTTTTCAGCGAGTATGCGCCCGGAAGATCCGTCACGGCATATGCCTGCGCGGCATAGGAATATGTGCCGTGCGCTACCGCGACTGTCTTCCCCGGCCAGTTTCCCGTATGCTGATGCAGCCCGGTCAGCGCGTTGAAAATGCTGCTTTTGCCGACATTCGGGTTCCCGGCCAGCGCAATGGCGCGGAGCGCGGGTTCGTTCCGGCTCATCTGGCTGCCTCCACAATGATCTGCGCTGCGTCCTTTTTCCGCAGTGCAAACACCGCTCCGCCCACCGCATATGCCGCAGGCGATGCGTGCGGCGCGCAATACAGGCAGCTGAGTTCCGTTTCAGGCAGCAGTCCCAGCTCCTCCATACGCGCCTTGGCCTCGCCCGGCATCAAAATCTCGCGTAGGACACCATATTCCCCCGGCCGCAGCGCATCCAGTCCCATCCGCCGCTTTTCCATGGGCGCACTCCCCTTTCTGTTCCTCTGGTTTCTAATCCAGAATATACAGAAAAGCACGGTTTTGTGACAACCCCATTGTGTTTGGCTGCACCGCGTGGTATACTGACAGGAAATCACACTTGAGGTGCGCCATGCTTCACAATTATCACACGCACACGTTCCGCAACCATCACACGGTCGGTACGGAGCGCGAATATATCGAATCCGCCATCAAAAACGGCTTCCAGACGCTCGGCTTTTCCGAGCATGCGCCATATCGGTTCCCGGATGGCCATGTTTCCTATTTTCATATGTTCCCTGAGGATTTAAACGACTATATCCAGACGCTTCTGACGCTCAAGGCAGAATACGCCGGCCGCATCGAGATTCTGATTGGCTACGAGGCGGAGTATTATCCCCGCTTCTTTGACGATCTGCTTGCGCGCATCACGCAGTATCCCGTCGACTATCTGCTGCTCGGTCAGCACTATATCCACAACGAGATCGACGGTGTTTATGTCTATGAGCCAACGGATGATCCTGAGATTTTGAAAGTTTATGTAAACCAATGCATTGCAGGACTGGATACCGGGCTGTATACCTATCTGGCGCACCCGGATCTGATTCAGTTTACCGGCTCCGAATCGATCTACCGGCGGGAAATGGAACGGCTGTGTCTGGCTGCGAAGGAACGGAATATTCCGCTGGAGCTGAACCTGTTGGGGCTGCGCGCGAACCGGGCGTACCCCTCCGCACGCTTTTTCCAGATCGCAAAGGACTGCGGCAGCACGATCGTCGCCGGGATCGACGCGCACGACCCGGATTGCTTCTTCCAGCCCGAAACATTTGCGCCTTATCAGGCATTTGTGGCGGAGTGCGGGCTCACCGTAACGGATTCGATCACGCTCCGGCCTGTCCGGCGCTGACCAGTCAATAAAAGAACAGCCGCGTGGGAACACTCCCGCGCGGCTGTTCTTCTCAAATCGTATCCAGAATCAGCTGGAAGACCGCGTCGGCGGCCTGTTCGCGGATCTGGGCGCGGTCGCCGGACAGGTGCAGCTCCTTACAGAAGGAGAAGCCTGCCGTGTCGACGGCGATGTAGACGAGGCCGACCGGACGGCCCGTGCCGTCCCCATCCGGCCCTGCGAGACCTGTTACAGACACGGCGCAGTCTGTCTTGAGACGTTCGCGCGCACCGCGCGCCATTTCGTGCGCCGTTTCGCGCGAGACGGCGGTGCAGACGTCAAGCGTCTCCTGCTCCACGCCGAGCAGACGGTGCTTGATTTCATTTACATAACTTATCACACCGCCCTTATATACGGCAGACGCGCCCGGCACATCAGTCAGCAGCTTGCCGATCAGGCCGCCAGTGCAGGATTCTGCCGTAGCAAGCGTCAGCTCCTGCTCCTTCAGGCGCCTGACGACGGCCTCAGCCCCTGTGTTCATCTTCATAATACCGGATCTGGGTCTTTTCCGTGTTGGCAATCGCGCGGGCGATCAGGCCCTCCACGTCCAGCTTCTGCTCCTCGGCCTCGACCTGCGCGAGAACCGGCTTTGTCTTCGGATGCTTGGGCGTAAAGACGGTGCAGCAGTCCTCATACGGGAGAATGGAGGTATCCAGCGTCCCGATACGGCGGGCGACGGTAACGATCTCCTCCTTATCCATGCCGATGAGCGGATGGAAGATTGGCATATGGACAACCGCGCCGGTCACGGCCATGGCGTCCATGGTCTGGGACGCGACCTGACCAAGATTTTCGCCGGTGACAAGGCACTTCGCGCCGTGGTCGCGGCCGATGGCCTCTGCAATGCGCATCATAAAGCGGCGCATGATGATCGTGAAGTATTCCTCACGGCAGTGGTCGCGGATGGCCTCCTGAATTTCGGTAAAGCCGACGATATCAACGGTCATGCGGCCGCAGAACTTCGTCATGATGTGCGCCAGCTCCAGAACCTTTTCCTTGGCAAGCTCCGAGGTGTACGGGTACGAGAAGAAGTGGATGCATTCGATCTCCACGCCGCGCTTGGCGATCATGTAACCCGCGACCGGGGAATCGATGCCGCCGGAGAGCAGGACTGCCGCGCGTCCGCCAGTGCCCGTCGGCAGGCCGCCTGCGCCGGGGACGGACGGGCCGTGGACGTAGGCCGCCGTCTCGCGGACCTCGATATTGACGGTATAGTCGGGGTTGTGGACGTCGACCAGAACGTTCGGGAATTCCTCTGCCAGCCGTCCGCCGATCTCCTGCGAGATCTGGATGGAGTTCAGCGGGAAGCGCTTATCCGAGCGCTTGGATTCGACCTTGAAGCTTTTGGCTGCGGACAGCTCATCGCCCAGATACTCGCAGACGGCGTTAAACATGGCGTCGAGATTTTTTCCGCAGGCACGGCAGCGGCACATCTGGGCCACGCCGAAGATCGTGCCGCAGGCCTCCCACGCGCCGTCCAGATCGCAGTCCTCGGTCAGCGGCTCGACATAGAGCGTCGACTGGACGATATTGACCTTGAATTCGCCGAATTTCGCCATGCGGCGGCGGGTGACGGTCTTGAGCTTATCCTCAAAGACGCGGCGGTTCTGTCCCTTCAGGACGATCTCGCCCAATTTCAGTAAAAAAAGTTCTTTCATGATATGTGTCCTATTCTATAAAAGTGAATTTGGTTTTATAAAATTATCTTGCGTTTTCTCCGCCGAGCTGGAAGGAGCGGTACTGGACAGCCTCGGCGATGTGTTCGGGGCGGATCTGGTCGCTGCCGGCAAGATCGGCGATGGTTCTTGCGACCTTCAGCACGCGGTCATAGCTGCGGGCCGTCATGCCGAGCGCGTCGAACGCCTGCTTCATAAGGGCGGTGCAGTCCTCGTCCAGCTGGCAGAACGTGCGCAGCTGCGCGGGCTGCATATAGGCGTTGCAGCGAGTCGACGTGCCGCTGTAGCGTGTGTTCTGGATGCTTCTTGCCGCGTCGACTCTGGCCTTGATGGCGGACGACGGCTCCGCCTCTGACCGGGAGCGCAGCTCGTCAAACTTGACGGAGCTGACCTCGACGATCATGTCCACACGGTCGAGCATCGGGCCAGAAATGCGGCTTAAATACCGGTCGACCGCTGCCTGTGAGCAGGTGCACCGGCCGCTGGGGTCGCCGTACCAGCCGCAGGGGCAGGGATTCATGGCACAGACCAGCATGAACTCGCACGGGAAGGTCTGCGAGCCCTGCACCCGGGAAATGGTGACCTGTCCGTCCTCAAGCGGCTGGCGCATGGATTCGATGGCGTCCCGGCGGAACTCCGGCAGCTCGTCGAGGAACAGCACGCCCTTGTGCGCAAGGGAAATCTCGCCGGGCCGGACATTCGCCCCGCCTCCGGCCAGTGCAGCTGCGGAGACGGTATGGTGCGGGCTGCGGAACGGACGCGATTCGATGAGCGGATGATCCGGGCGCAGAAGACCCATGACGGAATAGATCTGCGTGACGTCCAGCTGCTCCTGCCGCGTCATATCGGGCAGGATGGACGGCAGGCGCTTTGAGAGCATACTCTTGCCGGAGCCGGGAGGGCCTACCAGAAGGATATTATGCCCGCCTGCCGCCGCAATTTCAAGGGCGCGCTTTGCATTTTCCTGCCCTTTTACATCCTTGAAGTCCAAAAGCTGCTGTGTTTTGTGCTCCGGCTGCCAGATGGGCGCGGGATCGATCGGCGTCTGGCCGGTCAGGTGCGCGGTCAGCTGCCGGATGTCCTTTACGCCGTAGACGGCCAGACCGCCAGCCAGCGTGGCCTCACGCGCGTTATCCTCCGGGACGTACAGCTCCTCATAGCCGAGCCGCTTCGCGGCCAGCGCCATCGGCAGGACGCCGGGAACGGCGCGCAGCGCCCCCTCCAGACTCAGCTCACCGAGGAACGCGCAGCGTTTCTTCGGAAGCTTTACCTGCTCGGAGGCAGCCAGAATAGACAGGAGGATCGGCAGATCGTAGAGCGTGCCGGATTTCTTCGTACCCGCCGGAGCGAGGTTCACGATGATGCGGCTGACCGGGAACCGGAAGCCGCAGTTTTTGATCGCGGCGCGCACGCGTTCGCGCGCCTCCTTGACGGACGCGTCCGGCAGACCGACCAGATCGAACGCCGGAAGCCCCGTACCGATGTAGCATTCCGTCTGCACCTCGTATCCGTTGACGCCGGACAGGCCGAGCGAGAGCACCTTACTGAGCATCTGCATCCCTCCGCTTTTTTCTTCTCCCCTATCATAGCGCATTTCACGTCAAAAACCAACAGGTTTTTCAAAACTTGCCGGAACGCGCGGCAGATTTTCGAAAGATTTCCGCCAAATCCAAAAAGGTTATCTCAAATTTGATTTACATTGACAAGAAAATGTGATATAGTCATTATGCATGAATATGTAATTACTTTTAGGAGGTAATTGTTTTGGTTCGTAAATTCAAAACCATGGACGGCAATAATGCCGCGGCTCACGTATCCTATGCGTATACCGAAGTCGCCGGTATTTATCCCATTACGCCGTCCTCCCCGATGGCGGACTTTGTCGACCAGTGGTCTGCCGCAGGTCTGAAGAACATCTTCGGCACCCGCGTCAAGGTTGCCGAGATGCAGTCTGAGGCCGGTGCGGCCGGTACAGTTCACGGCTCCCTCGGCGCAGGCGCTCTGACGACCACCTATACGGCGTCTCAGGGTCTGCTGCTGATGATCCCGAACATGTACAAGATCGCGGCGGAGCAGCTGCCCTGCGTGTTCCACGTCTCGGCTCGTACCGTCTCGACCCATGCGCTGAACATTTTCGGCGATCATTCCGACGTCATGGCCTGCCGTCAGACCGGCTTCGCCATGCTCTGCGAGACCAACCCGCAGGAAGTCATGGATCTGTCCCCCGTCGCGCATCTTTCCGCGATCGAGGGCAAGGTTCCGTTCCTGAACTTCTTTGACGGCTTCCGTACCTCCCACGAGATCCAGAAGGTCGCCTGCTGGGATTACGCCGATCTCAAGGAAATGTGCAACATGAAGGCTGTCGAGGAGTTCCGTCAGCACGCGCTGAACCCGGAGCATCCCGCTGCCCGCGGCTGCCACGAAAACGGCGATATCTTCTTCCAGCACCGCGAGGCCTGCAACCGGTACTATGACGAGCTGCCCGCAGTCGTCGAAAAGTACATGGGCAAGATCAACGAGAAGCTCGGCACGAACTATCAGCTGTTCAACTACTACGGCGCTCCCGACGCTGACCGCGTCATCATCGCGATGGGTTCCATCAACGACGTTGCTGAGGAAGTCATCGACTACATGAACGCGCACGGCGAGAAGGTCGGCCTGGTCAAGGTCCGCCTGTACCGTCCGTTCTGCGCAGACAAGCTGGTTGCGGCTATCCCGGCTACCGCCAAGAAGATTGCAGTCCTCGACCGCACGAAGGAGCCCGGCTCTCTGGGCGAGCCTTTGTACATGGACGTTGTGACCGCTCTGGCCAACGCAGGCGTCAAGGCGACCATCATCGGCGGTCGCTACGGCCTCGGTTCCAAGGATACGCCTCCTGCTTCCATCTTCGCCGTTTACAACGAGCTGAAGAAGGATGAGCCGAAGCACGAGTTCACCATCGGCATCGTCGACGACGTGACGAACCTGTCCCTCGAAGAGGACAAGAACTGCCCGAACACCGCCGCGGAAGGCACCATCGAGTGCAAGTTCTGGGGTCTGGGCGGCGACGGCACCGTCGGCGCGAACAAGAACTCCATTAAGATCATCGGCGACCATACCGACAAGTATGTGCAGGCCTACTTCCAGTACGACTCCAAGAAGACCGGCGGCGTCACCATCAGCCATCTGCGCTTCGGCGACAAGCCCATCAAGAGCCCGTACTACATCAACAAGGCCGACTTCGTCGCCTGCCACAACCCGTCCTACATCACGAAGGGCTTCCCCATTGTCCGTGACGTCAAGCCGGGCGGCGTGTTCATGATCAACTGTCAGTGGACGCCGGAAGAGCTGGCCCATCATCTGGATGCCGCTTCCAAGCGCTACATTGCCAAGAACAACATTCAGCTCTACACCATCAACGCCATCGATCTGGCGCAGTCCATCGGCATGGGCAAGCGCACCAACACCATCCTTCAGTCCGCGTTCTTCTCGCTGGCAAAGGTCCTGCCGGAAGAGGACGCCATCCAGTATATGAAGGAAAAGGCCACGCAGTCCTACTCCAAGAAGGGCATGGACGTCGTCGAGATGAACCACAAGGCCATCGACGCCGGCGCTACCGCCTATGTGAAGATCGACGTTCCCGCTGCCTGGGCCAACGCAGAAGACGTTGCCGCCCAGCACAACCTCGAGGGCAAGCCTGAACTGGTCAAGCAGGTCAAGAACATCCTCTTCCCGGTTGACAAGATGGACGGCGATTCCCTGCCCGTCTCCACGTTCGTCGATCATGCCGACGGCCAGTTCGAGCTGGGCGCTGCCGCTTACGAAAAGCGCGGCGTTGCCGTTGCCGTTCCGGAATGGGATTCTGCAAAGTGCATCCAGTGCGGCAACTGCGCATATGTCTGCCCGCACGCCACCATCCGCACGGTCGCTCTGACCGATGAGGAAGCCAAGAACGCACCCGCAGCCGCCAAGATCGTCCCGGTCAAGGCCGGCAAGGGTAAGGGCGTTTATCAGTTCACAATGGCCATTTCTCCGCTCGACTGCATGGGCTGCGGCGTCTGCGTCGGTGCCTGCCCCGAAAAGGTACAGGCCATCAAGATGGTTCCGCAGGAAACGCAGCTGGATCAGCAGGACGTTTTCGATTACTGCGTGAACAAGGTCTCCGAGAAGAAGGAGCTTCAGACTGCCGACGTCAAGGGCAGCCAGTTCCGCAAGCCGCTGCTTGAGTTCTCCGGCTCCTGCGCAGGCTGCGCCGAGACGAGCTACGCACGCCTCGTCACCCAGCTGTTTGGCGACAAGATGTATATCTCCAACGCCACCGGCTGCTCCTCCATCTGGGGCAACCCGGGCGCTACCAACCCGTACTGCACAAACGCAGAGGGCAAGGGCCCCGCATGGTGCAACTCCCTGTTCGAGGACAACGCGGAGCACGGCTTCGGTATGTACCTCGGCCAGAAGGCCATCCGTGACAGCCTGATTGAGAAGACCAAGGCTCTGATCGCCGTCGAGTGGACGAACGCCGACCTCAAGGCCGCTGCGCAGAAGTACCTCGACACTGTCAACGATCTCGAAGCCAATGCTGCCGCCACCAAGGCGTATGTCGCGGCTCTGGAAGAGAACGTTACGACCGTCGACGAGCTGGCACAGGTCCCGCAGTTTGCCGAGCACGCTGCCGAGCTCAAGGCCAAGGGCGAAAAGTACTGCGACTGCGACGCCTGCGCACTTGGCGCAGACATCCTGTCCAAGAAGGATTACCTCAGCAAGAAGTCCGTCTGGATCTTCGGCGGCGACGGCTGGGCTTACGACATCGGCTTCGGCGGTGTCGACCATGTCCTCGCCTCCGGTGAAGACGTCAACATCTTCGTCTTCGATACCGAGGTCTACTCCAACACCGGCGGACAGGCTTCCAAGGCTTCCAACATCGGTCAGGTCGCACAGTTTGCGGCTGCCGGTAAGGAGACCAAGTCCAAGTCTCTGGCGGAGATCGCCATGTCCTACGGCTATGTCTACGTCGCGCAGGTCGCCATGGGCGCAAACGCCGCGCAGACGCTGAAGGCCATTCAGGAGGCCGAGGCCTACCACGGCCCGTCCCTCATCATCGGCTATGCACCGTGCGAGATGCACTCCATCAAGGGCGGTATGCAGAACTGCCAGAAGGAAATGAAGAAGGCTGTCGACTGCGGCTACTGGAATATGTTCCGCTTCAACCCGGCTGCGGAGAAGAAGTTCACGCTGGACTCCAAGGCTCCCGCCGGCGGCTATCAGGAATTCCTGATGAACGAGGCCCGCTACAGCCGTCTGACCCGCGAGTTCCCGGAGCGTGCAACTGTTCTGTTCGCAAAGAACGAGGAGAACGCCAAGGAGCGCTACGAGCACCTGCTCAAGCTGGTCGATATGTACGACAAATAATTATCTCCTATGCAAAAGGGGCGGTACCTTCGGGTACCGCCTCCTTTTGTGTCAGGCAGATTTGCTTTTCATGAAACAGACCGTATAAAAGCCCGGCGCGTTTGAACGCGCCGGGCTGCTTGCTTAATTGCGGTTGAAGATCTTGAAGATCTCGTCGATATCGTCGATATCCTCCTGCGCCTGATTCTTGCTGGCGGAGGCCTTTTCCTGCGCGGCGGAGAATGCGCCGATGGGCTTGGAAGGCGTCTGCCGCTTCTCAGCGAAGCCGGTGGCGATGACGGTCACGCGCATTTCGTCCTGCAGCTCGTCGTCGAACGCGGCGCCGAAGATAATATTCGCGTCGGGGTTGGCAGCTTCCATAACAATATTGGCGGCAGTCTCGACATCGTCGAGGCCGAGGTCGTGCGAACCGGCAATGTTGATGAGAACGCCGGTCGCGCCGTTGATGGACGTCTCAAGCAGCGGGCTGGAGACGGCGGCCTGCGCAGCCTGCTCGGCCTTGTCGCGGCCGGTGGCGGAACCGACGCCCATATGGGCCTGCCCTGCGTTGCGCATGATGGCGGAAACGTCGGCAAAGTCGAGGTTGATGATGACATTCTCGCTGTAGCCGACGAGCTCGGAGATGGAGCTGACAGCCTGCTTCAGAACATCATCCGCAATGCCGAATGCGTTGGCGAAGGTGATCTTCTGGTCGGTGACGAATTTCAGGCGGTCGTTCGGGATAATGATCATGGAATCGACCTTATCGGTGAGGTTGGCAATGCCGGCCTCAGCCTGCTTCATGCGGTTCGCGCCCTCGAAGCGGAAGGGCTTCGTCACGACGGCGACGGTCAGAATGCCTGCGTCATGCGCGACCTGCGCGATAATGGGTGCAGCACCGGTGCCGGTGCCGCCGCCCATACCGGCGGTGATGAAGACCATGTCGGTGCCCTCGAGCACCTGAGAAATGAGCGCCTTGGATTCCTCGGCAGATTTCTGGCCAATATCCGGCTTGGAGCCTGCGCCCATGCCGCCGGTCAGCTTTTCGCCGATCTGCACCTTATTCTTGCACTTGGACTTTTCAAGGTCCTGCTTATCCGTGTTGACCGCAACAAACTCGACGCCCTTGACGTCGGACGCGATCATGCGGTTGATAACGTTATTGCCGGCTCCGCCGACGCCAATGACTTTGATCTTGACTACCTTATCTGCTGTATCTGCCATTTGTCTTCCTCCTGTATATCTCACAGCCCACAACTGTATCGCTTTAGATTATGTCGACTTTATTCTATCTCGAAAAAGGGTGTGCGTCAATAGAAAATGCGGAAAAATTCAGCAAAAAATGCGGATTTTATGGTTTGCGTCCCCTCGGCTCACGCTGCGGGCTGGAAGGTGGCTCTTTTCTGCGCGGCCTGGGTCAGATCGATGGTCCCGGCCTGAAATTCGCTGAGCTGGTCGAGAATGGAGCACAGATAGCGAATCTTATAGGCCAACTCATCGGTCCCGCCGAGCTTGATCTCGTAGCGTTCGTCGTACCAGATGCTCATGTCGTATTCCTTTTCCACATCGATCACGCGGATATGCTCCAGAAGGCCGGTGCCGTCAAGCTCCTTCATGACGTCCAGCGCGGCGGCCAGTGCTGTGGGCGTTGGGGAAGAGACGGCTTCCCCCTCCGTGGGCGTGGAAATGAGCAGGCCGTTGATGTGCGGGTTTTCATTGAATGCGGCAGGCTCAATGCGCTCAAGCGCCTTGCCGCTCGGGCCGACGAGCCAGCAGGCGTTCGTGTCGGTCATGACGGCAAAGGAAACAACGCTCTCGCGGACCTGAATGATAATGCCGTCCGGCAGGCTGCGGGCAATGGAAACATCCTCGACATACGGCAGTGCGGCCTTGATGTTGCCGACAGCCAGCGCTTTATTGACCGTCAGGAGATTATCGCCCTGCTGGATCTGCGAGGCCTCGATGATCTGGTCGGCGGAATAGACGGTGTTGCCCTGGATCTCAATGGTGTTGACCTTGAAGAAGATCGCGACGCCGAAGACGATCGCAGCAACGACAGCGAGCATGATGAGGAGCTTGCCGAGCGCACTGCTGCGCACCTGACGTGCCTTGCCTGCGGCTCGTGCTTCCCTATTCGCTTTGCTTTGCTTCGTGCGCATGATGCATTCTCCTTCGGAGGCTCAGAATATACAAAGTATATCACATCTTTTTGGGGATTTCCACTGTTTTCAGGCGAGCGCCGACGCTTTGCAGCGCAGCCTCAAGAGTATCATATCCCCGTTCGATGTGTTTTACTCCAAAAATGGTACTTTCGCCCTCGGCCTGCATGGCTGCGAGCACAAGCGCCGCGCCGCCGCGCAGATCCTCCGCGAAAAGCTTCGCCGCATACAGCTGCGGCGCACCGCGCAGATGGACAGTGTTTTCGTCCTGACGCAGCTGCGCACCGAGCTTTTTAAGCTCTCTGGCATAGCCGAAGCGGTTTTCGAAAATCGTCTCGGTAAAGTCTGTCTGTCCCTCTGCCCGCAGCTGAGAGGCAAGCAGCACCGGCATCGCGTCGGTCGGAAAGCCGGGATACGGCTTTGAGATGACCGGGCGGCAGGCTATCAGCGGTCCGTCGCGGGAAATTTGAATGGTATCATGTGTGCAGGAAAACCGGCAGCCGCTTTCTGTGAGCGAATTTAAAATCGGCTCAGCAAGACGCGGGGCCGTCCTGCGCAGCGTCAGCGTGCCGCCGCAGGCGGCGCAGGCGCACAGGAACGTCGCGGTTTCAATGCGGTCCGGCAGGATGGTATAGGTCGCGCCGGTGAGCGGCTGACCGCCCTTGACGGTTACACGTCCCGTACCTGCGCCCGCAATTTTTGCACCGCAGGCGGTCAAAAAACCGGCCAGATCGACGATCTCCGGCTCACAGGCGGCGTTCTCAATCACGGTGACGCCCTCTGCCCCAACGGCGGCCAGCATGGCGTTTTCCGTTGCGCCGACGCTGGGGCCGGGCAATGTGATCTTCGCGCCGGTCAGTCTTCGTGCGCGGCAGTGAATGGTATCATCCGTCTCTGTGACCTCCGCGCCGAGTGCGCGGAAGGCAAGCAGATGATAGTCCACCGGCCTTGCGCCGATGGGACAGCCGCCCGGCAGGCTCAGCGACGCTTCGCCCTGTCTTGCAAGCAGCGCACCGAGAAACAGGCTGGACGCACGCATAGATGTGGCCAGCTCCGGCGGGATGGAATGACCGGCGCAGCTGCGCGGGTCTATGTAGACGCTCGCCCCGCGCCGTTCGGAGGCGCAGCCAAGGCTGTGCAGGATGGCACGTGTGTGCGTCACGTCGAGAATATCTGGACAGTTATGCAGGACGCATGGCGTTCTGCACAGGAGCGTCGCGGCCAGAATGGGCAGGACGCTGTTTTTCGCACCGTGGATCGTCACCTCCCCGGAAAGCGGAGGCGATTTGGAAACAAGCAGCGCTGGCATGGGCATTCCTCCAAAACACAGGAATTTTCCCCATCCTATGCGCTGCGTGCGATGTGCGTGTCAGTGCTTTGCAAGGTCGAGCGCCGTCTGATAGATGCGCTCGGCAGCATCGACCACGGCCATATTCCGTGCGCTGGCACGCATGGCGCGCATCCGTCCGGCGTCTGAAAGGATCGACTTTGCGGTTTCATAGAGGCTTTTTCCGTCGCAGTCTGCCTCGCGGACGACTGCGGCCGCGCCGGAGCGTTCGAGCACCCGGGCGTTTTTTTCCTGATGGTTGCCGGTCACGTTTGGGCTCGGTACCATGATGCAGGGTGTTCCGCTGGCGCAGACCTCGGCGATGGTCGCCGCGCCTGCGCGGCAGATGATGAGATCCGCCGCTGCCAGCACCTGCGGCATATCATAGATATACTCGCGCATTTCAATGCGCGGTTGCGCGGCGAGGTCGACGCCTTGTTCCCTGACATAGTCCGGCATCCAACGCCAGCCGAACGAGCCGGTCGCGTGGATGTGATGGAAGGGCGTGTTATCCTCGCATTCGCATTTCATAAACTGCGCAATTTTTTTGTTCATCTCCCGCGCGCCGAGACTGCCCCAGCAGGAGACGACGAGCGGTTCGTCGCCGAGCCCCAGCGCCAGCCTGGCCTCCTGCCGCTTGGCAAAGAGGAATTCCTCGCGCACAGGTGTTCCGGTCAGGAGAACCTTTTCGGGCTCCGGGTAATGCTCCCGGCTGGATTCGAAGGACACCATGACGCGGCTGGCCGTGCGCGCAACAAGCTTCGTCGTCAGGCCCGGAACAGCATTCGACTCATGCACGCAGGTCGGGATGCCAAGCTTCGCCCCCATTTTGAGGGCCGGGAAGCTGGCATAGCCACCGGTGCCGACGATCACGTCTGGCTGAAAGTCCTTCAGGATACGCTTTGTTTTGGAGAATGTCGCGGCCATACGCTGTACGGTCACGAGATTGTGCCAGATCGCGGCGGGCGTCAGCCTGCGCTGGTAGTTGGAGATCTTCACGGTTTCCAGCCGGAAGCCCTCGCGCGGGACAATCTTGTTTTCCATGCCGTCCTCCGCGCCGATAAAGAGGATCTTACAGTCCGGCTGACGCTCACGGAACATACGGGCGACCGCAATGGCGGGATAGATATGCCCGCCCGTGCCGCCGCAGGTAAAGACGATATTCATGAACTTCCCTCCCTTACAGAAGCTTATTGTCGTTCTGCCGGGAGACGGCCAGGACAACGCCCGCTTCAAACAGCTGCATGAGAAGCGCCGTGCCGCCGTAGGAGAAGAACGGGAGAGAAATGCCGGTGGCGGGTAGAAAATTGGTCACGACGCCAATGTTGAGGAAGGTCTGAAGCGCGATATGCGTGGAAATTCCGGCGGCAAGGAGCGCACCGAAGCGATCACGCGCGTGCATGGCGATATAATAGCCGCGCACGATCAGAAGAATGAACAGCAGGATCACGACGACTGCCCCGACAAAGCCGAGCTCCTCGCAGAGAATGGGGAAAATATAGTCGTTGTGCTCCTCGGGAAGATACAGGTATTTCTGGCAGCTCTTTCCGAGGCCGAGGCCCATCAGGCCGCCGGAACCGATGGCGTAGAGCGACTGTAAGATCTGATAGCCGTTGTCTGTCGGGTCGGAGGCGGGGTCGCGCCAGGCGGTGATACGGCTTCCGGCGTAGCCCTGCGTCTTGAGATAAACAAACATGAACACGGCGACTGCCGCGCCGCCGAGGGCGAACCATTTGATCTGGACGCCGCCCAGAAACAGCATGGCCGCCGCAAGCAGCAGCATGATGAGGATGCAGGAGAAATGGCGTTCCAGCGCGACGAGGCCGCATAGGACGATCATGATCGCGCCGAAGGGCGCGATGCCATAGCGGAAGGTGCGCATTTTATCGCGGTAGGTCGAGATCATGGCGGAAAACGTCATGATGATGGCGATTTTCGCAAGCTCCGAGGGCTGGAAGCGGATGCCCGCAACCTCGATCCAGCGCTTTGCGCCGTTGGCCGTCGAGCCGATGAGCGGTACGAGCATCAGGAACACGACGGATACCGCGAGGATGATGAACGAAGCACTGCGCCAGAGCTGATAGTTCAGCCTGCTGACAAACAGCATACCGCCGATGCCCACGACAGCGAAAATCGCCTGCCGGGCAAAGTAATAGGTAGAGTTGCCGGTCAGATAATACGCGCGGGCGTAGGAGGCTGAAAAGACCATGACGACGCCGATCAGCACGAGCAGCACCGTCAGCGCGAGAAACGGCAGGTCGAGCAGGCCGCGCTCGTCAAGCAGCACCTTGTCCTTTGTTTTGGTCGGCTGCGGCAGGCGCTCCGGCTCGGGAGCCTGCGGAGCTTCATACAGCCGCGTTACGCCGTCTGAACGGCTTGCCATAGGGGTCGCTCCTTTCTGAAGCTGCGGTAGCTCAATACCGGTTCATAACACCGAGATACGCCAGCACGCACATGACGAGCGTGATCGCGGTGAAAACAAAAACGATTTTTTCCTCTTTCCAGCCGCACATCTCAAAGTGGTGGTGGATGGGGGTCATTTTGAAGATGCGCTTGCCATGGGTCAGCTTGAAATACGTGACCTGCAGAATAACGGAAAGCGTCTCGCAGAGATAGATAATGCCGACAAGGATCAGAATCAGCGGCATATCGAGCGCGAAGGCCATGCCGCAGACCATGCCGCCGAGGAACAGCGAGCCGGTGTCGCCCATGAAGACCTTGGCCGGATGGAAATTGTAGCAGAGGAAGCCCGCCAGGCCGCCCGCGACGGTCGCGGGGAGCAGGGCCAGCGTCGTGCGGCCATAGATATAGGAGGTCGTGGCGAAGAAGACCATGACCGGGATGGTCACGCTGCTGGAAAGACCGTCGACGCCGTCCGTCAGGTTCACAGCGTTGACGCAGCCGACAATGACGAAGGCCGCAAAGACCATATAGATCACCGTCGGAATTTCAAGGTCGAGGTTCCAGAACGGGATATAGAGGTCGCAGGACAGATCGCCGCTGCCCTTCAGCACAAACAGGAACGCAGCGGCCACGACGAGCTGCAGCAGGAATTTCTGGATGGCAGTCAGGCCGAGATTGCGCTTGAGCTTGACCTTGACAAAGTCGTCGGCGAAGCCGACAAGGCCATAGCAGAGGGCAAGGGCCAGCACATACAGGTGCGTATAGTCGTGGTTCTCCGTCATGCTCTTCCAGCCGAAGCCGACTGTGCAGAGGATGATCGCGGCAATGAACATGATGCCGCCCATGGTCGGCGTACCGGCCTTGGTGTTGTGCCACTGCGGGCCGACCTCGCGGATGGACTGGCCCGCGTGCAGCGCACGGAGCATGGGAATAACGAAGCGGCCAAACAGCAGCGTCAGTAAAAACGAAGCGAGCGTCGCGCCCAGAACGATAAAAAACATTGCATCCATACAGGATCCCTCCGAGACTCTCTTTATTCCTCTTCTTCCTTGAAAAACAGCGCAAGGGCCTTTTCCATCCGCATACCGCGGCTGCCCTTGAACAAAATCACATCGCCGGGACGGGCACGCATTTTGAGCATATGCGCCAGATCCTCATGCGTGTCAAAATGCTCGATCAGCTTCTGCTTCATGCCGCCGGTGATCGCACCGGAAACCATGCGCTCAGCGTTGATGCCGTAGGTGTAGAGCACGTCGGCCTTCGTGGCGGCAATGCGGCCAATGCGGTAATGCTCCGCGGCGGAGCGGTTGCCAAGCTCCAGCATATCGCCCAGCACCGCGATACAGCGACCATTCGTGCGCGAACGGAAGCCCGCAAGGATCTCAAGCGCGGCCTCCGTCGATTCCGGGCCTGCGTTATAGCAGTCCTCGATGATGGTAAAGCCGTCGCGCTCGTAGATCTTCTGGCGCATACCGGTGTTGTGAAAGCCGGAGATCTGCGTCTGAATCGTCTCAGGCGGGACCTTCAGGAGCAGGGCTGCCGTAACGGCGGCCAGCGTGTTATAGACCGTATGGCGGCCCAGAACCGGCACGAACAACTCGAAACGGTGGCCGAAACCGCTGACGACAAAGCGCATACCATCGTCAAGCTCCTGAATGTCGGTCGCAAGCACGTCGCAGGCGTGGTTCTCGATGCCGTAATAATATTTTTTATGTCCGCCGTCGGCGCGCACGTTCCAAAGAAGCGGCTCGTCGCCGTTGAACACGCCGACTCCATTTTCCGGCACACCCCGGAAAATTTCGAGCTTGGCCTGCAGGATGCCCTCACGGGAGCCAAGATGTTCGATATGCATGGTGCCGATGTTGGTGATAACGGCGATATCGGGCTTTGCGATAGAAGTCAGGCGGGCCATTTCTCCGAAGTGGTTCATGCCCAGCTCCAGAACAGCCGTTTCGGTATCGTCCGGCATATCGAGGATAGTCATGGGCAGACCGATGTTGTTGTTGTGGTTGCCCTCGGTGCGGGCGGTGCGGTAGGTACGCTCCAGCATACAGGCGGTCATTTCCTTGGTCGTCGTTTTGCCGACGCTGCCGGTAATGCCGATGACGGTCATGCCCATCCGTTCGCGGCGGGCTGCGGCAAGATCGCCGTAGGCCTTGATGGTATCGGGTACAAGAATGGTCGGGATGGCCGCCTTGACCGGTTTTTGCACAAGCGCAGCACTTGCGCCAAGACTGGCCGCCATGCCGATAAAGTCATGGCCGTCGGACTTCTCACCCTTGATGGCGACGAAGAGGTCGCCGGGCTTTACTCTGCGCGAATCGATCTGGACGCCGGTGATCATGCCCTCCGCCTGTTCAGGCGTGAGCGTTCCCCGGCAGTCCTCCGCTGCCTGCTTCAGTGTCAGTTCCTTCATGCGTTTGCCTCCAAATACGACGCGACGACCTCACGCTCGTCCAGATGGTGCTTTTCGTGGCCGATTTCCTGATACGTCTCGTGGCCCTTGCCGCACAGGACGATCACATCGTCCTTCTGCGCCAGCTCCATCGCCCGGCCAATGGCCGAGACGCGGCTTTCGATGACCTCATACGGCGTTTCGGTATCCTGCATCCCGGCAAGGATCTGCCGGAGGATCTTATAGGGGTCTTCCGTCCGGGGATTATCTGAGGTGACGATTGCAAGGTCAGACAGTTCTGCTGCAATTTTGCCCATAACGGGGCGCTTGAAAGGGTCGCGGTCGCCGCCGCAGCCGAAGACGGCGATGATGCGGCCCGTGCAGAAGCCGCGCACAGCCCTCAGAATATTTTCAAGGCTGTCGGGCGTATGGGAATAGTCGATGAGGACAGTATAGTCCTTGCCCGGCGTGGGGACGACCTCTACCCTGCCCTTGACGCTCTGCGCGGTGCGCAGGGCGTCTGCAATTTTTTGGAGCGGAATATTCAGCGCCAGCGCAGCGGCGATGACACCGAGCGCGTTATAGACGCTGAAAATGCCGGGAATGCCAAGTGTGACAGAAGCCCGCTTGTTCTGATAGACCGCATCAAATTCCACGCGGTCAGAGAACAATTCGACGTGCTCCGCCATGAGCGAGGCGGGGTTTCCCTGCGCGGAATACGTCAGAAGGCGGCAGTCCGCCTGCTCCATGATGCGCTTCGCGTAGGCATCGTCGACATTGACCGCGCCCGTTTCGCAGCGGCGGAAGAGCATGGCCTTGGCATCGCAGTAGGCGTCCATCGTTTTATGGAAATCGAGATGATCTTCCGTCAGATTTGTAAAGACAGCTGCGCTAAAACGGATCTGGTCGGCGCGGTGGAGCACCAGCGCGTGGGACGAGACCTCCATAATGACGTGCGTGCAGCCCGCATCGCGCATATCGGCAAAGAGCTTCTGCAGCTCGAAGGATTCCGGCGTGGTTCGCTCAGTGTGCAGGATCTCATCGCCGATCATGTTCTGGATCGTGCCGATGAGGCCGACCTTTGCGCCGAGCGTTTTTTCAAGCACGTGCTTCAACAGATACGTGCTGGTCGTTTTGCCGTTCGTGCCGGTGATTCCGACGACGCACATAGCGTCCGCCGGATGGCCGAACCAGTTTGCGCCGAGCGCGGCAAGCGCCGAGCGGGCATTGGAAACCAGTACATACGGAATGTCTGTTTCCGGCTTTTTTTCGCAGACGACGCAGACCGCGCCGTTTTCCATGGCCTTGGGAATATATTTGTGGCCGTCGGTCTGGAAGCCGGAGATCGCGACAAACAGTGCTCCGGGCGTTACCTGCCGGGAGTCATACTGAACGCCGGTAATATCCAGCGCTTCGTCCGCGTGCAGTTCCAGCACGTCAAGGCCGTGCAGCAGTTCTTTGAGCTTCATAGTGTCCTCCTTAGTCGGATGCTCCTGTGGAAGAGAATTCTACTGTAATTGTAGTACCTCTGTCAACCTCTGTTCCGGGTTCGATGTCCTGATAGGCCGCAAGCACGTAAACGTCCGTGCGGTCGGTGCCCTTGGCCTGCACGTAAAGGCCGGCGTTTGCAGCCAGATAGTTAACGTCCGCGACAGAGCAGCCGATGAAATCCGGCACCTCGACAACCGTCTGCTGCTTTTCCGCGCCCATGTAGAGGATGATCTGCGAATTGCCGGGAACCTGGCTGCTCGGCGCGGGCAGCTGGTCGGTGACGGTCGAGCCGGTGCCGACAATGCGGTAGGTGATGGTTTTTTCAGCGAGCAGCGCAGCCGCTTCGCTTTCGTCCATGCCGATCACATCTGGGACTGTGAAGTTGATACCGCGGATATCCTCGGAATCATAATCCGGCTCCACACCGAGATAGGGAAGAATATCAAGGAAAATGTCGCGGACGGTCGGCGCAGCCATCAGGCCGCCGGAAATATACATCCCGTGGAGGGTATATTTTTCGCTGTCCTGCGAATACGCGGGCGTGTCAAGCGCGACAAGGACGACATATTTCGGGTCGTCAATGGGCGCGACGCCGATAAAGGAGACGATCTTGTCCTTGACCTGATTGCCGTCCTCGTCGTATTCGTCCAGCTTTTCGGACGTGCCGGTCTTGCCGCCGACACGGTAGCCGGGGGTTTTGGCCGCAGAGGCCGTGCCCTCGGTGACGACCTGTTCCATAAGGCTGCGCATTGTTTCGGACGTCTGCTGGCTGATGGCCTGCCGCAAGACGGTCTTTTCGTTCCGCTCGACCATGTTGCCGTCGGCGTCCAGAACCTCGCTCACGATATACGGCTCGAGCACATAGCCGCCGTTGACGATCGCCGCGACGGAGCGCACCAGCTGCATGGGTGTGATACGGAAGCTCTGACCGAAAGAGGACGTGATGAGATAGGACGTGCCGTACTGTGCGGGATTGTTCAGGTATTTCCGTTCGTAGAACAGACCGCTGGCCTCGCCCGGCAGATCAACGCCTGTTTTTTCCATAATGCCGAAGGCCTTGAGGTAATCATAGAAAATGTCGCCGCCCATGCGCAGGCCGATATGGCCAAAGGCGATGTTGCAGGAATTGCCGAGCGCCTGCGCGGTCGACTGCGCACCGTGACCGGCGGATTTCCAGCAGTTAAGGATCTGCTCACGGCCGGAGAACTTTTCCTGACCGCCGCAGTAGAACGAGTCGTTCAGCGTGACGGCTCCGGAATCGATTGCGGAGGCCAGCGTGATGAGCTTGAAGGTCGAACCCGGCTCATAGCCGTCGGACACGCAGCGGTTGCGCCACTGAGCCATACGTGCCGATGCAACATCCTGCTTATACTGCTCGATGGCGGCCTTATAGGCATCGGACGCTTCCGGCAGGGACAGCGCCGCATCACGCTCATTTTCAAGAAGCGCAGCCGCCGCGTCGTCATAGATTTCCAGATAATTATTTGGATCATAGGAGCCGAGCGTGGCCATGGCCTTGATCTCGCCCGTGTTCACGTCCATGACGATACAGAACGCGCCGTTTTTGATATCGTACTTATCAATGGCGTTCTGCAGGTTCTTTTCCACATACGCCTGCACGGTCGCGTCGATGGTGGTAACGAGGCTGCAGCCGTCAGAGGCGTCATAGTATTTTTCGTATGTATAGGGCATCTCGGAGCCGTAGTTGCCCTTGGATGTCACGACCTTCCCGGCTGTGCCGGAAAGCTCTTCGTTGTAATAGGCTTCAAGGCCCTCGGAGCCGTTGTTGTCGCTTGAGACGAAGCCGAGCGCCTGCGCGGCGAGGGAGGAATTGGGGTAATAGCGCTTGAGGTCTGTTTCGAGATAGACGCCGGTGATCTTGTTTTCGCTGACGAAGGCGCGGACCTCGTCGGCCAGCTCCTCGGAGATCTTACGGCTGATGACCTTATAGCGGTACTGCTTGTCGGCGGCCTGCTCGTAGACGAAGCTCGGCTCGACATCCAGAATTTCGCCAAGGCCACGCGCGATCTGGTCGAGCAGGTTGCTGTTCTCGGGCTTTTTCATCTGCTCGGCGATCTCGTTCGGGTCGATGAAAACCGTCTCGACGGTCGACGAAGAGGCCAGCACGTTCATATTCGCGTCGTAGATCACGCCGCGCGCTGCGGTCAGATTCGTTGAACGGGTCTGGTTCTTGATCGCCTTTTCGTTGTAATAGTCGTGCTGGGTGATCATGAGGTTATAAAGCGTTCCGATCAGCGGGACAAACGCGATCACGCCGCACAGGACCATCAGGATCAGGGTACGGCTGAGGATCGTTCGGTTCGCGCGCTCATTCCGCTCCCGGTTTGCCTGCTTCTGCTCTTTGGTGCGCGGCAGGCGGATGATCTTTTTTTCCATGAAACTGCCTTTCTGTTCAAAAAAGGGGCGGCCTGAAAAGACCGCCCCTGTCCGGTTGCTCAGCTGGATTTCAAACTGGGAGGTTCTGTCCAAGCTTATGCTGCTGCGGGGTGCAAATATTCGATGAGGCCGAGAATGCTCTGCTGCATGGCGTCCAGAATTTCTCCGAAGACGCTTGTGCGCTGCTGCGTGTAAATTTCCGCCTGATCGTTCCCGGAGAAGCTGACATAGACGATCTGCTCGGGCTGACATTTGGTCAGGCCGATCTCAGCCGCGTATTCCTCGGCGGCGGTCAGATCGATCTTGGCGTCGTATTTGCTCTGAAGCATCAGCTGCTGCTCCTTGAGATTGGCAAGCCTGCTTTCAAGGGCTGAGACATTGCTGCTGGCCTCAAACAGCTGGACATAGCCGAAAATCACAAGGATCATGAGACAGACTACCGTCAGCATACCCGCCAGTGTAAACGGCGCGATGGCCGTTCTGGCCTTGACTCTTCGGTACGGCTGCTCATAGGCCCGCTCGTCCGGCAGCTCGATGGGCAGGGTACGCTCATAGGCGCGGTTATCGTCATACTGGCGGGCAGTCTGATCGTTCCAGGCGTAAACATCGTATGCGGCGGCACCGTTGTCTCTATAAAGATTTCTTCGATTGGGCTGCGCCATAACGGCGGGACTCCTTTCCGGGTTACACGCGCTCTGCTACGCGGAGCTTTGCACTGCGCGAACGGGGATTTTCCTCGACCTCCTCGCGCGTGGCGATGATGGGTTTTTTCGTCAGAATTTTGATCTTCGGCTTATGGCCGCAGACACAGACCGGGAACGACGGCGGGCAGGTGCAGCCCTTTGCCGCGTCCTGAAACACGTTTTTGACGATGCGGTCTTCCAGTGAATGGAACGTAATGACAACCAGACGACCGCCGGGGTTCAGGTGGTCGATGGCGGCCTCCATGCCTTGCCGGACTGCGCCAAGCTCATCGTTGACGGCGATGCGGATGGCCTGAAAGCTGCGCTTGGCCGGATGCTGCTTTTCACGCAGGGCGCTGGGCGGCATGGCCGAGCGGATGATGTCGACCAGCTCCAGCGTTGTCTCGATTGGGTGGTCGGTCCGCACGCGTTCGATGGCGGCGGCGATCTGCGGGGCGCAGCGCTCCTCGCCATATTCGTAGAGAATGGATTTTAATTCCTCGCGCGGCCAGTTGTTGACGATCTCGTAGGCCGTGAGGGACTGGTCGCGGTCCATGCGCATATCCAGCGGCGCGTCGGCCATATAGGAAAAGCCGCGCTCCGCGTCGTCGAGCTGCGGGGACGAAACGCCCAGGTCGAACAGCATCCCGTCGATCCGGTCGAGTCCCAGCGCGGTAAGGATCGCGCCGACGTTTTCAAAATTATCATGTACCAGCGTCACCTTTTTCGCGTGGCGGTACAGCCGCTTTTTCGCGGCCTCCAGCGCGACCAGATCACGGTCGACGCCGATGAGCCTGCCGGTGGTGAGGCTCCGGCAGATCTCCAGCGAGTGGCCCGCGCCGCCGAGCGTTCCGTCGAGATAGATCCCGTCGGGCTTGATGGCCAGCGCGTCTATGCACTCGTGCAAAAGCACAGATCGATGTGCGAATTCCATCAGAAACCAAGTTCCTCCATCACAGCCGCCAGATTTTCAGGCGTCAGCGTCTGCTGCTCCAGCTCGTCATAGGCTGCGCTGTCCCAGATCTCCGCGTGGCCGCCCTGCCCGATGAACGTGACCTCGCTGGAAAGACCGGCGTATTGGCGCAGCTCGGCCGGAATGAGGAAGCGGCCCTGCTTGTCGGGCTCACATTTGGCGGCGTTGGCAAACAGAAAGCGCATTTTTCGTGCCTGTACGATCGGCAGCGCGTTATATTTATCGACAATGGCCTTCCAGCCTGCTTCCGTGTAGACGGACAGGCAGTGGTCGAGGCCCAGTGTTACATAGAAGGTGCTTCCCAGCTCTTCGCGCAGCTTGGACGGCACGAACAGACGTCCTTTTTCGTCAACTGAGTGCTTGTACTTGCCAAACATCCCCTCGCGCCTCCTTTCGCTCCACTTTACTGAAATTTCGCTCCACTTTGCTCCACTTCAATAATATAATACGTTCTGTTTACATAAATTGCAACCCTTTTTTGAAAAAATTTTTCGAGGATTCTTCGACGTTTTTCGTGAAAAATCCCCGAAAGCCGAATTTTTGAACGAATGTTTTAAAAACATCCTCCAGCCGCTTCCACCTGCACGCTCCCCTGCTGCCAGACGGCGCGGAGCGTCCGCACAGACGGGTCGCGCAGCAGCAGCTCCGCCGCCGGGCCTTCGATCCCGGTCTGGAGCCTGCGGCGCAGGCTTCTGGCCCCGCCCGGCTCGTTTGCGCAGAGCGCGCCGAGGCACTCGGGCAGCTCCGGGGCCGTTTCCAGCGTAACGTTCTGCTTTTGCAGCCGTCCGGCAAGCTCCCGCAGCTGAAGCGCAGCAATTTTCGCAAGATCCTCTGCCGCAAGCGGACGGAAGGAGGCGACGCAGTCGATCCGGCCCAGAAACTCCGGAGAAAACGCCTCCCGCAGGACGGTCTGCGCGCGGACATCCGCGCAGTCGGGTATGAAGCCGAGACCGGGCTTTCCGGTCTGCGGGCCAGTCAGGTTCGAGGTCATGACGACGATGGTGTTCTTGAAGCTGACGGTGCGGCCCATGCTGTCGGTCAGGATCCCGTCGCCGAGCAGCTGCAGAAGGATACCGGTAATATCCCGGTGCGCCTTTTCCAGCTCATCGAACAGTACAACGCAGTATGGACGGCGGCGCACCTTTTCCGTGAGCGTTCCGCCTGCGTCGTAGCCGACATAGCCCGGAGGCGCGCCAAGCAGGCGCGAGACGCTGCTTGGCTCCATGTATTCCGACATATCCACGCGGATGAGCGCGTCCTGACTGCCGTAGACGACCTGCGCAAGCTGTTTACATAATTCTGTTTTTCCGACGCCCGTCGGGCCGATGAGCAGGAAGGACGCGGCGGGGCGTCCGGCGTCGGCAAGGCCTGTCCGGCCGCGCAGAACGGCGGTAGAAACCGCGTCGACGGCTGCCTGCTGGCCGATGATGCGCTCGGAGAGCGTCTGGCGCAGGGACAGCAGCCGTTCACGGTCAGACTGCCGGAGCCTGCCGACGGGGATGCCGGTGCGCTCGGAAACGACGGCGGCGATATCCTGCCGGGTCAGGCTCACGGTGCGCTGGGCGCGGCGGGCGGCAAGCTGGCGGCGCACGAGCGTGCGCAGCTCGTCGCGCAGCTTCGCCGCCTGCTCATACTGCGCGTTCGCCACAGCCTGCTCAAGCTGCTGCTCGAGCTGCTGCTGGCGCTCTGCGTCCTCCGCAGGCTCCGGGCCGCCGAGCCAGACGTGCGCCGCGCCCTCGTCGAGCAGGTCGAGCGCCTTGTCCGGCAGGAAGCGATCTGTCAGATAGCGGCTTGAAAAATCGACGGCGGCCTCGATGGCCTCCTGCGTGATGCGGATGCGGTGGTGTGCCTCCAAGCCTGGACGAAGCGCTTCAAGCATACGGCAGGCCGTCTTGCGGTCCGGTTCGCGGACGATCACGGGGCGGAAGCGGCGTTCAAGCGCGGCGTCCTTCTCAATAAATTTGCGGTATTCCTCCAATGTCGTCGCACCGATCATCTGCAGCTCTCCCCTGCCAAGGGCCGGCTTGAGCAGATTGGCCGCGTCGATCGCGCCCTCGGCGCTGCCTGCGCCGACGATGGTGTGCATTTCGTCGACAAATAGGATGACGCTGCCGCAGCGGCGGATCTCGATCAGGATATCGCGCACGCGCTCTTCAAATTCGCCGCGGTATTTCGTGCCCGCAAGCAGATTCGCCATGTTGAGGCAGTAGAGCTTTTTCCCGCGCAGCGCCTGCGGCACGTCTCCGCAGGCAAGGCGCTGGGCCAGCGCTTCAACGACGGCGGTCTTGCCGACGCCGGGTTCGCCGATGAGCGCGGGGTTATTCTTGCTGCGGCGGCTGAGCACCTGCATGAGCTGGGAAAGCTCCGCCTCGCGGCCGACGACGGGGTCCATCTGCGGTGCCCGGTCGATCATGTTGTCACAGTACAGTTCCAAAAGCTTCAATTCCGATTGTCCTTTCACGTCCTGCGCCGGATGTAGGATGCGCAGGCGGTCATATGTTTCCGAAAATACGCAGTTGCAGTCGACGCCAAGCTCCGAAAGCATGCGCGCCGCCGCATAGGCGTCGTCGCGCATGAGGGAAAGCAGCAGATGCTCCGGCAGGCAGAGGGGCGCGCCAAGGCGGTTCGCCTCGTGCTGTGCGCCGTCAAGCGCTCTTGCGGCAGCTGCGGAAAGGCCCTGCCGCCCGGCTGGCTCCGGCTCCTGCCTCGTCAGCAGCATACAGCGCAGGAGCCTGCCCTCGGCTCCCTGATAGCATAAAATGCGTCCGGTCTGGGAAATGCGTTCCTGCGAGAGTGCAAGCAGCAGATGCTCCGTGCCGGTCTGTGCGCCGCCAAGCTCACGCGCCAGCCGCGACGCGCGGAAGAGCACCCGGTCCAGCGCTGCGGAATACGCCGGTTTTTTCATTCTGATCGCCTCCTGTCGAAGGAGAGTTTCGACGCGGCGGTCAGCGTTTATACGACGCACGCGAAAAAATCCGGGCCGTTCGAGGAATTTACACTTTTTTCATTGCATTTTCAGGAAAGTATGATAGAATGAAGCTACCTTGAAAATGGAGGTGCTTCAAATGGCACACGTAATCAATGACAACTGTGTAAAGTGCGGTGCTTGCGCTGACGCATGTCCCATCGGCTGCATCAGCGAGGGCGAAGACAAGTACGTCATCGACGCTGATCAGTGCGTGGACTGCGGTACCTGCGCTGCAGAATGCCCCAACGACGCGATCTCTGAGGAATAAGCACATAACCAGGAAGGGGGTGCTGCGTGCAGCACCCCCTGTCTTTTTGATTGATTTTTGATTGGAGCGCGTATGGAAGAGCTTCTCTTTGACAGCATCCGGATGAAAATCCCGGACGCACAGTTCCGCGTGAGTACGGATTCCATGGTGCTGGCAGATTTCTGCCGGATAAAGTCTGGCAGCCGAGTGCTTGATCTTGGCTGCGGGTGCGGGACGCTGGGGCTTCTGCTGCTGGGCGCGGATGAGACACTGCGCGTATGCGGCATTGAAATTCAGGAGGCCGCTGCGCGGCAGGCGCGGGAAAACGCGGAGGAAAACGGAGTTTCCGACCGCTTTTGCGTCGTCTGCGGCGATCTGCGGCAGGCGCACGCGGAAATCGCGCCCGGAGGCTTTGACTGCGTGCTGTCCAATCCTCCCTACTACCCGCCGGGAAGCGGATATCTGCATGCGCAGGACAGCCTCTGCGCCGCGAGAAGCGAAATCTGCTGCCCGTTTGACGCGCTCTGCGCGGCTGCGGCGCGGGCGCTGCGGTGGGGCGGACGTTTTTTTCTGGTTCACAAGCCGGAGCGGCTGGTCGATTTGATGACCGGACTGCGCGCGGCGCGGCTGGAGCCAAAGCGCATTCGCTTTGTCCGGCACAGGGCAGGAAGCAGCGTAAATCTCGTTTTGATTGAATCCCGCCTCGGCGGAAGGCCGGGGCTGCAATATGAGCCGGATCTGTTTCTTTATGAGCAGACCGGAGAGCTGTCTGCCGAGGGTCGGCGCATCTATCATCTACAGGAGTGAAGCAATATGGCCGGTACTCTATATCTCGTGCCGACGCCCATCGGCAATCTGAATGACATTTCGCCCCGCTGTGCCCGAACGCTGGCGGAGGCTGATTTTATCGCGGCGGAGGACACGCGCGTGAGCCTCAAGCTGCTGAACCATCTGGAGATCAAAAAAAGCCTTGTGAGCTACCATGAGCACAACAAGGCCGAGAGCGGCGGGAAAATCCTCGCGCGGCTGCTGGCGGGCGAAACGTGCGCGCTGGTGACGGACGCTGGCTCCCCCGCCATCTCCGACCCCGGCGAGGACCTGGTTCGGCTGTGCGCGGAAAACGGCGTGACGGTCTGCGCGATTCCGGGGCCGTGCGCGCTGGTGACAGCGCTGAGTATTTCGGGCCTGCCGACGGGCCGGTTCACGTTCGAGGGGTTTCTGTCCGTCAACAAAAAAAGCCGCCAGGAGCACCTGACGGGATTGAAGGACGAAACGCGGACGATGATCTTCTACGAAGCGCCGCACAAGCTGCTGACCACGCTGCGCGATCTGGCAGACGCGTTTGGAGAGGATCGGAAAATTTCCCTCTGTCGGGAGCTGACGAAGCTGCACGAGGAGGTCCGCCGCATGACGCTGGGCGAGGCGGCGGCATATTACGAAGAAAATCCGCCGCGCGGTGAATTTGTGCTCGTTGTGGCTGGCGCGGAGGAAAAGGCGGAGGAAGGCTGCACATTTGAAGCGGCGCTCGATCTGGTCCGCGCACGCATGGCGGAGGGACTTTCCACGAAGGACGCTGTCAAGCAGGTCGCGAAGCTGACGGGGTTTGCGAAGAATCTGCTGTATGATGCGGTGGTGAAATGACGGAAGCTGCAAGGTTAGGGACGCATATTTCGGCGCACTTTGAGGGGTGCGATTTGTAGGGGTCGATGCCCACATCGACCCGGCAGAACGCACCCTTTTTACGGAAATCTATGGCAAATTCGCAACTTCCCAGCGGGCCGATGTGGGCACCGGCCCCTACAAAACTCTGGCGAATCCGTACTGCCCTGCAAATTTCGAACGCAAGGCGTTTTTACCGCAGTCATTCAAAAGCAGCTGCTATCAAACCTAGTGTACCGTAACAGGCGGCGCGCAGTATAGCGCCCGTAGGGTGAGTTTGTGTGTTCGTAACAACTGAAAATCAGGAACCACCTGAGTCGTACCCGCAGTACGCACCAAACGTAACCAGCGCCCCTTTTCTCCCCCTTCTTTTCCGGCAAGGCGGAAAAGAAGGGGCCGCCGGAGGCATCCCCAGCCTGCAAGTTCGCAGAAATCTATATATGGACAAACGAAAGCGGCGGACACGCAGATCCGCCGCTTGGTTTTTATTTTTCAACGATTTCCAGCAGCTCCATGGGGCAGGCCTTAACACAGATGCCGCAGGCGGTGCATTTGCTGGAATACGAGACGGCCTCGTCCTTGACGATGAGGCCAAAGGGACACGCTTCAACGCATTTTCCGCAGCCGGTGCAGAGCTTGCGGCTGATCATCCAGACGCCCTTGGGGTTCTGGGTGATCGCGCCGGAGGGACAGACCTCGGCGCACTTGCCGCACTGGACACAGACCATGGGACGGACGTTCTCGCCGCGCTGGACGATCTTCAGAGCGGCCTTATCGGGGTGGAATTCCTTATAGTATGCGTTGGAGCAGGCGCGGACGCACTCCAGACAGGCCATGCACTGCACGCCTTTTTTGATGGACAGCTTTTTCATGAGCGTTCTCCTTCTCATTTTTATCTGTTGTTTATTATACAGCATAAACGAAAACTTTCAATATGCTTGTATCGATTTTTATCGATTCCTGCTCTGTAAAAAACTCACAGCATACCGCGCGCAATGCCTGCAGAAACTAGCCTCAGCGATACGATTCGCAAAAAAGGAGGAATTTCTCATGAAAAAAGGCTTGATCCTGGTGCTGGCCGCGCTGATGCTTGCGGTGTCTCTGACCGCCTGTGCGGCGACGCAGCCGTATTACGACGGCTATTCCAACGTCTCCACGACCCGGAACGGCTATGTCAACGGCACAAACGGCTATGGCGGTATGTATAACGGCACGAACTACAACCCCGGCTACAACGGCGCGGGCTACAGCCAGAGCGGCACGGCAAGCGGCAGAACCGTGACCGGCAGCACGTCCGGCACGGCGATGCGGTAACGAGGTGCGCATATGACAGTACGGGGCTTCTTTCTGACCATGGGCGCAGGCGTCGCAGTCGGCGCGTTGGGCGCGATGATGCTGCCGAAAAACAGCGACGCGTACCGCATGACAAAGCAGGTCGCCAAGGCTATTCAAAACGAGGCGGAAAAGGCTGTGGACGCGATCTCCTCGGCCATGTAAGCGGAAAAGGCTTCCCGGAGACGGGAAGCCTTTTCCATGTTTTCGAAAGGATCGATCAGAATGCGTTTACTGCGGCGGTTTCCGCTGCGAGGGCGCTGCGGTACCAGCCGAGATAGCGGTCGAAGCCGGCGGCATCCTCGGGATCGGGAGCAAGCGTCGTGCGCTTGACGTCCGCGAAAACCTCTGTTTCCAGATACTGCTCAAGCGTCTGGCCATCCTTTTTCTGCACCAGATAGGACGCAAGCAGAGCCATGCCGTAAGGCCCGCCCTCGCCTGCCGATTCCATGCACGTGACCGGTGCACGGCAGGCGGCGGCCATGTATTTCTGGCCGACGACCGGCGTTTTAAACAGGCCGCCATGACCGGTCAGGGAATCGATCGCAACTTGCTCCTCCGCAAGGATATCCATGCCGAGCTTGAGCGTCGACATGGTCGCGTAAAGCTGAGAGCGCAGGAAATTGGCAAGCGTGAACTGGCTTTCGGGCTTGCGGACGACCATCGGACGGCCCTCGTCCAGATGCGTAACACCCTCGCCCGCCATATAGTTGTAGGTCAGGACGCCAGAGCAGTCGGCATCACCCTCAAGGCTCTTCTGGTAGAGCTTCGTAAACAGTTCGCCAGTCGAAACGTCCGCGCCGAAGAGCTTCGCCGTCTCGCCGAGAAGGCCCACCCATGCGTTCATGTCGTTCGTGCAGTTGTTGCAGTGCACCATGGCGACGGGCTTGCCGCTGGGCGTGGTGACCATATCGATCTCCTGATAGACCTTCGACAGGGGCTTTTCCAGTACGACCATAGCGAAGATGGACGTGCCTGCCGAGACGTTGCCGGTTCTGGGCGCGACGGCGTTCGTCGCCGTCATGCCGGTGCCTGCATCGCCTTCGGGCGGGCAGAACGGGATGCCGGCGGGCAGAAGCCCTTCAAGGAACGTTCTCCCGACCTGCGTCAGCTTACCTGCGGCCTGTCCGGCCATCAGGACCTTGGGCAGGACGCTGCGGGCCGTCCACGCGAAGCCGTATTTGGCCAGCAGCGCGTCGAATTTTTCGAGCATCGCCGCGTCATAGTCCAGCGTTTCACTGTCAATGGGGAACATACCGGAGGCTTCTCCCACGCCGAGGACGTTTTCGCCCGTGAGCAGATAGTGGACATAGCCGGCAAGCGTCGTGATGTGCGCGATATTTTTGACGTGCGCTTCGCCGTTCAGAACGGCCTGATACAGATGCGCAATGGACCAGCGCTGTGGGATGTTGAAGCCGAATTCTGCCGTAAGCTGCTCGGCGGCCTCGCCGGTCATGGTGTTCTGCCAGGTGCGGAACGGTGCCAGCAGGTTCCAGTCCTTGTCGAAGGCCAGATAGCCGTGCATCATGCCGGAAATGCCCATGGCCGAAACAGCCCCCGGCAGCTCGCCGAGGTTGCGGATGGCGGTGCGCAGGCCATCCTGCACATCCTCCATGTGATACGTCCAGACGCCGTTTTCCAGACTGCTTTTCCATGTGTAATCACCGCTCTTGACAATGCGGTGCTCGCCGTCGATCAGGACGGCCTTAACGCGCGTGGAACCGAACTCAATTCCAAGATAATACTGTTTCATAGCAATCTCCTTGATCGTCGTTTTTGGATTTTCTGTCTCTATCATAACAGCATCTGCCTTTTTTGTCTAGCGGACTGGGGAAAAACAGCGCTTGCTTTTTGGCGGCGGCTCGCGTTATACTGGAGGAAACAGCGAATTGGCGCTGTGAAAGGAGATACAATATGCTGCTGATTCAGAACGCACACATCAAAACGATGGCCGGAGCGGATATTCCGAACGGCTGTCTGCTGGTTGAGGATGGAAAAATCGCCGCAGTCGCGCCGGAAATTGACGCGCCCGTGGGCGCAAAGGTCATTGATGCGCAGGGGCGGCTGCTCACGCCGGGCTGCGTGGAGGCGCACTGCCACATCGGCCTTGACAATCAGGCCATGCGTTGGGAGGGTATGGATTACAATGAGATCGTTGACCCGCTGACGCCGCAGCTGCGCGCGATCGACTCGATCAATCCGCAGGACGAGGCGTTCGGTCTGGCGCTGCGCGGCGGCGTGACGACAGCCTGCACCGGCCCCGGCAGCGCGAACGTTGTCGGCGGCACGTTCGCCATTCTCAAGCTGGCAGGCAAGCGTGTTGACAAGATGGTACTGCGGTCGCCTGCGGCGATGAAATGCGCGTTCGGCGAAAACCCGAAGGGCTGCTACGGACAGGGCAAAAAGCAGAGTCCCATGACGCGTATGGCTGTGGCCGGACTTCTGCGCGAGCTGCTGATGCGCACCATCCGCTACCGCGACGACAAGGCGGCAGGAAAAAATCCGCCGCTGGACGTGAAGCTGGAAGCGATGCTGCCGGTCGTGAACAGAGAAATCCCGATCAAGTGCCACGCGCACCGCGCGGACGATATTCTGACCGCCGTGCGCATCGCGCGGGAGTTTGACCTCAAGCTGACGCTCGACCACTGCACAGACGGCGAGGTCATCGCGGACGTGCTGGCCGAGGAGGGCTATCCGGTCTTTGTTGGCCCGTCGCTCGGCGGCAAGAGCAAGGTCGAGCTGCGGAACAAGAGCTTTACGACAGCGGGCGTTCTGTACCGCGCAGGACTGACGGTCAGCATCATCACCGACGCACCGGTCATTCCGCTGCAGCATCTGCCGCTGGCGGCTGGACTTGCGGCTGCGGCAGGACTGCCGATGGAAGAAGCGTGGCGCGCCATTACCATCAATCCGGCGCAGAGTCTCGGCATTTCTGACCGCGTCGGCAGTCTGGAACCGGGCAAGGACGCCGATCTTGTTCTCTGGACGGCAGACCCGCTGACCACCATCGGCGGCGAGGCGTACATGACCATCGTAAACGGCGAGATCGTCTATCAAGCGGAGCGATGATTTCCCCTGCTCTGTAAAACCAACGAAATTCGACCGCAGTTGGTAGGGGCTTGGCTCTTGCCCCTACCAACTCTATTCGGTCCTTTGCTGCTCTCTGCGTGAACCGGACACGCCCAAGTCTTACGCCGAATTTGTTTCTTGACGAATTTGTGTTTTTTGTTATAATAAATATGATTTTATGCGAAAGGAATGAAACACATGGATTCTGACGACAGCGATTGTCATAGTACATATCTGATCTGTCATCTGTTTTGGGAAGCATATCTGCGCTGCTAGATGCAGGGCGGACGTGCTTTTTTGCGTCTTCACACACGATTTCAGATAACAGAAAAGGAGTTACCGTACATTGTCAACCACTACTTGCATTGTTATAATGACTGTCTGCCTGATCCTCTCCGGCTATTTTTCGGCGACGGAAACGGCTTTTTCCTCTGCGAACACAACGCGGCTCAAGACCCTTGCAGAGAAGGGAAACAAACGGGCGGCACTGGTCTGTAAGCTGCTCGAACGCTATGACCGGCTGTTGTCCACGATCCTGATTGGAAACAATATCGTGAATATCGCCACGGCCTCCATCGGCACCGTGCTGTTCGTCAGGCATTACGGCGACGCAGGCGCCACGATCTCCACCGTCGTCGTCACGGTCGTGGTGCTGATTTTCGGTGAGATCTCTCCGAAGAGCATTGCAAAGGACTGCGCAGAGCAGTGGGCCATGCTGTCCGCGCCGATGCTTCAGGTCCTTATTTGGATTTTTACGCCGCTGAACGCAATTTTTTCGTTCTGGAAAAAGCTGCTGGCGAAGGTCTTCCGTCTCAGCTCCGACAACAAAATGTCGCAGGAGGAGCTTCTGATGCTTGTCGACGAAGTGCAGCAGGACGGCAGCATTGATAAAAACGAGGGCGAGCTGCTCAAGAACGCAATCGATTTTTCCGAGCAGCGCGCGGAGGATATTCTGATCCACCGCACTGACTTGGCTGCGCTTCCGATCACGGCGACGAAGGAGGAGGTCGCCGCGCTGTTCACGGAGACGAAATATTCAAGGCTCCTGATCTATCAGGATTCGATCGACAATATTCTCGGCACCATCCACCAGAAAGACTTTTATGTCGGCTGCGGCGTGACGGACAAGCCGCTGCGGGATATTATTCTGCCGCCGGTCTACGCGCTGGAGATGGAGTCCATCAGTCTGCTGCTCAAAAAGCTCCAGCAGGCCAAAACGCACGTCGCCGTCGTGGTCGACGAATACGGCGGCACCTGCGGCATTGTGACGATGGAGGACATTCTGGAAGAACTCGTCGGCGAGATCTGGGATGAGCACGATGAAGAGGAAACGCCGATCAGCAAGGGGTCTGACGGCACGTACCTGGTCGACGCGGAAATGAGCTTTGACGATTTTGCGGACTATTTCGGGCTGAGATCCGACTCGGACATGGCCTCCGTCAGCGGCTGGGTCATGGAGCAGTTTGGCCGGCTCCCCGAGACCGGTGCGTCATTCGATTTTGAAACGCTGCACGTACAGATCACGCGGATCGCAAACCATCATATTGAGCAGATCCGGGTTTCCACGGCCGCAAATGAACCGGCGGGCTCCGGTTCGGAGACTGGAGCTGCGAAGGGCTGAGCTTTGGAAAATTACTCACCGGCGCTGCCTAGGGTGTATCTGAAAACTCCCAACGCACCCGGACAGCGGGCCTTTTTGCGGTGCGCCGCGTCATTTTTCCTTGAAATACGTCAGTATTCCTGCGAAAAAATGTCTTGCGCAACGCAAAAATCCCTCGCTGCCGGTCACATCATGAGTTTTCAGATACACCCTATAATATTTCAGAGTTTCAGATCGTAAATTGATTATAAATTTCCATATTTGAAGGCTCCCCTGCTAACGATAGGGGAGCCTTCGTGTATACGCAGCGTCATATCAGCGGAGCTTATGCCGGAAGAACCAGATCTGGAACGGGAGCGAAACAACGAAGGTCAAAAGGTCTGCGCCGGGCTGGCTCATTTCTACGCCGGGCAGGCCCAGCGTACGCGGCAGGATGAGGATGAGCGGCACGTACAGCAGTCCGTTGCGGCAGCTGGCCAGAAGCGTCGCGGCCTGATGGAAGCCGAGGCACTGGTATAGTTGGTTTACATAAGTTGAATATCCCATCAGCGGCATGACGGCGCAGGCATAGAGCAGTGCCTGACGGCCGATGCGCGTGACCTCCGCATCGTCGCGGAAGAAGTGCATGATCTCGTCGGGAAAGAGCGAGATCACAGCCGCACAGACAATGCACACCGCTGTTCCGAGCAGCACGGAAAACCAGAACGCCTGCCGCGTGCGCTTTTTATCGCCCGCGCCGAAATTGTAGCCCGCTACAGGCTGGAACCCCTGCCCGATGCCGATCACGATCGACCGGACGAGCAGATAGACCTTGTTGGAGATCGTCACGGCGGCGACCGCCGCATCGGAATAGACAGCTGCCGCGTTATTTAAAAGCGCCGAGGACAGGCTTGCGAAGCCCTGCCGGCAGATCGTCGGGAAGCCGACGAGCAGAATTTCGCCGTAAAGTCCGGGCCGTTTGCTGATGCAGCGGACGTGGACGCGGACGATGCTCCGCCCGTGGAGGAACAGCCACGCGAGGATGCAGAAGCTGACCAGCTGGCTGAGCGCTGTGGCCAGCGCCGCGCCCGCGATGCCCATGTCGAAGGCAAAGATGAACAGCGGGTCGAGCGCGACGTTCAGAAGTCCGCCCGCGCAGATGCCGTACATGGAAAGCATCGCCTCGCCCTCGGAGCGCAGCGTATTGCTCAGCACGAACGACGCGCACATGACAGGCGCGGCCAGCAGAATGATGCGCGCGTAGCTTTCGGAGTACGGAAGGATCGTTTCCGTTGAGCCGAGCAGGCGCATGAGCGGCCGGAGCGTGCAGAGCCCCGCAATGCAGATGAGAAGCCCCACGGCGGCGGCAAAAAAGAACGCGCTGCTTGCGGTGCGGTCGGCCCGCTCGTTGTCCCGGTTGCCGAGACTGCGGCTGATGATCGACCCGCAGCCCATGCCGATGCCGAAGCCGAAGGCCTGAATGATGGACATGAGAGAAAAGACGACGCCGACAGCCGCTGAGGCGCTGGTAGACAGCTTGGAGACGAAATAGGTGTCGGCGGTATTATAAAACACGGAAATGAGCTGCGACGCCAGCGTCGGGATAGACAGCGACACGATCAGCTTCGGGATCGGCGTGCACAGCATCCGGCCGCGCTGCTGCTCGCTGGAAATGATATGCGCGGGCATAAAGCGCCTCCTGTTGCGGTTTTTCTACAGTATAACACGGATCTTGATGAATTCCAAGACGTATGAAAACCATTCGATTTACTTAATTCTTTCTTAAATCTGTCCCAAAGGGGTTTCTTTTTGGGTATATTTCTGTTATCATGTGGCAGCATGGAGCAAACCATATCGGAACCAGAAAGGAGTCACGTTTATGACAAAACGTTTGCTTTGCGTCTGCCTTGTGCTCGTTCTGCTGTTCGGCGTTCTTGCCGGGTGCAGCAAAAATGAGGCGCAGACGGCGGACGATACGAAGAAGACAGAACAGAGCGATACCGAGGACAAGACCTCGACGCAGTTCGCGTATCAGGCGCAGTATTTTGATCTGCCGGAGGATATTCAGTGGATCGGCACGAGCTGCGTTACCGGCGACACGCTCTACTTTACCGCAAGTGTCCCGGATGGCGGCAAGGAGACATATACCGATGAAAACGGCGAAGAGATCTCCTATGATACCTATTCCGAGGTCATCTTCCGTTTTGACCTCGACACCGGCGAATGTGTGCAGCTCGACAATTATGTGGCCGAGCCGGTCGTGGAAAACCCGGACATGCCGGATGGCGTGACCATGAATCCCGACGGCAGCATGCAGACCTTCAACAGCAGCACCAGCATCCAGACCATGGCCGCCGGTGCGGACGGCACGCTCTGGCTCTACCGGCAGACGAGCCGCTATGCGGACGACGGCACGGAGGGCGATTCCATCTCCGAGCTTATCCAGCTTGACGCGCATGGGACGCTGCTGCGCACCATCACGCCCGTTTCCGAGGAGGAGACGGACGATCCCGAAGGCTGGCGCTATACGTACATCGACTCCATTCTCTCCGACGACAAGGGCTATGTCTATACCTATGATTATCAGACCGTCAACGTCTACGGCCCGGACGGCAGCTTCGTGTTCAGCAAGTCCGGCGACGAGCTGAACGGGCAGATCTGCCAGCTGTCTGCCAGCGAGGTCGGCATGACGACCTCCTCCGCAGACGGCAAGATGGTCTTCAAGCAGCTTGACCCGGAGACGAAGGACTGGGGCAAGGAAACGCCCGTTTCCTCCCGCGCGTGGAACATCCTCCCCGGCAATGATGTCTATGCCTATTTCTTTATGGATAACGGCAATATCTTTGGCGAACGCAGGGACAACGGCGAGGTCGAGAAGGTCGTCGACTGGGTGGCCTGCGATGTGGACAGCAACAATATCAACAGCGACCAGTTCGGCTTCCTGTCGGATGGGCGCATCGTCGCTGTGACCTATGACTATTCGGACGACGGCCCCAGCAGGCAGCAGATCCTTGTCCTCAACCGCGTGGACGCGGCCTCTGTCACGGCAAAGACGGAGCTGACGCTGGCCTGCCTGTATCTGGACTACAATCTCCGCAGCCAGATCGTCAAGTTCAACAAGAGCAATCCGGACTACCGCATCGTCGTCAAGGACTATTCCGAGTATGCGACGGACGACGATTATAATGCCGGTCTGACCAAGCTCAACACGGAGATCATCTCCGGCAATGTGCCTGATATCCTCGTCAACGGCACGGAGCTTCCCATCGGTCAGTATGCCGCCAAGGGACTGCTGGAGGACCTGTGGCCGTATCTCGACGCGGACCCCGAATATTCGCGCGATAAGCTTATGGCGCAGCCGTTGAACGCGGCACAGACAGAAGGCAAACTCTACCGCCTGCCCCTCGACTTCGGCGTTACGACTGCGGTCGGACTTGGCAAAGTTGTGGGCGAGTACACGACATGGACGCTGGCTGATGTCAACGATGCACTTTCCAAGCTTCCCGAGGGCGCGACGGTTTTCAACAAATATTACACCCAGGCCGAGATGCTGCAATGCTGCGTTGCAATGAATGCGGAAAGCTTCATGAACTGGCAGGACGGAACATGCAGCTTTGACTCTGACGAATTCCGCGCGCTTCTGGAGTTTGTCAAGCCTTTCCCGACAGACTATGACTGGCAATCGGATTCGGAAGATTATGAAAGCGATTACACCAGCCTGAAAAACGGCAAGCAGCTGCTCTATCCGACGTCACTTTCCGGTTTCAGTGATCTGTACTATACCTTCGCCGCACTGAACAACGACATTCGCTTTGTTGGCTTCCCGCGCGAGGACGGCTCTAGCGGCAACGCGTTCAACGCCAGCTGCACGCTTTCCATCTCCACGACATGCAAGGATAAGTCCGGTGCATGGGCCTTTATCCGCTCAACGCTCTCTGATGACTACCAGAAGAATCTCTGGAATTACCCCATCGTGAAGTCAGTCTTTGAGGCAAAAGCGCAGGAGGCTATGACGCAGGAATACGAGACAGACGCCGACGGCAATCAGATCCTCGATGACGACGGCAATCCCATCCCCATCTCCAACGGCGGCATAAGTTACGGCAACGAGCCGATAATCGAACTCTATGCCGTCACGCAGGAACAGTACGATGCTGTAATGGCGCTTATTGATTCTACGACCAGCTTTGTGGATTACGATCAGAATGTTCTGTCCATCATCTCCGACGAAGCCGCAGGCTATTTTGCCGGCAGCAAGACCGTCGAAGAGGCATCTAAACTCATTCAGAGCCGCGTCAGCCTCTACATTCAGGAACAGAAATAACCAACTTCTCCAAAACCGCCGGACGCGTTCCGGCGGTTTTTTCGTGCCTGCGGCTTTCTTTTGGGCGCACGGCATGATAAAATGAGAAAAAACAGAAAGGGAGGCGGGCATATGCTGGAGCTTTTGCACGGGCCGGACAGGACGGCGAATTCCATGGAGCTGCTGGCCCGGATCTGTGAGAACGCGACGCACGGCGTTGCCGGGCAGATTCTGATCGTTCCGGAGCAGTATTCGCATGAAACGGAGCGTGCGCTGTGCGAGCGCGGCGGCGATACGATCAGCCGGTATGCCGAGGTTCTGAGCTTTACGCGGCTGGCATCGCGGGTCTTTTCCGTCTGCGGCGGCGTGTGCGAAGAATATCTGGACGAGAACGGGCGCATTCTGACGCTCTATCTCGCCGCGCAGCAGGTGCGCGAGCAGCTGAAATTTTATGCCGCCGTGATGACAAGGCCGGATTTTTTGAAGCAGCTCGGCGCGCTCATGGAGGAGCTTCTGACCTCCTGCGTCACGCCGGATGCACTGCATACAGCCGCCGCACGGCTTGAGGGGCGCCTGGCGCAGAAGGTCACAGAGCTGGCGCTGTTATATGAAAGCTATCTGTCCGTCTGCAAAACAGGACGCGGCGATCCTGTCACGCGGCAGACGCGCCTGTGCGAGCTGCTGGACGAGACGGAGTTTCTGGACGGGCGGGAGGTTTTCCTCGATGGCTTCTCCGATTTTACCGCCTTACAGATGCAGATCATCCGTGCAATTCTTGCGCACGCGAAAAATGTGCGCGTCGCACTCCTCACCTCCGGCGGGCAGTACGCCGCCTGTCAGACCGGAAATGAAACGGAAAAGCAGCTTCGGCAGCTGGCGGCCCGGCAGGGTATCGAGACTGCCCGTCGGAGCATCCCGGCGCGCGAGCACCGCGTTCCGGATGTGCAGCTTTGGCTGAACGGCCTGTTTTTCGGCGGCAGCGGCTCAGGAGAAGCGCCGCAGAACGTCAGTCTCGTCCATGCAGGCTCACAGCAGGCGGCCTGCGCCTATGCCGCGCGCACGGTGCGCAGCGGCGTGCTGTCGGGTCTTCGTTACCGCGATTTTACCGTCTGCATGACGGACGAGGCCGCGTACCGGCTTCCCATGCAGACGCTCTTCTCGCGCGCAGGAATTCCGGTCTACTGCGCGTCCAGTGCGCCTGTCGCGCAGAACCCGCTGATCGCGGCGCTGCTGTCCGCGATGCAGGCTGTTCTGCGGTATGAGCCGGGTCCTGTACTGGCGTTTTTAAAGTCGGAGTTCTCGCCGCTCTGCGAGGCGGACTGCGATACGCTGGAGCACTATGCCTATTACTGGGGCATTCGCGGCTCCGCGTGGGAAAAGCCGTGGCAGCTGCACCCGTGCGGGCTTGGTCAGCCCATGGAGCCGGAGGATGAGGCCGCGCTGCAGGCGCTGAACGCCCTGCGCGAGCAGGCTGTGGCCCCGCTGCGCACGCTCCGGCTGGCATTGGCAAAGGCACGGACGGTAGACGAGCAGGTGCGCGCCATCGCTGCACTGCTGGAAACGCTCGACGCTGCCGGAAGGCTTCAGACGCAGCAGGATGCGCTCGAACAGGCCGGGCAGGCCCAGCGCGCGCAGGAATGCGGCCAGCTCTACGAGGCGCTCATTTCCGCGCTTGAGCAGATGGATCAGGTTCTGGGCGCAGCAAGCCTTGAAACGGAGCTGTTTGTGCAGCTGTTTTCCATGCTGCTGCAAAATACTTCGGTCGGTTCCATTCCCTCCGTCTGCGATGCCGTCCAGCTTACGACGCTGCCCATGCTCCGCCACCGCCGCACCCGCGTTCTGCTGGTGCTCGGCGCGAACGACGGGCTGCTGCCCGCATTTTCCGATCCCGGCGGGCTGCTTGCCGACCCGGAGCGGCAGAAGCTCCGCAGTCTCGGCGTGGAACTCAGTCCGGGGCGCAGCGCGTCCTCTGACCGCGAAATGAGCTGGGTCTGCGCGGCGCTGAGCGCGGCGGAGCAGCGGGTATGCCTTGTGACCGATGCGGCGCAGCCGTCGTTTTTATACAGCCGCACAGCATCGCTGTTCCCGGCTTTGCAGCCAGTTTCGGCAGAGGATTTTCCCTTCCTGCCGGACTGCGCCGCAGCTGCGGGCGCGGCCCTGCAGCAGAGCGCGCTGCCCGACTGGCTGCCGGAGGCGGTTCAAAAGGAGGCGCGGACGCTATCGCAGCGCTGCGCGTATTCCTTCGCCTCCATGCGGCCAGAGGCGGTGCGTGCGCTCTACGGCAGGACGATCCCGCTTTCCGCGTCGAAGATCGACCGGTTCGCGGGCTGCCGGTACGCGTTTTTCCTGCAATACGGCCTGCGCGCCGCGCCATGGAAGCAGGCAGAATTCGACGCGCCGCTGTTCGGCTCGTTCGTGCACGATGTATTGGAGCACGTCGTCCGCGAGGCGCAGGAGCAGGGCGGCTTCGCCGCCATGACGGACGGAGAAATTTCCGCGCTGACAGAGCGCTGCATGGATAACTGCATGAAGACCTATCTCCCGCAGGGGCAGGCCGCCGCGAGCCGCGAGAGCTATCTTTCCGCACGCAACCGGCAGGAGGCTGCCGCCGTCGTGATGGACGTGGCGCGGGAGCTTCGGCTGTCGCAGTTCGCGCCTGCGGCGGAGGAGCTTCGGTTCGCGCCCGGCGGACCGCTGCCGCCGATCGAGTACCGCGCAAAGACCGGCTCCGGGCTTCTAACCGGGCAGATCGACCGCGTGGACACCTATGAGGCGGACGGACGGCGCTATTTCCGTATCATCGATTACAAGACCGGCCATAAGGATTTTGATTATGCAGAGCTGCTGTACGGGAAGAACCTGCAGATGCTTCTGTATCTGTTCGCGCTGGAATCGTATCAGAGGCGGGCAGGAACGCCCATGCAGCCGGCCGGAGTGCTCTATGTTCCGGGCCGGTGCGACATGGTCAAGCTCAAGCCGGGCGAGGATCCCGCGCAGGCCGGTCCTGAGCGGCAGAAGGGGCTGCGCCGCAAGGGGCTGCTTCTGAACGACGAAGCGGTCCTGCACGCGATGGAAGCGTATGAGAAAAAGCCGCAGTACCTGCCCTTCGCGCCCGGCCCGGACGGGCTGATTGGCGATCTCGCCTCCCCTGCGCAGCTGGCGGAGCTGGAGCGCTTTGTGAACGGACAGGTCGAGGCGATGATCGACGAAATTCTCTCCGGCGCGACCGCGCCGAACCCCATTGACCGCGGCCCGTCGGATTCCGAATGTAAATACTGTGATTTTTCATCGGCCTGCCACAAGGACGTCTGCGGCGTGAACGCACGGCGGTTCGCCTCCGTTACGCCGGAGGAATTCTGGCAGGCGCTTGAAAGGAGGCTGGAGCATGGCTGAGATCCGCGCAACGCCGCAGCAGCGGGCTGCGGCGGAGGATCGGGGCGGCGCGCTGCTCGTTGCGGCGGCGGCAGGCTCTGGAAAGACGAAGGTTCTGGTCGACCGGTTGATGGGCTATCTGACCGACCCCACAGACCCCGCCGACCTCGATGAATTTCTGATCATTACATACACAAGAGCCGCCGCGTCTGAGCTGCGCGGCAAGATCGCCGCGCGCATCGCCGAGGCGCTTGCCGGCACGCCGAACGACCGGCATTTGCAGCGGCAGCTGACGCGCGTGTATCTCGCGCAGATCTCGACGGTGCACAGCTTCTGTCAGGCCGTCCTGCGGCAGTATGCGGCAGAGGCGAATCTGCCTGCCGATTTCCGCGTGGCGGACGAGCAGCAGGCGGCGGCTCTGCGTGCGCAGACGCTTCGGGACGTGCTCTCCGAGCTGTATGCGAAGCTTGACGACGAGCCGGATTTCGCCGCCATGATCGACACGCTCGGCTATGGACGTGACGACCGGCGGCTGTTGGAGCTGGCCGAGCGCAGCTATGAAGTCATGCGCTGCAAGGTCGACCCCGAAGCATGGATGGCGGACTGCCTGCGCGCGTATGCGCTGCCGGAGGGGACTCCGGCGGAGCAGACGCTCTGGGGCGCGTATTATCTCAAGGCGCGCAGGGACGCGCTCGAAAGCGCGGACGCCATGCTTGCGCAGGCAGAAGCGCTCTGCCGCGCGGACGCGGCTCTGGAGCAAAAATGCCTGCCGCTGCTGCAAAAAAACCGCGAAACCGTCCATGCGCTCATGGCGGAGACGACTTGGGACGGCTGTGTGGAGGCGGGGCTCCCCTCCTTCGGCGTGATGCGGATGCCGAAGGACGCGGAAAACGCGGAGCAGGTCAAGACACTGCGCGACGAGGCAAAGCAGCTGCTCAAGACCGTGCAGAGCTATTTTTACGCGCCGTCGGAACGGGTCGTAGACGACCTTCGCAGGACCCTCCCGGCGCTGCGGGGGCTTCTGACGCTGCTGCGGCGCTTTGACGAACGGTTCACGCAGGAAAAGCGCCGCCGTCATCTGCTCGATTTTTCCGATCTGGAGCACTGCATGATCGGGCTTCTGACGAAAAAGGGCTCCGGCAGGCCGACAGAGGCCGCGAAAAGCCTTGCGCAGAGCTACCGCGAGATTCTGATCGACGAATATCAGGATTCCAACGCCGTGCAGGAGCGCATTTTTCAGGCTGTCAGCCGCGACGGAAAAAATCTGTTCATGGTCGGCGACGTCAAGCAGTCGATCTACCGGTTCCGGCTGGCCGATCCGACGATCTTCCTTTCCAAATACGACGCCTATCCGCCGCTCGGCACACAGGCCCCCGGCGAGCCGCGCAAGCTGCTGCTGTCGCAGAATTTCCGTTCCCGCGCCGAAATTCTGGAAGCGGCCAACGACGTGTTTTCGCTTGTGATGAAAAAAGAGGCCGGGGAGCTGGACTACACGCAGGACGAAGCGCTCGTCCCCGGCGCGCAGTTCCCGGACTCGCCCAGCCCGAAGGTCGAGCTGCACTGCCTGAATTATCTCGCATCGGAAGAAGAAAGCGGTGACAAGACGGGCGCGGAGGCGGAATTCGTCGCTGCGCGTATTGAGCGGCTCCTGCGCGAGGCCTCCGTCACGGAAAACGGCGCGCTGCGCCCGGCGAAGCCGTCTGATATCGTGATCCTGATGCGCTCGCCCGGCATGATCGCCGGGGTGTATCAGGCGGCGCTGCAACGGCGCGGCATCGCCTGCGACGTGGGCGGGGACGGCGATCTGATGCAGACAGCGGAAATTGAGATTTTATTCCAGCTTCTGCAAATTATCGATAACCCGCACCGGGATATTCCGCTGGCTGCGGCCATGGCAAGCCCCGTCTTCGGCTTTACGCCAGAGGAGCTGGCGCTGCTTCGCGCGCAGGCGCAAAAGGCAGACCTTTACGACTGCCTGTGCGCCTGCCGGGAACCGTCTGAAAAGCTGTGCGCGTTTTTGTCCTGGCTTTCCCGTATGCGCGAGGAAAGCCGCAGGACGCCGCTGCCGGAACTGCTGAACACCGTCGTGCAGTCCTCCGGGCTGGAAATGGTCTTTGCCGCTCTGCCGGACGGCGAACGGCGGCGCGGCAGTCTGGCTGCATTTGCGTCGTTCGTGACGGCTGGCGCACAGACAGAGCTTCGCAGCCTGTCCGAGCTTGTGCAGCTGCTGCTTCAAATGCAGCAGCGCGGCGCAAGACTGCCCGCGCAGGACGCGCCCGCCCGGTCGGACGCCGTGCGCATCATGTCCATCCACAAATCCAAGGGACTGGAATTCCCTATCGTCATTCTGGCCGATCTGGCGCGGAAGATGAACATGCAGGACAATGCTGCCGCTGTTCTGACGGACGAGGAGCTTCTGATCGGCGGCAATGTCGTCGACCTTGCAAGCCGGTCGTATTACCATGGGCTTGCGCGCAGAGCCATCATCGACCGCAAGACGGCACAGACCGTCTCTGAGGAGCTGCGTGTTCTCTATGTCGCCATGACCCGCGCGAAGGAGCAGCTGATCATGACGAGCTGCGCGGCACATTACGGCTCGCGCCTGAAAAAGCTGCTTTTGCGGCTGTCCGACCCGCTGGGGCCGTGGGTGAGCGCGGCGGTGCGTCAGCCGGACGAATGGATCTTGCTAGCAGCGCTGTGCCGCACGGAGTCCGGCGCGCTGTTCGCCGAATGCGGCCCGTGCGCATACAGCCGGGTACGCCAGTACCCGTGGCTGGTCACGCTGCAGGACGTCTCCCCTGCCGCTCCCGCTGCACGCGGGGCACAGGCGGAAGCGCCGCGCGCAGCACAGCCGCTCGACCGGGAGCAGGTTCTGGAAAGCGTGGGCTTCCGGTACGCGCACGAGGCGGCGACACGGCTGCCGTCCAAGCTGACGGCCACGCAGCTGAAGGGGCGCGGACTTGATCTGGAAGCGGCGGAGGAAACGCCCGCACAGCCGGAGTCTGCCAGAAAGCCATGGCGCACGCCGCAGTTTTTGCAGGACAGGCCGCTGACAGGCCGCGAGAAAGGAAACGCGACGCACCTTTTCATGCAGTTCGTCCACTACGAGGCCTGCACGACGCGCGATGGCATCCAGCAGGAGCTTGCGCGGCTGCAAACGGAAAAATTTCTGACGGCCCGGCAGGCCGAGGCAGTGGACGCGGAGAAAATTCTGGCGCTGTTTTCCTCGGAGCTTGGAAAGCGGATTTTGAACGCGAAGGACCTGCGCCGCGAGTTCAAATTCTCCATTCTGACCGACGCCGGCGCGTATGACCCGGCGGCTGCCGGGGAACAGGTCATGCTGCAGGGCGTCGTCGACTGCTTCTGGCAGGAGGCAGACGGGATCGTCATCCTTGATTTCAAAACTGACTACATTGACGGCGATTTACAGCTGAAGGCCGCGCGCTACGCGCCGCAGCTGCAGGCCTATGCGCGGGCGCTTTCGCTCATTTATGGGCTTTCTGTCAGGAAATGCATCCTTTATTTCTTCTCCGCGGGGAAGGCCGTGGAGATTGACCCGGAATAATATAAAAAAGCCTCCTCCTGCCGCGCTCTGTGCGGTAAGAGGAGGCCGTTTTTTCACTTATGTCAACCGAGTGCGCCAACGTATGTGTAATTCTGGCTCGGTTCCGGTGTGGGGATGTCTGTCTGCACGATGGTCATGTTCTCCGCGATTTTTTCTGTAAGCTCCCAATCGCCATTCAGAAATACCACACAAAGCTTTTCGGGGTCATAGAGTAGGAGATAGTGATACGTAACATCGGCGTTGGTTTCGTGCGAGGCCTCGATCCAGCTTGCGTACAGCCCGTTGATCATCCCCTCCTTCGTGATTTGCGGATCGTTCCCGAGAACCAGCAGATCACAGCCTGCGATCTCATTTGCGGACAGGCACGTAGCCGAAAAAGATGTGCCGGTGCTTTTGCTCCATGTATCATAGATGCAGTCTTCCATCTGCTGCTTCTGGCTGTCGGAGATCCCCTCCAGCTGCTCCGGATTCCGGTAGGAAACAGAGCCATAAAGCGTCGAGGTGTTGTCCGGAGGCGGCAGGACCGGCAGCCAATCAAACTTCATACCGCAGTAGGTGCCTGTCGTCCGGCCCTCCGTGTCGACGCGGATGATCGCGTCATGGGAAAAATCATAGGAATACGGATTCGGCGTACCGTCTAAACGGATGACCACGCCCTCGGCGTGATAGGTGCCTTCCTCATTGGAAACAGATGCGTAGTGCAGAATCGCGGCTGCACCGCACAGGACTGCGACCGCCGCTGCGGCAGCTGCCGCGATACGCACCACGCGCCTGTGGCTGCGCTTTTTCGCATCCTGCCGCGCAAGCTGCAATGCACCGCTCAGGATTTTGGCCTGCCGCTCGTCCGAAATTGCATCGACCGGAGACTCCGGCAGATCGGCAGACTGCAGAATCATATCAATGTTATTCATATACAAACCCTCCCCGGCATAACTCGTTTTTGATGGCTTCCCGGCTGCGTACCAGCCGCATGCGCACCGCGGAAGGGGTCAGCCCCAGCACGGCGGCGATTTCCGGCGCGGTCTGGCACAGGTCGTAAAACCGCCGGATGATCTCACGATCCGGCTCTGACAGCAGCGCGACCGCCTCGCGCAGCTGCCGCGCCTGCTCTTTTTTGACAGTCTCCTCGAGAAGAAAATCGTCCGTCCCGGCCAGCTCTTCGTCCAGCGGCATATCCACACGTGCCCTTCGCAGCCGGTCGACGGTCTTGTTCCGCGCCACGCTTCCGAGCCACGCGCGGATGCTCCCGGCCTTGACTGTCCGGCAGGACTGCCAGAGCGCGAAAAAGGTGCTCGAAGCAAGCTCGTCCTCGTCCTCCGGAGAAAGAAGCCCGCGGCTCCGGTTGTGAATGACCGTCACGACATAGGCGCTGAAGCGCGCGATCACCGCCGCAAGCGCCTGCTCGTCTCCGCGCCGCAGGCGGGAAAGCAGCTGTTGTTCGTCCATACAGGTTCCTCCATGTTTCGTATTGTCAGCTGACACCTATATAGTCGCGGAAGGGGGTGGAAGTGTAACAGCCGCTGACCAGCCCTTGTCAGCTGAGGCGATACTCAAAAAAACGCTCCGTGCGTCTGCACGGAGCGTTTTTTGTCTTATGAACCGGGAAGGGATCAATAGAACTTCTTTCTGTTCTTGCGAGCAGCTTCAGACTTCTGCTTACGCTTCAGGCTGGGGCTGACGTAGTGCTCTCTCTTCTTGACCTCGGCGATGACGCCGGCCTTGGCGCAGCTGCGCTTGAACCGCTTGAGAGCATTCTCCAGGGACTCGCCTTCCTTGACGCGAACTTCAGACATTGTTTTCCCTCCCTCCGATGCAGCCGGCTAAATCCAGGCTGCTTTCAGGGCCAACATAATTGGCTTGATTATTATAGTGAACAAGCCGAATCTTGTCAAGTGTTTTTTTCGACTGTCTGTCAAAATCCAAGAAATCTTTTACTTTACGATCAGATTCACGAGCTTGTTCCTGACCAGAATGACCTTCACGATGCTCTTGCCGTCGATGGCGCGGGCGACTTTTTCGTTCTGCTTTGCCGTTTCAACGACAAAGTCCTGCTCAGAGTCGACGGGGACGTTGATCGTGCCCTTGAGCTTGCCGAGCACCTGCACGGCCATCTCGACATGGGACGCGACGGTCTTGCTCTCGTCATACTCCGGCCACGGCTGCTGCATGGCCATCGTGCCGGTCTTGGCCGCCTCGCCGGTCAGCTCCCACATCTCCTCGACCATGTGCGGTGCAAACGGGCTGAGCATGAGCATGAGCATCTTCAGATCGCCCTTCGTCAGACCGTTGGCGTAGAACTCGTTCACCATGGTCATGAGGGCGGCGATGGCGGTGTTCATTTTCAGCTCGTCGATATCCTGCGTGACCTTGCGGATGGTCTTGTGGATGATGGCTTCGTTTTTCTCGCTGAGCGCCTCGGAGTCCTTCGCCATGTCCATCAGGTTCCAGCAGCGGTCAAGGAAGCGCTTCGAGCCCTTGACAGCCTCGTCGGACCACGTCGCGACCTTTTCAAAGTCGCCGATGAACATGATATACAGACGCATGGTGTCCGCGCCGTAGGCCTTGACGACGTCGTCGGGGTTGACGACGTTGCCGAGGGACTTGGACATCTTAACTGCCGGGCGCAGCGCCTGGTTGCCGTATTTTTCGATCAGAGCCTGCTTTTCTTCCTCCGTGGAGACGTTGCCGACGTAATGCGGGTTCTGGCCGAGGATCATGCCGTGGCTCGTGCGCTTGGCATACGGCTCTTTGGTGTGGACGATGCCGATATCATAGAGGAACTTGTGCCAGAAGCGGGAATACAGCAGATGCAGCGTCGTGTGCTCCATGCCGCCGTTGTACCAGTCGACGGGGCCCCAATAGGCTTCGGCCTCTTTGGAGACGGGGGCATTCGCGTCATGCGGGTCCATATAGCGCAGATAGTACCAGCTGGAGCCTGCCCACTGGGGCATGGTGTCCGTCTCGCGCTTGGCCGGGCCGCCGCAGCACGGGCAGGTGGTGTTGACCCAGTCGGTCATCTTGGACAGGGGGCTTTCGCCGTCGTCGGTCGGCTCATAGCTTTCGACCTGCGGCAGAACGACGGGCAGCTGATCCTCAGGAACCGGCACCCAGCCGCACTTCGGGCAGGAGATCATCGGGATCGGCTCACCCCAGTAGCGCTGGCGGGAGAAGACCCAGTCGCGGAGCTTATAATTGACCTTCTCATGGCCCCAGCCCTGCTCGATGGCATACTGCTTCATGGCGGGGATGGCCTCCTTGACGGTCATGCCGTTGAGGAAGCCGGAGTTGACCATGATTCCGGTATCGTCCTTGAGCGTAAACGCGCTCTTGGTGATATCGCCGCCCTTGACGACCTCGACGATGGGCAGGCCGAACTTCGTTGCAAAGTCCCAGTCTCTCTGATCGTGGCCCGGCACGCCCATGACAATGCCCGTGCCGTAGCTCATAAGAACATAATCGGAGACGAACATCGGCACGGCCTTGCCGGTCGCGGGGTTCGTGACCTCGATGCCCTCGAGGCGCACGCCGGTCTTGTCCTTGTTAAGCTCGCCGCGCTCAAAATCGGACTTGCGGGCGGCAGCCTGCTTGTAGGCCTCCACGTCGGCCCAGTTGGCAATGCGGTCCTTCCACTTGTTCAGCAGCGGATGCTCCGGGGAAATGACCGTATACGTCACGCCGAAGAGCGTATCGACGCGGGTGGTATAGACAGTGATATCGTCTTCGGTGTTGGTCTTGAACGTGACCTCCGTGCCGGTGGAGCGGCCGATCCAGTTTTTCTGCTGAGTCTTGACGCGCTCGATATAATCCAGACCCTCAAGATCCAGATCGTCGGCCAGACGGTCTGCGTATTTCGTGATGCGCAGCATCCACTGGCTCTTTTCCTTGCGGACGACCGGCGCGCCGCAGCGCTCGCACACGCCCTCGACGACCTCTTCGTTGGCAAGCACGCACTTGCAGCTCGTACACCAGTTGACGGGCATGGTGGTCTTGTAGGCGAGGCCATGCTTGTACATCTGCAGGAAGATCCACTGCGTCCAGCGGTAATAATTCGGGTCGGTCGTGTCGATGACGCGGTCCCAATCAAAGCCGTAGCCGAGCATCTTGAGCTGGCGGGTGAAATTCTCGATGTTTTTCTTCGTGACGATGGCGGGATGGATGTGGTTCTTGATGGCAAAGTTTTCCGTCGGCAGGCCAAAGGCGTCAAAGCCGATGGGGTTCAGGACGTTATAGCCCTGCATGCGCTTTTTGCGGCAGATGATATCCATGGCTGTAAACGGACGCGGATGGCCGACATGAAGACCGGCAGCGGAGGGGTATGGGAACTCGATCAGGCCGTAAAACTTTGGCTTTTTGTCCCCAGTGACGGCGGCATAGGGCTTCTCCTGCTCCCATTTTTCCTGCCATTTCTTCTCAATGGCTGCAAAATCGTATTTCATAACAAGCTCCTTTGTCTCGTAATTTTTTTCATGATAAAACGCCCCTGACCATACGGTCAGGGGCGTAAAATACGCGGTACCACCCTGATTCAGCTGCTTATTCAAGCAGCCCTCAAGCGGCCTTTAACGCGGCCATGCGTCCGTCCTTACTGCCTTCGGGGCGGCGGCTCAGGGGTGAGAGACGTCCGGTTGATTTTCCCGGCTCACACCAGCCGCCGGGTCCCTGAAAAAAATCGCGCGGGGCATTCCCCTTCTCTGCCTTTTACCGGGTCATTGTACGTTTTTTTGCGCCGTTTGTCAAGCGTTTTCGCCCAAAACGGCAGCCAGATTCACCTGATGTCCGTCCTGCCAGAGGCGTTCGAGGTCATAGAACTTTCTGGCCTCAGCCGTAAAGACGTGCACGACAAGGCTGCCGAAGTCCATGAGCACCCACGTGCCGCCGCGATGGCCCTCGCGGGAGAGCATCGGCTCGCCCGCCTCGTCCATGGCCTCTTCGACTGCGTCGCAGAGCGTCTTGACGTGGGTGGAGCTGGTGGCGGTGCAGATTAGAAAAAAGTCGGCGAGGGTCGAGATGTCGGTGATGCCGATGAGGCGGATGTCCTCACCCATTTTGGCGTCGAGCGCCTTTGCCGCAAGCGCGGCCACTTCTTTTGCACTGAGCATGGTTTTTATGTTCCTTTCTGATCTGTATCGGGTTCTTCCCAGACCGTACCGTCCGGGAAGGGGTCTTCTGTAGGCTCGGATGCGCCGGGTTCCTGCGGCTCATCCGGATCTCCCGGCTCTTCCGGGGCATCCTGCGGCTCGTCCGGCTCGTCTGGTTCTTCCGGTTCCGGGTCAGGCTGCTTCTGATAGGCATACGCCTGTTCGGGCGTGACGACATTCAGCGTGCCGGAGGCGATCGGCGCGTCATAGGGATTGAAGCAGGCGTTGACTGTTTCCAGCAGCCGTCCGGCGTAGAGGGGATAATAGGCCGCGCCGTTTATCATCGCGCCCTCGCCCTCCGCGGTGCAGCACTGCATGGTATCAAAATCGCAGGCCAGCAGCTCCTTGCCGAACCAGACCATATTGCCGGTTGTGAGGCTCGTGGTGACATATTCGGCAAAAATATCTGCAAACTCCCCGATTTTTGTCAGGCTGCTGACGGACAGGCACTGCTTTGCCAGCGCCTTCAAAAACTGCTGCTGTACCTGCGTGCGCTGGATATCCTGCGTGGCGTAGCCCTTGCGGAAGCGGACAAGCTCCATAGCCTTTTCGCCGTCCAGATGCTGCGGCCCCTTCTTCAGGTGGATATACAGATCCTGCGACGCATCCTCATAGTCCATGTCCTGCGGCACGTCAAAGTCGACGCCGCCGACAAGGTCAACGGTCTTCTTGAACGCCTCCAGATCGACGAGCACATAGCCGTCGACCGGAAAGCCGAGCAGGCTGTGCAGGCGCGAGGCAAGCCGTTCCATGCCGTCTGTACCGCCGCCCGCGTAAACCGAGTTGATCTTCATAAGTCCCCCGCCCCCGGTCGCGACCGGGGTATCGCGCGGGATAGACAGAAGCGCGACCGTGTGCGTGTTCGCATCCAGATGGGCGACGATGATGGTGTCGGTGCGATAACCATCGCCGTCGGTGCCGCAGATGAGAATGTTATACACGCCGTCGCGCAGCGCCTTGGGCTGCTCGGTGGGCACGTCCTCCTCCGGCTGCTGCTCCGGCTCAAGCTCCTGCGGTGTGACTGGAACGGCGGACGGCTCCGGCGCTTCTTCCTCGGCGGGAGGCTCCGGCTCCGGCTCGGAGAGCGCCGGACGCTCCACCGGCTTCACCAGCAGCTTCCACGCCGCAAACGCGCTTCCGGCGACTGCCAGCACGATCACCGCCGCGATCAGCGCCGTGCGTGTACCGCGCGACAGCGCGGACTTTTTTGTATGCGCCGCACGGCGGCGATTGCCAAATAGTTTCATTCAGGGTTCCTTTCGGGTTTGGATGAGCCAGTCTCTGGCCGCAAGGGAATCGGCGCAGGCGGGCTGACCCTTTTGGGCAAGCTGCTCCAGCGTCATATCGATGCCGAGCAGCACGCCCTCGTCCAGATCGCGCCAGACAGCCTCCCGCAGGCGGTCAACGCCCGGAAAATCGCGGTTCGGCTCCATATAATCCGCAATGTAGATGATTTTTTCCAGCAGGGTCATATGCGCTCTGCCGGTCGTATGATAGTCGATGGCGGAGACGACGGCATTGTTCTCACCGAAAATACGTGCGGCAGCCGCCGCGCCGGTCTTGGCGTGGAGCAGCTTCGTCTGCGCGTATTCGAACGGCGATACCGGCAGCTTCCAATGATCGACCAGCTTTTGCTGCTGCGCAGGAGAGAGCGCCTTGGTAATATCGTGCAGGATCCCGGCACGGGCAGCGTCCGTCTCATCCGCGCCGTATTTTTTTGCCAGCAGCACGGCGGTATCTGACACGCCCTGCGCGTGGGCGCGGCGCTTTTCCTTGTGCAGAGAAAGGCTGACGCAGCGCAGATCCGCAAACGGCAGCGCGTGATATGCGCCGCCCACGCCGTAGAGCCTCTCCCGTTCGATCATGGCCAGCACGTCCGGGTGCAGGACCTCGTCCGCAATGCCGAAAAACAGGAGCCGACGGGCCTCGGTCGACGAAATTTCCAGACAGTCGTTCTGCAGAACGATGGGCCGGACGCCGAATACGGCCTCCATTTTTTCCTGCTGGGCCAGCAGCTGCGCAGAAAGCGCTGCATCGGCACGCACGCGGGCCATGCAGACGGGCACGGCCAGCGCTACAATGGCCTCCGGCTCGCGCCACTGGAAAAAGGACAGGAACATATCGGTTCCCATCAGCAGATACAGCTCATCCTGCGGATAGCTTTCCCGCAGTTCGCGCAGCGTATCCACGGTATAGCTCGGGCCGGGCCGGTCAAGCTCGATGCGGCTGACCTCCATGCCGGTTTCTCCAGCTATGGCAAGCTGCGTGAGCGCGAAGCGCGTTTCGCCGTCCGGCGAGCCTTCGGCCACGGCCTTGTGCGGCGGGATGGCTGCGGGGATCAAGAGAATTTTGTCCAGTCCCAGCAGCTGCCGCGCCTTGCGCGCGGCGAAAATATGCCCCAGATGCGGCGGATTGAAGCTGCCGCCGTAAATGCCGATCCTTGCCATGCTGCGCCCCTCCCCTGTCGGTGTTCTTTTTTACTGCTCTTCCTTCTGCTGGCGGCTGCGCTCGATGGCGGCGGAGACTGCCTTATCGTGGAAGTACTGCTTGCGCTGCTTCCGCTGCTGCTCGGCTGCCTGCTTGCGGGCGCGAAGCCCGGCCTTGACGGGGTTATAGTTGCCGGAGACTTTTTTGGCCGGCTTTTTCGCGGCGGCCTTTTTCTTCTCCTGCTCCACCTTTTCGGACTTGCGCCAGATCACGAATTTCGTGCCGACGCAGGCGACGCCCTCGGCGCCCAGCGCCTCGCAGATGGCGTCAGAGGCTTCGCGGGCCGTGAGTCCGGAGGTTTCGAGCACGCGGCCCTTGACCAGCTCGTGGCTGTCAAGCAGGACGACAGCCTCGTCCAGCAACGTGTCGGAAATACCGCCCTTGCCGACGATGAGCGTCACGTCCAGCGGATTGGCCTGCGCGCGAAGCTCGGCGCGTTCCTTACTTGTCATCATGTTCAAATTCCTCCCGATAGATTCTGCAAAATGCCTGAAGCGCCCGCGCACGGTGGGAAATGGCGTTTTTCTCCTCAGGCGCAAGCTCGGCATAGGTCTTTTCAAGCTCCGGCAGGTAAAATACCGGGTCGTAGCCGAAGCCGCCCGTGCCCTTGGGCGCGAACAGAATTTGTCCGGGGCATTCGCCGCGCGCGACGATCCTCCGGCCGTCCGGCCAGAGGCAGGTAATGACGCAGACGAATTTCGCCGTGCGCCGCTCCGCCGGAACGTCCTTCAGATTTTCAAGCAGATAGGCAATGCGCTCCGCGTCGGAGCTTTTATGGCCGTAGCGGGCGGAGTACACGCCCGGCGCGCCGTCCAGCGCGTCCACCATGAGACCGGAATCATCGGCCAGAACGGGCATACCGCTGGCCTTCATGACGGCCTCCGCCTTCAAAAGCGAGTTTTCTTCAAACGTCGTGCCCGTCTCATCGACATCTACGTGCAGCCCGTATTCCGATTCCAGCGCGATCTCAAAGCCGAGCTGGGACAAAATCGCGGAAAGCTCGACCAGCTTGTGCTGGTTCTGGCTGGCTAAGATCACCTTCATATCAGCGCCTCCGCAAAACTCTTCGCGTCGAAGGGCATCAGATCGTCGATCTGCTCGCCGACGCCGATGAACTTGACCGGGATATGCAGCGCCTGCGCGACCGCAATGACCACGCCGCCCTTGGCCGTGCCGTCCAGCTTCGTGAGAACCATGCCGGTAACGCCCGCACATTCCTGGAACTGCCTGGCCTGAAGCAGGCCGTTCTGGCCGGTCGTGCCGTCGAGGACGAGCAGGACCTCCTTGCTGGCGCCGGGAAGCTCACGGTCAAGAATGCGGGAGATCTTATTTAATTCGTTCATGAGGTTCTGCTTGTTGTGCAGGCGGCCTGCGGTGTCGCAGATGATGACGTCGCTGCCGCGCGCTCTTGCCGCTGCGATGGCGTCAAAAACGACGGAGGCGGGGTCCGCGCCCTCGTGCTGGCGGATGATGTCGCAGTGCGCACGCTCCGACCAGATCTCAAGCTGATCGGCTGCCGCGGCGCGGAACGTGTCGCCCGCGCACAGCAGGACCTTCTTGCCCTGATCGTGCAGCTGGTGGGCAAGCTTGCCGATGGTGGTCGTCTTGCCGACGCCGTTGACGCCGATGACGAGAATGACCGACGGCTTTGTATCCAGCTTCAGGGCCGGATCGCCGACGTTCAGCATATCGGCAAGAATGCCGCGCAGGGCAAGCTTGGCCTCGTCGACGGTCTTGATGTGCTGCTCCTTCGCGGTCTGGCGCAGACGATCCATAACGGCCTCCGTCGTGTCCATACCGAGGTCAGAGACAATGAGGCTTTCCTCAAGATCGTCATAGAACTCGTCGTCCAGCTCACTGGCGGTAAAGACGCTGCTGATGGAACTGGCCGTCTTGCTCAGTCCCTGCTTGAGTTTTTCAAAAAATCCCATGTATTTGATATCCTTTCTGGATGATATTCCGGGTATTTGCGCAGTACCCTGTAGGGGCCGATGCCCACATCGGCCCGCTGGAAAGCTACAAATCTACTGCGTTTTTATCAGTTCGTAACCCCCAGCTGTTTTGCAAGCTCGTCGAGGCTCAGGCGGAGGATCTTGGACACGCCCTGCTCCTGCATGGTGACGCCGTAGAGTACGTCGGCGGCCTCCATGGTGCCGCGGCGGTGGGTGATGACGATGAACTGGGTCTTGTCGCTGAGCGTGTGCAGATAATTTGCAAAACGCTCGACGTTGCGGTCGTCCAGCGCGGCGTCGATCTCGTCGAGCATGCAGAAGGGCGTAGGACGCACCTTTAAGATGGCAAAATAGAGCGCGATGGCCACAAACGCCTTTTCGCCGCCGGAGAGAAGCGTGATGGTCTTGACCTGCTTTCCGGGCGGCTGGACGCGGATCTCAATGCCGCATTCGAGCGGCGCGGACTTGTCCTCCAGTATGAGCGAGGCTTTTCCTCCGCCAAACATTTCTTCGAACGTTTTGCCGAAATATTCATCAATACGGGCAAATTCCCGGACAAAAATTTCGGTCATTTCCGTCGTGATGGAGGCGACGATGTTTTCAAGCTCGGACTTCGCGTGCTGCACGTCGTCGCGCTGGGCGGCCAGATATTCATAGCGCTCGGACACGCGGGCGTATTCGTCGATCGCGCCGAGATTCGGCGTGCCGAGGGCAGAAATTTTCCGGCGCACCTCGGTAATGCGCTTGTTGGCTGCCGTGAGATTTTCAATCTCGACAGTTTCCTTTTCTGCCGTGCCGGGGGTCAGCTCGTAGGAATCCCAGAGCTTATCGACGATCTGCTTTTCCTCAAGCTCGCTCGTGGCCTTTTTCTGTTCGAGACGGGCTGTTTCGCGTTCGAGCTGCAAAATGGACTGGTTTTTCTCCTGCGCCTGCTTTTCGGTCTGGCTGCGGCGGGCCTCGAGCTGGGCACGCTCGTCAACGGCCTCCTTCAGTGTCTGCCGGGCTAAATCAAGCTGTGTGCCGGAGGCCGTCAGACCGTCCTCCTTCTCCTGAATCTGCCCTTCGAGCGCTGAGATCTGTAATTCGTATTCGTGGATCAGCCCTGTTTTCTGCGTCACGTCGCCCTGCATGGCCTCGCTGAGCGCCTGCAGCTGGGCGATGGTGTTCTCGGAGGCTGCGCGCGCCGTCTCGATGGAGGCCGCGTCCATGCGCAGGGCGGTGATCTGGTCCGTGAGCTGCTGCTGCTGCTCGGTCAGGGCGGTCTGCCTGCCGGTCAGCTCCGTCTCCCGCGCGTGCAGCGCGTCCTGCGCGGCAGTCTGCTGCTGCAGCTGGGCCTTGAGTGCCTGCAGCTTTCCTTCCTCGCCGCCGGTGCGGCTGGTCAGGTGGGCAAGCTCCTTTTCGATGTTTTCCAGATTTTCCGTGACCGCAGCGGCCAGAAGCTGCACCTGCTTGTGCTCCTCCGTGCGGCGCAGCACCTCGTCTTCCGCCTCGCGGAGCTGGCTGCGGACGGCAGTAAGCTCAAATTCGGTCTTCGCGGCGGAGGAAGCGGCCTCGGCCGTCTGCGCCTTGAGCGATTCAAGGCTTTGCGCGAGTGCGTTCCGTTCCTCGGCCAGCTTTGCAAGCGTGTTCGCGCGCGTCAGAACGCCCGCGCTCTTTGCGGCAGAGCCGCCGGTCATACTGCCGCCCGCGTTCATGACCTGCCCGTCGAGCGTGACAATGCGCACGCGGTTCGCGCAGGCACGCGCCATGCGCACGGCGTTATCCAGCGTGTCGCAGATCACGGTGCGGCCAAGGGCGTTTTCAATCACGGCGCGGTACCGCCCGTCGCATGAGACGAGGCCGGAGGCGACGGAGATAAAGCCCGGCTGGCGCTGGCAGACGGTATCCTGCAGGCTTTGCGGCTTGATCGCGGTGAGCGGAAGGAAGGTCGCGCGGCCGCCGTCGCGGCGCTTGAGCATCTGGATGGCGGTCTTGCCGTCCTCCTCGGAGGAGACGACAATGTTCTGCATGGCGGCGCCGAGCGCCGTCTCGATGGCGGTGGTATAGCGGTCTTCCACGCGGATGAGCTTGGAAACCGGGCCGTGGATGCCGCGAAGCTTTCCGGCTGCCGCGTCCTGCATGACAAGGCGGACGGCCTTGGAAAAGCCCTCGTATTCGCGCTCCATCTCACGGAGCATACGGATCTTCGAATCAAGCGTATCGAGCTGGACGCCGGCGGCGTTCAGCTGCCTTTGCAGGCCGTCGCGCTTGTCCTGACGCGCTTTCAGGCGAAGCTCATAGCCTGCGATGGTATTTTTCGCGCTCTGCGCGTCGTCCTGCGCCTGTTCAAGACTTTTTTTGCAGGCGAGCTGCTGCGCCGCGATCTGCTCCTGCCGGGTCTTTGCGGCAGTCCGGTCCTCCTCCAGCGTCTGTCTGCGGGCAAGGACCTCCTCCATGGAGGCCTCCATGGACGCGATCTGCGCAGTCACGGAGGCGCTCTGCGACTGCAAAAGCGCCTGCTGGGCACGGAGGGAAACGAGCTGCTGTCCGGCTTCGCCGGTCTGCTCTGCGAGAGCCTGCGCCTCCTGCTGAACAGCGGCAAGGGAGTCATTTGCAGCGGCCAGCGCGCGGGTATTTTCTTCGATCTTCTGCCGCTCGGCCTCGATCTGGCCTGCAATGCCGCCGCTTCGCGTCTGCTGATCCTGCAGCTCCTGCCGGATGCGGTCGATGTTCGTCTGGTGGTGCTGGATCTCCGCGCGCAGGAGCGTAATTTCGTTCTGTGCCTGCTGGCGTTCGGCCTCCATCTGGCTGATGTGCTCGCGCTGCTGGTCGAGCTGAAGCGTCTGGTGGTTGTATTGCAGGCTGAGCTGCTCGGCCTTGCTGTAGAGCGCGGTCAGCTCGTCGTGCGCCTGTTCGAGGATGAAAGCGGCGGAGGCGTAATCCGTCTCGGCCTTGCGGGCGCTTTCGGCGATTTTTTTGAGATTTTCCAGCCAGACCGTGACCTCAAGACCCTTGAGCTCGGTGCGGAAGGTCAGATATTTCTGCGCCTTCTCCGCCTGCTCCCGCAGCGGGCCGACCTGAAGCTCCAGCTCGGAGATCTTATCGCCGATGCGCAGCAGATTGTCCTCGGTGTTGGCTAGACGGCGCTCTGTTTCCTCCTTGCGGTGGCGGAATTTGGAGATGCCTGCGGCCTCTTCAAAAATTTCACGCCGGTCGGTCGACTTGAGCGCAAGGATCTCGTCAATGCGGCCCTGTCCGATGTTGGAATAGCCCTCGCGGCCAAGGCCGGTGTCCATGAACAGCTCGTTGATGTCCTTGAGGCGGGCAAGCTGCTTATTTATATAGTATTCGCTCTCACCGGAGCGGAAATAGCGGCGGGTGATCATGACCTCGGGCGTCTCAATGCGAAGGCTGGCGTCGGAATTGTCAAGCACGAGCGTCGCCTCGGCGTAGCCGACGGCAGGGCGCTTGGCCGTGCCGCCGAAGATCACGTCCTCCATCTTCGCGCCGCGCAGCGCGCGGGTGCTCTGCTCGCCAAGCACCCAGCTGATGGCGTCGGAAATATTCGATTTTCCGCTGCCGTTCGGCCCGACGATGGCGGTGCAGTCGCTGCCGAACTGCAAAAGCGTCCTGTCCGGGAAGGACTTGAAGCCCTGGATCTCCAATGATTTCAGATACACGCGGATACCTCTCCAATTTATTCTATCTTGGTATTTTACCATTTTTCCATAGGAAATGCAATCCCGGAATCGCTTTTTGGCAAACAGCGCGGATCTGTACGCACCTGAGCGTCCCTTTGTGTCAAAGGGACGCCTTGGGCGACGGTGTATCAAAGAAAAACCGGCAGCGCCGTTACAGGCGCTGCCGGGGGATCGTTTGCGGTTATGAGAACAGATAATGCTTGACCAGCTCCTGAAGCAGCTCGTCACGGTCGAGCTTGCAGATCAGGCTGCGGGCATTGTTGTAGTTGGTAATGTAGGTAGGATCCTCGGACAGGAGATAACCGACTATCTGATTGATGGGGTTATACCCTTTTTCGCTGAGGGCGCCATATACGGCGGTCAGAATGCTCTTCATTTCCTCACTACTGTCTTCCGGTACCACAAACTTGATGGTATTGTCATTCACGACGGTCAGCCTCCTTCTTTTGAGCTTGTGCCACTATCATAATATATTGTACCCGGTTTGTAAATGCGTCCAACATTTCATTTGTGTTACATTTTGCCCGAAAGCACAAGATTTAGACAAAAAGCGGCAAAAAGCGCATGCGGAGGCAGACGGCGCTCATTCGTAGATCGGATGCTTTCTGACAAGCTCCGCCACGGCGGCAAGCACGGCTTCGCGGTTGGCTTCATAGTCCGTCGCGATCTTGTCGATGCAGTCGGCCACGACCGGCATATCCTCCGGCGTAAAGCCGCGCGTGGTGCAGGCAGGCGTACCGATACGCACGCCGCTGGTGACACCAGGCTTCTGCGGGTCATTCGGAATGGCGTTTTTGTTGACGGTGATATGCACCTCGTCGAGCTTCGTCTGCAGCTCCCTGCCGGTGATATTCTTTTTTCGCAGATCGGCAAGCATCAGATGATTGTCCGTCCCGCCGGTCACGAGGTCAAAGCCGTGGGCCAGCAGCGCATCTGCCAGCGCCTTGGCATTCTTCACAACATTTTCCGCGTAGACCTTGAATTCCGGCTGCGCCGCTTCGCGCAGGCAGATGGCCTTACCCGCGATCACGTGCATGAGCGGCCCGCCCTGCGTGCCGGGGAAGACGGCGCTGTTGAGCTTTTTGGCAAATTCCTCGTCGCGCGAGAGGATCATGCCGCCGCGCGGGCCGCGCAGCGTCTTGTGTGTGGTCGTGGTGACAACATCGGCATAGGGAACAGGACTCATGTGCTGTCCGCCGGCAACAAGGCCCGCGATATGGGCCATATCGACCATGAGCAGCGCGCCGTTTTTGTGCGCGATCTCGGCAAATGCCTTAAAATCAATGGCTCTAGGATAGGCGGACGCACCGGCCACAAGCAGCTTCGGCCGGTACCGGCGAACCATGTCCTCGACCTGATCATAGTCGATGCGGCCCGTCTCCGGGTCCACGCCGTAGCTGATGCTGTGATAGTATTTGCCGGAGAGATTGACGCGGGCGCCGTGCGTCAGATGGCCGCCGCTGGCAAGATCCATGCCCATGAGCGTATCGCCCGGCTGCAAGAGCGCGGCATAGACCTCCAGATTGGCCTGCGCGCCGGAGTGCGGCTGTACATTGGCATAGGCCGCGCCGAACAGCTTTTTCGCGCGCTCGATCGCGATCGTCTCCAGCACATCCACATAATCGCAGCCGCCGTAATAGCGCTTGCCGGGGTAGCCCTCGGCGTATTTGTTCGTCAGAACGGAGCCCATGGCCGCGATGACGGCGGGAGAGGCGATGTTCTCCGACGCGATCAATTCAATGTTCTGCTTCTGGCGCTGAAATTCGTTTTTGATGCAGGCCGCGACCTCGGGGTCCTGCGTCTGCAGATAGCTCATGCCGGTTTCGAGTACGTTTGCCATGACGATGTATCTCCTTATACAACGATAAAAATGAGCAGGCCGTCTCCGGTCTGCTCATTGTGATGCCGTATTACAAAAGCTGTAGCTGCGGCTCTGTCCTTTTGCCTGAGAGATTCGGCTTGCGCCTTGCACCTTCGGCACTCAATTCAATGAGTTCTCCAGAGATTCCTTCTGTTCTCAGTCCGCATACGCGTTCTGAGGACGATCAACGGATGTCCTGTATTTGATTGACGGCGTTATTATACACACCTCGCATACAAATGTCAACAGGGTGTACGCAGAAATTTCATTCTGACACCTTCGGCAGCTTTGCGATGCTTGCGGCAAGCTGCTCGTCGGTCGGGATAATATCGGTCATTTCGTGATCGTTGAACTTCTGATACGCAACGAGATCGAAGTAGCCAGTGCCGGTCAGTCCGAAGACAATGGTCTTCTCCTCCCCTGTTTCCTTGCACTTAAGTGCTTCGTCGATGGCGGCGCGGATGGCGTGGCTGGATTCCGGCGCGGGGAGAATGCCCTCGGTGCGGGCGAAATACTCCGCTGCTTCAAATACACTCGTCTGCTCGACGCTGCGGGCCTCCATCAGGCCGTCGTGGTACAGCCGCGAGAGGATCGGGCTCATGCCGTGGTAGCGCAGGCCGCCCGCGTGGTTGGCCGACGGGATGAAGCCGCTTCCAAGCGTGTACATTTTTGCCAGCGGGCAGACCATGCCGGTATCGCAGAAGTCATAGGCGAACACGCCGCGCGTAAAGCTGGGGCAGGAGGCGGGTTCGACGGCGATGAAGCGGTAATCCTTTTCGCCGCGCAGCTTTTCGCCCATAAACGGAGCGATCAGACCGCCGAGGTTCGAGCCGCCGCCGGCGCAGCCGATGATGATATCGGGCGTAATGCCGTATTTATCGAGCGCGATCTTCGTTTCCAGACCGATGACCGACTGATGGAGCAGGACCTGATTCAGGACGCTGCCGAGCACATAGCGGTAGCCGGGCGTGGTCGTGGCGACCTCGACGGCCTCGCTGATAGCGCAGCCGAGAGAACCGGTCGTGTCGGGGTCCTTCGCGAGAATGGCGCGGCCGACATTCGTGGTGTTCGATGGGCTGGGCGTGACGCTTGCGCCGTAGGTGCGCATGACCTCGCGGCGGAAGGGCTTCTGCTCATACGAGCACTTGACCATGAAGACCTTCAGGTCAAGCCCCAGATACGCGCAGGCCATGGAAAGGGCCGTGCCCCACTGACCGGCGCCCGTCTCGGTCGTAACGCCCTTGAGTCCCTGCTTTTTGGCGTAATACGCCTGCGCGATGGCGGAGTTCAGCTTGTGGCTGCCGGAGGTATTGTTGCCCTCGAATTTGTAATAGATCTTCGCCGGGGTTCCGAGCTTTTCCTCGAGGCAGTACGCGCGCACCAGCGGCGACGGACGGTACATCTTGTAGAAATCGCGGATCTCCTGCGGGATGGGGATATACGGCGTGTCGTTGTCCAGCTCCTGCTCGATCAGCTCGTCACAGAAAACGGGGCGCAGATCGTCAAAGCCCATGGGCTTGCCGGTGCCAGGGTTCACGAGAGGCGCGGGCTTATTCTTCATGTCCGCGCGGACATTGTACCAATTCTGGGGCATCTCAGACTCAGACAGATAGATCTTGTAAGGAATGTTTTCGGTTTTCATAGTTGTTTCTCCTTTCGCGTTTTGGCTTTCTCCGGGAAAAGGGAAACAAAAAAGACCTTCATCCACAGAGAAAACCGGTTATCGGTTTGATCTCTTGGGACAAAAGTCTGAAAAACTTCTGCGGTGCCACCCAAATTGACAATTGCTTGTCCGCTCATGACGCGCCTGCACGCATCCTCCCCTGTAACGGTGGGACTCCGTCAGCGCCTACTTGCCTTCGCGTTCAGCCTGCCCTCCGCAGTCCATTCGGCAAACGTCTTTCTGCTGCACTCGCACCACCCGGCAGCTCTCTGGGAGAAATCCTGTCTGCTTACTCGTCTGCATCAACGGTTTCATCTTGCCACGGAGTATACGCCTGAAATTCGCGTTTGTCAAGTGTTTTTTTCGGTAAAGCGAAAAAATTTTCGGGCCGCAGGACGCTTGCAAAGACCGTGCGGATGTGATATAAAGGCGGTAATCTGCAAAAAACGAGGTAATTCCCATGCAAAGCTCCTGCCGCCGGACGATCCTTGGCTGCTATGTCGGCTATATCGTGCAGGCCATCGTCAATAACTTTGTTCCGCTGCTGTTCGTCATGTTCGAGCGGGCGTACCAGATCCCGCTTTCGAAAATCACGCTGCTCATCACGATCAATTTCTGCATTCAGCTCGGCATTGATCTGCTCTCGGCGTGGTTTCTGGATCGCATCGGCTACCGCGCGGCTATTTTGCTGTCGCATATCGCCTCAGCTGCCGGACTTGTCCTGCTGACCATTCTTCCGGATGCGCTGCCGGATGCGTTTACGGGGCTTCTGATCGCCGTCGTGATCTACGCCGTCGGCGGCGGGCTGCTGGAGGTCATTGTCAGCCCGGTGATGGAATCCTGCCCCACGCAGAATAAGGAACAGCACATGAGCCTGCTCCATTCGTTCTATTGCTGGGGTCATATGGGCGTCGTGCTGCTGTCGACGGCATTTTTCGCGCTGTTCGGAATTGGAAACTGGAAGCTCCTTGCGCTTTTGTGGGCGCTTGTTCCAGTCGTAAACGCGGTCTTCTTCGGGGGCGCGCCGCTCTATCCGATGCAGGCCGAGGGTGCGCAGGCGCTATCGCTGCGCACCCTCGTCAAAAGCCGCGTGTTCTGGCTCTTTATGGTGATGATGCTCTGCGCGGGCGCGTCGGAGCAGGCCGTGAGCCAGTGGTCGTCAGCCTTTGCCGAACAGGGGCTCGGTGTTTCAAAGACTGTAGGCGATCTGGCGGGGCCGATGGCGTTCGCGGCCATGATGGGCGTTTCCCGGCTGATTTTCGGGAAGTACGGCGAGAAGCTGAATCTGAACCGCTATATGGCCATCTGCGCGGTGCTGTGCGTCGGGGCATATCTGTGCATCGTGTTTGTGCCGTCTCCGGTTCTGAGCCTGCTTGGCTGCGCCGTGTGCGGCTTCTCGGTCGGCATTTTCTGGCCCGGAACGTTCAGCCGCGCATCCGCCTCCATCCGGGGCGGCGGAACGCAGATGTTCGCGCTGCTGGCGCTGGCGGGTGATCTTGGCTGCGCGGGAGGCCCGACGCTTGCGGGCCTCGTCTCGGACGCCTGCGGCGGAGCGCTCCGCGCAGGCATCCTCGCCGCCATCATTTTCCCGCTTCTGATGCTGCTCTGTATGCTTCTGGTGCGGAAGCAGCGCGGCGCTTAAATCAGATCCAGAAAATCCTCCAGCATCCGGGTCAGCTCCTTCCGGGTCAGCTCGTCGGCAACATGGAGCTTCCCGTCCTTTTCTGTGAGAAGGTCGGCGGCATAGGCCCAGCGGACGGCGTCCGCCGCGTCCTCACTGATCTCGTCTGCGTCTTCAAACTGCGTCAGATCGACGTCCTGCCCGGCTTCGGTGTCCAGACCAAGCTGGCGGGCCATCTGGTAAAGCGTCTTTGCCGCCTCCTGTTTTGTGATGGGCGCGTCGGGGTCATAGGTCAGCAGCGCGGCCTCCGCGCTCTGCGGCTCCGCCTGCGTCCAGCGGGCGGAAAGCGTCGTATCGCCGGTCAGATGCAGCGGCGCTTCCGCGTCGACGCAGTCCCCTTCTTCGGTGTACCAGCCGTCAAACGTCATGTTTTCACGCTCCGGAGCCTGCACATTCAGTTCGTGCAGGCTTTTTCCCTGCTCTGCTTCCAGCGTGACAGGTTCGCTTCCTTCGCCGGGATCGAGCGTCAGCGTATAAACGGCCTCCTGAAGCGTCAGCTCGGTGAAGCCGTTTTCACGTGCGGTGCTGAGGGTCAGAGTAAGATCGTCGCTTGTAAAGTTCTCCGAGAAATCGTCTGCGTAGCCGGTCAGGATCGTCTGCTCCGCCGCTCCGCTGACGCCGATGTGCGCCTGCTTGTCAAGGCCCAGATCGCCGATCTTGAGTGCAGCAGTTTCATCCAGCCAGAGGTTATCCTGCGCGTCCTGCGCGCGGTTGCCGGTGATGCTGGTCGTGCCGCTCAGCTCGAGCGTACCGGCGCAGTACACGCCGCCGCCCAGGATCTGCTTTTCGGAGGCCTTCATTTCGCCCGTCAGGCGGTTGCCCGCGATGACGCAGCTGTCCAGCACGGCGGAGGCGTGCTCCGCAACGACAACACCTGCGCCATAGCGGCCCGCGTTGTCAATGATGTTCACGTTTGTCAGATAAAGCTCGTTATAATCGCCCACGCTGATCGCGCCTGCTGTTGCGCCGGTGATCCGGCCACCGGCAAGCGCGTTCTTTTCGCTTGCCGCGATATAGGCCTCCTGCCAAGCATAGCTGCCGTCGTCAAAGACAAGCGCGCCGTCTTCGTCGACGTAATAATTGCTGGAGCTGTCCGCTCCGTTGCAGTCGGTGATGGTAAGGAGGGACGGCTCCGCGTCCTTATCGCTCACGGCGACGAAGATGATGCAGCCCTCAGCGCCGTCCGCCAGACGGAGCGTGTGGCCGTTCAGGCAGAGCGTGACCTGCGCGCCGTTTTTGGGCACGCAGAGCGGCTCTTCAAGAGCCAGATCATCCGTCAGATAATAGCAGCCGGATTCCAGCTTTCCGCCGGTCACGGTCAGCGGCGCAAAGGACGGCTCTTCGCAGCTGTCCTCGCGGTTTGCGGCGTGGATGTGGTTCTGTTCGCCGTCCTCCGCGGGTGCTTCTTCCGCCTCGGAAGCGGTATCCGCTTCTTCGGCGGGAGCGGCGGGTTCCTCCGCCGGAGTATCCTCTTCGGCGGGTTCCTCTGCGGCAGGCTCGGCAGCCGCCTCTTCCCCGGCGGCCTCATCCGCCGTCTGCGCGTCCGCCGCGACAGCGCAGACGCTCCAAACAGCCAGCACCAGCGCAAGCACTAGCAACAGACTGATCCATCTCTTTTGCATTTCGGTTCCTCCTCATATTGCGGAGCAGATTATGTATACCGAAAGAGTAGCATATTTTTCTTGCTTTTTCAACGTTTTTCTCATGTTTTAAGCAAATATTAACCTTTTTCCGCGTGAATCACAACATATAGTGCTGATTTTGTATCCGTGCACAGCATCTGGGTCAAGAAAATCTTCAGACTTCTTCATGCTTCGCCGTCTTGCAAAGCCGGAAGCCGTCTGATAGTATAGAGTCAGAAAAAAGGAGGGCCTGCCTATGCGTCGGGGAACGAAAAAGTGCATCCTGCTGCTGCTTGCGATCCTGCTGCTCTGTCTTCTCGCCTGGCGGCTGACGCCGCACACGTTCGAGGAGATGACGGCTTCTGACCGGGATGAGATCACCAGCCTCGCCGGAGTCGTGTCGCTCAGCGGAGTTCGGGACGGCAGGGCGTACACGGAAAGCTATGCGCTGCAAAACGTGACGCCGGAGGACACGGCGTTTGAAGGTGTTCTTATGCTTCTGAACTCGACCCGCTACCGGGAGGATTTCCGCAATCTCCTGCCGTGGCCCATCGAGTCGGTCAGCGCCGGCAGAGCCTACGACGGCCGGGGCGTTTCGCTCATGCTGGTCTGGGGGCCATCCGAAGACGAGTGCTGCAGTCTTAGCCTTTCCGGCAGGCAGATCGTCGTCAGCCGGCCGCATCACGACGGCTTCCTGATCTACCACCCGGAGGATCCCAAGCTTCTGAATTGGCTTGCCATCTATCTGGCAAACAACGGTGAAAAGGGCTGAACATACATCCGGAGGCTCCCCTTGTCAGGACATGACAGTGGGAACCTTTTCGAGGGTGCTATCGGAAAAACACGCGCACGCTCAGTGCGGCCATGCAGAAGCCGGTCAGGTCGGCGATCAGGGCTGCCGGGAGCGCATAGCGCGTTTTTTTGACGCCTGCCGCGCCAAAATAGACGCTGATGGTGTAGAACGTCGTTTCGGTCGAACCGAGCATGACCGCTGCCGTCCGGCCGATCTGGGAATCGACCCCGTATTCCCGCATCAGATCTGTCCCGACGGCCAGCGCCGCGCTGCCGCTGAGAGGCCGGATAAGTACCAGCGGCGCGACCTCCGGCGGGATGCCAAGCAGGCGGAAGACCGGCGCGAAAACGGGCGTGAGCAGCGCAAAAAAGCCGCTCTCCCGCAGCATCGTCACCGCCGTCAGCATCAGCACCAGCGTGGGGGTCAGCGAGAGCATCAGCCGCAGCCCGTCCTGTGCACCGGTCAGCATTCCGCCGTAAACATCCTGCTTTTTTGCGATCCCTGCCGCACCCGCCAGCAGCAAAAGCGCAGGCAGCAGCAGCTCCGTCAGGTTCTCCAGCATCGCTTCAGGCCCTTCGCCGCCAGAATCCCAGCTCCGACCGAGCAGGCCGACGCTAGCCACACGGCAGGCAGGATATCGAACGCGTGCGCCGCGCCGAGCTGCGCGCGGACGGCGGCGACCGTCGACGGGATCAGCTGCAAAGACGCCGTATTCATCACGACCAGCAGGCACAGCTCATCCGACGCTCCCCCGCCGCCGGACAGCGCCTGCATCCGCTGCGCCGTCCGGATGCCGAGCGGCGTCGCCGCGTTGCCCAACCCCAGCAGATTCGCGCTCAGATTGCCGCACAGGTTCCAGAAGCCCTCGGAGTCTTTTGCGCATACCGGAAACAGCCGCCGCAGCACAGGCCGCAGCGCCGTACACAGCCCTTCAGTCAGTCCCGCACGCTCCATCGCCTGCGACAGCCCCGACCAGAGGCAGACCGGCCCGGCCAGCGTCAGCGCCAGCTCCAGTCCCGCCCGTGCGCCGCTCAGTCCGTCCATGCCGGACGAAAACGGCATTCCTGTCAGCAGATCAGATACAAACGCAAGCAAAATCAGTCCAAACCAGAGAAAATTCAACAACATATTTCGCTCTCCGACAAGAAAAAGATTTTTTGTTCAAAATTTGTACATAATTGGATGGTAGAATAAAGCTGCTTGAGGGAGCTCTGTCCGGTGTCCATGCAGCATCTGACAGCTAGATCCATAGTGCATGGTAAAGATTGAAGGGGGTTATTCACAATGAAATCCACAGGTATCGTCAGAAAGGTCGACGAGCTCGGCAGAATCGTTCTGCCCATCGAACTGCGCCGCACGCTCGACATCGCAGAGAAGGACGCTATCGAAATCTATGTCGATGGCGAATCCATTATTCTCAAGAAGTATGAGCCGACCTGCATCTTCTGCGGCGACGGCAGAAATGTCGAAAACTACAGAGGCAAGAACATCTGCGCGAACTGCATGAAGGAGCTCAGATCCGGCAAATAAGTTCTGCACAAAAAAGAGGCTGTCTCAGGATGACAAAGTGTCATCCGGGACAGCCTCATTTTTTGTTTTTCAGCGCTCGAGCCAGGTGAGAACGTCCTGATAGACCTCGTCCTTGTTGCGCTCGTTGAGCATTTCATGGCGGCCCTCGGGATAGAGCTTGATGGTGATGTCCTTCATGCCGCTGCGCTTGAACGCGTCGATGCATTTGAGAACGCCCTTTGCCATGCCGCCGACGGGATCCTTGCAGCCGGAGATGAACATAATGGGCAGCTGCTTGTTCATCTTATCCAGATTTTCCTGCTGCTCGTTCATGCCGACACCTGTAAGAAGGTCGCGCGCGAGGCCAACCGTCGCGTCGAAGCCGCAGAGGGGGTCTGCGTCATAGGCGGCGACAACGGCGTCGTCTGAGCAGATCCACGCATTGGGCGAGGTCACGGGGCCGAAGGCCCTGTTATAGCTGCCGAACATGAGCTTTGTGACGAGCGCGCTGGTGTTTTTCTCGCCGATGCGGGCCTCTTCGAGCTTGCAGACGAGCTTGCCCATGCGCACCTTCATGGGGTCCTCCCAGCCGGTGCCGGAAATGACGGCCTTGTCCACGGCGTCTGGGTAGGTATAGAGATAGGTGCGCAGCAGGAACGAGCCCATGCTGTGGCCGAGAATATAATAGGGCAGATCCGGGTACTGCGCGGAAATTTCGTCGTGCAGGCGCTTTTCATCCTCGACCGCAGACAGCCAGCCGCCGGAGAAATAGCCTCTGAGGCCGTTTTCCGCGGAGCCGCCGTGGCCCATGTGATCGTCGGCAGCGACGACATAACCATGCTGCGTCAGAAATTTCGCAAACGCGTCATAGCGTCCGATATGCTCGGCGATGCCGTGAATGAGCTGGACGACGGCCTTCGGCTCCCCTTCCGGTTTCCAGAGCGCGCAGTGCAGACGGCCTGCGCCGCAGGAATCGAGATAGAATTCTTCCATTATAGATGGTGCTCCTTTCAAAAGTCCGGTTTATGGTACATATGATCTGCTAGAATGGCGTCAGAAAAACATGGGAGGATATTTCTGATGCGTTCTGATTCTGTGATTGAGCTGTCCCAATATTTGAAGCGTTCCCCGGAGACGCCCGCTTCATCCGTATCCAGCAGCCGCCTGCAGGTACGCAGACGGCGCATCCGGTGCGCTGCCGCTGTGATTGACGCAGCGGTAACGGTTTGCATCGGGGCGGGATTTCTGGTCTGCCTTGGGCTGGTATTCAGTATGCTGTGATCGGCACAATTTCACCGTCTGGCCGGATGAGGTGTTCCAGGCACGGTTCAGCGCCGCCGTAGCGGGAGGCGAGGCTGCGTCCGTCCGCGCCGAGCATACCGATGAGCACCAGATCGCCTGGGCGAAGCTCCGGCAGGAGGCGGCGCATGACCGGACCGTCCTGCGTACCGACGGTCAGCAGCTGCACCAGCGTCCGCCGTCCGGCGGCATACGGAACGTACACCGGATGGTATGCGCCGCTTTTGACCAGGCGCGGACACTGCGCCGGATCGACATCCAGCACGGCAAGCGGAGCAGGCCCCGGCTTGACAGCCCGTACCCGCGTGACCAGCGTTCCGCAGGCTGCGGCGAGGAACCGTCCGGGACTCATTTGCAGCGAGAGGCCGCGCAGCGCTTCCGGAAGGGCCTGTATCTGCGTCAGGATGGCTTTGGCGCACGCATCCGGCTCCGGACCGGAAAAGCCGGGCCGGTAGCTGACGCCAAAGCCGCCGCCAAGGTCAATTGCATCTGCCGCGGCGTCGGTTTTCTCATACAGCGTCTGTGCCAGCGCGGCAAGCTGGGCGAAGATAGCGGGATAGAAGTCCTCGTCCATGCACAGCTCGCCCAGCCGCATACCGAGGCCAAGCCAGCCTACGCCGCCTGCGCGCAGGCATTCCGCCGTGCGCAGGAGCGCTTCGCGTTCCATCCCGGCATAGCAGGCCGGGACGCCCGTCACAGGCTTCGCGCCGAAGCGGAGCTGGCCCTGCTGCCGCAGGAGCAGAATTACGGCCTCCGGCATTGCTTCGGGCAGCAGCTCGGCTCCGTCCAGCACGAAAACTGCGCCGAGCGTATGCGCAGCTTTCTCCGCTTCCGCGCTGCGGATCGACGGCTCGTAGGCGATTTTCCTGCCATGGAAGCCGCACCGGGCGGCAAGCTCCAGCTCCGCAAGGCTCCTGCAAAGCACGCCGCAGCCGCAGCTGCGCAGAATTTGCAGAGCCGTGGGATTCGGATTCATGCGGATGGGAAAGCGCGGCAAGAATCCGTTGCAGTCGGAAAATGCACGGAAAAGAGCCTGCGCTGCCTGCACGAGACTCTTTTCATCGTATAAAAACAGGGGCGTCACGGCGGTTTTCAAAAACCGCGCGAGCGTTTTTGAAGGAAGAACACACTGCGCATTGAGATTCGTCTGCACATGAATTCACTTCTCTCTGCGGTTATTTTCATAGAGGATCGAAAGCCCCTTCAGAAGAAGGTCACGGTCGTATTCGATTCTGCGGCGGCACATTGGAAGGACAAAGCGCGCAATGCCGCCTGTTGCAACGACAGTCACGCCGCCGCCGAGTTCTTCCTCCATCCGGTCGATCATGCCGTCAACCATACAGGCGGAGCCGAGCATCACGCCGCTGCGCATGGCATCGACGGTGTTTTTGCCGATGGCCTTTTTCGGGCTTTCCAGACTGATGGCAGGCAGCTGCGCCGTGCGCGTGGAGAGCGACTCGGCAGAGAGTTTCGGACCGGGGCTGATGCAGCCACCGACGTAGGTGCCGTTTTTATCGATGGCCGTCATGGTCGTGGCCGTGCCCATGTCAACGATGATGAGAGGCGGTTTAAAACGGCTAAGTGCGGCGACAGCGGCGACGATCAGATCACTGCCGATCTGAGCCGGGTTCTCCATCTGGATATTGAGTCCCGTTTTGATGCCCGGGCCGACGATCATCGGCGTTTTGCCGGTCAGCTTACGCACGGCAGTCTTGCAGGAATTGAGAACCGGCGGCACGACGGACGAGATAATGACGCCCTCGACGCTCTTCGGATCAATCTCATAAAGATTCAAAAGATTTTTGAGTTCCACGCAGTACTGGTCGGAGGTCTTGAGCAGGTCGGTCGCCATGCGGGCCTCGACGAGAATGCGGTCGTGCTCCATACAGCCGAGCACGATGTTGGTATTGCCGATATCGATCGCTAAAATCATAAATATCACTCCGTATCCGTTTCCAGACAGCAGGAAAACGCGCCGTCCTTGATCTCGACCACGGCGTATCCGCTGTGGCCGAAGCGCCCGGCCGTGCCGGGGTTCAGGAGCGTGATGCCGCCGCGCTCCTCCAGGTGCTGGATGTGGGTATGGCCGAAGAGCGCAAGCCGCGCGCCCGCGTCCTTCGCCGCGCCCGCAAGCGCGGTCAGATCGCGCTTGACGCCGTAGAGATGGCCGTGGGTCACAAAAATGCGCACGCCGTCAAGCTCCAGCGTCAGGCTCTGCGGAACCGCCGGGGCATAGTCGCAGTTGCCGGGCACATAATAGAAATCCGGTTCCTGACAGGCGAAGGACAGATCCTCCGCATCGGTCAGATGGTCGCCCAGATGCACAACCGCGTCCGGGTGTTCTTTTTCTATGGCGTCGTACGCGAAGCCGAGGCTCCGGTGCGTATCCGACAAAATCAGAAGCTTCATATCGTTCACTTTCATGCGCGGGGCGCATATGATAAGGAAGAATCGGGTTGAGTAACCGATTGCATCAGCGGTTACTTAAGAACGGAGGGGGTAGCTGGATGGAACATTCGTTTTCCCCGGAGCAGCTCCGGCGCGTATTGGGGTCTGCGGAGGGACGGCAGCTGCTGGCGCTGCTGGCGTCCGGCGGCGGAGAGCGGCTGCGTCAGGCCGCTGACGCGGCAAAGCAGGGCGACCACGCACGGGCGATGGAGCTTCTGCGGCCTGTCCTGAACACAGAGCAGGCGCAGGCGCTGTTGAGGAAGCTCAATGGATGAGCTGGAGCGCGCGCTGCGCGCCGTATTGGATGATCCCGCGCAGCTGCAGGAGCTGCGGGAGCTGGCCGGATCGATGGGCTTTTCCGTGCCGCAGGCGCAGCCGGAGCGCGCGCCCGTGCCGGACCCCCCGGAATCGGAGCCGAAGCCGGTGCAGGCCGTTTTTCAGCAGCAGCCGCTGCCGGAGCCTGCCGCCGCAATGCTGCGGCAGGCGGGAAAAATGGACAAAAGGCAGGAAGCGCTGCTGCTGGCGCTGAAGCCTTTTCTGCGCAAGGAGCGGCAGGAAAAGATCGACCGGGCGCTGCATGCGGCGCGGCTGGCAAGTCTTGCAAGTCTGGCTCTGAAAAACCGGGGCCGAAGTCCCGGAGCAAAGGAGACGCCATGATGTATAACCGCTACATACCGGACGCCGCAGGCGTCTATCATCCGACACGCGTCGGCGCGGAGCCGCAGGCGGCCGCGCCCGCTCCGCCTCCGGAGCCTGTGTGTGCGCCGCCCGCTCCCCCGCCCTGTACGGCGGAGCATGGCGGATTTCTGTCGCGGCTGCTGCCGCGCAGCATCGATACAGGGGATCTTCTGATGCTGCTGATTCTGCTGCTGCTCATCGTGGACGGCGAGGAGGAGGATCAGCTGTCGGTCATTTTAACGGCGGCAGCATTTTTGCTGTCGTAAGGTTTTTCTGAGGAAATGAATGCTGCTTCGATTTCTGTAGCAATTCTGTTGACCGGATTGTAGGGGCCGATGCCCACATCGGCCCGTTGGGAAGTTACGACTTCGCCGGAGATCCCCGTAAAATCGGTGCATTCTGCCGGGCCGATGTGGGCATCGGCCCCTACAGTTAAATGGGCAGGTGCCTACGGATTCGCATTGGATTTCCGCTTCTCGCTGCTGCCTGCCGCAACCTCTCAGGCGCTGCGCGCCAGCTCCCCTTGAAAGGGGAGCCTCGGGGTGCCGCTTACTCTTGGAACGGGACAGTTCCGTCCGGGAGGGTGAAGACGTCTTCAAACGTCTCGTCTCCGGCGGCCAAAATCTCGAGTCCGGTCTGGATGGCGTCATAAATCGTTTCGCCGCCGGATTTGAGGATGCTTTCGGTCAGAAGGCCGTAGCTGAGGCTGATCCAGCATTCACGGCGGACAGTCCCCTCCTCCGAGGCGGCGAAGATCTGCTGGCCGGAATCATAGCGGTCGTCGGTGATGAATTCGCCGTCGGTGATGGAGGCGGGCGGCATGGCTCCGACCTGTTCATAGGTCGGGATACCGATCAGCTCGTCCATCGTCGCGTCCTGGGAGGCCGCAAGCGTGCGTACCGTTTCATCCCCGGCGTACCAGACATAGAGCGTCTCGCCGTCGGTCAGGATATGCTTTTCCCCGCTGGCGGTCGTCAGGACAGCGCACACGCGCGTGTCCGCGACCCAAAGCTCGGCGGATGTCTCGGATACAGCGCCGTTCATCTGGCGGGTGATGGTATAGGTCTGATGGTAATACTGCGGGCGGCGCAGGCTGCGCACGATGCTCTGCACGTTTTCGCGCGTGACCTCAAGCAGCGCAGGCTCATTTTCGTCGGGCTGAAGCTCCGGCTGGGTGCTCTGCGCCGCGTCCGGCAGGACGATGGCGTCGCGCTTGTTCTGCTGCATATTGCCGACAAACAGCGCGCCGATCACGACGATCACAGCCAGCGTCGCAAGAATGAACATCAGCAGCGTCCGCCTGTTTTTCTGGTTCTGCTCCGTCGTCCGTCACCGTCCTTTCGTTTTGCGTTCAATCAGGCGTTAAAATCGGCGGGCTTTTCCGCTGCGCGGCCAAAGTGCCACAAAATCGCCTGTACGATGCGTTCGCTTGCATGGCCGTCGCCGTAGGGGTTGACGGCCTTTGCCATACGCGCATACGCGGCGGGATCGTCCAGCAGCTCGCCTGCGAGCCGGACGATCTCGTCCTTTTCCACGCCTGCGAGCTTTGCCGTTCCGGCGGCGATGGCCTCCGGGCGTTCTGTTTCGCGGCGCATGACGAGGACAGGCTTGCCGAGGGCAGGCGCTTCCTCCTGCAAGCCGCCGGAGTCAGTCATGACCATATAGCAGCGGGCAATGAGATTGTGCATTTCCTCCACGTCGACCGGATCGATGAGGTGGATGCGGTCGTGGCCGCCCAGAATCGGGAAAACGCATTCGCGCACAACGGGACTCAGGTGGACGGGATAAACGACCTCCACATCGGGGTGCGTCTGCACGATCTCCAGAATGGCGTGCATGATGGCCTCCATGGGCTTGCCGTAATTCTCCCGCCGGTGGCAGGTGACGGCGATGATCCGGTGGTTCCGGAAATCCAGCTCGTTCAGAAGCGCCGTCGGGAAGACGAAATCGGGCTTCACGGTGTACTGCATGGCGTCGATGGCCGTGTTGCCGGTGATGAAGATATCGCCCATGATGGCCTCACGGCGGAGATTATCCGCGTTGGCCTTTGTCGGGGAAAAATGCAGATCGGCGATATCGCCGACGAGGGTGCGGTTCATCTCCTCCGGGAAGGGGGAGTATTTGTCCCAGGTACGCAGGCCGGCCTCGACATGGCCGACCTTGACCTGATGGTAAAACGCGGCAAGCGCGCCTGCGAATGTCGTGGACGTATCGCCGTGGACGAGGACAAGATCGGGTTTGACGGTATCCAGAACGCTGTCCATGCCGAGAAGCGTCTTTGTGGTGATGGTGGAGAGCGTCTGGCGCTTTTCCATGATATGCAGGTCATAATCGCCCGTCAGCCGGAAGATTTCCATGACGGAATCGAGCATTTCCCGGTGCTGGCCGGTCAGGCAGACGATGCTTTCGATCTGCTCGCTGGCCTGCAGCGCCTTGACAAGCGGCGCCATTTTGATGGCCTCCGGCCTTGTGCCGAAGACGGACATGACTTTCAGCTTATTCATGCGGTTCCTCCTGTTTTTCTTCCGGCTCGTCCTCTGCCGGGTCGTTCTTCGAGAAGATCAGCTTGAAGCCGATGGCGCTGACGATGAAGATCGCGGCAATGAGAATCAGCGCCTTGAGTTCACCCGAGGACGTCAGCAGCACGGCGGCCAGCCCTAAAATGCCGGTCAGCATATAGGCGATGGCGACGGCCTGCTTCTGCGAGAAGCCCATGTCGATGAGGCGGTGGTGGAAATGGCCGCGGTCGGCCTTCATCGGGTTCTGGCCGTGGGCAATGCGGCGCAGGAAGGCAAAGCTGATATCGAAGATCGGGATGCCGAGGATGAGGAACGGCACGGCGAAGGAAATGATGGCGTACATCTTGAACAGGCCCGTAATGGAAAGCGTGGCAAGGATATAGCCGAGGAAGGTCGAGCCGGTGTCGCCCATGAAAATCTTTGCGGGGTTCATATTATACGGAATAAAGCCGAGGCACGCGCCGAAGAGCGCGCAGAGGATGACGGCGATGTTGACCTCCTTCACCATGAGCGCCACGACGATCAGGGATGCTGTCGAGATGGCGGACACGCCGACGGCGAGGCCGTCGAGACCGTCGATGAAATTGACGGCGTTGGTGATGGCGACGATCCAGATGATCGTGACGGGGATGGACAGCCAGCCAAGATTGAGATAGGTTGCCTCGGAGAAGACGTTGGGGTTGGAGACGAACTGGATCGTGCAGCCGTGCCAGACGGCGACGCCCGCGGCGGCGATCTGGACAAACAGCTTCGGCAGCGCCTTGAGCGCCATGATATCGTCCAGAACGCCGAGAATGACGATCATGATGGAGCCGAGCAGAATGCCCTGCATCTGCCGGTCGATGTCCGCAAAGACGAGAACCGACAGTAAAAACGCCAGAAAGATCGCCAGACCGCCCATGCGGGGAATGGGGACCTTGTGCATACGGCGGTTATCCTTGGGCACGTCGATCGCACCGACCTTGCAGGCCAGCGCCTTGACCATCGGCGTGGACGCGAACGACACAGCAGCAGCGACAAGCATCGCCAGCAGCATATAAACGACTTGTTTTGTTGTCATAATGATTGTTTAACCTTATAGAGGCCGATGCCCACATCGGCCCGGCAGAATATGGCCGTTTTTACGGAAATCTACGGCGAATTCGCAGCTTCCCAACGGGCCGATGTGGGCATCGGCCCCTACTGGGAAGCAGCGTGCTTCATGCGTTACCGCGCGACGAAGCCGACTTTTTTGTAGACCTTGCGGAGGGTCTTGTTGGCGAGATAAGATGCGCGCTCAGCGCCCTCCTTGTAGATGCTTTCCAGATACGCCTTATCGCCAAGCATCTGCTCGGTTTTTTCGCGGATGGGACGGACAAGCTCGACAACGGCTTCGCCGACGGCGGGCTTGAAGACGCCGTAGCCCTGATCCGCAAACTCGGCCTCGGCCTGCTCGATGGTCTTGCCGGTGGCGGCGCAGTAGATCGTAAGAAGATTGGAGATGCCGGGCTTATTGTCCTTGTCAAAACGGACAGCCGTCTCGCAGTCGGTCACGGCGCGCTTGAATTTACGCATGATATCCTCGGGCTTATCCATGAGGAACACGCAGCCGTCGGGGTCGGACTTGGACATTTTATTGTCCGGGTTGCCGAGGCTCATGATGCGCGCGCCCATCTTGGGGATGAACGCCTCGGGGAGCTTGAAGGTATCGGGGAAGGAATTGTTGAAGCGCGCGCCGATGTCACGGCAGAGCTCGACGTGCTGGCGCTGATCCTCGCCGACAGGGACAAGGTCGGTCTGGTAGAGCAGGATATCGGCGGCCATGAGTACGGGATAGGTAAAGAGGCCTGCGGTGATATTATCTGCGTGCTGCTGCGATTTCATTTTGAACTGCGTCATGCGCGACAGCTCACCGAACTGCGTATAGCAGCCAAGCACCCAGGAAAGCTCCGCGTGCTGTGGCACATGAGACTGAATGAACATGATGTTCTTCTGCGGGTCGAGTCCGCAGGCGATATACTGCGCGAGCTGCTCCAGACTTCTGCGGCGCAGATCAGCCGGGACCTGCCGGACGGTAATGGCGTGCATATCGACGATACAATAGACGCACTCATATTCGTCCTGCAAAGCGACCCAGTTTTTGATCGCCCCCATATACGAGCCGAGCGTCAGATCGCCGCTGGGCTGGATGCCGGAAAAGATACGTTTTTTTTCGTCCATGATACGTCCTTCTTTCTATTCGATAGATGCGCATATCATAGCACAAACCGCCGGAATGCGCAATCAATGATTGACTGTTTCTGAAAAAAACTATATAATAACCATACTTTTATATTGGAGGAACACGCATCATGGATTTTTTTGAGCAGATGGAAGCGCGCATCCCGCACGGCGAGGTCCGCACCCGCTTTGCTCCGAGCCCCACGGGCTATATGCATGTCGGCAACCTGCGCACCGCGCTCTATACATGGCTGATTGCCCGCCGCCACCACGGCAAGTTCATTCTCCGCATTGAGGACACCGATCAGGGCCGTCTGGTCGAGGGCGCGGTCGACGTGATCTACAAGACAATGGCCGAATGCGGTCTGACGCACGACGAGGGACCGGATGTCGGCGGGCCGGTCGGGCCGTATGTGCAGTCCGAGCGGCGCGATTTATTCGGCAAGTACGCGAAGCTGCTGTGCGAGAAGGGCGGCGCATATTACTGCTTCTGCCAGAAAGACGACGTGGAGGAGGCCGGAAGCGAGACGGGCGAAATCAAAAAGCACGTCTGCGCCTGCCGCGATCTGCCGCTGGACGAGGCAAAGAAGCGCGTGGAGGCGGGCGAACCGTTCGTCATCCGCCAGCGCATCCCGCATGAGGGCACGACGACGTTCCACGACGCGTCCTTCGGTGATATTACGGTAGAAAACAAGGAGCTGGAGGATCAGGTGCTGCTGAAATCCGACGGCCTGCCGACGTACAACTTTGCAAACGTCGTCGACGACCATCTGATGGGCATTACGCACGTCGTACGCGGCAGCGAATATCTGTCCTCCGCACCGAAATACAATCTGCTGTACGAAGCCTTCGGCTGGGAGATCCCGACATATGTCCACTGCTCCCCTGTCATGCGCGACGCGCAGCACAAGATGTCCAAGCGCCACGGCGACCCAAGCTATGAGGATCTGATCCGCGAGGGCTATCTGACCGAGGCTGTGCTGAACTATGTGGCGCTGCTGGGCTGGAGTCCGAAGGGTGAAAACGCGGAGCGCGAATTCTACACGCTCTCGGAGCTGGCCGAGATTTTTGATATTTCCGGCATTTCGAAGTCCCCTGCCGTGTTCGATATCAACAAGCTGCGCTGGATGAACGCGGAATATATGAAAAAGCTCAGCCCCGAGGCATTTTTCGCCAAGGCCGAGCCGGTTCTGAAAACTGTCATTACAAATCCCGCGATTGATCTGAAGGCCGTCGCCGCGCTGGTGCAGCCGCGCTGCGAAATTCTGTCCGATCTGCCGGAGCGTGTGGACTTTATCGACAGACTGCCGGAATACTCCACGGAGCTGTATGTCCACAAGAAGTCCAAGACGACGCTGGAGAACAGCCTCTCCTCCCTGCGTGAGATTCTTCCGGTGCTGGAATCGCTGGAGGTCTGGACGAACGAAGGTCTGTATGAAGCGCTCGTCGCGCTGGCGGCGAGGCTCGAGCTCAAGAACTCCGTCGTGCTCTGGCCGCTGCGCGTAGCCGTATCCGGCAAGGCCTCGACCCCCGGCGGCGCTACGGAGCTGTGCGCGCTGCTTGGAAAAGAGGAATCCATTGCGCGTGTAAAGGCAGGCATTGCACTGCTGGAGAAATCATAAAAAATAAAACGCCCGTATCGAAGCCACCTTCCCTTGCGTTCAAGGAAGGGCTTTGATGCGGGCATTTTGTAGGGGCTGATGCCGGTCACAGCCGTTCGCGACGAAGGAGCGTTACGGATGTGGGTCTGCCGCTTGCCGGTACACATCGGCCCGTTGGGAAGCTGCGAATTCGCCGGAGATTTCATAAAAATCAGTGCATCCTGCGGGCGGACAGAGTCGTCCGCCCCTACGGGATACGTGAGAAAATGAAGTTTCGCTGTAGGGGCCAACAACTCTGTCGGCCCAGCGGGAAGTTACGGATTTGCCGAAGACTTCCATAAAAACAGTGCATTCTGCCGGGTCGATGTGGGCATCGGCCCCTACGCTGGCGCGGTGGAGCCTTTATTCTGCTTATTTCGTTTATGATACCCGCAGTCGCAGTAGGGGCCGCCGGAGGCGAGGGTGTATTCGCGCACGGCGATCACGCCGGGAAAATCGAGGTTATAGATCCTGCAGGAGCCGTTGTCGCAGCTGCGGCCCGTGTCGTCCAGTCCGCAGCCGAGGTTGACGACCGCCGCGTTCGGATGCTCGCGCAGATAGTCCCGCACCTCCCATGCAAGGTCGTTCTGGCGCATGGCGGCCTCCAGAAAGCCGAACTGCTGCATGAGGCTCTTTGATTTTTGGGACAGAAGCGAAAAATCGTAATCGATCTGATCGATCAGGCGCAGGGCTGTCTCGTCGCGGTAAAGGTTCGGATACAGCTCCGAGCACATTTTCCGCCCGTAGAGCGGAATGACGAGCGTTTCCTGCACGGTATTCTTCTCAATATGGTATTTCATCGCTTCCTCCGTATCAGTTAGTTGCATCTAACCGTCGTGCTGTCAAAACACCGCCGGGGCGGTTTTCTTTATTTTGACACAGCTTTCGGCTTTTTTCAAGAGGGTGGGACAAATGCGGTATATTTTTTTCAAACCGCTTGCAAATCACGCCCATATCGTGTATAGTAGCAGACGGAAAAGCACAAGATTTTGCTTTTTCTAACAATTTGATATTGCCATCCGATGTACAGTAACCGAAGCACGCCGCAGGGCAGGCTTCGGCGCAAGAGAAAGGGAAAACCACTCGACCGGAGCTGTGCGCACAAGACCGTTCCGAAGCAGCGAAAGCTGTCTGGGTGAAAGCCAGTCATTGCGGATTTATCCGCGAGAAGGCAGGAAACGGGCGCGGAAACAAAGAGTTTGTTTCCAGAGTGCAAGTCAGAAGAACTGCTGTCTGCGCCGCATTCGCGGCGGAAAGGATGAATGCGTGGGACGAGCTCTGCCTGTAGCATTCGGAACAGGTGCGCCGTTTTTCCTCACAGGAAAAGCAGCGTATTTTGTTTCTTTGGAGATCCGCCCGCCATTTTGTCAAAATGGCGGGCTTTTGTTTCTCCCAAAGCCGTCTGCGCCCCCTGTTTCCGCTCCTATTTAATAAGGAGCTTGCGATAGATATTTTGATTCTGGAGGAAAAATGTATGAAGAAACGAATTCTGAGTCTGCTGCTCGTGTTTGTGATGCTGCTGAGCCTGCTGCCCGCAGGCGTTCTGGCAGCAGAGGGCGATGTCAGCGTCACACTGTCCGGTATGCACGACGCACAGGTCAAGTCCCTGAAGCTGTATACCTACATGGACGGCGTGAAGGGTGCGGACGATCTGCTGGCTGAAAAGACAGCCGCAGACGGCGCGTATACCATCGACCTTGCGCCCGGCGCTTACTGGGTTGACGGCTATGACGCGAACAATGACCGCAACGGCGGCGTGGTGATCGACGTCAGCAGCGACAGCAGCAGCTTCAAGCTGCAGCGGATGTATCAGATCTCCGTCAACCCCAATTCATGGGTTAAGGACACAGACTATACTCTTTCGCTGCGCGTAACCGACGCCTCCGGTGCGGAGCGTAAGGCGGAGTTTGGCTCGGCCGTAAATTGGGGCAAGACCTACACAAGCTGCCTGTTTGTCGTTGGTGATACAGTCAGCGTGACAGCCACGCCGAACGCGGAAACGCATCCGAACTACAACCCGGCTACCGCTTCCAAGACCCCGACAATGAACGACAGCCTCAGCCTGACCTGCAAGGAATTCGTCACGGTCACGGTCACAGCGCCGAAGGGCTCGACCATCGACGCCGGTACGCTCGCAAAATACTATGTGTTCAGCTTCCTTGAGCCGTTCGCGCGTTCCGTCGAGGACGGCACGGCCACGTTCCATCTCGACAAGAACACGGATTACTTCTACCGTGTCCGCCATCCGCAGGGTGCAACATACTGGAACTACGTCAGACTGAGCGCCGACGCAGCGTACACGGTCACGGAAGAGGATCTCGGCCTGACCGGTGATTTCAGCAAGAGCACGATCTATCATTTTGAAAACAACGTCTACGACCGTGCAGGCATTTACCTGAACATCAACACCAAGGGCTATAAAAACATGGCCGTTGGCGAGACGTTTGAACTCAACTCCTTCCGCAACTGGTTCGCGATCGAAAGCTTTATGAACGCCAAGGTCGCACTGCCGGAGATGCACTATCAGGTCATCGATGTGAACGGCAATGCCAGCGACGTCGTGACCATCACGCCGAACGCGCTGAACAGCAACGTCGCTGTGATGGAGGCCAAGCACGAGGGCACGGCAATCGTGCTCGTAACCTATGACGCAATGACCCATATGGCTGGCCAGACCAGCACGCCCTCGCATCGCTTCTCCGCCATCTGGCCGGAGTTGACGGGCGTGTTTGTCGTGAATGTCGGCGCGGACGGCAGTGCTATCCAGACCAATATGAATCTTGACCGCATGGACGCGGTCATCGAGAAGGATGAGGCGCGGCAACTCGATGCGGAGCATGACATTCTGTTCTACACTGGAACAGAGGGTGCAAGTTACAGCTTCAAGCCCGAAGCGGGCTGCACCGTGAGCGTCCTGCGCCCCACCGTGACCGCTGCGTCTATGACGTATTCCGGCGGCTTCACAAACACTGGCGTCACAACCGCTGAAGACGGCACTGTGACCGTCAGCGGTCTGATCACCGGCCGCAATATCATCAAGGTCACGAAGGGCGGCCTTTCGACCTATCAGGTCGTGACGGCACGCGGTGTGAGCTACAAGTTTGTCAACGCGGAGGGCACGGAGCTGACGCAGGAAGAGCTGGCTGCCATCAAGCCGGGCGATTCCGTCACGATCCAGTTCTCCAACCTGATCAGCCCCAAGGAAAAGCTTTCCGGCGCGTATAACTTCAACTTCTCCCTGTATATGCAGGGCCCGGACGGCACCTTCTTCAAGAGTGATCCCGGCGGAAACTTCGGCGTTTATGACTTCAGCGGCAACCCTGAGCGGCAGAAGCTGACTGTCACCATCCCGAAGTTCTGGGCTGAGGAGACCTACACGCTGAGCGGCGCGATCAAGCAGGCGGGCTGGCCCGGCGTTCCGACGCACCGCGGCATCACCTATGCTGTGGGCACGAATCCCGGCTTCGACGCGCCCAAGACGGCAGGCATTCTCAGCCGTCTGCCGGAGATCACGATCCCGGTCGTAAAGCTCGACTTCCTGACCGGCAAGCTGAGCTTCCAGGATCAGAACGGCACGGCCATTGACCGCAAGGATCTGACCGTCACGCTGGCGGACAGCGCAGGCAACGGCATTGCGGTCGCAGAAGACGGCACGTTCAAGGCTTATGCCGAGGAATACTTCTACACCGTTTCCGGCGCTGGCGTTGAATATGCCTCCGGCAGCGTCACCATGACGGAGGAAGGCCCCAACGAATTCACCATCACCCTGCAGGCAACCGCAGCGGGCGCATGGGACGGCAAGACGCAGACCGAACCGAAGGCCGACGAAAACGGCGTTTACCGGATCGGCACCGGCGCGGAGCTGGCATGGTTCGTCGCGAAGAGCAAGGACGCGGACGTTTCCGGCGTTCTGACGGCCGATATCAACCTCGGCAAATACGCATGGCTGAACATCTCCTCCAGCAAGAAGGTCGTGCTTGACGGCGCAGACTTTGAGATCACCGGCCTGAACGCCACGGCTGGCCTGTTTGCGCAGATCGGCTCGAATTCCTACATCCATGATCTGACCATCCGCGGCGCAGTTTCCGGCAAGGGCAGCGCAGGCGCGATCGCCGGCTATGCCAGCGGCACTGCTCCGAAAATCGCGAACTGCTTCAACTACGCAGTCATCACCTCTACCGGCAACAACGTCGGCGGTCTTGTGGGATACACCTATCAGAACGCCGTGATCGAGAACTGCGCGAACTTCGGCGCTGTCACCGGCGGCAGCAGCGTCGGCGGCATTATCGGCGGCACAGTCAGCAACGGCTCGACCATCACCGGCTGCTATAACACCGCAGAAATTTCCGCGACCGGCAGCAAGGCCGGCGGCATCATCGGCGGCACCAGCAGCGAAATGACTGTTACAAGCTGCTACAACACCGGCAAGATCTCCGGCACGGCCTCCGGCGGCATCGCAGGCGAGGTCAAGGGCAATGTGAACTGGAGCGGCACTGTGCAGGGAAAAATCACCATCTCCAGCTGCTACTCCACCGGCGAAGCGGGCAGCGCCGTATTCGGCACGGTTGACACTGCTTCCTCCGAGATTTCCAAGTGCTATTATCTGAACACGCTGAACGCGGACGCGAACGCCGAAGCGCTGAACGAAGCTGACCTCAAGGACGCCGACCTGTCCGACGCGTTCGGCCCGGTCTGCGGCGGCTATCCCGCGCTCAGATGGCAGACCGATGTGACCTTCCACGAAGCAGCTGGCGAGGGCACAGTCACGGCTCCGCTGTGCACTGTGAAGGGCTACACCAGCTACTCCTGCAGCAAGTGCGGCAAAAGCTACCGCACGGCTTATACCGCACCGCTCGGCCACGACTTCTGCGAGGATCTGGACGGCAGCGACAACAGCTGTGTCCTGACGGCTCCCACCTGCACGCAGCCGGGCAAGATCGTCCGTACCTGCCGCAGAGACGGCTGCTCGGAAACGAAGGAAGACATCGTTCCCGCCAAGGGCCATACGCCCAAGGACGGCACCGAGCAGGTCTTCACCGGCTATAAGACCTACGAATGCGCCGTCTGCGGCAAAACCTACACGGTCTGGGACGACGACCGCCTCGGCCACGTCTCCTACCCCGAGCAGACTGTCACCTCTATCAGCGTTTCCGACAACGGCAATTACCCCTGGGTCTACAATGCCGATCTGGACCGCTTTGAAAGCAGCAACCAGAATCAGGACAAGACCAGCTCCACGACCTCGTTCGCCTTTACGCTGAGCGCCCCCACTGTTCTGCGCTTCGGCTACGGCGTTTCCTCGGAAAACGGCTATGACAAGCTGACCATCACGCTCGCAGAAGACGGCGGCAGCACGGAAACGCTGGCCGACGCTGTCAGCGGCGAGAAGAGCAGCAGCATCAAGAAGCAGCTTGCAGCAGGCAGCTACACACTGACGCTGTCCTATGTGAAGGACGACGCCTCCAAGGGCGGCTCGGATATGGCGTATGTCAGCGTTCTGACGCTGGCCGGCATGGCCCGCGTGATCGTGGAGAACACCACGTTCCCGAAGGCGGAGGGCGCTGTCTGGGAAGGCACGCTGACCGACACCTGGATCGAGCTGACTGGCGAATCGACCATGATGGGCTGCGTTGTGGAAGCACTGGATGGCCACACCGTCGTCGGCGCGGAAAGCAACTACATCTCCTCCATTGACAACTTGAAGGCGTTTGACGGCGGTACCATGTCCGGCTGGATGGGCACACTCAACGACTGGTTCACAAACTTTGGCTTTGGTGAATTTACCGTTGCAAAGGGCACGCTCTGCGCGGGCGACGAGATCCGCATCATGTACACCCGTACCGTTGAGGATCTCGGCGGCAGCTTTGGCAGCACGGATACCCGCCTCAAGGCGCTCACCTTCAGTGCGGGCAAACTGACGCCCAGCTTCAGCGGCGACAGCTTCACCTACACCCTGACCGTGCCGGAAGGCACGACCTCGCTGCTCGTCACACCGACGGCGGCAAACAAGAACTATCAGGTCCGCGCCTATCTCGGCACGCAGGCTACGGGCCGCGAATATTCCCGCACGTCCCTGATCCCCATCGCAAATGGCAGCGTCATCACCGTCGTCTGCGCAGACGACAGCTGGCCCACCATGAATGAGGGAAGCGACGGCAAGCGCACCTACACCATCAACGTGGTATTCGGCACAGCTCAGTCCTCTGACGCAGGCGTTGCGTCCGTCAAGGTCACGGATGTTGAGGCAGCCGCGGGTGAAAACAACGCCTACACCGTCACTGTACCCTACGGCACGGCTATCACGGCAGACAGCTTTGTTATTGCGCTCTCCGACGACAAGGCCAGCGTCACCGCAGGCCCGACCGAGGGCGAAAGCGGCGTCTGGAGCTTCACCGTGACCGCTGAGGACGGCACCGCTGTGACCTACACCGTCACTGTGACCGTGAAAACGCCCACAACGATCCATGCAACGGTTTCCATGCAGGCGGAAAATATGTTTATCATGGTTCCGACCCGTGTGGAAGTCTCCAGCGATCTCGCCGAACGCTATGGCTACGCTGATGATGTCACAGACGGCGTTTCCGCGCTGGACGTGCTCGTCAAGTACCATGAACTCACCTTCGGCGAGGACTTCACCAAGGACAGCAAGAGCGATTATCTCGTCGTCAGCAACGGCACGATCACCACGGTCAACGGAGAAAAAACCTCCGCGTTCAGTTTCGCGGTCAACGGCGAGTTCCCCTGCGACAAGAACGGTGAATACAACACGCAGTACGGCTACACCGGCTACACCATCAGCCAGACCCCCGTTGCGGAGGACGGCACCGTTGAGTTCTTCTTCTATCAGGACACCAGTATGTACATGGACTACTATACGTGGTTCACGGATACGGACGGAAACCGTCTGGATACCTTTACGGTTCAGGCCGGAACCGACTTCACGCTCGGTATGGACGGCTATATGTACGCCTACGGCGGCGGTCTGAAGCCCGAGGACCGTGTAACGCACGGTGCGGCGCTCGATCCTGAGGACATCCAGATCTGCACAGTCGGCGAAGACGGCACGCTCACGCCGGTCGAGGGCAAGGTCATCGGCGAAAATGGGCAGGTCACGCTCTCGTTTGCCGCCGCAGGCAGCTATGTTCTGTCCGCAATGGGCGACGAGTTCACCAACATTTTCTCCCCGTGGCTCCCCGTCACGGTCACAGCGGCCCCGAAGTCCAGCAATGCGAATGTCAGCAGCGTCACCGTTGCGGGCGTTGAGGCCACAGCCGGCGAGAACAACACCTACACCGTTACCCTCCCCTACGGCACGGACGTTACAGCGGGCAGCTTCGTGATCGTCACAAGCGACGCAGGCGCGACTGTCGGCGCTCTGACGAATGAAGGCAATGTCTGGACGTTCACCGTCACCGCTGAGGATGGCGTGACCTCCAAGACCTACACCATCACCGTTTCGTTCACCGAAGCCCCGAAGTCCAATGACGCGAATGTCAGCAGCGTCACCGTTGCGGGCGTTGAGGCCACTGCTGGCGAGAACAACACCTACACCGTTACCCTCCCCTACGGCACGGACGTTACAGCGGGCAGCTTCGTGATCGTCACAAGCGACGCAGGCGCGACTGTCGGCGCTCTGACGAATGAAGGCAATGTCTGGACGTTCACCGTCACCGCTGAGGATGGCGTGACCTCCAAGACCTACACCATCACCGTTTCGTTCACCGAAGCCCCGAAGTCCAATGACGCGAATGTCAGCAGCGTCACCGTTGCGGGCTTCAAGGCTGTGGCCGGTGCGAACAACAGCTACACCGTCACGGTTCCCTATGGCACGGTCGTCAAGACCGGCAGCTTCGTGATCGTCACGAGGCATCCGCGCGCGGCTGTCAGCGCTCTGACAAACACCAGAAATATCTGGAGCTTCACCGTCACCGCTGAGGACGGCGTGACCACCGCAGTCTACACCGTCACGGTCAATACCGCCGCGCTTCCGGAGCCGATCACTCCGGGTGTCGACAATAAGAGGCCCGCTTCGAAGCCCGAGGTCAAGCTTCCGTTCACCGACGTTTCCACGTCCGACTGGTTCTATGACGACGTTGCGTTCGTATACGAAAACGGCCTGTTCTCCGGCACGGACAGCAGAAGCTTCAGCCCGAACGCGTCCATGACGCGCGCCATGCTCGTCACGGTTCTCTACCGGCTCGAGGGCGAACCCACCGTCACAGGCAGAAGCAGCTTTACCGATGTGCGTTCCGGCGCGTATTACGAAAAGGCTGTCATCTGGGCAGCCGCCAACGGCATCGTCACCGGCACGGACAGCACCTCCTTCTCCCCCGACGCCAAGGTCACGCGCGAGCAGCTTGCCGCGATTCTGTACCGCTATGCGCAGTACAGGAAGCTGGACACCGATGCGAGCGCAAAGCTGAACAGCTTCACCGACGCGGACAGCGTTTCCGCCTATGCCAGCGAGGCGCTCGGCTGGGCTGTCTCGGAGGGCCTGATCAACGGTGCTTCCGGCAAGCTCATGCCGAAGGGCGACGCGACCAGAGCACAGGTCGCCGCGATCCTCCACCGGTTCGTGAAAAATGTACTGAACTGACCTCATAATCCCAATTTGCAGCACAGGACTGCCCCCCTTTTTTGGGGGGCAGCCCTGCGTGCTGTATTTCAGAGCATATCTGAAAGCCGGTAAACCAGACCGTCAGCAGCTATTGCGCCACTGGACAGATTACCGGTTTTCAGATATACTTGAAATGATACAACACATATGGAGTTGAATTGCGTGAACGTCTGGAAAACAAATAAAAAGGCCGCCGTCTGGGCGGTGCTGGCGCTGGTGCTGACGGCTGCGCTGCTGACCGGGTGCGGAGCGCCGCAGGCCGGGCCGAGCTATCACTGCACCGTCTCCATTTCCTGTGCATCGATTCTGGAGCACATGGAGCTTTGCAGCGAGGAAAAGCGGGAGCTGGTGCCGGAGGACGGCTGGCTGCTGGAGTCTGTAGAGGTCAGCTTTCAGGAGGGCCAGAGCGCTTTTGACGTTTTGCAGCAGGTCTGCCGGGAGAATAAACTCCATCTGGAATTTTCCACGACGCCGGTTTACGGCTCGGCTTACATTGAGGGCATCGGGAACCTCTATGAATTTGACTGCGGGGCGGAATCCGGCTGGATGTACGCGGTGAACGGCTGGTTCCCGAATTACGGATGCAGCCAGTATGCGCTGCAGGACGGAGACACGGTCACGTGGGTTTATACTTGTGAGCTGGGCAGGGACGTCGGCAGCGGCGGCTGGACAGAGGGCGAATGAGAAACAAAGACGCTTTTTCGGGATATCATCCCGTGATCAATTTTCTATATTACGCACTGGTGCTGCTGTTTTCGATGTGCCTGATGCACCCGGTCTATCTGGCGGTTTCGCTGACGGGGGCGCTGGCCTACGATATTCATCTGAAAGGCCGGAAAGCGGTGCGGTTTGCCGTCATGGGGCTTCTCCCTATGGCGGCGCTTGCCGCGCTTCTGAACCCGGCGTTTAACCATGAGGGCGCGACGATTTTGACGTATCTACCGAGTGGTAACCCGCTGACGCTCGAATCCATGCTTTATGGCGTGGCGGCGGCCGTCATGCTGGCAAGCGTCGTATTGTGGTTTTCCAGCTACAACGAGGTTATGACTTCGGACAAGTTTGTGTATTTATTTGGACGCGTGATTCCGGCGCTGTCGCTTGTTTTGTCCATGGCCCTGCGGTTCATTCCGAAGTTCAGGGCGCAGATGCAGACGGTTTCGGAGGCGCAGGCTTGTATCGGACGCGATACGAAAAACGGAAGCGTATTCCGCCGCGTTGGGAACGCTGTCAAAATCTTCTCAATCATGGTCACATGGTCGCTCGAAAATGCCATTGAAACGGCGGACTCCATGCGCTCACGCGGCTATGGTCTGCCGGGGCGCACAGCATTTTCGATCTATCGTTTTGACGACCGGGACAAGGCCGCGCTTGCGTGGCTGGTTTTCTGCGGGGCGTATCTCATTTCCGGCTGGATGGCGGGCGGAACGTATTTCCGGTATTATCCGACGGTGAAGGCCGCCGCATGGACGCCGATGACGGTCAGTTTTATGCTCGTCTATTTTGCGCTGGTGCTGACGCCGGTGATACTCGACCGAAGGGAGGACAGGCTGTGGAACTCTTTGCAATCAAACATCTGAATTATGCGTATCCAGAACAGGCAAAGAATGCGATCTCCGATTTCTCGCTGTCCGTCCGGCCGGGAGAATTTCTGGTGGTCTGCGGTCCGTCCGGTTGCGGGAAATCGACGCTGCTGCGGCAGTTAAAAACCGTCCTTGCGCCGCACGGACGAAGGAGCGGTCAAATCCTGTTTGACGGAAAGAATCTTGATGAACTTTCCCAGCGCGAACAGGCTGAAAAAATCGGCTTTGTGCAGCAAAGCCCGGAGAATCAGATCGTCACGGATAAGGTCTGGCACGAGCTGGCGTTCGGGTTGGAATCGCTCGGCTATGACACACCGACGATCCGCCGCAGAGTGGCGGAAATGGCGTCATTTTTCGGCATCCAGACATGGTTTTATAAGTCTGTTACAGAACTGTCCGGCGGACAGAAGCAGCTTCTGAATCTTGCGTCTGTGATGGTGCTTCAGCCGAAGGTGCTGATTCTCGACGAGCCAACAAGTCAGCTTGACCCGATTGCAGCGTCGGACTTTTTGGCAACGCTCGGCAAGATCAACCGGGAGCTTGGCACGACGATTATTCTGACCGAGCATCGCTTGGAAGAAGCGTTTTCCTTCGCGTCGCGCGTGGCGGTCATGGACGGCGGCAGACTGCTTTGCAGCGGAACGCCTGCCGAGGTGGGTGCGGAATTAAAATCCAGCGGGAACGCGATGTTTTTGGCCATGCCGGCCGCCATGCGGATATGGGCGGCGACGGATTCCAAGGCAGTTTGCCCCATTTCTGTCTGTGACGGGCGAAACTGGCTGCTGGAATACGCAAAAACGCACGAGTTGAAGCCGATTCCGGAAGAAAATAAAAACGCGCCGGACACGGAAACCGTTGTCTCGGCGCGGGAAATCTGGTTCAAATACGATAAGGACTTGCCCGATGTGGTCAAGGGTTTATCCTTGGAACTGCACAAAGGTGAATTTCTGGCCCTGCTCGGCGGCAACGGCACGGGCAAGACCACCACGCTCAAGCTGCTGGCAAGTCTGAAAAAGCCGTATCGCGGGGAACTGAACATCACCGGCAGCGTCGGAATGCTGCCGCAGAATCCGCAGACGCTGTTTGTAAAAGCCACGGTGCGCGAGGACTTATTGGAGATCATACCAAAATCCGAACGGAAACCTGAGCGTCTCGCACAGGTCGTTTCGCTCTGCAAGCTGGCGGAGCTGCTTGACCGCCATCCCTACGATCTTTCGGGCGGCGAACAGCAGCGCGCGGCGCTGGCGAAAATCCTGCTTCTGAATCCGGACATTCTACTCTTTGACGAACCGACGAAGGGACTTGACGCGGAGTTCAAGCAGACGTTCGGGCAGATTCTGCGGACGCTGCGAGCGTCCGGCGTGGCGATTCTGATGGTCAGCCATGATATCGAATTCTGCGCGAAGTATGCCGAACGCTGCGCCCTGTTTTTTGACGGCAATATCGTCACCGAGGCTGCGCCGCGCACGTTTTTCAGCGGCAACAGCTTTTATACGACCTCCGCGAACCGCATTGCACGCGACGTGCTGCCGGAAGCCGTTACACCCGAAGACGTGATCGCCGCCTGCGGCGGAGCGGTCGCGCCGGAACCGGCGCTGCCGGAGTATCAGCGTATTCCGCCTGCACCGGAGAAGGAAGCGCAGGTTCTGAAAAAGCTCCCGGTCTGGCGCAAGGCGCTTGCCGCCGTATCCGGTATCGTGTCGCTGGTGCTGATGATCCAGGCCATCGGCATGACCGATCTGACAAAGCTTGTGGACGCAGGCGGACTGACAGGTCTTGCGGGCAGCCAGATGAGGCTCTACGGCATTCTGCTTCTCTCGCTGCTCGTGTTTGCGCTGTCCATTGGCCGAAAAGCCGACCGCCCGGATTATCTCATCCAGACGCCCGTGGAAAAGCGGAAGCTAAGGAACCGCACGATTTTTGCGACGGCTTTGATCCTCCTACTCATTCCGCTGACGCTGTTCATCGGTGTGTACTGCTTCGGCGGGAAACGGTATTATTTCATTTCGCTGCTCATTCTGCTCGAATGTATGCTGCCGTTCTTCCTCATCTTCGAGGGGCGAAAGCCGCAGGCACGGGAGCTGGTGCTGATTGCCGTGCTCGTTGCACTGAATGTGGCAGGCCGCGCCGCGTTCTTCATGCTGCCGGAATTCAAACCGGTCGTGGCAATGACGATCCTGGCGGGCGTGGCCTTTGGCGGCGAAACGGGATTCTTAGTCGGCGCGATGACCATGCTGGTTTCGAATATGCTGTTTTCCCAAGGCCCGTGGACACCGTGGCAGATGTTCGCTATGGGGTCAATCGGCTGGCTGGCGGGAGTTTTGTACCGCAAGGGCGTCCTGCGGCGGTCGAAGCTCAGTCTGTGCATCTTCGGCGTGATCGCCTCTACCGTGATCTTCGGCGGTATTATGAATCCCGCGTCCGCGCTCATGTGGTCAGAAACGATCAGCTGGAAGATCATCATGAGCTATTACATCACCGGCATTCCGGTCGATCTGGTACGTGCAGTCGCTACGTTCGTCTTTCTCTGGCTCGGCGCGGAGCCGATGCTGGAAAAGCTGGACAGGGTCAAAACAAAATACGGCCTGGCGGAGTAAGCTCCGCCGGGCCGTTCGGTCTGTCAAAGAACTGCTGTTTTCCTATTTTGCGCAGGCTTTCCAAGGCCAGCGTAGGGGCGGACGCGGTTTTTATTCATGTCCGGCGGCGCTTGGGATGTCCTGAAGCGCGAAGCGGTATTCCTGTTCCGCATCGGGATATTTCTCCCGGTCGACCTTGCTCAAAAACATTTCGAGCGGACGGACCCACAGAGCGCCGTCGCCGTAGAGCTTTCGGTAGATCACGCAGGCCTCGCCTGTCTCTGAATCCTTGGCAAGCGCCTCCACAAGATAATAATCGCCCTTGAAATGGCGGTAGACCCGCCCGATCTGAAGCTGCTGCATACCGCTTCTCCCCTTTCGCATTCATGTCCCGCAGACCGGTTTGACCGGCCTGCGGGCGTTCGTTTTTATTTTGCCAGCTTGTTTTTATCGAAGAAATACTCCTTCGTCAGCTTCGCCACAACGCCGGACAGGGCGAACAGGGCGATAAAGTTCGGGATCGCCATGAGGCCGTTGAACGTGTCGGCAATGTCCCACACCACGTCGAGCGACGCGACCGCGCCGACCACAACGACGATGATGAACAGGACCTGATAAATCTTTGAAACCTTGAGGCCAAACAGATACTGCACACAGCGGCTGCCGTAGAGCGACCAGCCGAGGATCGTCGTGAACGCGAAGAGCATCAGGGCCAGTGCGACGAAGACGGAAGCGAATTTCTGGCCGAACATGGTGGCAAATGCGGCTGTGATCAGCTCGGAGCCGACCTTGTGGCCGAAGGTGATATCCACGCCGCTGCAGATGATGGTCAGGGCCGTCAGGGTGCAGATGACGATGGTATCGGCAAAGACCTCAAAAATGCCGTACAGGCCCTGCTGGACGGGGCTCTTGGTGTCAGCCGCCGCATGGGCGATGGCTGCGGAGCCAAGGCCCGCTTCGTTGGAGAAGGCGCTTCTGCGCAGGCCCCAGACAATGGTCTGCTTGAGCGCAATACCACTGGCCGCGCCGCCGAGCGCCTTGGGCGTAAAGGCTGTGGCAAAGATCTTGCCAAAGGCCGGGCCGATATTACCGGCGTGACCGAAAATCACGACAAGCGCAAAAATGATGTACAAAACGCTCATGACCGGGACGAGCTTTTCCGCCACGGCGCCGATGCGCTTGATGCCGCCGAAGAGGATCACGCCGATCAGCGCGGCGATCGCAACGCCGAACACGAAGTTCAGCAGCTTCCGCTCCCCTTCCGCAGCCGGGATGAAGGCGTCGATGGCGTCGTTCAGGGAGCCGACGATGGAGTTGACCTGCGACATATTGCCGATGCCGAAGGAAGCGATGGCTGCGAAAACGCAAAACAGAATGCCAACCCACTGCCAGTACTTGCCGAGACCGTTTTTGACGTAGTACATCGGGCCGCCGACCCAGTCACCCTTTGCGTCGCGCTCGCGGTATTGGATGGACAGCGTGACCTCGGAATACTTGATCATCATGCCGAGCAGCGCCGCCAGCCACAGCCAGAACACTGCACCGTAGCCGCCGAGGGCGATGGCCTGCGAGGTGCCGACGATATTGCCGGTGCCGACCGTCGCAGCCAGGGCCGTTGTGACAGCCTGCAGCGGCGTGACCGCGCCAGCGCCTGCCTCCTGCTTCTGGAACATCTTGCCGACCGTGTTTTTCATCGCATAGCCGAACCGCGTGAACTGGATCCCGCGATTGCGGATGGTCAGATACAGGCCGCCGATGATGGTACATGGCAGGAAAATATACAGCCATGCGACCGTGTTCAAAGTCCCCGTAAAGAAATTGATGATAGCTTCCATAGTTCTCCTTTCCGGACGCCTCGCGGACGTCCCTCTCCCTTCTCAGAATATAACAAGTACGGTTTGCATCATACCATAAAATAACTATTAAATCAATTTAAATCGCTACACAACATTATAGAATCTTTCCACGTACATTTGTGCATAATGCAAAGACATACGCAAAAACAGTGTTTCTGAGAAAAAAGGGATTGACGCGGCGGGAAAAACGTGCTATATTATTTAGGCAATCGAGGTGCTAGTGTGGCTCAGTCGGTAGAGCAGCTGATTCGTAATCAGCAGGTCGCCGGTTCAAGTCCGGCCACTAGCTCCAGAGACCGGTGAAAATCGAGAGATTTTCGCCGGTTTTCTCTTTTATTTGTTCGGATTTTCGGGTAGCAAATTTGCCTGACCCACACCGTGACCCACACGGCGAAATGTCCAGAGAGCGTCGGAGAGGATGACTGTCCATCCCCTCCGGCGCTCGATTCATTTTTATGCGGCTCGTTTGTCTCCAATGCGGTTGCAGCTTACAGAAATACACGGTATATTTGGAATATCGAAAAATTTTTTTCGGAAAGGATGTGCTGTTTTGCCTTTCTGAATTGTTATATCTATGAGGCCTCAAAGAAATGGAGAAACAGGCAGATGAAACAAGAACAGGTTCTGGCGCTCTATGACGCATATGCCGACAGCGTCTATCGCGTGGCGCTCGGGTATCTGCGTTCGCCGCATGACGCGGAGGACGCGGTACAGGCGGTTTTCTGCAAGCTGATGGAGCAGAAACTAAGCGTCTACCCCGGTCGGGAGCGTGCATTTTTGACAAAGCTGACGGTAAACCACTGCAAAAACCAGCTTGCAGCCGCAAAAAAGTTTGCACCAGATGCATTAGACGATCTGATCCTGCCCGCAGAGCCGGAGGATCGTACTCTCTACCGTGCCGTGATGGAGCTGCCGGAGAAATATCGCGTAGTGATCGTCCTGCACTGCATGGAGGGGTATTCCTTTTCCGAAATTGCCGGGTTTCTGCACATTACTGTTTCCGCCGTTTCAATGCGCCTGCACAGAGCGCGAAACATGTTGGACGAACAACTTGGGAGGGATTGACATGGAGCAAAATTTGAAACGCATTGCAGATTCTGTTCGCCTGCCGGAAGACAGCCGGACGCGCATCCGCGCGCAGATCGCCTCCCACCGGGAAAAACAGGAGGCTTCTATCATGAAAACAAAAAAGCACTTGCCGCGTTTGGCGGTCGCGCTGGCCGTGCTGCTGGCGCTGTCACTGACAGCCGCTGCTGTTGCGCTTCAAAAGTCGCGCGGCTTCGTTATTACCGAACGAATGAGTCAAGCCGAAAAGGACCAGTTGGTTGAAGAATCTTCAATCGTCTATGCCAGAAAACAAATTGACGCCGACGGAACGGTTCACTATTTTAACAGCGACGGCAGCGAAGCGCTGGTTCTCTCCGCGGAGGAAGACGCCGCTTATCAGACGCGGCTTCGCGCAGAGCACGACCGGGCCGTCTGCGAAAGCACTGCTCTTGTCGATCTGTCAACGATGCCGGTCCTTCCGAACGCTGTGACGGAGCTTGCCGTGGATGCGGACGGGAATTTTGCCGGGTTCGGATTTGAAAACGCGCAGATGGTTTTGCTGTATCCGGAAGCTTCCGGCGGCTTTTCCTTGCAGGCAGGCGACACCGTGACGCTTTCTTTTGATACCGAAAAGCTTTGCAGCCTCGGCTTCGGAAGCTTCAAAGACGGGGAATATGCTGGAGAAACCACCGTTTCCGCAGACGGTTTTCTGTACACGTTTGAGATTGAAGCGGACGGGGAATACTGTTTCTTTCTCGAAAACCTGAGTGCCGGCATGTGCATCCTTTCAAACGGCGCTGTGACTGTCCATTAAACGATACCGCGCCGGAGAAATAAATCCTTCTTCGGTGCGGCTTTCTTCACATGACCCGCGCCATGAAATTGCCCATCTTTTCTGCTGCGCTTTCCTGCATCTGACGCGTGACGTGCGTGTAAGTGCGGAGCGTGAAGCCTGCGTCGAAGTGACCGAGCATGCTGGACACGGTCTTTACGTCCACGCCGTTTTGTAGTGCCAAGGTCGCGAATGTGTGTCGCAAGTCATGAAATCTCAGGTGTTCCAGCCCTGCATCCTTCAAAATCTTCTTGTGGATGTTGACCACCGAATCCGGATGGTACATCTCGCCTGTTTTCGGAGATGGGAACATCCATGGATTGCTTGGGTGTTTCTGGTGTTCTGCGATCAGCAGATCGACGGCATCCTGCGGAATGGAGATTTTTCTGATCGAGTTTTCCGTTTTCGGGCGGGTAATGTCAGGTTCCCCCGCGTTGTTGCGTCCGGCCTGCTTGCTGACAGAGATGGTCTTATTTTCGATGTCCAAGTCCGACCATTGGAGCGCCACCAATTCGCCTTTGCGCAGTCCGCTGATGAGCTCCAGATAGAACATCGGCAGGACGCCGCGCTGGTCAGCAGCGGTCAGGTAGGACTTGATCTGCTCCGGCGGCAGGATCTTCATTTCGTGCTTCGGGATTTTGGGCGGAATGCAGTCGTCCGCCGGATTTCGGACAATCAATCGCTCCTTAACCGCGCGGTCGAGTGCGTTGTGCAGCATCGTGTGGATGCCGCGAATCGTCGAATCACTCAGTCCCGGCTGTTTCCCCTTCTGCGCTTCGCGGAGCCGCCCATGTTCCTGTAGGTCTTTGTAGAGCCATTGCAGATCGCGCCCTGTCAGCTTTTTCAGCGGAATATCCCCGATGCGCGGCGTGATGTGCAGTTCAATCCCACGTCGATAGTATTCAGCAGTTGAGAACCGCAGGTGCGGTTTTGCGTAAAGCTCATACCACGTTTGCAACCATGTACCGAGCGTGTATTCGTCCGCTCTCCGCACATCGACAGTTTCCGCTTCCGCAACCGCCTTTGCCAGCTTTTCTTTTACCTCTGCCTGCGTTTTACCGAGGACATTCTTAATCAGTCGCTTTCCAGTCTTTTCGTCGTACCCTGCGGTGTAGCGCCCCTCCCAGCGTCCGTCCTTCCGTTTCCGGATGTTGCCTTCCCCGTTTGCCCGTTTCTTTGCCATGTCTGTGCCTCCTTCGTTTTGGTAGCACAAACAACTACCACAGAACCGGCACAAAGTCTACTGATTTTTTCTGAAGATCGGAATATTTTTTAGCTGCTTTCACTCACGTCGGAAATCCCTATTCTTTGTTTACTGCGGCGCAGTTTTTGCACTCCAGCGCTAAAATATAAAAACGCTCAAATAGTGCGGAGTTTGAGACATACGCAAGGGCCTGTTATAATTTTTATAAAATTTCTTTTGCATTTTTCATCCCTTTGGGTACTCTCATTCGTTATACTGACAGAAAAGGCGGTGGAATACAGCGATCATGTACTGGTGCGTGAGATCAAAGGCGAAGATAAGGGCGCACTGGAGCTTTTGACCTGACGCTGGATGCATTTATCGCAATGATGCAGAACATCGGCGGCCATGCGGTGTATTATTTTCTTATAAATCAGACTTTGAGATTTGGAGGCGTACCATGAGAAGACAATTTGCCGTTATCCTTTTATTAATCAGCATTTTATCCTTATCTGGATGCCATAAAGAACCATCCACTCCGAATGCTCTTCTTCCCTCCATCATGTACAATGGTGAGATTTATTGCAGCACAGGTAAGCAGATGCCCGGCGAGGTGGCCGAAGACGCAATCATTGGAGAGATTACATCTACTGTTCCACTATCTCAATGGCCAGAGGAGGACGGACAGGCAAACTTCGATATTCTAGGCGCTGCTTATGCAAACACCTCCGATGGGATTGTTGTTTTCATCGATAACGAATGGACGCTTTTTGAGAAAAGAGAAATCAGCAAATAGCTTCTGACTTTTAAGTGGACGCCTGCGGGTGTCCATTTTCTTTTTTGGGGCCTAACCTTTTCAGTAGCGTCAAAATATAAAATATCAAACATTGCAGTTGGAAACACACGCAAGGGTCTGATATAATTTTATAAAATTTCTTTTGCATCTTTCATCCCTTTGGACACTCTCGTTCGTTATACTGACAGAAAAGGCGGTGAGGCAGTGGAATATAGCAACCACGAACTGGTGCGCGGGATCAAAAGTGGAGATAAGAGCGCACTGGAGCTTTTGGTTCGCCGCTGGTATCCGCGAATTTACGGATATGTTTTCAAATTGACCGGGCATGAGCAGGACGCTTATGACTTGACGCAGGATGTTTTTATCGCAATGATGCAGAGCATCGGCAGCTATACGCCGTGGAGGAAATTTGACAGCTGGCTGTTTACGATCGCGCATAACAAGTGCATGGACTACTTTCGCTTTCGACAGAAAATCGTTCAGGCGGAAGACACCATGTTCGACCGACCCGATCCGGCTGCCTCGCTCGAAGATATGGCAGCGGTCTCCCTGTCCGTAAAAGCCGCGCTGGAGAAGCTGCCTGCCGCACAGCGGGAGGCAGTAATCTTACATTATTTCCACCAATTTACCGCAAGCGAGATCGCGCGAATGACGAACACACCGCTGCCGACGGTCAAATCACGGCTTCGTGCCGCCAGAAATACACTCTCAGATAAACTGCGGGAGGACTTCGAATGAACGATCGAATGGAACAGGAAATCCGCCGCACTATTTTGCGGCTGCAAGCGTCTATGCCGGAGCCGAGGAACCGGCAGACGCCGGTCTTCACGCTGCTGCGGATCGCCGCAGGTGAAATAAACGCGGGCCTGCTGCTTGGGCTTTTCGCGGGTGCATTGATTTTCGGTCTGCTCAGCGTCAGGGCTTTGTCCATGCCGATGCTGACGATTTTCTGCACCGCGCCCATGCCGATGCTCCTGCTGTTTCATCGGTACGTGCTCGCCAGTAACCAGAACATGCGTGAATTGGAAGCTACGTTTCCGTATTCCTATCCGGAAATGTTAGCTGCGCGGTCCGTCGTGATCTCATGCTGCATGTTCGGTGCGTTGCTGCTGCTTTCCGTGACGCTGCACGTTTCTGCGGGTGAGGCGTTTTTGCGGCTGGCGCTCTGTGGTGCGGTACCGGGCATTTATCTCTGTGCGCTGCTGCTGTTTCTGTCTGCCAGACTCCGTAATCCGGAAGGGCTATCCCTGCTTGCGCTCGTCTTCTGGGCGGCGCTCTGCTTCCTCGTGACGGTGCTTCCGTTTGACCGGCTTTTGCAGCTCTGCTCCACCGCCGCCTACGCAGCTCTGGCGGTCATCGGGCTGATTTTATACGGCATACTTGTGCACAACGTTCAACGAAGGAGGGAGCATTATGACATGGCTTATATCGGATGAAGCCAGAAAGCACCGGGCGTTCCGCGAGGTCTGGGTCGCGTATCTCCTTGGCGGGTTGTATCTGCTGCTGGGGCTATACACAGAAATCTCGGAACAGAATTACAGCGCGCTCTATGATGCACAGCAAAAGTGGTTGTTTGTTCAGCAGAATATCTATTCCTATGGCGCGACGCTGACGGCGTTTCTGCTTGCGGTCGGATTGCCGCGGCTGGTCTGCTGTGAAAGGGAATACCGGACGGACGATCTGGTCGGGACGGCAGCGCTTGGCCGCCGGTGCACATGGAGAGCGAAAACGGCGTTTACAGTCCTCTATTGCGTGGCCGTTGTTTTCATCATCGGTGCAGCCAGTCTGCTGGTAAACGGCGGCGCGTTCGGGTTCGAAGGCGCCCTCTCCCCTGTTGCCGGGGGCGTATATTTTGCGGATACGGCGCTGCCGCCGATGTCCAATCTTGCGTATTGTGCGCTCCAGTATGGATTTCTGCTTCTGGGCGCGTTATACTTCGCTGGGTTTATTCTGATCGTCGCTGCGCTGACGCGGCGGACGGCGCTCAGTCTGTTCCTCTGCGGCGGAAGCTATCTGCTGTTTTTTGCGTATTCCGCTGTCGGGCCTCAGCTGCCGGAGTTCCTTCGCGTGCCGATCGACGCGCTCTATCGGTTCGGCTTCGGTGGGTATCTGCTGCAGGAGAGCTATTCGTGGGTCTTTCCATATTTATGGTCGGACGTATGGAAACCGGTCCTGCTGGGGATTGGCATGATTCTTCTGGAATTTTTCCTCTTTTGGAGGATATGGATGAGGAAAACGAAAGCATGAAAGATGATTTGATCCGCTGTTTCCGGAATCCACTCTACTGGCTCGTTTTGGGTGCTGGGCTATCCGTTCGGGTCGTCCTCGCCTATTTTGATTTCCAGACCCGCAGCGAAGCGTTCTGGTCCTTATCCGCAGAATTCTGGAATAAGATAGGCTCCGTAACACTCGGTTTTCTGGTTCTGCTCGTTCTGATCCGTCTGTTTTCCGCGGATCGTGAAACAGGAGTCTTTCCCGTCATCAACAGCACCGCCTATGGTCGAATCACGCTGTTCCGGAACCGGTTGATTGCCGGGAGCATTGCCGCTTCGGCTGGTGCTGTGCTGTTAGCAGCCGGAAATCATGCGCTGTCAATTCTCATTTCCGGCAGGCTTCCCCAACCGGATGATTGGAGTTATGCGTGGCTCCGCAGCACGGGGATCGTTCTCATCGGAACAATTGGATTTTTCCTCTTTGCGGCTTTTGTGTGTGACAGTCTGAAGAATCAGCCGGCGGCCATGTGCATCTGCGGAGTTCCGTTTGCGTTCAGCTATTTTATCAATGTCGCTGTGCTGAAAAAGTTTGAATTCTTCTGGTTTGTTCGGTATGGATTTTTTGCAGAATGGATGCGCGGACGGAGAATCGGTGTGACCCCCGGAGTCTGGGGTGTCTGGTACGCGCTGTTATTGGGTGGGTTACTATTGGTCGCCCTCCATCAAAGAAAGGAGCGCAAGGAATTATGAAGCTTTCCTTCGAACATATCAGCAAGCTCTACGGCGATACAGCCGCGCTGCAGCAGATCGACCTGACCCTCGGGTCAGGCGTCTATGGCTTGCTCGGTCCAAACGGAGCTGGGAAAACGACGCTGATGCGGATCATGACGGATCTGCTCGCCCCATCGACCGGACGTGTCTTGCTGGATGGGCAGGACATTGCGGTCATGGGTGCTGCGTTCCGGAAAAAGCTCGGCTATCTGCCGCAGGATTTCGGCGTTTATCCGAATTTCACAGCGGAGCAGTTTCTGCTCTATATCGCCAGATTAAAGGGCTTGTCAAAATTTGAGGCCAAGCGGCAGACAGACGATCTTCTGCATATGGTCGGTCTGGAGGACAAAAAGCAGAAAAAGCTGAAAGGTTTCTCCGGCGGACAGCGGCAGCGTGTGGGAATCGCACAGGCACTGCTTGGAGATCCCGAAATTCTGGTGCTGGACGAGCCGACGGCGGGGCTTGACCCGGAAGAACGAATCCGGTTCCGCGGGATCATCAGTGATCTTTCCCAGCAAAAGCTCGTTTTGCTGTCAACGCATATTGTATCGGATCTCGAAGCAGTCGCAAACGAAATCATTCTGCTCCGGAAAGGTGTTGTCCTCGAAATGCAAAAGCCTGCTTCGTTGCTGGAGCATCTGAACGGGCAAGTTTGGCTCGTTACAGTTCCAGCTGCGGACGAAACGGCACTCACAAAGCAATATACCTGCAGCAATGTCATGCACACAGACGGAAAAAGTGTGATCCGCCTGCTCAGCGAAAGCGCCCCTCGACCCGACGCAGTACCAACAGCACCCAATATGGAGGATCTGTATCTATATTATTTCGGCAGATGATCGTCCGACTGATTCTGGCTGAATCTCGGGTGCAGTAAAGTACAGACTTTTTAGAAGGCAGCTTGCAAGTTTTCGGACCTGCAAGCTGCTTTTCTCTGTAAACTCAGAGTTCTTCACCCACCTCTGCACCTGCTGTTTTTTCCGTTTTACGTGCACTTTTTTCGTGCAACCCCACTGTTTTCCTTGAAACGTCTGGCTTTTTTCAAATCACGACCCCAAGAGTGCTATTTTTGCCCTCTCAACAACCCCCTCGCAAATCTCCGAAACTGCCCGCACCGCGGGCAGATGTGACCGCCGCGGGGCGCGCACGACCCCGCGGCTTTGTCCTGCTTCGCCGCTTGCGGCTTCTCCATCTGCCGAAATTCGCTCGCAGACGTCCTTTTTCTGCTCTTGGCGTTCCTGCAACACTCCCGCACGTTGGCGCAACGTCCGGTCTTCGGGCTTCCGGCTGGTACACGCTCGGCTGCGCCGCGAAAGCCGCACAAACCGCCGCCACGGGCGTGACAGTGTGGAGGCGGCGTATTATCCGGTTTTGTTCTCCGAAGCAGAATCAGCTTGCACGGCGATTTCCAGCAGCTCCTGTGCGATTTGTTCGTTGGGGAGACGGATCAAGTTATCGTCGGGTCTTTCATTGGACAGCAGGTTCATGCTGCCGTACCAGACGAGGCGGCGGTCTAGGATCGCGAAGTGCTCGCGGCAGGCTTTGGATGGGAGCACCTCAATGCCACACTGGCGCAACAGGGCGATTTTCTCAGCGGCCTGATATGTATCCTGTGCGTCGGGTGCAAGCGTGAGAATTTTGATCTGGACGCCTGCTTCCTGACGTTCGCGCAGGAGTTCCAGAAAATATGTGACCTTTTTGCGGCTCAGTGCAGGACTGGAAATCAGAATTTCCCGCTGCGCGGCTTGCAGATCGCGTTCATAGACTGGTGTGTAGGTCTGCGCGTCGAAAATAGTGCCAGTCTTCTCCTCCTGCGCAGCTTGCAGGTTTGCGCAGATCTCGAAGCCGATCTGGCGATAAGCGCGCAGGCGCTTATGGTACATGCGTTCCAGCGTCGGCACGTGCGCGTCGATATAGTCAAAAATGATCACATCCTGTTTGCCGTCGTAGTCGCGGTTCAGACGGCCCGCGTACTGTTCGACATTCCCCTGCCATGAGATCGGCATGGCAAGCAGCAGCGTATCGAGGCGCGGCAGATTGAAGCCCTCGCCGATATATTTGCCGATGGCGACCACGATCAACGTGTCTGTTTCCGACACGGCCAGCAGCGCGTCCCGGACCTGCGCGCGTTCTTTGCTGCTCTTTCCGCCCTGCAGCAGGAAAACGTGGTCTGCACTCCCCTGCAAGCGCTGATACAGCAGCCTTGCATGCTCCTTGTACTTCGTCATAACCAGCGGCGTCCGCCCGTTTTGGACGCAGGTGATCGTATCCGAGAGAATCTGCGCGTTGCGGTCTTCGCTTTCGATCACCAGCTGATTTAATTCTGCCATCGCGGGCGGTTTCTCGGAAAGGTGAACAAACCTTGTAAAACGGGGATAGACATAATGGCCGATGCCCTGCTTCTTCGCACGATCCTTCGCCGTGTACCGGAAGCGGATCGGACCGAGCTGCAGGAAAATCTTTCGATCCTGCCCGTCGTCGCGCTTCGGTGTCGCGGTCAGGCCGTAAACATACTTCGCCGTAACGGAACGCAGCACGGCAGTATCCGTATCCGCGCCCGCATGGTGGCACTCGTCCATGAGCACCATGCCGTAGCCCTGCACGAGTTCTTCCAGTCGTTCGCTTTTTCCCAGCGACGGGATCATCGCAACGTCAAGAATTCCGGTCAGGGTGTTTTGAGCGCCCTGTAATTTGCCGATCACGCTTATCCGCCGCTTGACGCGGCCCGCCGGCGTTGTGTAGGTCGGTGGTTTTTCTTCAATCGTCAGGAATTTTTGCAGATCCTCCTGCCAGTTTTTCAATATCTCGGCATTATCGACCAGAACCAGCGTATTGACCCGCCGCGCCGCAATCAGGTAAGCGGCGACGGCAGTTTTGCCAAAGGCCGTCGCTGCGCTCAGAACGCCGATGTCATGCGCCAGTAGCGCGTCCGCTGCGCGCTGCTGCTCTGGGTATAGCTGCCCAGCGAAGGAAACCTTGATTTTGCGGTCCGACTGCCGTTCGTCTGTGATGTGATATGGAATTGCTGCTTCCTCCAACAACTCCTTCAGACTCTCCACACAGCCACGCGGGAGGCAGATAAAATCGCCGTCGTCATGGCCGCAATAGACAATGCGCGGTATTCCAAGCGTTGAAAAGCCCATGGCCAGCTTCTTATGGAATTCCGGGTTTTTATAGGCTGCAAGCCTGCGGAGCTGGTTTTGAAGCCGCGGCTTGAGATTCGTGCTTTTAATATAAACACCGTTGGCATATACAAGATCGACCGCGCCCTCCACATCCTCCGGGTGCAGTGTAAGCTCTGTTTTTCTCCACGGCTTCTCCGGCAGGAAGCTTTTCTGCGTGTTTTCCTCCGCCTCCTGCGGTTCCTCGGCCAGTTGTCCAAGAAGCCCTGCTTCCGGTGTCCATGCCGCGATTTTATCCTCGATTTCCTTTACGCTCAGCTTTCTTGCGCTTTTCAGTGCACCCCATTGATCCGGGTACGCATTCCAGTTTTCGTCGACAAACGCGCTGTTTCCATTCCGCAGCGCCCGACCCTGCAGCGGCAGCGCAATCAGATTGCCGAGCTTTCCCTCCGGCAGATGCTCCTGCAATGGCAGCATTCGATCATATGCGCGAAAGCTTTTCAGGCTGACCACCTCCGCACCCTTTGTCAGCAGTGCTGTTCCAAACTGCCGTGCCTTCTGTGCGGAAACGGGCTCAGAAAAGAAGATCCAGACATGCGCGCCCTGCCCGGAACGGGAGCGCTCAACCAGTGCGTCGATCTGTTCCAGCTCGCATATTTTGCGGAGCGCGTCGACTTCGTCCCTCCATGAGGCCGTTTTTTCGCTGCCCTGAAACGTGCCCTCGTGGTCATCGAAATCGAACACAAGGAAATAGCAGGTATCGTCCGGGAGCAGCGGATAGATGCCGACGACATCGCTGCTGTCCTCCCGCTCGCCTTTCAGATGGGCGAGCAGAGCGCGGATATTCAGCGGCTTATAGGCCCGGTTCGGGCAGTCCCTGCAGGCAATTTTCTGCCCTGTCGTTTTCGGGCAGAGTTTGTGATCCCAAAAATGCGTACAGACCGGAAAATATCCCGCTTTGCCGTCCTTTGGGCGGCTGCGGACGCTGTATACATCTTTGCGGCCTCTGAAATAGGTATAGAAAAACGAGACCATCTGCGGTGTGACCTCGTGTTGGAATATACGGCTGCCCTGATCGGCAGCCGCGGATATTTGATTTTCAGCCGTCTCCGGATACGTGATCCCGTGCTTTTTGAGCAGCGCCCGCAGCGCCGCGTTTTCCTGTTCAAGCTGCTCGATCCGGGCTTGCATTGTATCCATGGCCCGCTCCTTCTCTGACAGTGTCAGGCGTTTGCTTTTTGCAGATAAAACTCGCTTTCCGCCACGCGGATAACGAAATCATATTCCAAGCGTGTTGCCTTGGACGGGGTGATATTGTAGCGCTTGAAGACCTTGCGCAGATAGGCGAAATACTCCCTGTCCTCCTGGCTCAGCGGCGAAACCCATCCGCTGGCAGCTCCGGATTCTTCCGCGTGGAGCAATTCAGATCGATTCATATTCATCCCTCCTATATTCAGAAATGAGCGCTTCTGCAGCGTCTTCCCAAAGAACAAGACGGAACGGATCATAGGCCCCGACCTGCCGCGCGCCAAATTCGCGCATATAGTATTCCAATAATTCGCTCGTTTTCGCCTTAAAAATGAGTACGCCGTCAAATCCAGCTTCCTTGGATATCCGGACGGCATATGCAAACATTGCCTTTGCAATGCCGATATATCGCTTGGCCTCGCCTGTCGCATGAAGAAGATTTGCGTTGCTGTGCCGTGCGCTCTCCATGTAGAGAACCTCAACTGCAAGCCCACGTTCATCCAGTTCATAGGACATCAGACCAAGCAGTTCATAATTGTCTTCTCGATGAAGCGCGACTTTATTGGGCAGTTGCCTCGCATATGTTGACTCCCAGTTTGTCTGCCAGTCATGTGTTGCAGCAAAATCCTCTTTTGACGCAGGATCTATTTCCGCAGGAACCTTTTTGCTGGACACAGCATCCAAAACATAGAGATTCAGCATCGTATCACCCATTTTCATCTACTTTCATTGCTAGTATACCACACTCTCTGCTCTTACGGAAGATATTTTTTCGATATCGCCTTATACTTCCAACTCAGAGGGTTTATGTTCATCCGACAAATGGATTTCATCTTTGATTACTGCGGCGCAGTTTTTGCGCTGGGTTTTCTGGTTTGACCCACACGCTGACCCACACGGCGAAAGGAGCGGACGGAAACAGTGGAAACAAGAAGAGCAAAGAGTATTGATTTCTGAACAGAAAGTGCTGAAAACATCTAAAAATCGTAATTTTTATATCTTTTCTGCTCTTCGTAATCAGCAGGTCGCCGGTTCAAGTCTGGCCACTAGCTCCAGAAACCAGCGAAAATCGTAAGATTTCCGCTGGTTTTCTCTTTTATTTGTTTGGTTTTTCAGGTGGCGAAACCGCCTGACCCACATGCGGAAATGTCTGAAAAGCGGCGGAGAGGATGATCGTGTCATTCTCTCCGCCGCTCTTTGGTTTTTCTTTGCTCTTTTCACAGCACCTGCGCCATGAAATTACCCATCTTTTTCGAAGCGTATAGAAATATTACATGGAGTTGTTTACAGGCCGTAAAGGACAGGGAGCTTGACATGAGAGGGGTATTCCCTGCCATGGTAAATGGTCTGGGTGGCCTTGATGGGCTTCGGATCGGTATAGGGATCGATGCCGGTGTTGGTGTTGGGGAATGCTTCCATCAGCTCACTGGAGGAGATATCGATACGGATCTTGTGGCCCTTTTTGAAAACCATGCCGTAGAAATACATCTCCATCTCATATTTTTCAATTTTCCCCGGCGTGAGCAGCTCAGGCTTGTCCCAGCCCTTGCGGAACTCGGCGCGGATAATATTGAAGCTGACATTACGGGCAGTCCCCTGCTCGTCCACATCACTGACGCGGACGATAAAATCCGTGTCGACGGCGCTGGAGGCTGCGTAAAGCTCGGCATACAGCGGGCCGGCAATGGCAATATCCTGCTCCAGCACGGGCGTGTCATAGACCAGAACGTCGCTGCGGATCTGACGGGAATTGCACTTGTAAGGAGAAACCAAACCGTCGTCGAAGCCGTCGCCCTCGCCGCCGCATGGAAATTCGGGATCGTAGACATATGCGTCGCTGCCGGTCTCAGCAGGTGTCAGCGTGACGCGTCCGTCGCCGTTCATGGAGTTTGCGTGGCCGTCACTATCCAGATAGAGGTTGACAAGACGCGCTTCCTTCGGCATCCAGTCCTCGCTGGTGTGCCACTGATTTTCACCGTTGACGTAGTAGGTCGCCTTGGGCTTCTTGTCCTCGCCATTTTCAATACCCTTGAGGTAATGGTCGAACCAGCGGATAATGCGCGTATCGAAATCATAGTCGACCGCATTATTGCCGAAGGCCAGATCCATGCTGTCGCGCCACGCGTTCAGACCGTGCGGCCACGGGCCAAGCACAATACGGTGGCCGGGAACGGGGCTTTTGGACAGGAAACGCCAGGTCTCCTGCACGCCAAGCGCATCGCCGTCGTACCAGCCGGAGAGAATCAGCATGGGGATCCTGATATTGTCCGCGTGGGCTGTATTGTCACTGTGCCGCCAGAAATCATCGTAATGATAGTGCTTCGACCACATGTCCCAGCTGGTAGAACGGCAGCCGATGATTTTCTCCGGGATCGCAGTAATAGGCCGGATCCGGACAGCCTCGAGCGGATCGATGGAAACGCCCTTGAATACGTCCATATCGACGCGGTTCGAAACGCTCTGCGCCAGCGTCCAGCACAGCAGCGGCCACGAGCAGACGGTTCCGCCCTTGCGGACGGTATCATAAAACGGCGATCCGACGTTGACCTCGCTGACGGCGGTCTTCAGATGCGGATTTCCGCTGGTGCAGGCGGAGGTGGTAGTATAGCCGAGATAGCTCGCGCCCCACATGCCGATATTACCGTCGGACCACGGCTGCGCCGCGATCCAGTTGAACGGATCGTCGGCGTCCTCACGCTCATGCTGGAAGGCCTCAAGCGTACCGTCAGAGTCGCTGCGGCCGCGCACATCCTGAATCACGAACGCATAGCCGCGCGTGACCCAGTGCCAGCTGCGGTCAATATCGCGGGCCTTGCCATAGCAGGTTCGGATGACAATAGACGGAACCTTCTGGCCAGGCTCCAGTCCATTGGGCAGGAAGACCTCCGTTGCAAGACGGACGCCGTCCTTACAGGGAACCATGATATTGCCGAGCGGATTGACACCGTAGGCGACTTTGGACAGAAGCGGATCGTCAAAGCGCGTCAGCGGCGTGACGGACTCATACCCGGCCAGGACGGTAATTTCGGAGCAGATGCGGCCGGGATTGATGAAGCCGATGATCTTCTGGTCAACGGTCAGGATATCCATGCAGCCGTGGCTCTTGCGCTGGCACCAGAGCTGGGCGGTGACGGTCTTTCCCTCAACCGTACCGGTATAGGTGATGTGGCGGCTGTAGACCGCGCCGTTTTTAAGCGTCAGCTCATCCTGATCCCATGCGCAGCCGACGTAGGCATCCAGCTCCCGGAAGAGCCTTTCATAGTCAATCATCGTCTCGGCGATCGCGCGGCCCTCTTCGCGCGGAAGGATCGGCGCTTCCTTCAGCTGTACACGGGTACGGCGGTCAATGGCGCACATAACGGCCTTCTTCTCGCGGAAAATAATGCTGCCGTTGGGAACGCCGGAAAAATAGGTGTGGAACACCTTATCAGTCACGTAATTCATGCGGTTCTTCCTCCTTTAGCCCTGGGGATAGAAGCAGCGGATCGTATGCCCGCTGCCAAGGTCTGTGATCTCAGGCACGCTGCAGCGGCACTGCTCCTTCGCGTAGGGGCAGCGCGGCGCAAAGCGGCACGCAGGCTTTGGGTTGATAGGGCTGGTCAACTCGCCCTTCAGCAGCATACGCGGCTTTTTCTCGTCCAGACTCGGTACGGGAATCGCGGAGAGCAGCGCCTGTGTATATGGGTGCCGGGGATTGCGGAACAGCTCTGCCGTCGGCGCTTTTTCTACCATCTGGCCCAGATACATGACCAGCACCTCGTTGGAGATATGCTTGACGACAGCCAGATCATGCGTAATAAACAGATACGTATAGCCGTTCTGCTGCTGAAGCCGCTTCAGCAGATTCAAAATCTGCGCCTGAATCGAAACATCCAGTGCAGACACCGGCTCGTCACAGATGATAAACTCCGGGTCGAGCGCCAGCGCACGCGCGATGCCGATACGCTGGCGGCGGCCGCCGTCGAGTTCATGCGGGTAGGCGTTGACGAAGCGCTCAGACAGGCCGACAGTCTCCATCAGCTGATAGACACGCGCCTCGCGTTCCTGCAGCGTACCTGCGCGATGAATGTTCAGCGGCTCAATGATGGTTTCAAAGGTCGTCATGCGGGGATTCAGAGAGGAAAACGGATCCTGAAAGATCATCTGGATCCGCTTTTTGTATGCCATTGCCTCTGCCTTGGACATCTTTTTCGCGATATTCTGTCCGTCAAACAGAATTTCGCCGCTCGTCGCCTCCAGCAGCATGGCAAGCAGTCTTCCCATTGTGGATTTTCCGCAGCCGGATTCACCGACAATGCCGATCGTGCTGCCGCGCGCAATGGAGAAATCGACGCCGTCGACGGCGTGAAGCTCGCCTGCGGGTACGGAGAAGATCTTTTTCAAGTCTCTGACGCGGACCAGTTCGTCACTCATATTTTACGACCTCCTTCACATCCAGCGCGTTCTCATAGATCAGGCAGCGCACGAAATGCCCCGGCTCCGTCTCGGTAAGGACGGGTGCACGCTCGGCGCACAGCGGGCAGGCGTATTTGCAGCGGGGATTGAATTTGCAGCCAGCCGGCAGCGCGGCGGGATCCGGCATCAGGCCCTCGATGGGCGAAAGGAACTCCACGTCCTTACTGATGTCCGGCAGCGAGCCGAACAGTCCGTTGGTATACGGGTGCTGGGGATTGCGGTAGATATGCTCGAGCGAGCCGTATTCCACGACCTCACCCGCGTAGATGATCGCGACCTTATCGCAGACCTCGGAGACAATGCCCAGATCATGCGTGATCATGATCATGGAGGTATCATATTTTTCCTTCAGATCCTTCATGAGTTCGAGTACCTGCGCCTGAATGGTCACATCCAGCGCGGTAGTCGGCTCATCAGCAATCAGCAGCTTGGGATTGCAGGCCAGCGCCATCGCAATGACCACGCGCTGCTTCATGCCGCCGGAAAACTGGTGTGGGTACTCAAAGGCGCGCTCTGCGGGGATGCGCACCGTCTCCAGCATGCGGATCGCTTCGAGCTTTGCCGCGTGCTTGGAGATGCGCTTGTGGTTGCGGATAGCCTCCGCGATCTGGTCGGCTACCGTCATGGTGGGGTTCAGCGCGGTCATGGGATCCTGAAAGATCATCGAGATTTCCTTGCCGCGGAGCTTCCGGTATTCGTGCTTGCTGAGTCTGGACAGATCCTGTCCGTCAAAAACGATGCTGCCGCGCTCAATGCGTCCGGGCGGACAGGCGACAAGGCCCATAATGGCCAGTGCCGTCGTTGTCTTGCCGGCGCCGGTCTCGCCGACCAGCCCCAGCGTCTCACCGGCCTTCAGCGAGAGCGAAATGCCGTTGACAGCCTCGATCACGCCGTCGTCGGTATGAAACCGGATGACAAGATCCTGGATCTCCAGCAGATTTTTTCTTCCATGGCTTCAATCCATCCTTTCCTGTCAGCGCTTCATGCGCGGATCCAGTGCGTCGCGCAGGCCGTCTCCCATCAGCGTCAGGGAGATAATGGTGATCACAATGGCAAGACCCGGGAAAATGGTCAGATAGGGCTGGTCACGGATAAACTGCTGTCCAGCCGCCAGCATGGAACCCCATTCCGGCGCGGGCTGCTGTACGCCAAGCCCAATGTAGGAAAGCGTGGAAATCATGGTGATCTCGCCCGCCACAGAGGATACGATCTGCGCGATCAGCGGACTGATGGCGTTGGGCAGCACATGCTTGACCACGATGCGCACGCCAGACGCGCCCATGCCGCGCACAGCCTCAACGTATTCATTGCGCATGACCGAAAGCATCTGGCCGCGCACAATGCGCGCGATGCTTGGCACACCGCTGATGGACATGGCGATGATCAGGTTGAACGTGGTGGGCTTCATGATATTGACCAGCGTGATCATGAGCAGCATGGACGGGATCGCCATGAACACGTCCAGTGTGCGCATGATGATGCTGTCCGTCGCGCCGCCGTAATAAGCGGGGATCGCACCCAGAATAATGCCAAGCACGGAGGAAACGACCGTCGCGGCCAGCGCGATGGTAATGGACGTGCGGCCGCCCCAGAGAATACGGAGCAGAAGATCGCGGCCCAGCTCATCCGTGCCGAGTGGATGACCCTCGACGGGGTATTTGCGGATCATGGCAAGGTCACTGTTGATGACCTGCGCGTCATAGTCGCTGAAAAGCGGGGCGCTGAAACAGACGATCACGATCAGCGCAAAGAGGATCATGCCGATAACCGCCGTATGGCTGCGGCGCATGCGCCGCCATGCATCCGTCCAGAGCGAGCGCTTCTGCCTGCGGACGGCGGTCTGTGTGGGGTCTTGATGCAGGCTCATGCGGCGGCCTCCTTCTTTTTGAGCTTCTTGCCGCCGGAGGTATAGACGGCGCGGATACGGGGATCGACGACACCGTAAAGCAGGTCGGCGACCAGATTGCCGAGCGCGATCATTATGGCGGTAATGATAACGCCGGCCATGACCGTCGGAATATCCTTTTCACGCAGTGCAGAAAGCATCATGCGGCCCATGCCGTTGATGCCGAAGACCTGCTCGATAACGATGGAGCCGCCGAAGAAATTACCGATTGAAAAACCGATGGACGTAATAAGCGGCAGCAGCGCGTTCTTGAACGCATGGCGGAACAGCACCTGCCGCTCCGGCGTCCCCTTTGCGCGGGCAGTGCGGACATAATCCTGCCGGATCGTATCAAGCACCATGGCGCGGATATACCGGGAAGAGCCGGCCCATGTGCCGAAGCAGGAACACAGCAGCGGCAGGATCCAGTGCAGCGGCGTATCAAAGCCGTTGCTGGGGAGAATGCCGAGCTTGACGGAAAACAGCAGCATCAGCAGCAGGCCCAACCAGAAGGCCGGGATCGAGGATACAATCAGCGCAACCACGCGGAACGCGTCGTCAAAGAACGTATTCTGCTTGACCGCAAGCAAAATTCCGAGCGGAATGGCGATCAGATACGTCAGAACCAGCGAGCCGAAGGCCAGAATACATGTGGCGGGCAGGCGGACAGCGATCATCTTGGTGACAGACTGCTTGGTCGTATAGGAAACGCCCAGATTGCCTGTCACCAGGCCCTTCATGTAGTTCACATACTGAACCAGAACAGGCTGATCCAGACCATTTTCATGGTTGAAGGCCTCGATCTGCTCCGGCTTCGCGTTCATGCCGAGCGCCAGACGCGCCGGGTCGCCGGGGCTGAGACTGAGCATCAGGAAAACGATGATCGACACGCCCAGCAGGACAGGGATCACCTGAATGATGCGCTTGAGTATATATTTGATCATGGCGCAGCTCCTCTGTGAATAGACTATGGTTCAACACCAAAGGGGCTTGCGCCCCTTTGGTGTTGTGAAAAACGGGTCTTCAGACTTAGCCAAGCGTCGCCGTGCGGAAGGAAAGCGTGCCGCTGGGCGAGATGACAACACCGTTCAGATTCTTATTGTAGACATAGCCCTCGTTACGGCCGAATGTCGGGAACATCGGGACATCCTCCCACGCAATCTGCTGGATCTGCTGGCAGGCATCCTTAATCTCCGCTGTGTCGTTGGAGGTCTTGGCGGTGATATACAGTTCGTCGCAGACGGGGTTATCGTAGAAGGAGATGTTCTGGGAGCCGAAACTACCGGAATAATAGCACTCTGCAGATGTCAGCGGGTTTCCGGTGGTATCGCCCCAGCCGCCGGTAAGCATCTGGAAGTTCATGCCGACCATGTTCTCAAGAAACACGCCGAATTCCTGCGTGACGAGCTCCACATTGACGCCGATGGACTTCAGATCTGCCTGATACGCCTGCATAACAACGTCATTGTTGGAATAACCGATAATCTCAAACGTAAGCGGGTTGCTCTCGTCATAGCCCTCGGCAGCGAGCAGCTCCTTGGCCTTCTCCAGATCATAGGTGATGGCATCGTCGGATGCGTAATAATACTCGGACATCATGGGGAACATGGAGTCGATGGTGTGGTAGTTCTCACCCTTGACATTCAGATAGCCTTCCTTATTGTAGGCATAGGCCATCGCCTTACGGACATTGACGTTGTCAAACGGCGGCTCCTGCGTGTTCATGGCCACGAACGCAGTGTAGGTCGTGTCGCCGGTGTAGAAAACGAGGTTGTCGTTGGCCTCGGCGCGGGCATAGTCGGTCGCGTCGATCTCAGTGAAATCAGCGTCGCCTGCCTCAACCGCGATATAGGCTGCGGAGGGCTCTGCGATCGCCTTGAAGGTGATGGTTTCGATAGAGGCCTTCTGGCCGGGGTAATCCGCCCATGCGGTCAGGACAGCCTTCTCGCCCGGGACAAACTCGGACATAACGTACGGACCGGTGCCGATCGGTGCGTTGGCATATGCGTCGCCGACCTCTTCGCAGTAGGACTTGTTCAGGACGGGGACTTCAACCAGATCGCGGATGAAGCCGCTGTTGGCCTCCTTCAAAACGATGGTCACGACATTGCCCTCAGCGGAGACGCTGTCGATCTGCGCGTACAGGTCGGCGGTCTGAGAGACATTTTCCAGACGGGTCAGGGAATAGACAACGTCCTCGACCTCCAGCGGCTCGCCGTTCTGGAACATGAAGCCGTCGCCGACAGTCAGCTTATAGGTCAGCTCGTCCGGCTGCTCCCAGGAGGCGATCACGCCCGGCTGGAGCGAGAAATCCAGATTGCAGTTGAGCAGATTGTCATAGACATGGCTCATGATGGTAAAGGTGTTGATGGCGTTGGCAACGCTGGGGTCCATGTTATTGCCGACGTCGCTGAGCACAACGGTAATGGCGCTTGCGGACGGCGCTGCGGATTCTGTTTCGGCAGCTGCCGTGCTGCTGTCAGCTGCGGGTGTGGTGTCAGCAGGCTTGGTGCTGCCGCTGCAGCCGGCAAGTACGGTGAGCAGCATGGCTGCGGCCATCAGGATTGCTACAAAACGTTTCATAAAAAAGATCCTCCTTTTGATTGATAAATGGCGTTACTTCTTCCAGACCTGCTCAAAGACGCGCAGCCAGTTTTCACCTAAAATTTTGCGGATTGCCTCGTCGGAATATCCACGCGCGACAAGGCCGCGGGTCACATTGATAAACGAGCGGTAATCCTTCAGCCCGTGGATCCATTCGGTAGACGGACCGTTGCCGGGCGCGAAGCCAATCGTCGGGGCGACGTACTTCTTAAAGGTAATAGCCGCCCATTTGGTCTGCGGCATGGGCCAGTCCGTGCCGATGCCGACATGATCGATACCGACCAGCCTGACGACATAATCGATATGATCGATAAAATCATCTACTGTCGTATTTTCGGGATCCGCGCCCGTGAACCACGGCATTGCGAAAATACCGACAACACCGCCGGTATCGGCGATCGCACGGATCTCGTCATCACTCTTGCAGCGTGCGTGGAAGTTGACCTTCTCCACGCCGGTATGGGATGCGATGACAGGCGCCTTGCTGTACTTGCAGGCATCCATCGTGGTATGATAGCCGCAGTGTCCGGTATCGACCACGATACCAAGCTCGTTGCACTTTTCCACAAACCGGATACCGAACTTGGACAATCCCGCTCCCCCGTTCGGCTCCATGCAGCCGGCGCCGATCAGATTCTGATTGTTATAGGACAGCTGCTGCACGCGCAGGCCATAATTGTACAGAAGCTCCAGCAGCTTCAGATCCTTGCTGTAGCCCTCCGCCTCCTGGCTGGTGACGATGCCGGCCTTCAGGCCCTCTTTTTTGCAGCGGCGGATCTGTTCGACCGACGTGCATTTGACCAGCCACGGGTAAGTATCGAACTCAGCCTGCAGCTCAACTGCCGAGCGCAGCGCCTCATCTCGGTCCGTAACGCTGAGCTGGCGGCAGCCGCCAGTCAGACCGCTGTCATACCAGCAGTCCTTATACAGCTGCGAATACGAGCCGCCGATCATCCGGCGCAGGATCTCAGCCGTTGCCCAGTTACACTGGGCGATCTCGTCGCCGGGGCAGGCTTTCTGTGCCAGCGCCAGCAGCTCCTCCTCCGCGCCCTCCGGCAGGGAGTACGTCCCGACAGGTCCCTGGAACAGCATGTCCAGAATGATGCTGCTCTCATGCAGCGTTCTGGCTCTTGCCTCCTGCTCCGCAGTCAGAGAAAAATCATACAGGGGTTCAATCATCATACAACCGCCTCCATTTTCTTCCCCTTTTCAAATACATAGTTTCCGGCGGCCAGATCCTCAACGGCAAGCCCCTGCGATTCATAGACCGTAATGTCCTCTGGACTGAGCCGTCCGGCAAGCTCACCGGACAGTACCTGTCCGATCTCACCCAGAAGATGTGACTCAGCAACCTCGCCGCCACGCAGCGGGATCAGGAAATCTCCCGCCTCGTGCATGCACGATTCCCGGCTGTCGCAGAACAGACGCGCTCTGCGGATTGCCTCGGTGTCAAGCTCCCGGTTCGCCGCGCCGCACGCGCCGACGGCATTGACATGCGTCCCGGCGGACAGATGCGCGCCAAACAGGATCGGCTCGCGCGCCGCGGTCACGGTGCAGACGATATCCGCGCCCGAGACAGCAGCCTGTACATTGCCGCTGCAGTCGACCACAGGAATGCCGAATTGAGCCTCCATGTCCGTCTTATAGCGTTGGACGCTTTCCGGCACGATATCCCAGACGCGAACCTCGCGGATCTCACGCACAAGATGAATCGCCTCCAGATGGCGTCTTGCCTGCAGGCCGGAACCCAGAATGCAGAGCGTATGCGCATCCTTCCGCGCCAGCGCGTCGGTCGCGGCAGCGCTGACAGCAGCGGTGCGGACGCCGGTGATGGCGTCGCCGTCCAGCAGCGCCTTCAGCATGCCGGTATCCAGGTCGAACAGCAGCACAACGCCCTGATGCGACGGCAGTCCGCGCTGGAAGTTGTCCGGGAAGACTGTGATCGCCTTTACACCCATAATTCCGGCAGCTGTGTTCGCCGCAGGCATCAGTCCCAGCAGCTTTCGCTCGCTGACCGGCAGGACGCTCCGCAGCGTCTGGATGGTGCGGCCCGCGGAATAGTCGATCAGGACATCCCGCATGAGCCTGATACAGCCGCCCATGTCCAGAAGAGCGCAGACCACTTCTTTCTCATAGTAATGCATGTCAAAACCTCTCGAAAAGAATTTTATTTGATGCTTTCTTGCATGATAATTATAGTAGAGAAGTTCCAGACTGTATATTGACAATAAATCGTCATTAAATTATCATAGGGTGTATCTGAAAACTCATGATGTGACCGGCAGCGAGGGATTTTTGCGTTGCGCAAGACATTTTTTCGCAGGAATACTGACGTATTTCAAGGAAAAATGACGCGGCGCACCGCAAAAAGGCCCGCTGTCCGGGTGCGTTGGGAGTTTTCAGATACACCCTAGTAAAAAACACAGAGGAGGCGCAGCGTCATGAGCTTCAGGCTTGCGCTGGTCGGACACGGCTCGTCAATCAGAGAAATCCAGGAGATCGTAGCCGAAACATTTGAGAATATCGAAACTGTCGGAATTGAGATGCCCAGTGATGAGCGGGTCGATGAGGCGGCACAGGCGCTGAGGCGCTGTCTGCCGGAGCTGGACGGCGTCCTCTACACAAGAAGCGAGCCGTATAAGCTGATGGTGAGCCGCGTGGATCATGGGGCGGTGCTGGCGCGGTATGTCAACGTCGACGCAGCCAGCTTCGTCCACGCGCTTTTGATCGCGCAGAGCAAATACCACGCGGATATTTACAGAGTCAGCGTAGACACGCTGGACTATGTCACCGTTATGAAGACGTATCGTTCGCTGGAGCTGGATATGGATCACGTGCAGCCGGTCAGCATCAGCGTGGATACCAATGCGGCGCATTTTGTCGACGCAACGGCAAAGACGCACCGCGAGAGCTACCGCAGTGGCCTGTGCAGCGTCTGCATTACAAATATCCGCAACGTGCAGGACACGCTCGCAGCCGAGGGCATCCCCTGCGTGCTGATGGCGCCGAGCCCGGATAATTATATCAGCGAGGTGCGCCGTCTGATCCTGTCCTGGCACGTGAAGGAAAAGGCAAAGGAAGGCAGTGTGATCATCCGGATCCACGCAGAGCTCAGCGGTGATTACTATCTGAATCGGAAAACGATGGTGCAGAGCGTACTGGATCTGGCCAAGCTCGCGGAGCAGATCGTTCTGTTTGCGCAGCTGGTGAGCGGCGCGTATCTGCGCATGGGCGAGCAGGATTTCGCCGTGATCTGCAGCTACGAGGTGCTTTCTGACACAACGGATCGGTTTTCCCACTTTGATCTTCTGGCGCAGGTCTACGGCGGAACGCCCTACCGACTGGCGGTCGGGATCGGAACAGGGCTGCACTTCCAGCAGGCGCTGGCAAACGCGGAGCTCGGCACGCAGCGTGCATGGGAGGAGGGCTCCAACCGGGCGTATCTGGTCTACGCGGAGGATCGCTTCGTCGGCCCCATCCAGCCGAACGAGCTGATGCATGTAAAGCGGAGCCAGTTTGACCCACAGCTGCTCAAGGTCGCGCAGGACTGCGCGCTGTCGAACAATACGGTTCTGAAGATCAGCACCTTCGTGCAGCGTAAAAATAACGGCACGTTCTTTACCGCGGAGCTGGCCGAGGAGCTGCACATCAGCTTCCGCACAGCCGCGCGGATCGTGGAAAAGCTGGAGCAGAACGGCTATATCGTCGAGGTTGGCCGCAGCGTTCTCAATGGTCGAGGCCGGCCGACCCGCGTCTTTCAGCTGCTGCGCTAAATTTCACGCAGAAAATCAGTTCCAGCGATATGACCCGACGCAGTGTGTTTTTACCGCAATGCTGCAGAACAGCGGCAGCTATACGCCGCGGAAAAGTTTGGATCCTTCCGGTTTGTCCGGATGGTTTTTACGGAATGGATGCGCGAACGGCGGAGAGGATCGTTATCTTATCCTCCCCGCCGCTCTTCTTGTTTTCACCTGATCCAATGGTCCTGTTTTCAGCAGCCAAGACCATTGCCGCGCGGCCCGTTCGCCCCTGCGTATTTCTCTGTTCCCTGCGGCGCAACTTTTGCGCCGTCCTCTGCCCGGCTTATCTTTCAGCGTAATTGCGCCGGTTGACATCATTTCGATCCGTGTTTTTCAAAATTAACAATTCTCAAACAAAACGCAAACAATCGTGAAACGCAGCGCTTGTATGCTATCCATTGGAGCGCGGCCAGCTCGCCCTTGCGTAACCCACTGATGAGTTCCAGATAGAACTTGGGCAGGACACCACACTGCTCAGCAGCTGTCAAATAGGACTTGATTTGCTCTGGCGGCAGGATCTTCATTTCGTGCTTCGGGATTTTGGGCGGAATGCAGTCATCTGCCGGTTTTCGGACAATCAGCCGTTCTTTGACTGCGCGGTCGAGGGCATTGTGCAGCATCGTGTGGATGCCGCAAATCGCGTCCGGTCAGCTTTTTGAGTGGAATATCGCCAATACGCGGCGCGGTGTGATCTGCTTTTTATTGATTCTTGAAAAACGCTACCACAACAGCGCCGGGGCCCGCATGGGTTCCGA
>OGCQ01000089.1_pt1 | contig 172287 bp, 152 predicted proteins | sample 1570161 | NCBI WGS metagenome assembly OGCQ01 (sample SAMEA4384402, study PRJEB24528) | human gut metagenome
AATCAATTTTAATTTTAAGAATAATTAAAAAATATTATAAAAATAGATTGATAATTAATAAAAATAAAAAAATCAATTAATAAAAACAAATAATTAATAAAAAATTAAAATAAAAAATGAACTAAGAAATAGATTAAAGAGATAATATTATGTAAAACAAAATAATAATTATTATTAAAAAAATATCGTTCAAAAAAAGTTTAAAAAATTCATAAAAGGAAGAAACAAATTAAAAAAACGAAAGAAGAAGAAAATGCTAAGGAAATAAAGACTTTGAAAAATTATCTATATAATAAAAGACATTGATATTATTTATAAATTTCAGAAGAAAATACAAAGCAAAAATTTAATTTTTTTGTGTTCAACAAAAAATAAATGTTGTGTAAAGAATAACAAATATTGAATAAAAATTTTTTAAAATTAATAAATATTCATAATTAAAATTTATTAATTATGAATAAAAAAAGATTTTATAATTAATTATTAAAATAAATAAAAAATAAAAAAATTAATTAATTAAAATAATAAAAAATTATTTAAAAATATATTTTATTTATTAATTAATTAATAAAATAATAAAAGGAGAAAATTAAAATAAAAAATAAAATAATTAAAAATAATTTAATAAAAAAATATGGATATAATTTAAAAGATGAATTAAGTCCATCTTATATAAATTTTTCTAATCCAAGATATATTGAAATAGATAATAAATTCTGTGCATCTGTTTTAATTGTTGATTATTTTAGAGAACAAAATGATTTGATTTTTAAAACTTTAATAGATAGCGATTTAGATTTAAATATTTCTATTTTTTATGAAAAAATGGAGCCATATAAGGTAATTAGAGATATTACATATAATATTGGAAATGTATCTGTAGATTTAGAAAATAGCAATAAAAATAGACAGGATATTGATATAGTAGAATATACTTATGACGATGCTAAGTATATAAGGAAAGAATTGCAAACTAATAATGAAGAATTTTATTATATTTATACTTATGTAAACGTATTCCAAGAAAATTTAAAGGAATTAAGGATGAGTTTAGATAAATTAGAAGGAATTTTACAGGGAAAAGGAATAAGGTGTAGGAAGGCTTATTTCAGACAGGAACAGGCTTTTATTTCTGGATTACCTTTAATGATTAATCATCCTGATGTGAAAAATGCAACAAAAAGAAATGTACTAACAAGTGGATTAGTTGCAACTTATCCATTTGTATCCTCATCAATATTTGATAAAAATGGAATATTTATAGGTAGGAATTGCTATAATAATTCTTTAATTTTTATTGATAGGTATGACGAAAATAAATATAAAAATGCTAATATGTGTATATTTGGTACAAGTGGAGCAGGAAAATCGTATTATACGAAATTAAATATATTAAGATATAGGCTCTTAGGAATTAATCAGTATATTATTGACCCTGAAAGAGAGTACACAGGATTGTGTGCTTCTTTAGATGGTACATTATTAAAACTTGGACCAAATTCAGATACATATATAAATATATTTGATATAAGAAAAGAGAGCTTAGAAAAAAATGAAAAAGGATATCTTGCAAGTAAAATCATAAAATTAATTGGATTTTTTAATTTAATTTTTGGTGAATTAAACGAAGAAGAAAAAGCGATGATAGAAGAAAAATTAATTGAAACATATAAAAATAAAGAAATAAATTTTGACGATAAGAGTTTATTTAAATCTAAAAAAATAAAAGGAAAAATAATTAAAATTTTTAAGAGTGAAAAGGACATGCCTATACTCGAAGATTTTTATAATATTTTATCAAAAGATGAAAAAACCAAAAAATTTAAAATTAAATTAATTCCTTTTGTTAAAGGCTCATTAAATTTCTTTAATAAATATACAAATGTAAAATTGGATAATAAATTAATTGTTGCCGATGTTTATGAATTGGGAGAAGAAAATCTAAAGTATGGCATGTATGTTTGCACAGAATTTTTTTGGAATTTTATAAAAAAGGATAGAAGCGAAAAAAAGGCAATTTATTTAGATGAAATTTGGAGACTTATTGGAGTAACTTCTAATAAAGAGGTTGCAAGTTTTGTATATAAAATATTTAAAACTATTAGAAAGTATGGTGGAAGTGCTGTTGCAATAACCCAGGATATTTCGGATTTATTTAGTCTACAAGAAGGAAATTTTGGAAAGAGTATATTAAATAATACAAGTATAAAGCATTTTTTTGCCCTTGAAGAGGAGAATATAAAGGTTCTTAAAAATTATACTAATATTTCTGAAAAAGAAGCTATTGAAATAAAATCTCTAAAAAGAGGAGAGTGCTTAATGTTTATTGGAGAAAATCATATACTTGCAGAAATAAAAAGTTTTAAATATGAAGATGAAATAATTAATAAAAAAATAAATTAAAATAATATAAAAAATATTTAAATAAAAATAATAAAAAATAAAAGTCAAAAATAATTTTTAGAAAGGAAATTATATTATTTAAATTATTAAATAATATAAGGTGAAATTTATGGCAGAATTATTATTAGAAAACAATTTAACAAATGATGTGTCACTAGAGAAAAAACAAAATAATTTTTTACAATCTAATGTAGGTAAAGCAATAAATACAGGTTTAAATATAGGGCTTAGATATGTTTTGCCAGACCTAATTGAAGATGATGTTATTGAAATAAAAGATACAATCATAAAAAATGGTTTTAAAGAAGGAATGAAGACTGCAATCGATTCTGCAATTAATCTTGGTAAAAGTGCACTTGGAATTGTTACAGGAAATTTTGAAAATGTTCAGCAAATGAGGGATGCTGTAAAAACAGGAGGGATTATTGATAGTGTTTCAAATTTAATTAATTTTACGATTAATAAAATAGTGGATAATGGAAAGCTTTCTTATAGCCTTGGAAATACAATTAAGAAAGGGAAGAGTGTTATTTTAAGTAATATATCTAAGAATATTGAAAATAATTTTGAAAATCAAATAAATAATATTGAAAAGTTGAATAAATATTCTGAAAATTGGAAGCAATATTTTAATAATAATGATTTTGACGGTATGCAAAGAGAATATGAAAAAATAAGAGAAAAAATGAAGGAGATAGCACCGATTGAAAAGACTTTAAATACCGTAAATGTGATTGAAAATTTACATAAATTAATAAAAAATAATGGAAAAAATTTTAATTTAACGCAAGAAGAAATTGAACTTGTGGCATTGTTAAAATAATATGAAAAAATTGATAAAATATGCAAAAAAACTGGTAAAAAATAAGCATTTTTGCTTGCAAAAATATTGTTGTTTTAGTATAATACAAGCATAGAATAAACTTAGAAAAGAGGTAAAAAAATGGACTCAAAAGACACAGGAAAGAACAAGGAAAATGCTATAGAAGACAGAGATGGAAAAATTGTCGAAAGAGACATTGAGGAAGAAATGAAAACTGCGTATATTGATTACGCAATGAGTGTTATTGTATCTAGAGCTTTACCAGATGTAAGAGATGGTTTAAAACCAGTTCATAGAAGAATTTTATATACAATGTATGAGGATGGACTTACATCAGATAAACCATATAGAAAATCAGCTACTACAGTCGGAGACGTTTTAGGTAGATATCATCCACATGGAGATGCTTCAGTTTATGACGCAATGGTAAGAATGGCACAAACATTCTCACTTAGATACCCTTTAATTGATGGACATGGAAACTTTGGTTCAATAGATGGTGATGGAGCTGCTGCATACCGTTACACAGAAGCAAGAATGTCAAAGATTTCTGAGCTAATGCTTACGGATATTGAAAAAAACACAGTTGATTTTATACCTAACTTTGATGATAGACTTCAAGAACCAGCTGTTTTACCAGCAAGAATTCCAGCACTTCTTATAAATGGTTCATCAGGAATTGCCGTAGGTATGGCAACAAATATACCACCACATAACCTAACAGAAGTTATAAATGGTATTGTAAAAATAATTGATGATGATAACGTTACAGATGAACAATTAATGCAAATAATAAAAGGACCAGATTTCCCAACTGGAGGAATGATTCTTGGTAGAGACGCAATTAAACAAGCATATACAACAGGTAGAGGAAAAATAACTGTAAGAGCAGAGGCTGAAATAGAGGAAATGAGTAATGGAAGACAAAAAATCATTGTTACTTCATTACCATACCAAGTAAACAAAGCTAGATTAATTGAAAATATTGCAAATCTTGTAAAAGAGAAGAGAATTGAAGGAATTTCTGAGTTAAGAGATGAATCTGATAGGGAAAATGCTGTTAGAATTCATATTGGACTTAAGAAAGAAGCTAATGCAAGAGTTGTATTAAATCAATTATACAAAAATACACAAATGCAAGATACATTTGGAATTATAATGCTAGCCTTAGTTGATGGAGAGCCAAAGATATTAACTTTAAGACAATGTCTAGATTATTACATAAATCATAGAAAAGATGTTATTTTACGCAGAACGAAATTTGAACTTGATAAGGCTTTAGCAAGAGCTCATATATTAGAAGGTTTAAAAATTGCTCTTGATAACATAGATGAAGTAATAAATATCATAAGAAATTCTTACGATGATGCAAAGGAAAGATTAATGAAGAGATTTGGACTTTCTGATATTCAAGCTCAAGCAATTTTGGATATGAGATTAAAAACACTATCTGGATTGCAAAGAGAGAAGATAGAAGAAGAGTACAATGAATTAATGAAATTAATTGCTCATTTAAGAGAAATTTTAGGAAGTGAAACTCTTGTATTCCAAATAATAAAAGAAGAATTGCTAGAAATCAAAGAAAAATATGGCGATGAGAGATTAACTAAAATTGTTGCTGCTGAAGGCGAATTCAACGATGAAGACCTTATAAAGGAAGAACAAATGGTAGTTGCTCTAACTCATTTTGGTTATATAAAGAGAATGCCTATAGATACATATAGAAGCCAAAGAAGAGGTGGAAAAGGTATAACAGGTATTTCGACAAGGGAAGAGGATTTTGTAAAGCAAATATTTACAACATCAACTCACGATACAGTATTATTCTTTAGTAATAAAGGAAAATTGTATAGATTAAGAGGATATGAAATTCCAGAGGCAGGAAGAACTGCAAAGGGAACAGCAATAGTAAATCTATTAAGCCTTGATGCTGGAGAAAAAATATCTGCAATTATACCAATTCAAAGCTTTGAAGATGGCAAATATTTATTAATGGCAACAAAGAATGGATTAATTAAAAAGACTCCTTTAAAGGAATACGATTCTTCAAGAAAAACAGGATTACTTGCTATTAATTTAAAAGATGATGATGAATTAATAGATGTAAGATTAACTGATGGTGAAGATAATGTAGTACTTGTAACAAGTAAAGGAATGTGTATTACTTTTGATGAAAAAGATGTTAGACCAGTAGGAAGATCTGCTCAAGGAGTTCTTGGAATTAGACTTGATGATGATGACTTCGTAATCGGAATGGAATCTATTCTTGCTAACAACAAAAATGCTACTCTTCTTGCAATTACAGAAAATGGATTCGGTAAGAGAACAGAGGTAGACGAGTATAGAGTACAAAATAGAGGGGGAAGAGGTGTAATTACCTATAAGATAACTCCTAAAACAGGAAATATAGTCGGAATAAGAATGGCTAGCGAAGACGAAGATGTAATGTTAATAACAAATTCTGGAACAATAATCAGAATTAAGGTAAAAGACGTTAGTATCTTAGGAAGAGCTACACAAGGTGTTACATTGATGAGAACAACTGGAGAAGAAAGAGTTGTAAGCATTGAAACAATAGCACCAGAAGAATAAAAACAAAATTAATGTAAAAAATAAAGTTTTATATGATGTGTAATATTTTTACGCATCATATTTTTTTATAAAAAATGTTTACTAAATATTTTGAATATTTTATAAAAATTTAAAATTTTAGAAATAATTCTAAAATTTAAACGGTTCAAATATTATTTAATTTTTGAACCGCTTTACCAATTTTTATTTTATTATTTTATTATTTTATTATTTTATTTGTTTTTTTAATTCTTTAACTTCAGACTTTAAATTTTCTTTTTCTAAAGCTAATTTTTCTTTTTCTTCTTTTTTTAGATTGTCTTTTGCAACAGCCATAAGAAGTTTTATTCTGTTTGTTTGGTTTGCTTCGCTAGCACCAGGGTCATAATCAACAGGAGAAATATTTGCATAAGGATATTTATCTCTAATTGTTTTTATAACGCCTTTTCCAACAACGTGGTTTGGCAAGCAGGCAAATGGTTGCACACATACAATATTTGGAATACCATGTTCAATATATTCAATCATTTCTGCTGTTAAGAACCAACCTTCACCAGTTTGGTTACCAATTGAAAGCACATCTTTTACTTTGTCTTCTAGTTCCCAAATATCACAAGGTTGTAAATATCCTTTTTTAGAATTTGCAAGTGCTATTCTTTCGTCTTTTTCTAATATATCAATCAATTTAATAGCTGCTTTAAATATTTTAGCCTTGTATTTATCTGTTTTTATTAATGTATTAAATGTAATTTTATGAGTAGCCATAAATTTAACAAATCCCATAAAGTCTGGAAGAATGACTTCGGCGCCTTCTTCTTCTAATTTTTCTGCAACGAAATTGTTTCCAAAAGGATGATATTTTATCAAAACTTCTCCAACAATACCAACCTTAGGCTTTTGAACAGATGTATCTAATTCAATTTTTTCGAAATCTTCTACCATATCGTAGATACTTTTCTTAAATTCTGAAAGTGAAGAATGTTCAACTAATTTTTTGCATTTATCTAACCATTCTTCGAATAGCTTTTGAGTTTCACCTTTATGAACTTCATATACTCTATTTTTTGTAAGCATTTTTTGTAGCAAATCTCCATAGACAACGGTTTTTAGTAATCCTTCAACCAACTTTGGAGTAATCTTAAATCCTGGCATTTTTTCCATTCCAACAACATTGAATGAAATTACTGGAACATTTGAGAATCCTGCATCTTTTAGTGCCTTACGAATAAATCCAATGTAGTTTGTAGCTCTACAGCCACCACCAGTTTGAGACATTATTAATGCGGTTTTATTTATATCGTATTTTCCAGATTCTAATGCTTCTATCATTTGACCAGTTACAAGAATTGAAGGATAACAAGCATCATTATTTACGTATTTTAATCCAGTTTCTACTGTATGCTCTGTACAATCTCTTAAAAGTACTGCATTATATCCACAAGCTCTAACGGCTGATTCGATTAGCTCGAAGTGGATAGGAGCCATTTGTGGAATTAGAATTGTGTAGTCTTTCATATCTTTTGTAAATATTTTTTTCTTAGAAGTATAATCACCATCGCCACGAGCCTGAATATTATCTTTCTCACGCTTATTCATACTAGCAAGAAGTGAACGAATACGTATTCTAACTGCACCAAGATTATTTACTTCATCTATTTTTATTAATGTGTACATTTTATCAAAACTTGATAAAATTTCTTCAACTTGGTCTGTTGTAACTGCGTCAACACCACAGCCGAAAGAGTTTAATTGTACTAATTCAAGATTATCATGATGTCCAACAAAATCTGCCGCAGCATATAGTCTTGCATGATATACCCATTGATTTACAACTCTTAATGGAGCCTTTGGAACAACTTCATTTGCAATACTGTCGCCAGTTATAACTCCTAAACCAAGGCTTGTAATTAAAGTATCAATTCCATGGTTTATTTCTGGGTCAACATGGTATGGACGTCCGGCAAGCACTATACCTTTAAGATTATGTTCTTCTAGATATTTAACTGCTTTACGACCTTCATCATGAATGTCGCTTCTGCATTTTTGATATTCTTCTTCAGCTTTTTTAGCTGCTTCTGTAAGTTCTTTCTTTGTAAAATTATATTTTTTAAACTCAGGTAGACCAAGTATAGTTTCAGGTAAAGTTTTTACATCTAAAGGTAAGAATGGATTTAAGAATGTAACACTTGGATCTTTTAATTCTTCTACATTGTTTTTCAAAACCTCAGAGTAAGATATTACGATAGGGCAATTATAATGATTATCAGCCTTTTCATATTCTTTTCTAGAATATGGAATACAAGGATAGAAAATAGTTTTTATTCCTTGCTTTAATAAGCTAATTATATGTCCATGAGAAAGTTTTGCAGGGTAGCAAACTGATTCAGATGGCATAGATTCCATTCCTTTTTCATAAGTCTTTCTATTACTCTTTTCAGATATAATTACTCTAAATCCTAAATTTGTAAGGAAAGTGAACCAGAAAGGATAATCTTCATACATATTCAAAACTCTAGGAATACCAATGGTTCCACGAGGAGCATCCTTTTCCTCCAAAGGTGTATAATCAAAAATTCTATTGTATTTATATTTAACTAAGTTTGGAAGTTCTGTATTTCCAGAAACAATTCCTGCACCTTTTTCACATCTATTACCAGAAATATGTCTAGTTCCATTACTGAATTTATTTATTGTAAGTAAACAATGGTTTTCACAGCCATTACAACGAATATGAGATGTTTCGACTTTTAGCTTATCGATATCATCTAATGTTGCAATAGTAGATTTATATTCCATGTCTTTATTAGCTTCATATTGTTCTTGAGCAAGAAGAGCAACACCATAAGCACCCATAAGACCAGCAATATCAGGTCTTACAACATTCTTGCCAGTAAGTAATTCAAATGCACGAAGAACAGCATCATTATAGAAAGTTCCACCTTGAACAACGATGTGGCTACCCATAGTCTTAGGGTCTCTAATCTTCATAACTTTTTGAATTGCATTTTTTATTACGGAATAAGAAAGTCCAGCAGAAATATCTCCAACGCTATAGCCTTCTTTTTGAGCCTGTTTTATTTTTGAATTCATAAATACAGTACATCTTGAACCTAAATCGACGGGATTTCTTGCGGAAATAGCTGAGTTTACAAACTCGTTAATTGTTAGTCCTAGACTCTTCGAAAATGTTTCTATAAATGAACCACAGCCAGAAGAACAAGCTTCATTTAGCATTATGTTATCTATAGAGTTATTTTTCAGCTTAATATATTTCATGTCTTGACCGCCGATGTCTACTATACTTGTAACATTAGGCATAAATTTCTTAGCGGCTGTGTAATGTGCGATTGTTTCAATTTCGTTTAAATCAACGTTTAATGCTGTTTTAATAAGCGATTCTCCATAACCTGTAACACCGCTGTATCTAATAGTTACTCCTTCAGGAAGTACTTTATATAATTCTTTTAGCATGTTTGTTACACTTCTTAAAGGATTTCCTTCATTTCCAGCATATAGAGAGTACAACAAAGCACCTTCTGTATCAGTTACAACAAGCTTTGTGGTTGTTGAACCTGCATCAATACCAATAAAACAATCTCCTTTATAGGTTGCCAAATCTCCTTTTTTTACAACATCTTTGCTGTGACGTGCTTTAAACTCTTCGTATTCTGAATCAGTTACGAATAAAGGTTTTAAAGGATTTGTTGTAGAGTCGTGAGAGCTTCTTAGAACTTGAATTTTTGCCATTAATTTCTGAGTGGAAATTGGAGTCATTTCCAAAGAATCCAATGCTGCACCTTTCGCAACTAATAAATGTGCTTCATCTGGAATTATTACTTGTTCATCAGTCAAATGAAGTGTTTCTATGAATCTATTTCTTAACTCTGAAAGATAGTTAAGAGGTCCTCCTAAAAATGCTACATTTCCGCGTATTGGTCTTCCGCATGCAAGTCCGCTAATAGTTTGATTAACAACGGCTTGGAATATAGAAGCTGCAATATCTTCTCTTGCCGCACCTTCATTTATAAGAGGTTGTACATCTGTTTTTGCGAATACTCCACAACGTGATGCTATTGGGTAGATAATTGAGTGCTTTTTGGCAAGTTCATTTAGGCCAGAAGAGTCAGTGTTTAACAATGATGCCATCTGGTCAATAAATGCACCAGTACCACCAGCGCAAGTTCCATTCATACGCTGTTCAATAGACTTTCCAAAATATATAATCTTAGCATCTTCGCCGCCAAGTTCAATTACAACATCAGTTTTGGGAATGTATTTTTCTACGGCTCTTTTGCAAGCAACAACTTCTTGAATAAAAGGTACATTCAAAAATGTTGCTGCAGACATAGCACCAGAACCAGTAAGAGCAATAGTAAATTCAGCATCAGGGTAACGATTGGCTAGATCATCTAAAACTGCACATACTGTATTTTTTGTATCTGAATTATGACGTTGGTAGCTTGTATAAATTGTGTTAAGATTATTATCCATAACGGCAATCTTTACTGTAGTAGATCCAACATCAAGTCCTACATGCAATAAATTGTTCATATTAAATCTCCTTATGTTTTAAATAAAAACTACCCTAATTTTATACGGAAAAGAGGATTTTGTCAAATGAAACTGACTAACTGTCAGAAAATACAAAAAACTTACAAATAGCTTAGTTGTAAGTTTTTTTGTCGAAAAATGTAGGATTGTGTATTTTATGTGAAAAATTATTTTTTTGGGCAATTATAGGTTCTAATAAGAAAATTAGGAGAATAGACATGTTATCAAAGATAAAAATTAGATAAGGAGGATTACATAATGAAAATAAATTTTAAAAAAATAGTAATAGTATTGGTGATTATCGCAATAATTGCAGGTGTAATAACATACTTTATGAATAAAAATAAAAAGCCTGAATATGTAGAATATGAACCACAAGAAGAAATATCGGATGAACAAGAGCGTAAAACAATGATTTCACTATATTTTATAAATAAAACTACAAGAAAAGTAGAACCTGAAGCTAGAATGTTAGATGTAAAAACATTAATAATAGACCCATACACTGTTATAATAAACATGTTGATAGATGGACCAAAAAACGAAAACCATGACAATGTGATACCAGAAGGAACGACATTAATAGGAACAAGTTTAGAAGGAGATACTCTAAAAATAAATTTTTCATCAGAATTTGTAGAAAATCATATTGGCGGAAAAGAAGAAGAACAAAAGACTATAGAATGCTTAGTAAATTCGCTTACAGAATTAACAGAAGTAAATTCCATAAAAATATTAATAAATGGAGAAGAAAATGCAAAATTTAAAGATGGAGAAGTAGACTTTTCTCAAAATTTCATAAGAAATGAATAGATAAATAATGTTTTTTAATTTATTGACACTCGTGTATATGAAATGATAAAATGAAATTAAAATTTGAATAAAGTTAGAAATGTAGTAAATAATGTAAATAGGAAAGGGAAAAAAATGAAAGAAATACGCGAGAAGAAGGATAAAATAAGTGGTATTACATTAATAGCACTTGTTATAACAATTGTAATTTTAATAATTTTAGCAGGTATAAGTGCTAATTTGACGTTAGGTGAAAATGGAATATTAACGAAGACTAAAGAAGCAAAAATTATGAGTGCAATAGGTTCAATAACAGATCAAATACATTTAGATGCTATTCAAAAAAAGATTGATAACATAGAGATGTCAGCAGAACTATTAGTCGAAGAAGGAAATGCAAAAAGAAGAGTGCAGCAAAAAGATGATGGGAAATATTATATGTATTATTGCATTGATATAAGTAAATATAATGGAACAAGTGGATTAGGAAAAAACGAAAATAGTGATTTAAAAGATGTATTTATAATTGATGATGAGCTAAATATAAAGTATATATCAAAAGATAATAAAGAATATGGAAATGAAACATCTGAGAAAATTTTAGAGGATGAAACAAAAATAAAATTCTCCAATGAAAAGTTTAGAAAATATATTGTGAAAAAGATTGGAACAGCCCAAGGTGATATAACTTTTGGACTTATGAAAACACAAACAGATTTAAAATTAGAAGATTCACAAATAGATTCACTAGAAGACTTGGTATTTTTCCCAAACTTAAAAACTTTAACATTAGGACAATATCCTAATGAAAAAATAACATTGCAAAATTTAAAGGGAATAGAAAATTGTAAACAACTTTCAACAATAAAATTATTAAATGCAGAAATAAAATCACTTGATGGTATAGATGGATGTAGTAAGTTAAGTTTTTTTGAAAGTTCAAATAGTTATGTTGAAGACTTTTCTGCTCTAAAATATTGTGATGCAATGGAAACTATACGATTTAATAGAGCATCAGCGAAATATATTGATACGGAAAACTTAATTGGAGCAATTAAAGATATAAAAAATTTAAAAGAAGTCCGTATTATTGGAAATAATATTACGAGTATGAATTTTTTAAGCAAAATAAATTCGGATATAACAATATTTGATTTTTCTAATAATCAAATTGAAAAAATAGAAGGACTAGAAAAATTTAAGAATTTAGAAAAAATTACACTAACTAATAATAAAATTAAGGATATAACGCCACTTGCACAGAATGTAAATTTGAAAGAAATAGTACTTTTAAACAATACTAGTATTGACGGAAATAGATCAAACTATACAAGTGAACAACTTGTACTAATTGATCGTATTGGTCAGGTGCTAGATAATGGTGGTAAAATTAGCCTGGATATTGATAAAATTGGACTATTTACTAATTATAAAACATTAAACTTGTATAATCAAAAACTAGAGAATCTTAATGCAATAGAAGGATTAACGCAAATAACTGAGTTGATTTTAATGAACAATAATTTATCATTAAAGGATCAAAAATCAAGAGATATTTTAAGTAATATGAATGTATGTACCTATTTAGACTTATCTAATAATCCCAGTATAGAGGATGTTTCTTTTATAAATGAAATGGGGAGTTTAAAGAATTTTAAAATTAGAGGAGATTCAAAGGTAAAATTAAAACAGATAGAAAAGAAAATATCTAATTTAAGAATAGATGTGTCTAATGATACTTTATTAAGTATAGTGGATTGCAATCCAGAATATATAACTAAAATTAATTTATATGGATATTCAGGATTAAATTGCAGTGTCCCAGAGATGGCAAAATTCTCAAACTTGACAGAATTGTATATTGCTAATCAACCTGAAATATCAAGTTTTGCTAGTGTGTCAGATATAACTAGTTTACAAATATTAGATGTATCTAATGATGAATTACACGATAAGATGATAGATTTTTCAAAACTTCAAAGAATAAAAAAACTGAATTTATCAGGGAATAATATATCTTCAGAAGATTTAAAATATTTAAATGGATTAAAAAATATAAAACAATTAGAATTAAATTTAAGCTCTAATGCCATAATAGATGCAACATCTTTATTGGATTTTGATGTAAGTACTAAAATTAATTTAAAAGGTAATGTTAACTTAACACAAAAATCAAAAGAACAATTAATTGAGAGATTTGGAAATAATGTTACATTATAAAAATGGAAACAGAAGGTTGCTTCTGTTTTCATTTTTCATTTGAAGAAATTTATAAATTTACATATTGTGCAAGCTTTTTGAGTACAACAAAGAAAATTTTCTACGCAAAATAGTGAATTTAAAATATTATTTTGTGGTCTACAACATTTATTACAACATGGCCTACAACAAGGCTTATAGGAATAACAATTACAAGGAGGCTTAGGAGTACACATAAATTTATTAGAATTATTCATTTTTGACCTCTTCTATTTACATAATTTGATATTTAATATATAATATTAACATATTAAAAATATGTGAATTCAACAAAAATGGAAAGTGGTAATTATGAATTTAAGAGAGAATGAGAGAATAGATGATTTACAATACAAGGGATTAAAGATTATTCAAGATAAGACTGCATTCTGCTTTGGAATAGATAGCGTGTTATTATCAGACTTTGCAAAAGAAATAAAAAATAATAGTAAAGTTGCGGATTTAGGAACAGGAAATGGTATTGTTGGTCTTTTATTATGTAAAAAAACAAAGTTAAATCAAATTGTTGGGGTCGAAATTCAAGAAGAGATTGCTGAAATGGCAGAAAGAAGTATTAAGTTAAATAATTTGGAAGAGCAATTTAAAATTGTTAATGTTGACATAAATAATATTTTTAAGGAAAATGTACTGCAAAAAAATACGTTTGATGCGGTTGTAATGAATCCACCTTATAAAGAGGTGGGAAAGGGAAAAACAAACGAAAATTCTAGTAAATTAATAGCAAGACACGAGGTAAAGGCTACACTTTCTGACTTTGTAAAGGTGGCAGCAGGGTTACTGAAGGATAAAGGAGAAGTATATATAGTACATAAACCAGAACGCATAGTAGACATAATACAAGAAATGAGAACAAATAAAATAGAACCAAAGAAAATGAGATTAGTTTATCCATACGAAAATGAGGCTCCATCGATTGTGCTAATAAAAGGCGTAAAAGGTGGAAAAAGATTTTTCAGTGTAGACAAACCATTAGTAATATATAAAAATGACGGAGAATACACACAAGATATAAAAGAAATTTATAATAAATAAAAAGGAAGATTTAATATGTTTGGAAAATTATATTTAATTGCAACACCGATTGGAAATTTAGGAGATATTACATACAGAGCAGTTGAAACTTTGAAAATGGTTGATGTAATAGCTGCAGAAGACACAAGACACACGTTAAAACTCTTAAATTATTTGGAAATATCAAAACCGATGATAAGCTATCACAGACACAATGAAGAGACAAAAACAGAAGTATTAATAAATATACTAAAAGAGGGAAAAAATATAGGGCTTGTAACAGATGCTGGAACACCAGGAATTTCTGATCCTGGAGAAGAAGTAGTAAAAGAAGCAATAAAAGAAGATATACAAATTGTTCCGATACCTGGAGCTTGTGCACTTATAAATGCTTTAATAGCATCAGGACTAGATACTAAACAATTTGTTTTTTACGGCTTTTTGCCACTAGATAAAAAATTAAGACAAGAAAAATTTGAAGATATAGAAAAACAAAATAAGACGATTATCTTTTATGAAGCACCACATAGACTAGTAAAAACGCTAGAAGAATTAAATAAAAGATTTGGTAATATTGATATTGTAATTGCAAAAGAATTAACAAAAATACATGAAAATTATATAAGAGGAAAAATAGAAGATATAATACCAAATTTAGAACCTGTAAAAGGAGAACATATAATACTATTTGAGATGCATAGTAAATCAGAAAAACAAATTCAAATAGAAGAATTAAATAAGATGACACTCGAAGAACAGTATGATTACTATGAACAGAAGAATCTTACTAAAAAAGAGATAATAAAGCAAATTGCAAAAAATAATAAAGTTGCAAAAGATGAAATCTATAAGAAATTTATGAATAAATAGAAATAAAGAATAATAATGAAAAATATAAATAACAAAAACCCTTAGAAATTATCTTCTAAAGGTTTTTTATTTATTATGAATTTGCTTTTTGATCAATTTCAGCTAAATCATGTGCACATTTTGCACAGACTAATTTTCCTTTATAATCAACAACTTTTCTAGTGCTTCCGCAGAAAATACAAGACTCTTCATATTTTCTTAGAACAATAGAAGATCCGTCAACATAAATTTCAATTGGATCTTTTTCAGCTATTTTAAATTTAGTTCTTAATTCCATTGGAATAACGATTCTTCCTAATTCATCCACTCTTCTTACAATTCCCGTAGATTTCATAACTTCCTCCTCCTGTGAGCTGTATATTCACAAATAATCCATACTTATAATATCACAAAAAAATTTAAAATACAACAATAAAAAAGAAAATTCATCAAAAACTTACAAAAAACAAAGAAAATGCTTAAAAAAATGACAATATTTGTAAATTTTTACTAAAACTAAAAGACTTTTAGAGTTCTATAATAAAAAATTTTGAATAGTATTAATTAGAAAAGAGGAAAGACATGTTAAATAAAATTTGGCCTGCATTCATATTAATTGCATTTATATTTTCTTTGATTACAGGAAATATAGAAGAATTTAATAACTCGATATTCACATCTTGTGCTCAAACTGTGGATTTAACCATAAAATTATTTGGAACAATGTGCTTATGGAATGGTCTTATGAAAATTGTCGAGAAAACATCATTAATAAATAAACTATCAAAACTAATGGGACCTATAATGAAATTCTTATTTCCAAGTATGAAAAAAGAGGACAAAGAATATAATGAAATAACTATAAACATGATTGCAAATCTACTGGGAATAGGAAATGCAGCTACTCCATTAGGAATAAAGGCAATGCAAACAATGCAGAAAAAGAATCCATGTAAAGATAGAATTACAGATAACATGGCGACTTTTATAGTATTAAACACAGCGTCAATACAGTTGATTCCTACTACAGTAATTGCAATAAGGTCATCACTTCGGTTCATGCAATCCAAGTTCAATAATAGTTCCTGTCTGGATCGCAACAATTTGTGCCGACATGGCAGGAATAATAGCATGTAAAATCTTAGTAAAGAAATTTTAAAAACTTGAAGAATAATTAATAGAAATTTGATTTTAAAGTAAAAAATTTAAATTACAGAGGGTAAAAAGAAATATGAAAATAATTAATTATATATCAACATTGGCTGTTCCTGTAATAATAGTAATAATTGTTCTTTATGGATTATTAGAGGAGAAAAAAATTTATGATATTTTTGTAGATGGAGCAAGCGAAGGAATGAGTATCGTTATAAAAATATTTCCGACATTATTGGGAATATTCCTGGCAGTCGGAACCCTAAGAAGTTCTGGACTAATGAAAATATTGTCAAATTCTCTTTCAATTGTAACAAATTCTATAGGATTTCCAAGTCAAGTAATTCCACTGGCACTACTTAGACCAATATCAGGAAGTGCGTCTTTAGCAGTTGCAACAGACATAATGACGAATTATGGTGTAGATAGTAGAATTGGTTTGATAACATCAACAATAATGGGTTCGACAGAAACAACATTCTACACGATAGCAGTATATACTAGTGCGATTGGAACAAAGAATATTAGATTTGTACTTGTTGCAGCACTAATTGCAGATTTTGTTGGAATGATAACCTCGGCACTAATCTGGAATATAATATAAATTTTGTCAAAAATCATTGTAAATTCAAATGATTTATGCTATATATTATAATTGAACATAAATACAATTAGGGGGAATCGTCTTGGAAAGATTAGTAATTGAAGGGCCAACAAGGCTTACAGGAGATGTAAATATAAGTGGTGCGAAAAACGCAGCTGTTGCAATAATTCCAGCAACACTATTAATAGATGGAGAATGTACAATAGAAAATGTACCAAATATAAGCGATGTAAAAATATCTTGCTCTATATTAGAGAAATTAGGAGCAAAAATTGAATGGAAATCAAAAAATACAGTACATATAGACACAAGAGATTTAAAGAGTACTTCTGCACCTTTAGATATGACAAGTAAATTTAGAGCATCATACTATTTGTTAGGAGCACTTCTTAGCCGTAAGGGAAAGGCAGAAGTTGGATTACCAGGAGGTTGTAACTTAGGTGCCCGTCCAATAGATCAACATATAAAAGGATTTGAAGCACTTGGAGCAGTTACAGAAGTAGCCCAAGGAAAAATATCTGCTGAAGCAAAAAAATTAGTTGGAAATTCCATATATATGGATACTGTTTCAGTTGGTGCAACAATAAATATAATGCTTGCAGCAACATTGGCTGAAGGAACAACAACAATAGACAATGCTGCAAAAGAGCCACATATTGTTGATGTTGCTAACTTTTTAAACACTATGGGTGCGGACATACATGGTGCTGGAACAGACATGATAAAAATAAATGGTGTAGAAAAATTGCATGGTGGTGCAACATACTCTATAGTTCCAGATCAAATAGAAGCTGGAACATTCATGCTTGCAGCTGTTGCAACCAGAGGAGATATTACAATTCATAATTGTATTCCAAAACATTTGGAGTGCTTGACTGCAAAAATAGAAGAAATAGGTGCTAATGTGGAAGAGGGAGACGATACAATTAGAGTTTGGTGTGATGAAAGACCAAACAAGGCAACAATAAAAACATTACCCTATCCAGGATTCCCAACAGACTTACAACCTCAAATGGGAGTTGTTTTAGCAACTGCAAATGGTACAAGCATTATTAATGAAAGTATATGGGAATCAAGATTCCAATATACAGCAGAATTAAATAAAATGGGTGCAAACATCACAGCACAAGGTAAAACAGCGGTATTTGAAGGAGTAGAGGAATTATCTGGAGCACCAGTATATGCAACAGATTTAAGAGCAGGAGCTGCTTTAATAATTGCTGGAATAGAGGCAAAAGGAACAACAGAGCTATACAATTTAAATCACATAGACAGAGGATATGAATGTATAGAAGAAAAGTTTAGAAAATTAGGTGCCAATATAAGAAGAGAAGAGTAAATGTAGAGGAAGTTACAATAAAATGTTTAAATTTTGTAGTTTATTTAGTGGAAGTACAGGAAATAGTTTATTGGTAGAAACCGAAAATTCAAAAATATTAGTTGATGCGGGAGAAAGTGCAAAGAAAATTGAACAAGCACTTTCTTTGCTTAATGTAAATGTAGCAGACTTAGATGGAATTCTTGTAACACACGAACACTTAGACCATGTAAAGAGTCTTGGAACACTATCAAAAAAATATAATATACCGGTATATGCAAATGAAGAAACCTGGAATGCAATGCCAGACCAGAAAAATAAAATAGCAGAAGATAACCAAAAGAAATTCTTGGTAAACTCTGAATTTGAAATAAAAGATCTATCATTTAAGCCATTTAGCATACCACATGATGCCGCAAATCCATGCGGATTCAATATTTTTCATGACCATGAAAAAATGAGTGTTGCAACAGACTTAGGACACATAACAGAAGATATAATGCATAATCTTGAAAAAAGCAAATTCATACTACTCGAAGCAAATTACGATCCAGATATTTTAAAATATTCAAAATATCCATATAGTTTGAAACAAAGAATTGCAGGGCCAAAGGGACATTTGTCTAATCAAAATTCTGGAGACTTAATTTCAAGCCTAATAAAAAGTGGACTAACAAACGTAATGCTGGGACATTTAAGCAAAGAAAACAATTTCCCAGAGCTTGCATACAAAACAGTAGTAGAACAGATAATAGAAAATCATTTTGACGAAAACGATGTAAAAGTTGGTGTTGCAAAGAGAGATGGACCAAGCAAGCAAATAGAAATAGCCTAAAATAAAGGAGGAGACGGTAAAAACCGTATTAAAAAATGGTACATATAAATATAGTATGTGTAGGAAAAATTAAAGAAAAATTTTTTAGAGATGCAATCGAAGAATATTCAAAAAGACTATCAAGATTTTGTTCGCTTACAATAACAGAGGTTGCAGATGAGAAAATTCCTGAAAAATCAAATGAGAATATAGAAGAAGCAATAAAACAAAAAGAAGGAATAAACATTTTAAACCATATAAAAAAAGATAGCTATGTTATAGCACTGGAATTAAAAGGAACTGAACTAGATTCAGTACAATTTTCTCAAGAAATAGAAAAAATATCGAATCTGAACAGCAATATAACATTCGTAATAGGTGGAAGTTTAGGATTATCAAAAGATGTATTAAACAGAAGCAATAAACAAGTATGCTTTTCAAAAATGACATTCCCACATCAATTAATAAGAATCTTTTTAGTTGAACAAATATACAGGGCATTTAAAATTGCAAATAATGAAACATACCATAAATAAAAATACATACAAAGTAGAAATACTCTGTATGCATTTTTTTTACTTAGAAGCCAATTGCAATCTCCAATTTTCAAAAAGCTCAACTAATTTAAATTTGAAAGTTAATTCTGAACTACTATTGTCGTCTGTTATTAAATCGTAATCTTCTTCAGACATATTGTTTTGTAACAATTCTTTCGAAGAATCAGGAACAACGCCAGAAGAAACATCAACAAAACAAAGAGGAGGAAACATTACACACCACCAGTTTCTACCAGATGCAGAGCCAATCTCGACCCTTAGAGCATCATAAGTTCCGGCAGGCAAAGAAACATCTCCGTAGTTTTTGGTAGGAAAATCTGATTTTCCAAGTGTAATATTAACAGGATAATCATATCCGTTTTCTTTAATAACCTTTTCAGCAATAGCATAAAAATCATCAATATGAGAATTTGCAATGTCCATAGCTTCTTGCTTAGAAGGAACATCTTTACAAATATAATTCATGTATTCTAATAAGGCATCTCTGACTTTATACTTTAATGCTTGATCCTCGTCTGTATCACTATTTGCAATAACATGTAATCTGAATACACTAGAAGATATGTCAGCACTTACAGCGCTTACATAAGAGAAAGCATTCAAAAAGATAAAAAGACATAATAAACTTATAATAAGTAGAAATTTAGAACTAAATCCATTTCTAAAAATTTTTTTCGAAGAAGAATTCATAAAAATCACATTCCTTCCATAAATTTTATTTTTGTTAATATAAGTATTTACAAAAAAATAAAGAATATACATAATTGGCAAAAAATAAAAGAATAATAAAAAATACAAGCAAAAAAATAAAAAATTCCAAATACAAATTGTAACAAAAATGTAATAATTATGAAAGAATAATCTGGAGAAAAATGACAAAAGTCAAGAAAACACAAAGAAAACACTGCATGCTGTCGAAAAAGGGCATACGATTACAGTTGTAATAATATTGACATACAACTGTAACGATGGTAAAATTTACCATAGACAACAGAATAAAATTAACAAGCGAAAAAATAAAGCCAAGAAGGCTGGATATTACTTTTGTAATATCTAAAAGTTGGAGGTAAGAAAGATGACCGAAATTAATGAAAATGTTAAGAAAGTTTGCAGTTTCTATGCAAGTGATTGGCACCTAGTAACAATGCTATTACCAAACATAGATAAGAAAATTAACGAAGGAGCCAGAATTACCACAATATTTGAAAAAAATACAGAAGCTGAAATGGAAGTATTATTAGAAAGAATTAACTTAAAAGATAAAGAAAAAATTATGAACATCGGCTGGAAAAAGTTTAATGGAGAGGAAAAAGAAATAAGAGAGAAACTAAAAAATAATGATTATATAATAATAAGTGGAACAAAAGAATATAACGACAGAATTAATAAAGAAATAGACGATATAATTGTGAAAGAAAATAGTGAATATAATAGAAAAATCAATATTGTAAATTGTTACAACATTGATGAAGTCAAGGATAGTATTAAAGAAATAATAGAAGAACACGAGAAAATACTTAATACAGCAGGAGAAAAAGACAAAGAAGAATACATTATAAAAATAGCAAATTAAAACAGTAATTCCCAATTTGTTCAGATTTTTCCAAAAATATTGACTATTTGATTCTAATAGTATAATATAAAAGAACAATCATGTATTTTATGGATTGGGAAGGAGAAAAAACATGGAAGAAAAATATTTGGCAGCAAAGAAATTACTTGAAAAGTATGGCCAAGAGCAATTGTTAAGCCAATATGACAAATTAGACGCAGAAAAACAAGCAAAATTATTAGATGAAATATTGACTTTAAATTTTAATCAAGTTGAAGAATTATTTAAAAAAGTAAATAATGTGGTTGATTTCAACAGCTCAAAAATAGAACCAACCGAATTCACAGACAAGAGTGCAATGACAAAAGAAGAATTAAATCATTATGAAGAAATAGGATTAAAAGCTATAAAAGAAGGAAAACTAGCAGCTGTAACTATGGCTGGTGGACAAGGAACAAGACTTGGACACAAAGGACCAAAAGGAACATTTGATTTAGGACTAGAATCACATAAGCCTATATTCGAAATATTATGTGATACATTAAAAAGTGCTAAAGAAAAATATGGTGTTTATGTTGTATGGTATATAATGACAAGTAACGAAAACAATGGTGCAACAGTAGACTTCTTTGAAAAAAATAAATATTTTGGATATCCAAAAGATAAAATAATATTCTTCAAACAAGGAGAACTTCCAATGATAGATACAAAAGGAAAGATACTTGTTGGAGAAGATGGATTAATTAAAATGGCTGCAGATGGTCACGGAGGAATCTTCCTATCAATGAATAAGAACGGAATAATATATGACATGAAATCTAGAGGAATAGAGTGGGCTTTCATTGGTGGAGTTGACAATGTATTAGTAAACATGATAGACCCAGTATTCTTAGGACTCGCAATAGACAAAAAAGTTCTAGCAGCAGGAAAGAGCGTTGTAAAAGCAGGACCTCATGAGAAAGTAGGAGTATTCTGCAAGAGAAACGGAAAACCAAGTGTTGTAGAGTATAGTGAAATTTCAAAAGAAATGGCAGAAGCTACAAATGAAAAAGGTGAATTAATATATGGAGAATCTCATATACTATGCAATCTATTCAGTGTAAAAGCTATAGAAGAAATAAGTAAAAATTCTCTACCATATCATAGTGCTTTCAAAAAGGCAAAATATCTTGATAAAGATGGAAAACTTGTAACAAGTGACACTCCAAATGCATATAAATTTGAAGCATTCTTATTTGATGCATTTGAATCACTAGATGACATGGCAATAATGAGAGTAAAGAGAGAAGAAGAATTTGCTCCAGTAAAAAATGCAGAGGGAGTAGATAGCCCTGAAACTGCAAGAAAATTATACAAAGAATTTCATAAAATAAAATAATTGTATAATTAAAATAAAAGGTTTAAATTTTTTGTTATACAAAAAGTTTAGACCTTTTTTGCAAAGAGAAAAGAATTGAAAGGAAAAAACGAATGGAATATTTAGAAAAATATAATGCTTGGCTTAATGACCCAGCAATAGATGAAGAAACAAAAAATGAGTTAAAATCAATAAAAGATGATGAAGCAGAAATACAAGATAGATTCTACAAAGACTTAGAATTTGGAACAGCAGGACTAAGAGGAGTAATTGGAAACGGAAGTAACAGAATGAACAAATATACTGTTACAAAAGCAACTCAAGGACTTGCAAACTATATAAAAGAGCATAATCCAGAAAATAAGGGAGTTGCAATTTCTTACGATTCAAGACACATGTCTAAAGAATTTAGCCAATTTGCAGCATTATGCTTAAATGCAAATGGAATAAAAACTTATGTATTTGAAAACTTAAGACCAGTTCCAGAACTATCATTCACAGTAAGAAAATTAAATTGTATAGCTGGTATAATGATTACAGCTAGCCACAATCCACCTAAATATAATGGATACAAAGTTTATTGGGAAGATGGAGCTCAAATAGTTCCACCACACGATAAAGGAATAATTGGAGAAGTTAATAAAATTTTTGATTTTGGAGAAATAAAATCAATTAGTAAAGAAGAAGCTGAACAAAAAGGACTATATCACACAATAGGAAAAGAAATAGATGACGCATATATTGAAACACTAAAAGGACTAGTTCTTAATCAAGAAGCAATAAAAAGAATGCAAGACCAAATAAACATAGTATATACACCACTTCATGGAGCTGGAAACGTTCCTGTACAAAGAATTCTAAAAGAATTAGGATTTACTAAAGTACATGTAGTACCAGAACAAGAAAAACCAAATGGAGACTTCCCAACAGTAAGTTATCCTAACCCTGAAGATCCTAATGCATTCAAGCTAGCATTGGAACTTGCTAAAAAAGTTGATGCAGATATAATCGTTGCAAACGATCCAGATGCAGACAGATTAGGAGTATATTCAAAAGATTCAAAAACAGGAGAATATCACTCATTCTCTGGAAACATGTCAGCTCTATTAATTGCAGAATATGAATTATCACAGAAAAAAGAAAGAGGACTAATTCCTGAAAACGGAGCACTAGTTACAACAATAGTATCATCAAATCTAGCAGGAGCAATTGCAAAAGAATATAAATTAAAATTAATAGAAGTACTAACAGGCTTCAAGTATATAGGTGAACAAATTAGAAAATTTGAACAAACAGGTGAAAATACTTACATGTTTGGATTTGAAGAAAGCTATGGCTGTTTAATTGGTACTTATGCAAGAGATAAAGATGGAATATCAGCAGTAATGGCACTTTGCGAAGCTGCAGCATACTACAAAGAAAAAGGATACACTCTATGGGACCAAATGAATAACATATACAAAAAATATGGATATTACAAAGAAAAAACAATATCTGTTACAAGAGAAGGTGCAACAGGAGCAGAAGAAATAAAGGCAATGATGGAAAACATGAGAAAAAATCCACCTACACAATTTGGAAAATACAAAGTATTAGAAATAAAAGACTGCAAGCTAGACACAGTAACAAATCTTGAAACAGGAAAAGTTACAAAAACAGGACTACCAAATTCAAATGTATTGTACTACAAATTAGAAAACGATGCATGGTGCTGTGTAAGACCATCTGGAACAGAACCAAAAATTAAATTCTACATTGGAATAAAAGCAGATACTGAAGAAAATGCAGAACAAGATTTAAAAGACTTATCTGAATTCTTAAATTCAGCAAAATAAAAATTGAAAGTTTTAAAATAATGATTTAAAAGTAAGAATTAAAACTAAAAGAAAAAATAAAAATAAGGAGGGCACTACTTTGTAGTGTCCTTCCAGCCGTCTATATTATTTCTTTTTATAGCACCCATAATATTAGCCTTAACATGTTTATTCTTTATAGAAAGAGTAACAATCAACTGTTTTACATACTCTCTAGTTGAATGTCCGTCCATTTTGCAAACCTTAGGCATAACAGGAGTACCAGACTTCTTTACAAAACGCTTAGTATCCTTTTCTGGAACATAAATTAAAGGTCTAATAAGAGTGATTCCAGATTTATCCATATAACTTATTGGCGAAAATGTTGAAATGCTACCAGCAAAAAGTAAATTCATCAAAAAAGTCTCAAGAACATCATCAAGATTATGTCCAAGAGCAATCTTATTACAGCCCTCGCGTTTTGCAGCAGTATTCAAAATTCCTCTACGAAGATTAGCACATAAAGAACAAGGATTCTTTTCTTGTCTATCTTCAAAAACAATTTTATAAATGTCATACTTTTCCTCGAAAAAAGGAACACCAATTTCATCACAAGTTTTTCTTAAAAAATCTGCATCGAAAAATTCAAAACCCGGATTAACACTAATAGCAATCAATTCAAACTTTTTAGGATAGAAAAATTGCAAACTTTTTAAAGCCTTAAGCATTGTAATAGAATCCTTTCCACCAGACAATGCAACAGCAATTTTATCTCCATCTTCAATCATATCGTAATCTTCAATAGCTCTTCTCATATAACTTAAAATATGTTTCATACTAAAATCTCCTAAAAAAACTAAAAAACATTATAGCATAAAACACAGAAAAAATAAAGGTGAAAAAATACATAGAAAGAATAGATAAATTTAGAAAAGAGAACAATCTAAAATATTGATTTATAGGCCAAAATCAATTGACATCAATATAATAAAATGCTATTATAATAACTAGATTTGTGTCAGTAGCTCACCAGGATAGAGCGCTTCCCTCCTAAGGAAGAGGTAGGGGGTTCGAGTCCCTTCTGGCACACCAACCAAATAGAACAAAAGAAAGTGGACTCGAAAAGGAGGAACAGAAAAGCGTCCAGTGGACGGTTTTCCCGACGCGGCTCGGCGAGTCCCTTCTGGCATACCAATTAAATAGAACAAAAGAAAGGAACTTATTTTAAGTCCCTTTCTTTTTTATAAAACTAATTAAAATCTTGCAATAGTAAAATTATCTTTCCTCATCAAAAGTATCTCTTGAAGATGAGCGAATTACTTGACCTCTTCTTTCTTCTTTTAATTTATTTTGTCTTCTTATTTCAGCTTCTTTAGCAATTCTCATCAATTCTGGAATTTCTTTTATTTGTTCAGGAGTTAAAAGTTCTTTAAAGAACCATCCATACTCAAAACATCTTTCTACTTCATGTTTAAAATCTTGTACAGTACCTCTAAAACCTGAAATTAATCTTCCTGGACATTGCTTTGGAGTACTTTTTACTTTTTCACTACCATATTCCATTTGCATTTGTTTATGAGTATATACATTTTGAATAGGAATATTATATTTAAGCATTAATGTTGCTACTAATTGTGCTTGGTTATGTACAGCACTTTCGTAGTCAATACCTTTGCAAATTAATCTTTCAATTCCAATACTATTATGGTTTCCAAAAACAGTTCCTGTATGGTCTGTAGATTTAGTATCTGGAATAAATTGATATACTTGTGTATCTCCAACCAAGTAATGAAAACCTACAGTTCTGCCATTTTTTGAATATTCTTTTAACATATCGGTATAATGAGTTAAATCATAATTTTCTGGGCTTCTACCTGTACCAAGAGAAGTTTCATGAATTACTATATGTGTAGGATTTTGATCTCCTGTCATTAACGTACTTTCTGGTGGAAGAAATTTATCTACAACCACTGATGGATTTTTTTGTCTTTTAAATATATGTTGTTTTTTACTCATAAAAATAACCTCCTTAAATTCGGAATATATACTTAAATTATACCACTTATTTGAATAAAGTTCAAATTAGGGGAAAAATCTGCATAATGGACATTCGTAAGCTAATACTTTTATAATGGGAGGATAGCTTATGAATGTTATTTTTTTGAAAAAGAAAAATATTTTGAGATTTGTAATGATAGCAACATTTATTGTGACTGTGTGTACACTTACAAAATCGTTTGGAATGCAACATTATTATAAATTAGATTTTTCAACTGGATTGGTTACTGCGTCTAAGCTAAATGTCAGAAGTGGACCACGGGACTAATTATAATGTTGTAACAACAGTAAATAAAAATGAGTATATTAGAGTATTTGCAGGTGTTGGAGAATGGTATATCATTCAGACTGACAAGGATTATGTTGGAGCCGTTAGTAAGAAGTATGTAAAAGCAATTTATCCGAGTACGTCTAGTTCTGGCAACACAAGTAGTGGAATGACAGGTGGTAGCACATCTACTGGAAATAGTGGAACTTCTGGAACGCAGACCTCAAGCATGAATTCAGATGAAAAAGAAGTTTTTGATTTAATCAACAAGCAAAGGACTAATAATGGTCTACCAGCTCTGAAAAATGATAGTGAAGTTCAAAGAATTGCTAGAATAAAGGCTCAAGATATGGTGGATAATAATTATTTTTCACATAATTCACCAACCTATGGCTCACCATTTGATATGCTGAAAAGTTTTAAAGTTTCGTACAAAACTGCAGGAGAGAATATTGCTGCTAATTCAAGCAATAGTAGTGCTGTAACGGCATGGATGAATTCATCTGGACATAAGGCAAACATATTAAATAGTAGCTTTAATTATACAGGTATAGGCGTAGTAAGTAGTCCAAGGTATGGAAAAATGTATGTTCAAATGTTTATTGGAAAGTAGAATATGAAGGTTGCAAACAAAAGATGCAATATTAATGTTAAAAATTTATAACATTAGTGTTGCATCTTTTTAATATCGTTATTATAAAATTACATCAAATGACTGTAATTAGACTATATTGTTATTACACATTATAATTTATAATATTTTGTTTTTCATAACTATAAAATTTTATTTAGATTCCATTATTATTGTTACAGGTCCATCATTTAAAAGCTCAACTTTCATATCTGCACCAAATTCGCCAGTTTGAACTAAATTAATCTTTTTTCTACATTCTGAAACAAAATATTCATATAATGGAATTGCAATATCTGGTTTTGCAGCATCTATGAAGGAAGGCCTATTTCCACCACTTGCGTCACCATATAAAGTAAATTGAGAAACAATTAATAGTTCTCCATTTACATCTTTTAAAGATAAATTCATTTTGTCATTTTTATCTCTAAAAATTCTAAGATTTATAACTTTTTTAACCATATAATCCACATCTTGTTTTGTATCTGTGGATTTTATTCCTAATAAAACTAAAAATCCTTTATTTATTTTTCCAATAACATTTCCATCAACTGTAACACTTGCAGATGAAACTCTTTGTACAACGGTTCTCATAGAAATTCCTCCAATAAAAATAATTTGAAAATAAATACAATTAAAAATGATTATATTATCTTATAAACTTATTTTCTTAACAGTAAATTCATGATATAATATATACATTAAAAAATCAAGTAAAAAAGAGATTTCAGTAAAATATGGGGGAAAATAAGTTTGAATAAAGTAAAAGAATCAGATGTAAAAACAAAAAGTGATGAATATTTTATGAGGGAAGCTCTAAAAGAGGCAAAAAAGGCGTACCTGAAAAATGAGGTACCCGTAGGGGCTGTGATTGTAAAAAATAATGAGATAATTGCAAGAGGACATAACGTAAAAGAAACGAAGAAAGATACAACCAAACATGCAGAAATAATTGCAATACAAAAGGCAAGCAAAAAACTAGAAGCATGGAGACTAGAAAATTGTACTATGTATGTTACTTTAGAACCTTGCACAATGTGTACAGGAGCTATCATACAGGCTAGGTTGAAGAGATTAGTAATTGGAACGATGGACGAAAAAACAGGGGCCTGCGGATCGGTATTAAATCTAATTAATGATTATGAATTTAACCATAAAGTGGAACTAGAAACAAAAGTTATGGAAACTGAATGTAAACATATAATGAAAAAATTTTTTAAAGAGCTTAGAGAGATAAAAAAGAATAAAAATAAAGTCGAATAAAAAAGTAAAAGTAAAAAAATGTAATAAAAATGAAAAAAAGGCATAAGGATTAAATTTCCGTAGAAAAAGGTAAATTTTTATTACATATAATTGACAAATTTTACAAGAAACACAATTGACTTATATGTATAATATTGTTAAAATCAATACTAGAAAATAGAGGGGTAAAAACTATGAATAAGTTTATGAAAAGTTTTGTAATTATTTTTAGCGTAATGATTGGAACAATTTTAGCACTTACAACTTATGTAAAAGCCGAAAGCACAAATCCAATATATCTTGGACTAGAATCGCTTAGAAGTTCTGGATATGGATACCAACAAAGTGCAAAAAAGGTATGGAAAATTGCATCATATAGCAGTGCAAATTCGGGAGAAACAGCTGACTTTAGCAAAACAATATACTGTATAAAGGCAGGCCCTGGATTTGGTTCATCAGATATGTCTACAGGTGGAGTTACAACAAAAAGTACCTACAATCAAAGATTTAATTTAAAAGATTTAAGCTCGATTACAAGCCCATATAAAGATGTTTTACCAACTGGTACAAACTACAACAAATTGATGTGGGTTTTAGATCATTTGTATCTAATTCCTGCAACAGAGAATACAGCTGAAAAGAATGCTTTCTTAAAGAGTGTAATACCAGATGAAACTTATAGTGGAATTTCTTCAGATGAGATTGATGTTATTCAACAACTTGCAATTTGGTATTTTACAAACCCAACAGGAACATATCATTATTCTGCAGATGAGATAAATTTATACAGAAATGCAACTTATAAAGTTGATAGTAACTATAAAGCTTTTGACGATCTTTTTGGAGATGACGGATTAGATAAAATAGACGCACTTAAAGCTCTATATAGCTATTACATTGATAACGCAAATGCAAATTCAAGCTATGTTTCAATAGATGTAAGTTCTAATCCAGTAGAACTTGAAATAAGTGGTGCAACTACTACACAAGTAAATGGAAAATTAGTATTTGGACCATATAAAATAAATCAATTAATAGATACAAATTACAATTTATCTGCAACATATAAAGATTTAAATGGAAATACAATAACACCAACAATAGCAGTAAAAAATGCTAGTGGAACTATTGCTTCAACATCAAAAACATTAAAACAACTAGTTGGAACAGAATTTTATTTAATGGTTCCAGCAAGTTCAAATATAATGGGAATAAAAATGGATATTACTGTATCTGGAACAAATAGAACAGCAAGATATTGGTCTGTTGCTAATGCACCAAATACAGAACAACCAGTTGTAATTATTGAAGAGACACCATACTCATACAACATAACAAATACAACAAAAGTTCTAAACGGATCTTATAACATACAAATTGTAAAAGTTGATAAAGCAAACAAGAATACAAAGCTTTCTGGAGCAATATTTGGAGTAAAAATAAATAATGGACAAGAACAAGAATATACAACAGATAGCAATGGAGTAATTTCAATTTCTAATATATCAATTTCAGAAATTGGAACAGATACCATCGTTATAAATGAAAAAACAGCTCCTGCTGGATATAAATCATTAATTGGAAGCATGACGATAACTGCAACAAAATCAATTGGAGAAAATGGTTTGTATGTAAGCAATATGACATACACCACAACGACTTCAGAGTCTAACAAAGAGGGGCTAGAAGTAAGCTTGGCAAATGGTACGATAGGTGTAACAGTTCCAAACGAGAAAAAGAGTGGACTATATAACTTACAATTAGTAAAAGTTGATAAAGACAACGCTAATATAAAACTTGCTGGAGCAAAATTTAAAGTTGAATTAAATGGAGTTACTCTAACAGAGAGTGCAACAGATAGTAATGGTATAATTACAATTCCAAATATAGCAATTGATAAAGCTGGAACAGATGTAATAACAATAACAGAAACTGAAGCACCAACAGGCTATAACAAAATAATCGGAACATTAAAAGTAAATGTAACTAAAATAGAAGGTACGGATAAATACGAAGTAAGTAGTGCAACCTTCTCAACAGATACAACAGACTCTCAAAAACAAGGTTCGACAGTAAATTTAACTGATGGATTAATTACTGTAACTGTACCAGATGAGAAAATGACTGGTTCATATAATTTGAAGTTATTAAAAACAGACACAAACAGTAAAGCTCTTGAAGGAGCAGAATTCAAAATTACATTACCAGATGGAACAGTAAAAACTGCAAAAACAAATTCAGAGGGAATTATAACAATAGATGGAATAAATATTGCTCAAGCTGGTACTGATACAATAACTGTTGAAGAAACAAGTGCACCAGCAGGTTATAAAAAAATAATCAACAGCTTACAAATAGAAGTAACAAAAGCAATATCAAATGGAGTGTATGCTATAAGCAATCCTCAACTTAAGAATGTAAATTATAATATTCAAACATCAATCGATTCTCAAAAACCAAGTGTTACAATAGATGGAAATACAATAAATCTAACAGTAGTTAACTTAGAAAAAACATTTGACTTAGCACTTAGAAAATATATAACTAAAGTAAATGGAACAGATGTAGCTGAATCAAGAGTTCCAAACATAAAATTAAGCACATTAAATTCAGGAACAACAGCAACATATAACCACAGAAAAAATCCTGTCGAAGTTAAAACTGGAGACAAAGTAATATACAATTTAACAATATACAATGAAGGAGAAAAAATTGGTAGAGCAACAAAAATTCAAGATCAATTACCAACAGGATTAAAATTCACACAAGTTATATCAGGGAACTTCGAACTTGATAGTTATTCTGAAACAGACAATTTACTAAAATTAAAGAGAACATCTAACACGGACAATTTGAACGCTTATAATGGAACAACACTTGCATCTGAAACAATACAAATAGAATGTGAAGTAACACAAGTAGCAGGTGCAACAGATAAAGTTCTTACAAACGTTGCATGGATTTCAGAAGAATTTGATGCAGAACTTAATAAAACAATAATAAGTCAAACTGGAGCAGACAGAGACTCTGAACCAAACACTAAACCAAATGTAAATAAAGACTCAATGGAAGATTACAAGGGAAATACATCTAACAAAGATGATTTAACAGATTCAAATTACTTCTACAAGGGTGAACAAGATGATGACGACTTTGAAAAATTAATAATAAGAAAAGCCGAAGGAAAGTATGAAATCGAAATTGTAAAACAAGAAGCAACAACAAAAGCCAGACTTCAAGGAGCTGTATTTAATGTAAATGGAACAGATAAAACAGCAACAAATGAGAACGGAACTGTAAATCTTGGAACAACAACAATAACAGATTTATCTACAAAAGATACATATATAATAAAAGAAACTTATGCACCAAGTGGATACAATAAATTTGAAGGAACAATAACTCTAGAAGTAGCAAAGAAAATAGAAAATGGTATAAATGTAATAGATGTAGAAAATACAACTATGACAGTAACAGACAAAGATGGACAAGTAATTACAGCTAATAGTCCTGTAACAATAGATAAGACAACAGGAAAGATAACAATTACAGTAGATAACGAATCAATACAAGGAACATATAAGCTACAAGTAATTAAAGTTGATTCTAAAAATAGTAACACAAAACTTGCTGGAGCAAAATTTACTGTTAAAGTAAATAATGAAGATGCAAAAGAATACACAACTGATGAATCAGGTGTATTAAGCATAACTCCAGTAACTATAACAGGAGAAGGAACAGACACTATAATAATAGAGGAAACAGAAGCTCCAACAGGATACACAAAATTAATAGGACAATTAAAATTAAATATAACAAAAACAATATCAAATGGAAACTATGTAGTAAGTAATGTTGAGTTCTCATCAGACACAACAGATGAACAAAAACAAGGTTCAACAGTTGCACTTGATAATGGAACAATAACAGTAACAGTTCCAAACAGAAAAAATCCTGGATTATACAAATTACAGCTTGTAAAAGTTGATGCACACGATAATACAAAGAAATTAGCAGGAGCAAAGTTTGGAGTAAAGATTAATAATGGAAATGAAAGAACATACACTACAGACGAAAACGGATTAATAAGTGTTGGCTCTATTGTAATGGAAGATGAAGGAATAGATGTAATTACAATAAGAGAAATCGAAGCACCAGATAAGTACATTCAATTAATTGGTGAACTAAAAGTAAATATAACAAAAGCTTTTGTAGAAACTGGCTATGAGGCAACTAAAGTTGAATTCTCTTCAGATACGACTGAAACACAAAAGAACGGTTCAACAGTAGGTTTAGTAGATGGAACAGTAACCATCACAGTTCCAAATATTCAATTTGACTTAAGCTTAAGAAAATTCATTACAAAAGTAAATGATGAAGAAATAACAAGCAGAATTCCAGTGCCAGATGTAACTCCATTGGTAAATGGAACTTCAACTACTGCAATATATAATCACCCAAAAGATCCAGTAGGAGTTGCTGTTGGAGATTTAGTAGAATACACAATTCGTGTATATAATGAAGGACCAGAAGATGGTTATGCAAATGAAATGACAGATCATTTACCAGACCAATTACAATTTATAGCAGAAAATACTATAAATAAAAACTATGGCTGGAAAATGTATGATGCAGATGGAAATAAAACTACTGATAAAACAAAGGCTAAGATAATAAAAACAAATTATTTATCTAAGGAAAATGAACAAACATCAGGCGAAAACAAACTTGCAGCATTTGATGGAAATTCACTTGCTTACAAAGATGTAAAAGTAGTATGTAAAGTACTAAAAACAACACTTAGGGTTAAGAAAATTACAAATATCGCAGACATTTCTGACTTTACAGATAAAGATGGAAACACAGTAAAAGATAGAGATTCAGAAGAAGATAATGTAAATGTACCAACAGGAAAAGATCTTGAAGACTACAAGGATGACGAAGTTTCAAAAGATTATATACCAGGACAACAAGATGATGACGATTTTGAAAAAGTTATAATTAAAGAATTTGATTTATCTTTAAGAAAATTCATCACAAAAGTTGAAACAACTGAAATAACAAGCAGAATTCCTCAAGTAGATACGACAGTGTTAAAAGATGGAACTGGAACAACTGCAACATATACACATACAAAAGAGCCAGTACTTGTTTCAAATGGAAATACAGTAATATACACAATTCGTGTTTACAATGAAGGCGAAATAGATGGATATGCAAGCAGTGTAAAAGATGATTTACCAGAAGGAATAGAATTCTTACCAGAAAATGAAACAAATGTAAAATACAGATGGAAGATGCTTGATAAAGACGGAAAAGTTGTAACAGATGTTGCTGATGCAGTATCAGTTGTAACAGACTATTTATCAAAAGAGCAAGGAGAAACAAGAAGAGTAGATGGTAGCGAAAACCCAGCACTTCTAAAAGCTTACGATAAAGAAAATGACGTACTTGATTACAAAAACTTGGAAATTGCTTTCAAAGTAGTTGAACCAAATACATCTGATAAGATTATAATAAATAAAGCACAAATATCTAAGAACACAGACAAGAATGGAAAAGACATTGAAGACAGAGATTCTACTCCAGACCAATGGAACGAGGGAGAAGATGACCAAGATATTGAAAAAATAAAGGTTCAATGGTTCGACTTATCTCTTAGAAAATGGGTAACACAAGCAATTGTAACAGAAAATGGAGAAGAAAAAATAACAGAAACAGGTCATAAAGCAGAAGATGATCCAGAACAAATAGTAAAAGTTGACCTAAAGAAGAGCAAGATAGATCAAGTAACAGTTAAATTTAGATATAAAATAAGAGTAAAGAATGAAGGCACAATAGCTGGATATGCAAAAGAAATAAAGGATTACATTCCACAAGGATTGAAATTCGTACAAGAAGACAACCCACTATGGAAAGTAGTAGATGAAAATACTGTTACAACAGACCAAGCAAAAGACATATTACTAAAACCAGGAGATACTACAGAAGTTGAAATAGTTCTAACATGGATAAATGATACAGAAAACTTCGGAGTAATGGACAACTGGGCAGAAATAAGCAAAGATTACAATGAATATGGATCTCCAGATATTGATTCGACTCCAGACAATAACAAACATGGAGAAGATGATATAGATGATGCACCAGTAATGATAGCAGTACAAACAGGTGAAACAATGATATATGCTTTCACAAGTTTAGGAGTATTAACAATATTAGCATCAGGACTTATTCTAATAAAGAAATTTGTATTATAATATAAGTTTGTAATATAGTATGAAAAAAGTAAAAGGCCGAATGGATTTTTTCCAAGAGGCCTTTTTACTATTTTTATATAATCGAAAAGTCATACTGAACTTTCTAGCACATAAAATATGTTAGTGTCCAAGGCATTTCGGAAAATTGGTCCAAGGATATAATTGCTTTATGAAACATAAAGATATACAAAATATGTAGGTTTGACTTTTTATATTTTTTTGATATAATATAAAAGCATATAAGGAGACGTATCGAAGTGGTCATAACGAGGCTGACTCGAAATCAGTTAGCCGGCTTAAACCGGCCCGTGGGTTCGAATCCCACCGTCTCCGCCAACTAAGAAAAGAAAGGAAAATCCTGTACATGAATACTGATATGAAAGATAAGATTAAATTTTGTGCAGCTATTGGAACTCTACTTATAATAATAATAATTGTACTTATGATTGTTTTGCAATATCAGGTTGAGGGTGAAAAAAATATGCCTTATCAGCTATCTAAAATAACAATAATAAGTACTGCTGAGGGTGAACAAAATAAAGGAGAAAATACTAATGTAGAGAGTGGAAAAACAACAGAAGAACAAACTACTACAGATGAAAATGCAGAAAATGTAGAAACTGAAAATACGAATAATGTTGAGAGTACCGAAAGTGCTGAGAACTCTGAAAATAATAATGAAAACAATGGAACAAGTACTGAAGAAACTCATAAATGGAATTTGAAAATAGATCAAAGTAATGATATTTACTTCTTTATAGACAAAAATAGCGATTCTGATGACGATATTTTAGAGTCTCTTACAATTGCAAATATTAAGGTGATTAAAGCACCACAAAAAGGAATAATAAGAACATATATGCCTAATAGTAATGATGGAAGAACTTTTATATATGATGACAGCTATTTAATAGAAGATAAGCTTGAATATAAAGGAGCAAAAAGTAGCAATATAAAAACACTAGAAATAGGCAGTAAAGGTGGTTCTGCAGTAATTAGAATTTCAAATAGCAATATTGGAAAATTCGTATCTGATGAAGACACAGAAGTTAAGCATGATGGTACACTAATTACAAAAATAGGTGCAACTGAAAAGGAAATTAGTTTTAAAGTTAGCTTTGACTTGATTTTACAAATAAATAAAATAAAATATAAGGCAACAATAACTTTGAATCTGCCAGAAGCAGGACTAAGCGAAGCAGGAACAACCACAAAAGAGATAACAGAAGGATTTGTATTTAAAAGAATAAGATAAACAATATCAAAGAAAAATTTAGAATAAATAAGTATCGCATAATGCAAATAGAAAAGATAAACAATATTAAATAAGAAATTATCATAAATGAATTATAAATATAAAAAGAAAAGTAAAATTTTACTTGCTAATATTAAAAAAATAGTATATACTACTAACGTATGAGAAATATATTTTAGCTTTTGTGTGGAGAGCACACCAATAAAGAACCGTGAATCTTGTCAGGTCCGGAAGGAAGCAGCAATAAGCGGAACCTCTTTATGTGGAGTACTTTCCACAGAGAAGCTAAATGAAATAAGTCTCATACTTTTTTAAAATATAAAGGAATTACACCGCAAATTATTGGGGGTGAAAATATGGAATATACGGCTTTATATAGAAAGTTTAGACCAAGAAGATTTGATGAAATTGTTGGTCAAGAGCACATTATAAAAACAATAAAAAATGAGATTATAAATGATAGAGTTGGACATGCATATCTATTTAATGGAGGTAGAGGAACTGGAAAAACTTCTGCTGCAAAAATACTTGCAAGAGCAGTAAACTGCCTGAATCCTAAAGATGGAGAACCTTGTAACGAGTGTGAAATTTGCAAGGCTGCATTAGATGGTTCTTTGACTGATATTGTAGAGATGGACGCTGCTTCAAACAACAGTGTAGAAGATGTAAGGGCAATAAGAGACGAAGTAAATTTCTTGCCAACACTTGCAAAATATAGGGTGTACATCATAGACGAGGTGCACATGCTTTCAATAGGTGCTTTTAATGCACTATTAAAAACATTGGAAGAGCCACCAGCACATGTTAAATTCATTTTGGCAACTACAGAACCACAAAAACTTCCAGCTACTATACTTTCAAGATGTCAAAGATTTGATTTCAAGAAATTATCAACCGAGAACATTGGAAAAAGATTAAACTATGTTTGTGATGAAAGTAAAATAGATATAACACCAGAAGCCAAGAAACTTATTTCTATTTTGGCAGAAGGTGCAATGAGAGATGCTTTAAGTATTCTTGAAAGATGTATGCAAGAAGAGGGAAAAATAACTGAGGATTTAGTAAAAGAATTAGTTGGAATTCCTAAAACAGAGAGTGTATATAATATAACAAAAAGTATATTAGAAAAAGATTACACAAAGGCACTAAATTGCATAAATGAAGTTATAGCCGAAGGAAAAGATATAGTAAACTATTTGTGGGAAATTATAAAATATGTAAAAGACATATTAATATATAAAACAGGTACAAATCTTGAAATTTATTCGGAAGAAGAAAAAAAGGGAATAAAAGAATTAGCAGACAGTACTACTAAAGAAAATTTAATATCAATAATTTACGAATTATCAAATTTGCAAAATGATATAAAATGGTCTTCACAGAAGCTAATAATGTTCCAAGTAACAATAATAAAATTGTGTAGTGGAAACACTCAACCAAGCAATTCGCAACTAGCTGAAAAAGAAGCTACGCTAGCTTTTACATCAAATGCACCAGTAGGAAATGTTGCTGTAAATGGCGGAATAGGAGCTATGGATTCGGCTAGTAAAGAAGAAATAAATAATTTAAATTATAAGGTATCTAGACTTGAAAAAGAGATAGACCAATTAAGAAATAGTGCTAGAATGTCCACAACAAATGGAAAAAATGTGGATAATCAAAGCAAAAATGTTGCTGTTGGGGGACCAAAACCTGAAATAAAAAAAATGAAAGCAGAAGAGTTGGGCAGTCCAATAGAAACATGGCCTAAAATAATAGGAAAAATAAAACAAGAAGGAAAAATCTCTTTATCATCGGCTCTATCAACTTCAACGGCCAACCAAATAAACGATATGACAGTTGGTATTAGATTCGAAAAAGGACTAACGCCATTTGGAAAAACTATTTTGGAACGACCTGAAAATATGAGTGAAATAGTAAAGCAAGTTTCAATAGACCAAGGAAAACCAATGAGAGTTGTTATTATAGATAATAACGAAGAAATAAAGGCAAAAAATAGTAACTTTGACGACTTAACAAAGGGTATTGATATGCCAATAAATATAATAGAATAATTAGGAGGATTATAAAATGTCAAAAAGAGGAGGATTCCCAGGAATGGGAGGCGGTTTTGGTGGAATGAACCTAAACCAATTAATGAAAGAAGCAAAGAAGATGCAAGCAGATATGGAAAAATCACAAGACGAGCTTGCTGAAAGAGAATTCGAGGCTACAAGCGGAGGAGAAGCTGTAAAGGTTAGAGTTTCAGGAAAAAAAGAAATATTGGAACTAAAAATTAAACCCGAAGTTGTAGATTCAGATGATGTAGAAATGTTAGAAGACTTAATTACAAGTTGCATAAACAATGCATTGAAACAAGTTGACGATGCTGCATCACAAACTCTTGGAAAATTTAATATTCCAGGACTAATGTAAAATAGGAGATTAAGCAAATGTCATATTATGCACCATCAATCGAAAAATTAATAGAAAGTTTTGAAAAGCTACCAAGCATCGGAAATAAGACTGCAGCTAGACTAGCATTTCACATACTAGATGCTTCTGAAGAAGAAACAAATGAATTTATTCAAAGCATTATAAATGCAAAGAAAAATTTAAAATATTGTTCGAAATGCTACAATATAACAGATACAGACCCATGCCCAATATGTTCAAATACGGCAAGAGACCAATCTGTAATATGTGTTGTGGAAGACGTAAGAGATGTAGTAGCAATGGAAAAAACTCATGAATTCAAAGGAGTTTATCATGTTTTACATGGTTCAATATCTCCAATGAATGGGGTTGGACCAGATGATATAAAAATTAAAGAACTTTTAGCAAGACTAATGGACGGAACAGTAAAAGAGGTAATACTTGCAACAAATCCAAGAGTTGAAGGAGAGGCAACAGCAATGTATTTATCTAAACTAATAAAACCATTGGGAATAAAGGTAACAAGAATTGCACACGGAATTCCTGTAGGAGGAGATTTGGAATATACTGATGAGGTTACTCTAAGTAGAGCCTTAGAAGGAAGAATTCAATTATAAACAAAAAGACGATAATCTACAATAAAGCAGAGTATCGTCTTTTTTGTGCCTATTTTTTTGAAATAGACACTATATATAAAAAAGAAAAAGGAACTAATTTAAAGATTCATCACCAAGAACAATATTACAAATATCTTGTGTTGAATGTTTTTTTGCCAGAAGCTTAGTATTAAGTTTCATTTTATGCAACTTTGATTTATCTGCTAATAGCTCTGCAATAATGCTATCAAAGTCACTATCTTTTCTAAGCCAAACTGCTACTCCTGCATTTTCTAAGAATTCGGCATTTTCTTCTTCTTGACCTGGAATTGGATTAATTGCAACAATTGGTAAGCCAGAAGCTAAACTCTCCGTAGTTGTTAAACCACCCGGTTTTGTAACTACTAAATCTGAAATGCTCATTAATTCTGGAACTTGATGAGTATAACCAAGAACCTTGACTATATTTTCTGCATGTTCTTTTTCAACCAGCTTATCAAATTCTTCTTTCATTTTTTCGTTCTTACCAGAAATAGCAACAATTTGATGTTCAGAAACATTTTCAATAAATGATTTTAAAATTTTAACTGTCTGCTCTTTTCCAAGGCCAAACTCTCCGCCACCGAAGAATAATATGACTCTTTTATCTGGATTTAAATCTAAACTTTTCATTACAGAAGCTCTATTGAAATGTCTCAAAAATCTATTAGATAAAGGAATTCCAGTTGCAAAAACTTTGTTTTCAGGAATGCTTTCTGCAATTAAGTTTTGTCTCATTTTTTCATGTGATACAAAGAAGTAATCAACATATTCCTTGCCAACAAGCCATTGCTCGTGTGGAGCAAAATCGGTTAATATTGTTGCTAATTTGCATTCTGTTAAAGCTTTTCTTTTTAAATAACTTACCATTTGACTTCCAAAAGGATGAGTAGAAATAACTATGTCTGGCTGATAGTTTTTTATAAGTTTAAACAGCTTTTTAGCCATTAAGTTGTTTGCTGTTGAACTTATGCGTGCAATTGGACCTTTTTGAGACCAATTATAGACTTCGCCCCAAGCCCAAGGAAATTTTTTAGCAATTTCTTTATATGCAGTTGTGCTGATTCTATTTATTGGTTTATTTACATACAGCATGCAATCAACAAGATTTGTTTCACAATCTGAATAATGTTCATCTATATATTGCTTTATGGAATTTGCAGCAGACAAATGTCCACCTCCATAAGAAGCATAAAAAATTAAAATTTTTCTCATGTTTAAAACTTTCCTTTCTCTCTAAAGAGAAAATATATTATTTGACCACATTGTATCATAAGCAACCAAAAAACGGAAGACAAATGTATAAAATTAAATAAATTACCAATAATAAGTACATAAAAGAATAAAGAAGGGAGAATATCTATTTATATAGATAAAAATACGATGAAAAAAACGATAATGAGCATTTGTAAGATTGTGTTATTAATACTAACATTAGTTATATTAATGATATTGATAATACAAATAAAGCCGAAGAATGTAACTGCAGCAAGCAATTCAAACTCCACATCTGATGTTCAACTTTTAGCAAGAGCTATAAATGGAGAAGCAAGAGGAGAACCTTATGAAGGACAAGTTGCGGTTGGTGCGGTAATATTAAATAGGGTAAAATCTCCTAAATTTCCTAATACTATTGCAGGGGTAATATATGAACCAGGTGCATTTACTGCCGTATCAGACGGGCAAATAAATGTTGCAATCTCTGAAGGTTCAACAGTAGTAAAGGCTGCAAGAGATGCTTTAAATGGCTGGGACCCGTCAGGAGGAGCAATATATTATTTTAATCCTGCAACGGCAACAAATAAATGGATCTGGTCTAGACCATTAATAAAAACAATAGGAAAACACAGATTCTGTAGTTAAGATTAGAAGGAGGTTTTTTAAATGGTAAAAAATACACATTTAAGAAGTGGAGAAGATAATAAGAAAAATTATATTGCAGTTGCGATTGTGCTTGTAATTGCAGTAGTGGGAGCAATTATATATTATGCTTACCAAGAAACAAGAAAATATGTAACTGCATCAGAAAATAAGAATAATATGGCATTCTTTGAATTAGTTGATTATGTTCAAAATGTTGAAACATATCTTGCAAAGGCAATGATTTCAACTACTCCAGAACATGGAGCAGAAACCTTAACAAATGTATGGAGAGAGGCAAGTATTGCTCAAAGTTGTTTGTCTCAATTGCCAATAAGTAGCCATGAGTTGGAAAGCACCTCAAAATTTTTGAATCAGGTCAGCGATTATAGTTACACTCTATCTAGAAAAAATATTGAAGGAAAGAGCCTTAGCGAAGAAGATTTGAAAAATATAAAAGAATTGCACACATATAGTGTAGAACTAGAAAATACTTTGAATCAGCTGTCAACAGATTTAAACAATGGAAGAATAAAATGGAAAGAGCTTGAAGATAAGGGGACCCAAGCCTTTGCAACACAGGTAAGCTCAATAACGGCAGATTCATTTACGAGTCTTGAAGAAAATTTCCATGAATACAGCGGACTAATTTATGATGGAGCTTTCTCAGACCATATAACATCAAGCGAGAAAAAGGGATTAACTGGCGAAGATATTAATGAAGAAACGGCAAATCAAAAAGTAAAAGAATTTTATGGAGAAGACAAGATAGAAGAAATAACCTCTAATGGATATTCAGAAAACGCGGAAATTCCTTCTTACGATTTTAGTGTAAAAATGAAAGATAGCGACAATCTTGCAACAATATCTATTTCAAAAAAAGGTGGACATGTAATATTTGCAAACTATAATAAAACAGTGAATGCAGAAACAATAACTCAGGAAAAAGCAGATGAACTTGCAAAAGAATTCTTAAGTAAACATGGATACGCAGACATGAAAGAAACTTATTATTTAAAACAAAATGGAATTGTTACAATAAATTATGCTTATAATCAAAACTCTGAAATTGGCACGGTAGTAATGTATCCAGACTTAATAAAAGTAAAAGTTGCATTAGACGATGGAAGAATAATAGGAATCGAAACAACGGGATATTTAAATTCACACTGTACAAGAGAAATTCCTCAAGACATAATTACAGAGAAAAAGGCTAAAGAAGTTATAAATAAAGAACTTGAAATTCTAAGCACAAATTTAGCAATGATTCCAACTGAATGGAAAACAGAAGTATTGTGCTGGGAGTTTAAAGGAAAAGTTGATGGAAACGAGTTTTTAGTATATATAAATGCAGAAACAGGAAAAGAGGAAGACATTTTGGTAATTGTAAACACTCCTGATGGCACGCTAACACACTAACGGATGAAGATTCGCCCAATGAGGACACCTCTTTTCAAGAAAATAATACTATGAATAATAGAGGACCAGGAAGAGCTGAAGACTTCAAAAATACTAAGACAACTACATCTAAAAGTAAGATGATTATTAAATATGCAATTATAAGCATACTTATAGTAATCACTATATTTATAGTAAGTGTAACAATTATTTCATTAATAAAAAAGAATTAATAAAATAGAGAGATGGTAATAGAATTGCTATCTCTTAATTTTATGATTAGGATAATTGAAACTCACATTCATAAAGTTTAAAATTTATTCGAAATTGTTGCAAAAAAAATTCCGCAGGAATATAATAATAAAAAATACTGGAGGCAAACGTATGAACAAATATTTAACGGTACAAGAAATTTTAGATGTTACTGGAGGAAAACTTTTATATGGAAATGTAGAAGAACAATGTAAAAGCTTTTCAAGAAATACAAAAGAAATAAATGCTGGAGACATATATATAGGATTCAAGGGTGAAAGAAGTGATGGCTCAAAGTTTTACGAGGAAGCTTTTAATCAAGGTGCAAAAGGATGCATAATCAATAAAGTTGAAGGATTGGAAGTAAAAAAATTTGAAGGAAAATTTATAATCGAAGTTGAAGACACTGTTAATGCAATAGGAAAAATTGCTAAATTGAAGAGAGAAAAATACAACATACCAGTAATTGCTATAACGGGAAGTGTTGGAAAGACAAGCACAAAAGATGTTGTTGCAAGTGTCGTTTCGGAAAAATATAAAACATTGAAAACACAAGGAAATATGAACAATCATATAGGAATGCCATTAACAATTTTAAAATTAGATGATGAAGAAGCTTTAGTTGTTGAAATGGGAATGAATCACTTTGGCGAAATAAGCAAATTAACAAATATAGCAAAACCAACTGTAGCAATAATTACGAATGTTGGAACGGCTCATATAGGAAATTTAGGTTCAAGAGAAAATATATTAAAGGCAAAATTAGAAATACTTGAAGGGCTTGCAAAAGATGGAACTTTAATTATTAATAATGATAATGACTTGTTACATAAATGGAATGAAGAAAATACAAAGTATAAAGTTCTTACTTATGGAATAAATAATAAAAGTATGATAATGGCAAAGAATATTGAATATACTGACAAAGGAAGCAAATATGAACTTGCAGTAAACATGGACGGAAAAACAAACAGTGATGAAGAAAAAATTGAAGTTCCAGTTGGAGGAGAAGCTTTTGTTTACAATAGTTTAGCAGGAATATCTGTAGGAAAAATTCTAAACATAGAAGATGAAAAAATAAAAAAAGGAATAAAAGAATTTGAACTAAGTAAAATGAGATTAGATGTTCAAAAAGTTGAAAGAGGATACACGGTAATAAATGATTGCTATAATGCAAATTTCGATTCTATGAAATCATCTATTCAATATCTTAATAAAATGCAAGGAAAAAGAAAAATTGCTGTCCTAGGAGATATGCTTGAGCTTGGAGAATTTTCTCAAAAACTACATGAGAATGTAGGAATGGAAGTGGCAAACAATAAGATAGATATATTAATAACAGTTGGAAATGAAACAAAGAATACCGCAAGAGTTGCACAAGAAAATGGTGTGGAACATGTATATTCTTATGATAACAATCAAGAGGCTATAGAAAAATTAAGAAAAATATTAGGAGTAGATGATGTGGTTTTAGTAAAAGCATCAAACTCAATGAATTTCAAGGAAATTGTAGAAAATATTATAAAATAATAAAACCTTGATTTAGATAACAAGGTAGAAAGGAAGAACCTATGAGTAAAATTAAAGTTGGGGTTATTTTTGGAGGAATGTCTACAGAACATGATGTTTCAGTTGTATCTGGAAGTTCTGTATTAAAAAATTTGGACAAAGAAAAGTATGAAATTTATCCTATATATATTGCAAAAGATGGAAAATGGTATCATTACATGAAACCTGTAAATGAAATAGAAATATTTGAGATTGGTGATGAACCCAAAGAACTAGAAAAAATAGATAATGAATTTGAGGCCTTGAAGAAAAATGATGTAATATTTCCAGTTCTTCATGGCTTATATGGAGAAGATGGAACAATTCAAGGATTATTAGAAATGCTTAAAATACCATACATTGGTTGTAGGGTACTAGCTTCAAGCGTTTGCATGGATAAGATTTACGCAAAAATAATATTCGAAAAGGCAAACCTAAAGCAAGCTAAATATGTAATAATAAATACTTGCAAATCGGAAGATAAATACATATACATAGATGATGAATTGAATCACGAAGAAAAAGAGGCTAGTGAAATATCTGAGATAGTAAAAGAAAAATTAGGATTCCCTGTGTTTGTAAAACCATCAAATTCAGGTTCTTCAGTTGGTGTAAATAAGGCAAGAAATGCAGAAGAATTAATAGAAAATATGAAGAAAGCTGGAAAATACGATTCTGAAATCTTAATAGAAGAAGCAATTAACGGAAAAGAAGTTGAATGTGCAGTCCTTGGAACAGATAATGTTACTTCTGCAAGCAATGTTGGGCAAATAATTTCAGCAGAAGAATTCTACGACTATGATTCAAAATACAAAAATGCTGAATCAAAGGTAATAATACCGGCAGACATAAAGCCAGAAACAGCAGAAGAAATAAAGAGAAATGCAATAAAGGCCTTCAAGGCTGTAAAAGGCAGTGGATTATCTAGAGTAGATTTCTTTGTAGACAAACAAACAGAAGAAGTTTATATAAACGAAATCAATACAATGCCTGGATTTACAAACATAAGCATGTATCCAAAACTATGGGAAAATGCAGGATTAGAATACTCAAAACTATTAGATGAGTTGATAAAAACAGCAAAATAAAAGTATCACAGGGACATCTTTAATGATGCCCCTTTTGAGGTTCGAAAAGGAGAATATTAAGAAAGAGAGAAATTTGATTAAAATGGAGAAAACAGAAAAAATAAAGGAAGATTTAAAAAAGATATTATCAGAAAGAAGATACATTCACTCAGTTGGAGTAATGGAAATGTGCGAAACACTTGCAAAAATTTATGGAGTAGATGTCGAGAAAGCTAAAATTGCAGGCTTATTACATGACAACGCAAAAGAAATGAGCCCAGAAGAAATGCTGGATTATGTTGAAAAAAATAATATTGAAATAACGGAAATAGAAAGAATAAATACACCTATACTTCACGGAAAGATTGGTGCAGATATAGCAAAAAAGAAGTATGGAGTGGACAAGCAAATTGAAGATGCAATAAAATATCATACTACAACAAGTACAAAGATGGATACATTAGCTAAAATTGTATTCGTTTCTGATAAAGTTGAATTAAACAGAAAATCAGTTGATTACGATTTAGAGGCAGAAAGAAAACTTGCTAAAGAAGACTTAGACGCTACAATATTACTAATACTTGATTCAAACATAACATCATTAGTAAAGAAAGGAAAATTAATAGAACACGAAAGCATAGAAACAAGAAATAAATTGATAATAGACAAAATGAGAAAAAACTAAAATATGTTAAACAAAAACTAGAATAAAATCTGTATGAGTAAATGTGATTTATGCAAGAAAAAGCCTAAAATAGCAATAAAATCATTAAAAAATATTTTAATCTGTAAATATATGTGATATAATATGGTTGCTAAATAGTAGTTAAGGATAAATAGTGCAAACATGTTGGAGGATGTTAAATGATTTTCAAGGACTATTACAAAATATTAGAACTAGAGACAAATAAAGTTAGCATAGATGAAATAAAAACTGCATACAGAGAACAAGCAAAAAAATATCATCCAGATGTAAACATTGGTGTAAGAGGAGCCGAAGAGAGATTTAAAGATATAAATGAAGCGTATCAAGCACTTATAAATGAGCAAACAAGAAGAAAATATGATAGATTATGGAATTCAAGAATAGGTAGAAAAAAGGCGAAAGCTAAAAAGGCAGAAGAAAATAAAACCACAACGAGAAGTGAAATACTTAATGTATTATTTGGATTGGACGGTTTAAAAAGCCAAGAAACTACATATCAAAGAAAACATAAAGATGTAAAGGTTCCAATTCAAGGAGAAGATGTTGAAACACAAATTCCAATCTCGGTAATTGAAGGCTTTTATGGTCAAGCTAAATCTATTTCATTAAGAACTGTTAATGGAAAAATGAGAACATTTGAAGTAAAAATTCCAGCAGGAATAAGAAATGGTGAAATGATAAGACTTATTGGTCAAGGTAAACCAGGAGAAAATGGAGGAAAAAACGGAGACCTACTTATTAGAATCAACATGGAGCAAGATAAAAAATATAAGCTAGTAGGTTCGGACATTTATACAGAGTTAAATATAAGCCCTTCTGAAGCTGTTCTTGGAGCAAAAGTAAATGTTGACGCGATAGATGAAAGCTTGGGGGTATATATTCCAAAGGGAATTGAAACAGGAGAAGAAATTCAAATCGAGCAAAAAGGTTACAAAGACGGCAAAGGTGGAAGAGGAAAATTTATTATAAAAGTAAAAATAATGATACCTAAAAAATTATCAAATAAAGAAATAGAGCTATATAAAGAACTAAAAAAAGTATCAAAATTTAATCCAAGAGAGTTATAAAAAAGCCAATAATTTACATAATTATGTAAAAACGTTGACATACTCGCTAAAATACGGTATAATATAGGAGTATGCAGAAGAAAAAATATGAATAGTTTTCATAGAAAGAGGTGTAAGAGATGGACCAAATACAAGGCAAACACTTTAGTATAACAGATCCACAAAATGTAAATACAGTAATATATCAAATAAATGTAACAGATAAATTACTTGATGAAAACTCACCTAAATTTACATTAGAAAGATTAAAATGTAGAGAAGAAATGATTGGACAAAACAAGAAAAAGACTTTTTTTGTTGATGCTCAAAAAGATATATATAATCAATTAGTTATATTATCTTTTGGACAGGATAAAGTAGTTGTAAATATGGGACTACTTAACAAGGATGAAGTTAAAATATCTAAAAAACCTGTTCCAATTAAATTTGATACATTGTACTCAGAGCAAGAAACAGAATACAAAGACATAAAATATACACCAAATTTGCAAAGACCAATAACAATAATAGACCCAGAAACAACAGAAGAGATAAAACCAGTATTATATTTTGATAAAGATACAAACGAAGTAAAAGGAAAATGCAAATTAAAACCTTATAAATCATATTTTGCATTTGAAATAAGAGAAGATAAAGACTTAAAGAAAATTAAGGGGGATCTTAAATGAGCAAATTAAATATAGAATCTACAAGTGAAGGTTCAATAGCAAAATTTAATGGGGGACAAACGATAATTAATGAAAAAGAAAATAGATGTGTAATTCCACCTGAAGCAAGCAAAGAGGCAAAAACGTCATTAGAAGCAGAAGAGTACATAACAATAGCTTTAATACCAAACATAGAGCTAAACAAAAATCAAGACAATGTTAGATAGAAAATAACGAAAAGATAAAACTCATAAAAGGTGATTATTATGAATTATAAAGTAAAAAAAGCATTTAAAGATAGTAAAAAGTATTTAATAGTATTTCTAATATTATATGTAATATTAGAAATACTATTAATTGCACCTATAGCGGTTGCAATAATGCAAAATACTGATATAGATGGAAAAGTTGCAATATCAGGAACGATTGAAAGTTTTATGAAGGAAGCGGGAAGTCTTACTTCAGTAACAAGAATTGCAAAATATAATGCAGGAAATACATTCTTAAAAAGTTCTATTTGGTTTGCAATTTTATTTTTATTCCTGACAGTAATTGGAGTAATGAAAGCAAAACCAAAGAATGAATATAAAGACATAGAAAATGGTTCTAGTGGTTGGAGCGAAGATGGAGAACAATATAAAATATTGAATAGAAATAAAGGAATAATCCTTGCAGAGAACAACTATTTACCAATAGATAAAAGAGGAAACGTAAACGTTCTTGTAGTTGGTGGTTCAGGTTCTGGTAAATCGGCATCATACTCAATTCCGAATGCAACTCAAATGCTGGGATCTTATGTTTTTACAGATCCAAAAGGCGAATTGTATGATAAGACTGCAGGATTCTTACAAAAAAATGGATATGATATAAAAGTATTAAATCTAGTAAATCCAGAAAATAGTGAGGGATACAATCCACTAATGCATATTACAAATGAGGTAGATGTAGATGTTATAGCTCATACAATAGTAAAAGGACAACAAGGCGAGGCAGGTGGATCAGACCCATTCTGGGACGACACTGCAGAAATGTTATTAAAAGCATTAATTTATTATTTACTTGCAACAAGACCACCAGAAGAGCAAAACCTTGCATCTTGTGCAGAGCTTGTAAGAGCTGCAAATTCAAATGGAGGAAACAACTTACTTACAGACTTAATGAATGAATTGCCTTACGACCACCCTGCAAGAATGAACTATAAATCAATTGAAATTGCATCAGACAAAACATATAGTTCTATTTTGAGTACATTGCAATCAAAGCTAGGAAAATTCGACTCGAAAGAAATTGCTGAAGTAACATCGACAAATACAATAAACTTTGAAGATATTGCAACAAGAAAAACAGCATTATACGTTATCTCTTCAGATACACACACTGCATATAATTTCTTACTTACAATATTCTTCTCTCAGATGATTCAGCAATTATATAATTTTGCAGATAGAAATCCAGGTGGAGAACTTAAAGTACCAGTATTTTTCATATTAGATGAGTTTGCAAACATTGGACAAATACCAGACTTTGATAAAAAAATATCTACCAGTAGAAGTAGAAAAATTTCATTCAGTGTAATATTACAGAACTTAGACCAATTAAAAGCAATTTATGATAAGTCTTATGAAACAATAATCGGTAACTGTGATACACACGTATTTTTAGGAAGTAACTCAGCAGAAACATGCAAGTATTTCTCTGAACAATTAGGAGAAACAACAATATCAAGAGATTCAAAATCTGTAAGTAGAGACAAAAATTATTCAAAACAAGGTTATAGCACATCTGACCAAATCATGGGAAGAGCCTTAATGACACCAGATGAGCTAAGAAGAATGGATAACGATCTTTGTATAATATTTGAAAAAGGTTTAAAACCAATAAAAGCAAAAAAATATTATTACTTTACAAGACCTATTGCAAGAAGATTGCAAGAGTATACAATAAGTCACAATAACTTTGATGCAGGAAATAGAGGCGCTTGGCGTAAATTTAACCCAGCAAATCCTTATGTTGAAAATAAAGATAGTAATCAAGAGCAAGATTTGAAAATAGAATCTTTAGATGATTTATTCGAAGATGATTTTTCAAATAACGCAAAAATGGATGATAAGCCTGAAATGCCAAAATTTGAACCAGTAAATCAAAATAGTCATGTTATATCTCCAATGCAAAACTTGGAAAGTTCAGATGTTCAATCGGAAACAATGTCGAATATGGCAAATTCTGTTGTGACGCCAAGACCAATGCAAAGCATGGAAAATTCGACTGCACAAACACGACCTATTCAAAATAAAATGGAAGAGGCTCCTGTTTTACCAATGGAACCAAATAATGAGGAAGAAGAATTATTTTCAAAGGATCTTCAAGATGAACTAGAAGCAAAATTTGATGAACTATTTGGACCAATAGATAAGAACAAGAAGTAAATTGAAAAATTATAGCAAGAGTATTTATAATTACATCAGAAAAAGTGCAAAAGAATAAAAGCTGACTTTAAAACAAAAATGGAAAAAGTAAAAACAAGAAATAAAGAATTAAAATCACCTTAGGTATTAGAAAGTCTAATATTTGAGGTGATTTTTATGTTTTTTGAATTGGATTAAATATTGTTTGAACATAAATTTTAAAGTAAAATAGAAGAATACATTTCGTAGGATTCACTCCGTAATTTTAAGAGAAATACAAAATTTAAAAACTTAAAAGTAAAATTAAAAATTTTCAAAAAATGTCGAATGAAAATAGAACAACTATTCGTACAAATATTGACTTAAGAAAATTTATATGATATAAAATAATAAACAAAATACTAAAGAGAGAAGTGATAATTGAAATGAAATTTGTACATATAGCAGATATGCACTTTGATAGTGCTTTTTGTGCACTAGCTGGAAATGAAAAATTTGCAGTAGAAAGAAGACTAGAACAAAGAAAAGCAATGAAGGAAGTAGTGGAATATATTAAGCAAAACAATATTCCATATTTTTTTATTGCAGGAGATTTATACGAACAAGAATATATTAGAAAATCTACAGTTGAATATATAAATAGTTTATTTAAGGAAATACCTGAAACGAGAATATTTATAACGCCGGGAAACCACGATCCATACATAAAAAACTCATTTTATAAACAATATAAATGGAACGAAAATGTGCATATATTTACAGAAAAATTAGAAAGGATAGAAACACCTGAAGCAGATATTTATGGATACGGATTTAACGACTTTTATATGAATAATCCATACCATAAAATAAAAATAGAGAATCCTGAAAAAATTAATATTTTAATAACTCATGGAAATTTAGACAGTGGTTGTGATGAAAACAAGGAATACAACCCAATGACTAAAAAAGAACTCCAAGAAATGGGGTTTGATTATGTTGCATTAGGACATATACACAAGGCAAGTTATAATGATTATGAAAATCAAAGAATTGTATATCCGGGTTCAACGGTATCTTTGGGATTTGATGAACTTGGAAAAAGAGGCTTTATTGTAGGTTCGTTAGAAAAAAATGAAAAAATAAACTTAAAATTCCTAGAAACATCTGCAAAAACATTTGAAGAAAAGCAGTTAGATATAACCGAAATAAACTCGCAAGAAGATTTAATAGAAAAAATAAATAGCATGAAATTAGACGAAAATAGCTACTATAAAATAATACTTACAGGAAAAAGAAATTTTGATTTTACAGAACGAAAAATAATGGACCAACTAGAAAATAAAAATATTCTTAGAATAAAAAACATTACACAAATAAAATATGATATTTACGAAATCGCAAAACAAGTTAGTCTAAAAGGAATCTTTGCAAAGAAGATTTTAGAAAAAATAGAAAATTTAAAAAATAAAGATAGCGAATCAGAAGAAGTAGACACAAAAGAAAATGAGGATATTCAAAAATTACTCAATGCATTTGAAATTGGAATGGATATTCTAAAATAGAAGAAGTAGGTGAAAGAATTGAAAATAAAAAATATAAAAATAAATGCCTATGGCAATTTGGAAAATAAAGAAATTAATTTAGAAGATAATATTAATATAATACATGGAGAAAATGAGGCTGGAAAGTCAACCTTGCTTAGTTACATTGTAAATACATTATATGGTATATCAAAAACTAAAGATGGAAGAGAAATATCAGATTATGAAAAGTATAAACCATGGAATAACACTGAATTTTCAGGGAAATTAAGTTACAAGCTAGAAGATGGAGAAGAATACGAAATATTTAGAGATTTCAATAAGAAGAATCCTAAAATATATAACAGTAAACTGGAAGATATAACGGCAAACTTTGATACAGACAAAAAAGACGGAAGTAAATTTTTTGTAGAGCAAACAGGAATCGATAAACAAACATACTTATCAACTGTTGTAAGCATGCAACAAGAAGTAAGGCTTGAAGAAAAAGATCAAAACATATTAATACAGAGAATAGCAAATCTTGCTTCATCTGGAGAAGACAATGTTTCATATAAGAAAGCTGTGCAAAAGCTACAAGAAAAAATAAGAGATGAAATAGGAACAAATAAAACATCTCAAAAGCCAATAAATATAATTGAAAAAGAAATAAATGATATTACAAGAAAAATCGAAGAAATAAAACCTTATCAGAACAGAAAATATGAAATTGATGAGCAAAAAGAACAGACAGAAGAGGAATTAAAAGAGCTTGAAATACAAATGAAAATCTTAAAAGAACTAAAAGAAGGTATGCAAGAAGAAGATGGCTACGAAAAGGAAATTGATATAAAAGAAAAAAATAGAAGCCAAAACGTAACAAAAATAAAAGAATTAAAAGCAGAAGAAACCAATGCCGAAGAAGAAATCAAGATTCCTCAAATGAAAATAAGTGAAATTGAGAAAACAATAGAAAATAATAAAAAAAGACAGGAAGAAATAGAACAAAACATAAATGGAATAAATGAAGAAATAAATGCAATAGAAAACCAAGAAGCAACAAACTCAACAGAAACAAATAAAGGTCTTAGCAAGGGTGGAATAATTGGTATAATCATATCTGTAATTTTAATTATACTTTCATTGACTGTTATAAAAAACAATATATTATTAGTCCTAGGAGTAATTGGAATTCTTTTATCGGTTATTATTAGTAAATCAAAGGCAAATAAAAATGCAAAACTAGAAGAAGCAAGAAGAAACCAAATAATAAACAGAAAAAATGAAAAAATAGGACAAAAGAGAAATCTTGAAGATGAAAAAGAAAGAATAACAAACGACATAAAGAACGAACAAACAAATCTTGAACAGGAGCAAATAAAAGAAAAAGAATTAAATAGCAATCTATCAATGATAAAAGGTCAAATTATGTTGTTAGATAAAAACAATGAACAATTATGCAACGAACTTGAAGAAATAAGCTTAAAGTTAGATACTCTGAAACAAAAAAAGGTTGAAGAAATAAAAGCAAAATACAAAGAAAATTCAATTGAAAATCTAGAAGAACTTCTAGAAAAAGACACGCTAATAACAGAAATAAACAATATGGAAGAAAAAATAAACAATGAACGATTAAAGCTAAAGGGATTGGAAATTGAAGAAAAAACAATACTTCCAGAGATAGATAGTTTGGCAAGTCTGGAAGAAAGAAAAGAATTAGGACAAGAAAAATATAAAGAACTAAAATCTGAAGAGGAAGCAATTAATATTGCAATAGATAATTTACAAGAAGCATATCAAGAGATGAAAACAACTATAACTCCTAAATTTACGAATAGTTTATCAAATAGTATAGAGAGAATATCAAATGGCAAATATAATAGAGTTACAATAAATGACGAAAATGGAATGATTGTAGAAAATGCAAGAGGTGAATATATAGAAGCTGGAAAGCTTAGTACAGGAACAATAGACCAATTATATTTATCTTTAAGATTATCTATGATAGATGAACTTACAAAAGAAAAATTGCCTATTATATTAGACGAAACATTTGCTTATTTTGATAATGAGAGATTAGCAAATGCTCTAAAATTTATAAACGAGAGATTAGAAGGACACCAAGCTATAATATTTACATGTACTAACAGAGAAAAAGAAATTTTAAAAAAATTAGGAATAAAATATAATCTAATAGAATTGTAATAAAGAATTAAATAAAAAGAAAAGTCACAATTCATAGTAAAAAATAAAACACCTCCAATAGGAAAAAAATTTTGTATTATGATGCAATTGTAATAAGCTTGAAAAGTAGCTCGAAAGGGTTGAAAATATAAGCTTTTTGATATATAATATAAAGGCTAAATAAAAAATAGAGGAGAATTTGTATGTTTCAAAAATTAGAAGCTGTAGAAAAAAGATATGAAGAGCTTACAAGAAAAATAGCTGATCCAGAGATAATAGCTAGAACAAGCGAATGGACAACATATATGAAAGAACATGCTGAAATAGAAGAAGTAGTTCTTAAATATAAAGAATATAAAAAGACACAAGAAAGCTTAGCCGAAGCAGAAGAAATGATGAAAGACCCTGAGATGAAAGAACTTGCAGAGGAAGAAGCAAAGGTAGATAGAGAAAAACTTCCAAAATTAGAAGAAGAATTGAAAATCTTACTAATTCCAAAAGATCCAGATGATGACAAAAACATAATCTGCGAAATAAGAGCAGGAGCCGGAGGAGATGAGGCAGCATTATTTGCTGGAACACTATTCAGAATGTATTCTATGTACGCAGAAAGAAAACACTGGAAAATTGAAATACTAAACGAAAATGAAACAGGACTTGGTGGATACAAGGAAATATCATTCATGGTTACTGGAAAAGGAGTTTATAGTAGACTAAAATTCGAGAGTGGAGTACACAGAGTTCAAAGAGTTCCTGAAACAGAAGCAAGTGGAAGAATTCATACATCTACTGCAACAGTTGCCGTACTACCAGTAGTTGAAGATGTTCAAATAGAAATAAACCCTGCAGATATTAAGCTAGAAGTATTTAGAGCCTCTGGAGCTGGAGGACAACACGTAAACAAAACATCATCAGCAGTTAGATTAATACACGTTCCAACAGGAATAGTTGCTGAATGTCAAACAGAACGTTCCCAAACTCAAAACAGAGAATATGCAATGAAATTGTTGAAATCTAGATTGTATGAAATGGAAAAACAAAAACGTGATTCAGAGCTTGCAAATGAGCGTAAGAGCCAAGTGGGAAGCGGAGACAGAAGTGAAAAGATACGTACTTACAACTATCCACAAGGACGTATAACAGACCATAGAATCGGACTTAGCATATATCAAATGGAAAACTTCTTAAATGGAGACTTAGACGAAATGATAGACAACTTAATTGCAGCAGATAGAGCTGAAAAATTACAAGGTTCTGAAGAAGAATAAGATTATAAAAAGAGTAATTTTTTTAAGAGTTAACTGTTAATAAAAAAGAAGCCCTTTTATTAGACGAAAGTTTAATAAGGGGGCTATTTTAATGCTAAACAGTAATAAGTTTTTTGCAAAATTGCGAATAAAATTATTACTAAAAGCTTGCTAGTAAAATTTTAAAAAATTTACTAATAGAAATTTTTTGCTAAGAATTTGCAAATAACAAAACTAAATGTTCAAAATAAAATTAAACTTTCAATCAATTAATTAGAAGAATAAATACAGTCCTCTGACATATAAATTAATAAAAAGGAGAGTATATGACAGAGCTATTACGAGTTACATTATTAGGTTTATTTTTTGGAACATTTGGAACTACACTTGGTGGAATACTTGGAATAATAGTAAAAAAACCGTCAGATAAATTTTTGAGTTTCATATTATCGCTTGCGGGTGGACTCATGACCGCAATACTAAGTTTCGATTTAATACCGGAGGCGTTACAAATATCAGATGTAAAAAGTACATTAATCGGAATAATAATGGGAATAATATGCATGGTAATTTGTAATATAGTTGTAGAAAAGAAATTTTCTGATGAAAGTCTAGAAAGAATAAATAAAAGAAACTCAAATTCCAGAACATCAAGTGCGAATATTAATTTACTAAAAGCTGGAATAATAACAAGTATAGGACTTGCAATACACAATTTTCCTGAAGGATTAGCAATCGGGTCTGGCTTCGGAGCATCACTAAAATTAGGCTATTCACTTGCCGTTGCAATATGTATACATGATATACCAGAAGGAATATCAATGGCTATACCAATGAAAAAGGGAGGAATGAAAGCAGGAAAAGTATTATTTTATGTAATACTTTCAGGAGTAACCACAGGACTAGGAGCTTTTGTGGGAAAAATAATTGGAGGTATATCGGAAGAGATAATATCAATTTGCCTAAGCTTTGCAGCAGGAGCAATGCTTTACATAGTATCAGGCGAGTTAGTTCCTGAGTCTAACAAACTAAATTCTGGAATGCCATCAACAATAGGAAGCATAATCGGATTTGTACTAGGACTGGTGGCAACTTGTTTGTGAATAATATTTGTATATACATTTTAATTTTTTTGAATAAGCTGTCAAATTACAAATGATGATTTTTCGTAAGCAATAAGTTAGATGTAATGCTTCCAAAGATAGATGGATTTAAAATATTAGAAGAAATAAGAAAAGAAAAAATTGAATCAAAAGTAATAATGCTAACAGCTAAATCCATGATAGAGGACAAGCTTACAGGCTTTAATAACGGAGAAAATGATTATCTTACAAAACCATTCCACATAGACGAATTAGTTGCAAGAGTAAATGCTCAATTAAGAATGAACAATGTACAAGCACCAAAAGATTATATAGAAGCAGGAGACTTGAGATTAAATTTAAAAAATAGCACACTAATTTACACAACAACGAATAAAAGCTACATTATTTGATTAGAAATGGACATAAAGATAGAGGTAGAATAATGGAAAAATAAAAATCAATCTAAAAAAACAATGCCTCTTGAAATCCTAATATATTTAAAATATATGGAATATAAAGTAAAATTTTATTGAGAATAAGCAGAAAATGTGATATAAATTATAAAAAATGAGAAAGGAAAAAATAACATGAAAGCTTTAGTTATATCAGATATACATGGTTCGGGATATTATGCTGACAAAATAAAAGAAATAGTAGAAAGAGAAAATCCAGAAAAAATAATATTATTAGGAGACTTATACTATCACGGCCCAAGGAACGATTTGAGCCAAGAATACAATCCAATGAAAGTTGCAGAAACATTAAACTCAATGAAAGATAAGCTATTAGTAGTAAGGGGAAACTGTGACGCAGAAGTAGACGAAATGATTTCAGAATTCAAATTCAACGACCATATATTAATGGAGATAAACGGAAAAAAATTCTACTTCACACATGGTCACAAATACAACATAGAAAACATACCTTATGACGATTTCGACATAATGATTTATGGACACATACATCAAGGCTTCATAGAAGAAAAAGAAGGTTTGATATTTGCAAATCCAGGATCAATATCATTACCAAAATGCAACACAGCACACAGCTACATTATATTAGACGAAAACAATATAATACTAAAAGACGTAGATGGAAAAGTAATACAAGAATATGAATATGAGAAGTAAAGATATGGGAAATATAATAATTTGAATGGACTAAAAATATTGAAAAATGGTCAAAGAGAATATACAGGAGAGTGTAAAATGTTAAAAATTTATAACATACTACAAAAAATGGAACTTTTGAAAGAAGTAGCGACACTTGAATATGAAGAATGGGCAGATAATCCCGAAGAAGATAAAGAAGCAAGAATAGAAAGAAAAATAGAAAAAATTAAAATAAAACTAAAAGGTAATGATTTTTGCAAATTGATTCTTGTAGATAACGATAAATTAATAGGATTCATATCAATATTTCCTGATGATTGCGATGAATGTCCAGAACTCAGTCCATGGTATGCAACGATGTATGTGAAAAAAGAATACAGAGGGCATGGTTATTCTAAAATATTAAATGATGCAATCTTGAAGGAAGCAGGAGAAAGAGGATTCAAAGAAATATATTTAAAAACAACATTGAACAATTATTATGAAAAATTCGGAGCAACATTTGTGAAGAAAATAAGAGACGAAGAAAAAATATACAAATTTGAATTATAGAAAGAGAAAGGCTGACTATGAAAGTTTTTACTGGAGCTAAAAAATAAACTAGATATTAAAAGGCTGAGCTTAATTTTGCTCAGTCTTTTCTCCTAAATCTTGCGTAAATCTTAACAAATATCCATCTGGGTCTTGAATTAAAAACTCTTTATTTCCTAACATTTTATCATCTTGTCTATACCAATTTTCCTCGATATCAAAAGCAATTGCATAATTATTTTCTTTGAAGTTATTATATATTTCATCAAGGTCGTCAACTTCTAATTGAAAGTTAATTCCATTGCCAAAAGGGTATTTCAATTCTCCGACATTCCACTTATCATTATCAGACAATTCTTGTAGCATAAATTGAATATTATCCAAAGATATGAATGCAAATTTATCCTCAGGTCTATCATATTCCACTTTAAATCCAGCCATTTTATAAAATTTTAAGCTATCTTCTAAATTAGTTACAGATAACTCTGGAATATTTTTATTCCAATTTATATAATCTTTAGACCTTAGAATTATGCTTTCAAAATATTGCTCTTGAAAGTCAGTCAATACTTTAATTTCTTCATTAGTAAAAGTTTTATTTTCTGGAACAACAACTAATTTATCGTCATTGTCATTTGTCCTATGAATTATTGCAATGCACTTTCCTGTAAAAGTTTCTAGCGGTTCATAGATTCCTAAAACATAAGAATCTAATTCTTCGCCATCACCACTTATAGTATTAGGAACATAACCGTAATTTACTGGATAAATAAATCCGTGCTTTGGATGCTTGCTACCCATAGGCCTGTCGATTTTTATGGTTATGATTTTATTTAAATATTCTAGATTATTCATGGTTATTCTCCTAACTTTATATTTTTAATAATAATAGATTCTTCATTTTCACCAATAAATTCAACAGAAACTTTATTGATAACAGTTGTAAATTCATAATTGAAATCAGAGAAATATTTTAAACCATCTGCTTGACCAAGTGTTATATGAGGATTTACTAAATTTGCCAATCTATCATATTTATTTCTAATTTCATTAATTATATCTATATTGTCAAACTTAGGAAAAATTAATATGTTTCGTTTACCGATATTATTATACATTTGAGGCCATCCTGATTTATTATTGTATTTAATATTACCATAAATCTTTGTGGGATTGCAACTGATGGAGAGAAGAGAATGGATTGTTAATAATAATTCAAAATGTAAAATATTTATTAATCTCTTAAAAAAATAAAATGGATTGGATATATAAGCTTTTATACTGTAAATGAAAAAAGTGAATAGTATTAAAGAATCATGAAAATAGAATGGACTAAAATTGCTATATTTTCTCATAACTCTAAGGCGAGTTTGAGTATATCCCCCGCAACCAGATTTATCAAGGAATTCAAAGTTCCTTGATTTTTTTGTTTTTGAGAAAAACGGCAGAAATCTTGGAGGAATATTAGCAAAATTAAAAAAGCGTGATATAATAGGAAAAAACATAAATTGAGGTGAGCTAGATGAGAAAATATTTTGATCAAAAATTTAAAACAAAATTTTCAAAACAGACAATGGCAGGTAAAGAAGGATTCCAGTGGGTAATTGGAGAGATGGAAAATGAATTTGAATATCCTGAATGTGACAGTAATAATTTTGATGAGTTTTTTTCAATGTTGGCAAAATTTAATCAACACATAAATTATTTTATTAGGATATATGAAATTGATAAGAAAGAACTAAAAATAGAAAATAAATTTGTAACTGTACTTAGTGATATTGCAAGATTTGCAATAAAAAATAAAACCATAACTCAGGTAATGAAAAATAACGATTATAAAAATTTTTCAATGTTATATTTATTAGGGTTAATTGCTGGATTTGTACAAAAAACAAGAATAAATGGTGCTTATGATTTTGGTATGTTTATTTTTTATAATTGGTTTGAATTGCATAAAATAAAAAATATGTCTAAAAAAAATAGAAACGATATAGAAAAGCTTTTAAAAAATCTAACGATAACTGAAAAAAAGAAAATTACAGATATATATTCAAAGAATTTTAATGAAACAATAGTAGGATATAATAAAAGAAACTTGACAGGGTTAAAAAAATATACTCAATTATTTAACAATTTTGGATATAAAAAAAATCAATTTTGTACTTGGCAAGAAGATTATATTTTAAAAATGTCAAAGTTAAGTTTTTCTATTTCAGAGATAATACCTCAATTTTCTTCTAGAACATGGAAAATTCCGAATTACGATTTATGGGATGAACAAGTTATAAATAACATGAAAAACTTTTTCGAAAAAAGTGATGATGCATTAATGATTTTAGAAGTTATTGACTATAGATTACACAATAAAAATATCGGAACAACTACGCAAAAAATAGTATTTGATCAAGTTTTGAATAGAATTAAAAACCAAGATAGAAGATATGATTTTGATAATATATGGTTTTATATTTTAATTAAACAGATGAAGGAAAAAAATAATTATATTACTAAAAATATCAACCAAATATATATTGAATTAAAGAAAAAAAGAAATATACAAATAATACTATTTTTAAAAGAAAAAGGTTTTAAAATTGATAAAGAGTTACAAAAGAAAATAGATAAATACTATATAAAGCAAATAAAAGCAATTGAGCAAATTGAAAACTTATATACATTTACTGAATTATTGAAAGACGAATACATAAAAAAGAATATTAATTTAGAAATAGTAACTATGGTTATGAAAATTTTCTTCAATTTAATAAGTAAGAATGATAAAGATATTCTGATATCTAATTCTTTTTATTATATTATTAACTTTCTTATAGCTGCTAAATCTAAAGTAAACAATGAAATAATTAATGAATATATATTTAAAGTATTAAAATTATGGAATGAAAAGTATTTTGAAAAAATGCAATCTCAAATGCAAAAATTTGAATATTCTACTACTGTTAAAAAAGAGCAAATAGAAGAATATAATCAGTATTTTACTCAATATCCTTTGGCTTGCTTTAGAAATAATTTTTCATGGAAGGAACAAAACATTTTAGCTCAGATGTCAACATCATCTGAATTTGCAATTAGTATGTTGTTTAAGGAGAATACAATATATATTGATAAGTTTGTGCCATATATTAAAAAGATAGACTTAAGCCAAAAAGATTCATTTGATAATATTGTTTGTAAGTATCTAGATGATATACAAATAAAATATGCTGAACAATTATTAAATTCTAATATTGAGCCAGTTGCTTATTTGCGATCAATATATGAAAGCTATTCATTGACGCTTTCTACATTTATAACTACTATAAATGAAAATAATTACAAAAAGATGTATAAAGATATAGGAGATGGATTTTTGAAATATGGTTTGTTACCATATCCTGATAGAGTTAGTGTGGCACATATAACACAACTAATACCATTAGTAGAATTGTTAATTAGAGAATTGGGAATAAAGAATAACATTATTCCATTTAAAGAAAAAGAACAGCAAATTCATGTAATGAAGGATTCAAGTACAATTTTGTTGAGCATTATAAGAAAAAAATTTAAAAAGAGTAATAATTTTGAAAATATGGGGATTTACTTATATTTATACAATTATTTGTATAATAATAATTCATTAAATATAAGAAATGAATTAATTCATGCAAGACAATATTTAGATAGTGAAGGACAGATGAATTTTGCATTTAGGGCACTAATAATCGGAATATTTTGGGGATCAATTGAATTATATATTTAATAAAATAGACGGGATCAGAATATTGAATCTCGTCTTTCTTATTAGAAACAGTCTCGGTTGTCCTATTATTACAATCTTCATCAAGTAAATATTCATAAGTAACACCATAGAAGTCTTTTAGCATTTTTAATTGAACTGTACTTGGAATTCTATCTAAGGAATCATTCTCATAATTTCTTATTGATTGAATGCCAATTCCAAGTTCATCAGCCAATGCTTGTTGAGTCAATCCTTTTTCTTCTCTTAATTCTCATAACCCGAAGGTCGTAAGTTCGAGTCTTACCCCCGCAACCACAATAAAATGAAGCATTTGCTAGATTTTAGCAGGTGCTTTTTTCTTGCATTTTTGGGCGAAATTGTCACACTTTGATCACAATTAGGGCGAGACTTGGCGTAGCTAGACAAGTTTTAACAGGAAATGTATTTAAATAATTCACAGGAAGTGGTATAATTGGGGGAAATGAGAGGGAAAAAATGATTAACGAAAAATATTTTGAAGATATAAATAAAAAGTTAATAAATATTCTAGATAATAGTGATTTGAATACAAAAGAAATAAGGACAAGAAAAATTAAATAAAAAATTAATGGATATGATTGTAAAAAAAGAAATAGATAATCATTATGTTTCTTTAGTACATGAAATAAAAAGTTATCAATTTCTAAAAAAATATGGATGTTTACAAATGGCTATAGATAGTAATAGTGAAGCAGGTCCTGATTTTAAACTAAATAATTATAAAATAGAGTGTGTCTGTTGTTCGAGTGGAGAAACTGATAAAAACGGGTTAGAAAATTACAGATTAAGCGAAAATAGGAAAAGTATGATAGTAGATTATAATAAATTGCTAGAAATATTATTGCCAAGAATTACTCAAGAGTTATGTACAAAATCAAAAAAGTTAAAGGAATATATAGATAATCGTAATAGTGAAAAAAGATGAAGTATGTATTATTTTTATATCATTGGGAGACATTGCACAAGATTTTTTTAGTGGAAAATATGGTTTCGATTTTCTAAATATTTTAATAGGAAAAAGTCATTTAACATTAAGGATTGATAAAAATACAAATAAATTTATAGATAGTTACTATAGCCATGTAGATACAATAAAAAAACAGAATGGTTCACCTATAGATGCTAATTTTTTTGTAAATGCAGATAATAGACACATTTCAGCTATATTATTTACTGATGCATACATCTGTGATTTATATAATAAAGAGAATACATTTTTATTTTTAAATCCATATGCAATTAATAAAGTAAAGGTAAAAGATTTTAACGATTTAATATATTGGAAAGGAAATAATGATAGGGAATATATTCCAAGATATAGAGGGAAAAATATATGGAATCAATTCAAAAATAAATTTTATTAAAGGAGAATTTTGAAATGAAAGTATTAACAATAAAGCAACCATGGGCAACATTGATAATGCAAAAAGATAAGAGGTTTGAATTTAGAAGTTGGCAAACTAAATATAGAGGAGATTTACTAATCCATGCAGGAAAAGGAATAGATAAAGAAGCAATGAAAAGATTATCAAAATATATTCCAGAAGATTTGCCAACTGGGAAAATATTAGGAAAAGTAACATTAGTAGATTGTGTGAAAATGTCACCAGAATTTAAAGAGATGTTATTAAAAGAGAATAAAGATATATACACAGATAGTTCTTTTAAAGAAAATTATGGTTGGCAGCTAGAAAATGCAGAAGTATTTGATGAACCAATAGAAGCAAAAGGTAAATTGAGTTTGTGGGAATATGATATGAAATAATTTTATAGATAGTAATTTATTGAGGAGTTTATGATATGGGAATATTTGATATTTTTAATAGGAATAAAAAAAGTAACGAACTAAATAATGTTAATAATTTAAATGCAAAAGGATATATTGAATGTAAAGAAGTCTATTTATATTCAAGTATAGTAGAAATGTTAAAAAAGAAATATATTGCATTTGATATAGAAACTACAGGTTTAAATCCAGTCGAAGATAGAATAGTTGAACTTGGTGCAGTTTTGTTTGAAAATGGTATACCAGTAAAAAAATTCAGTTCATTAGTAAACCCTAATAAATTTATTTCATTTGAAGCGACAAGAGTAAATAATATTTCTAATGAAATGATACAAAACGCTCCTAGAGAAAATATTATATATCCTAAATTAGTTGAGTTTTTAGAAGATTCATTATCGGGTGAAACTGTTATTTGTGCTCATAATGCACGATTCGATATTGGATTCTTGTCTAATACTTTAGAAAGATTAGGCTATAGTGGTAATATAAAATATATTGATACTTTATCACTTTCTAGAAATTTGATATATGGTTTAGAAAATTATAAACAAAGCACAGTGGCTGACTACTTTGATATAATAAATGAAGAAGCTCACAGGGCCGTAACGGATGCTGAAACTTGTGGTAAAATTTTATATCGTTTTTTAGATTACGAAATAAAAGAAAAACAAACTGAAAAAAAGAGAAATATTATTGCTCTTGATGATTATGAAAAAATTGTTTTTGCTTATATAGAAAAATTAATAAATGATAATGGTTTAAATATTGATTTTTTAGGGGCAAGAAAAAATGCTAGTGGTTATATTAATATATGTTATTTGTATAGTTTTATAAAATATAAATTTAGTAAAAAAGGAAAATACATTATTGTTTCTAATGACTTTTCTAAAAATTTAGAATTACCAGTTGAACAATGTAATATAAGTGAAGGAGGAAATGAATTTGTAAGAGTGTATTTTAGTTCAATTGATGATATAAAACAATTAGATGAATATATTTTAAATGAATATAAAAAATCTTATAATGCCACTATGGATTATATTGACGGAAGCTCTAGAAGAGAAAAAAACGTAATAGAAGAAGTTGAAAATTTATATAAAATATCTGTACAGGAAGTAGAAAAGATTATAAATAATGAAATATCAAATAAAACTTTGAATAATTATTTAAGTGAAATAAATATAAAAAAACAAGTTTCGCGTGATGAGATAAATATTAATCCAGTAAATAATAGAATTCCATTAAATAAAATCAAAAATTTGAATGATTGGAATAAAGGGTATGATGAAGGATTTGATTTTTGGTTAAAAGGAGATGAATTAAGAAAAATGGAGAATATAACGAAGCAATAAAATTATTTGATTTATCCAGATATAATGGATATAATACATATGTTCTATATGAATCTTATGCTATGGTATATCATCAATTAAAAGATTATGATAATGAAATTGCTATTCTTGAAGAAGGTATAGAGAGATTATCTAAAGATAATACTAATGTTAGTAATCTTGTTACAAGAAGAGATAAAGCAGTACAAATAATTTATAAGAAAATCGAGCAAGAAAAACAAGCTCAACAAAGATTAATTGAAAAAGAAGAAAAAAGGAAACTGAGAGAGGAAAAAAAATTAAAAGAAAAACAGGAAAAAGCTGAATTAAGAAAAAATACTCTAAAAGAACCTGTAACTGGAAGAAGTATTATACAAATGAATGATGATGGAGTTATTATAAAGAAATATATTTCTATTGCTGATGCTGTAAGGCAAACAGGAATTAATTCCAAAAGTATTAGAGATGCGGCAAAGGGAGTTCAAAAACATGCTGGGGGATATTGCTGGAAGTATGAAGATGATGCCTAAAAATAGTATTGAATGTAATAATCTTATAATAACGACAAATTATAGATTAGTTTGAAATATAACTAATCTATTTTTTAGTGTGATAATCGGTAGATATTATCTATAAGTATTGAAATATAAATAAAAGATATATACCGAAAAAAATAAAGACCACCCCCGCCTCTAATCTCTACAAAGTAAAAAGGGGGAACGGCGAGGGGAGTGCTTTAAAAACTTTCGGGAAATAGGAGAGGGAGGGGGTATATTATTCCTTTGAAATCGCTTCCAGCAGTAAAGACACAGCCAGAGAAAATCCTTCTGTAAATACTTCTTCCATTTCAATAGCAGATAATTCACTTTGATATTCTAAAACTTTTTCTATTAACGAAAAGGTTTCTTTATCCACTAATTGAGCTAATTTCTCTTGCAAATCAGTACATTTGGACAATGTTTTAGCATATTTGGAATCTTTAGGTATAGGTCTTTCAATACAAGAATAATCTCCATTATATAGAGATAGTATAGTCTTTGAATTCATATTATCACCTCCAGTTGGTTGTGTATTTAAGCTTAATTGAAATGAATAGTCAAGAGAATATTACAGAAAAACTGATTTTGTAACAAAAATTTAATATAAATGTAATAGAAATTAGGTTGAAAATATGATTTAATATAATAAAAATAAATTAACTATAAATATAAAATAATTTATTATAATAAAAATTAAATTGTTATATAATAAATTATTTTGTTTTTTATGTTTAGGAGGTGATGTCTTGAAAAAAGAAAATAATATTCATAATGAAATTAAAGGAAATCTATCTTTAAATGGTTGGAAATTTAAAGAAGTTATAAATGAAATGAATAGGAGAAGAAAACTAGAAAATAGAAAATTAACGACAGAATCAAATATATTAAATAAAATTAGAAGAGAAACAATTAAATATACAGAGGTAAAAGAAATCGCAGACATCATTGGATGTAACTTAGAGTGGAAGAAAAAATAGGAGGAATAATAATGGCAGTAAAAAAGAGTGTTTTATATAGTAAATTATGGGATAGTTGTAATACATTAAGAAGTAAAGGAGGAATGGACGCAACACAATATAAGGATTATGTTTTAATAATATTATTTATGAAAGTTATAACAGATAAATACTACAATAAAAAAGGTTCATTAATAGAAGTGCCTAAAGATGCAAATTTTAATACTATGATTTCGCTAAAAGGAAAGAAAAATATAGGGGAAGAATTTAATAAGATTTTAGCAAAGATTGCAGAAGAAAATGATTTACAAAATGTAATAGATGTTGTTGACTTCAATGATGAAAATAAACTTGGGAAAGGCAAAGATATGATAGATGCCTTAACAGGTTTAGTTGAAATATTTCAAGACCCAGAATTAGATTTTAGTAATAATAGAGCGGATGACAATGATGTCTTGGGAGATGCTTATGAATATTTAATGAAACAATTTGCTTCTGAAGCAGGAAAAAGTAAAGGACAATTTTATACACCAGCAGAAGTATCTAGAATTATGGCTAAAATATTGAAAATTAATAAATCGATAAAGAGTCCTATTGAAGTATATGATATGGCATGTGGTTCTGGATCGCTATTGATAAAAGCTGGTAATGAAGCAAAAGAAGGAACGAAAGTATATTTATATGGACAAGAAAAAGATACTAGTACAGCAGGTCTTTGCGTTATGAATATGTTTTTACATGGAAATGCAACAGCACAAATCAAAGATGGAAACACATTAACAAATCCAAGATATATTGAAAATGGAAATATTAGAACTTTTGACTTTTGTGTAGCTAATCCACCATTTTCAGTAAAAAAATGGAGTAGTGATTTAGGTGCAGAAAAAGAATATGGAAGATTTACAGGATTTGGTATGCCACCAGAAAATTGCGCAGATTATGCTTTTTTGCTACATATGATAAAATCAATGGATCCAACAAATGGTCGTGGTGCAATTATACTTCCTCATGGTGTACTTTTTAGAGGTGGACAAGAAGAAATAATTAGAAAAAATTTACTGAAAAGTGGACTAATTGAAGGAATTATAGGACTTCCATCAAACTTATTTTATGGAACAGGAATACCTGCTTGTATAATAATTTTAGATAAAAAAGATGCTATTAATAGAAAAGATATCTTTATGATAGATGCAAGTAAATATTTTATTAAAGACGGAAATAAAAATAAATTAAGAGAAGAAGATATAAAGAAAATTACTGATATATATTTAGGTAGAATAGAAGAAGAAAAATATTCTAGAATTGTAACAATGAAAGAAATAGAAAAAGAAGATTATAACTTGAATATTCCTAGATATATAGATTCGTCTGATAAGGAAACAATACAAGATATAAAAGCACACTTGCTTGGAGGAATACCAGAGGTAGATATTGAAAAATTAAGTAAATATTGGAGTGTAGCACCAAACCTAAAAAAAGAATTGTTTAAGAAAAACAAAAAGGAAGGATATTTTGATTTAGTGATAAAAAAAGAAAAAATAAATGAAAAGATAAGTGGTTCAAAAGAATTTATTGCGTATTTTGAAAATTTAATAGAAAAAGTTAATAGATGGCAAGAAGAAAACAAAGATAAATTATACAATGTAAATAGTAAAACAAGAGTAAAAGACTTAATTGAAGAATTATCTAATAATATTTTAAAAATCTTTGAGAATGATAAATTAATAGATAAATATGAAGCATATGAATTTTTAATGGAATATTATAACAATACATTAAAAGATGATTTACATCTAATTATTGAAAATGGATGGATTCCAAAATTAATTTATGGACAAGATAAGAATGGAAAAATAAAGAAAAATGAATTTGAATCAGATTTATTGCCAAAAGATATTGTTGTAAAAGAATATTTTAAAGAATATGCTAATAAATTAGAAGAATTGAATAATGAATTAAATGATTTAATGCAGGAATTTAAATTAAAAATCGAAGAAAATACAGGAGATGAATCTATATTTAATGATGAAGATAAAGTTAATGAAAAATTAGTGAAAGATAAAATAAAAGAAGAATCAGAAGAAAGTATAGTGATATTAAAAGAAATGTTAGATAATTTATCTAAGCAAAAGGATGTAAAGAAAAATATAAAAAAAGTTCAGGAAGAATTAAATAATTTAATAATCAAAAAATATGATTCATTAAATGAAACAACAGCAAAAAAATTAATTATAAATAAAAAATGGTTTAAGGATTTAGAAAATAGATTTGCAGATATATACATTGATATAATATATGATTTGTCTAATCAAATAATAACAGTAGTTGAAAATTATGAAAATACATTAGAACAATTGGTAAAGGAAACATCTCATTTTGAGTCTTTAGTTTTAAAAGATTTGGAAAGGATGGGGTATAAATGCTAGAAAAAATTAAATTAGGAAGTTTAATAAAAGTTCATAGTGGGGAGAGTATTGAAGCTAGTTCATTATTGAAATATGGAGATTATCCTGTATATGGTGGAAATGGAATAAATGGATATTGCAAAAACTATAATATACCAAAAGATACAATGATCATTGGGAGGGTTGGAGAAAAATGTGGCAATGTGAATATAACATTTAAAAGAAGTTGGATTAGTGATAATGCATTAATTGTTGTTCCGTTAAAAAAACATAATATTAAATATTTAGAATATTTATTGAAGCATATAAATTTAAATAATTATGCCAATAAGAATGCTCAACCTGTTATATCTGGTAAAATAATTAATGACATAGATATTGAATATAATTCAAACTTAAAAGAGCAAAAATCAATAGCCGATACTTTAACAAATATAGATAATTTAATTGACTCGTTACAAAAGATAATAGAAAAGAAAGAAAAAATATTTAAAGCTGCTACTCAAGAACTACTTAATGGCAAAAATAGAGTATATGAATGGAAAAAAGTAAGGATAGGAGATATTGGCGAATTTACAGGAAATGGTGTTGACAAAAAAATAAGAAAAGACGAACAAAAAATTAGAATATTAAATTATATGGATATTATGCATTATAATTTTATATACAGCAATATTAGTAACTATTTTGCGACAGCTTCAAATGAAAAAATAAATAAATGTTCAGTAAAAAAAGGAGATATTTTTTTAACTCCATCTTCAGAAACGCGTTTAGATATTGGAGTAAGTTCAGTTGCAATGGAAGACATTGATGACTTGGTTTATAGTTATCACATTGTAAGATTTAGACCAATAATAGAAATGGATTTATTATTTAGAGCATACATATTTAAAAATCAGAAATTTTTAAATCAAGCTTCAACCATGTGCGAAGGAAGCGGTAAGAGATATGTATGCTCAAACAAAAAATTTGCTTCATTTGAATTAGAAATACCTATAGATATAAGAGAACAAAAAGATATAGCAAATAAATTATATGCAATGGAAAAAGAAGTGAATATGTTAAAAAATAAGTTACTAAAATATAAGCAGATAAAAGAAGGCATGATGGAAGATTTACTAACAGGAAAAGTGAGGTTGGATTATGAGTAATGTAAATGAATTAGAAATAGTAACACAAGACAGAATAGTACATAAAATATTTGAAGAAAAATTAAACTACACTTATCTTGGGAATTTTGAAGATAGAAAAAACAATTCAAATATAGAAGAAGAATTACTTTTAAAATTTCTTATAAAAAAATATCCGAAAGAAATAGCAAAAAAAGCAATAGCAGAATTAAAAAAAGTTGCTCATAATGAAACAAAATCTTTGTATGAAGTAAACAAAGAAGTGTATAATATGCTCAAATATGGCACTGGGGTTACTTTATATATTGGTGAAAAAGAACAAAAAGTATATTTTATTGATTATGAGGATTATACTAATAATGACTTTTATGTTGCAGAAGAAGTAACAGTAGAAGGTCAAAATGAGAAAAGACCCGATATTGTAATTTATATTAATGGAATTGCTATTGGAGTAATTGAATTAAAAAGAAGTACAGTATCAATTAATGAAGGAATAAGACAAAACTTAGATAATCAAAAAGCATTATTTATTGAAAGATTTTTTACAACTATTCAATTTGTAATAGCAGGAAATGATACAGAAGGTTTGAAATATGCAACAACATTAACACCAGCTAAATATTATCTCCCATGGATTGAAGATGAAAAAGCAATAGGCAAATTACACGAAAAAGTTGTTAGTTTAATTAATAAAAATGATTTCTTAATTGACCAACAATTACCAGCATTGTTTGAAAAAGAAAGATTAATAGATTTAATTGATAATTTTATTATATTTGATGGTGGAATAAAAAAGGTTCCAAGATATAATCAATATTTTGGCGTGAGTAATTCTAGAGAATATGTAGAAAAACATGAAAGTGGAATTATATGGCATACTCAAGGTTCAGGAAAATCCTTATCAATGGTTTTGCTTGCTAAGTGGATATTAGCAAATATTAATGATTCAAGAGTATTGGTTTTTACTGATAGAAAAGAATTAGATAAACAAATAGAAGATGTATTTAGTAATGTTGGAGAAACGATATATAGAGCAAAAAGCTGTAATGATTTGTTACAATCATTAAATGAATATTCTAAAGGAAGATTAATTTGTTCATTAATACATAAAGTGGGAAGTTCGGTTGATGAAGATTCAGATAAAAATTATGCAGACTATGTAAAAGAATTAACAAAATATAAAAATGAAGTATATTCTGCAAAAGGTGATGTTTTTGTTTTTGTAGATGAATGTCATAGAAGCCAAGCTGGATTGTTACATGATGAAATGAAAAGAATATTACCAAAGGCAACATTTATAGGTTTTACAGGAACACCATTGATGAAAAAATCAAAAGCAACTACATTAGAAAAATTCGGAAAATATATTCATACATACAAATTTGATCAGGCTGTAAAAGATGGAATAGTTGTTGATTTATGTTATGAATCTAGAAATGTTGAACAAAGAATAAATAGACCAGAAAAAATAGATGAATGGTTTGAAGCTAAAACAGCTGGATTAAATGAATTTGCGAAACAGAAATTAAAAGAAAGATGGGGAACATTACAAAATGTAACAAGTTCTGGATCAAGATTAGATGAAATAGTAAAAGATATAATATTCGACTTTGAAAAGATTCCAAGACTTGAACAAGGAAAAGGTACAGCAATGTTAGTTGCAAGTTCAATATATGAAGCATGTAGATACTGGGAGATCTTTCAATCAAAAGGATTTACTAAATGTGCAATAGTATCATCATATACACCATATATTTCAGATGTAAAAGGCGAAGAAGATGGTGAATTTACGTTATCAGATAAGCAGAAAATTTATGAAGTATATGAAAAAATGTGGGACAAGAATAGATATTCAAAATTAAGAAGTGATAGTGAGCATGATGATTACACACAATGTTTTGAAGATGATGCTATATATAAATTTATTCATATTCCATCAGAGATGAAGGTTTTGATAGTTGTAGATAGATTGTTAACAGGATTTGATGCTCCTTCTGCAACATATTTATACATAGATAAAAAAATGCAAGACCATGGACTATTTCAAGCAATTTGTAGAGTAAATAGATTGGACAAAGATAAAGATTTAGGATATATCGTTGATTATAAAGACTTATTTGAAAACATTGAAGGAGCAGTTGAAGATTATACTACAGGAGCATTTGATAATTTTGATAAAGAAGATATAACAGGATTATTAAAGAATAGATTAGAATTTGGAAGTGAAAGATTAAATAAAGCACTAAAAAAAGTAAAATCTATTTGCGAACCAGTAGAAAATCCAAAAGGGACATTAGAATTGTTACATTATTTTGTGGCAGAAGATCTGGATACAATAAGTGAGTCAAGAGAAGAAAAATTGAAAAATACTGAAAGTAGAAGAATTGAATTTTATGATGCAGTTTCTGATTTGGTAAGATCATATACAAATATTGCTGATGAAATGACAAAAGCTGGTTATACTAAAGAAGAAATAAAGGAAATAAAAGAAGCTGTTAAATATTATAACAATGCTAGAGATGAGATAATGAAGTCTGCAGGAGACTATATAGAATTAAAAAATTATGATAGTGCTATGAGATATATGATAGATAATTATATAAGTGCAGAATCTTCTGAAATACAATATAAATTAGATGAAGCAACATTGTTAGATGTTATATTTGCAAGTGGATTAGAAAAAGCAACAAAAGTCATGCCAGAAAGTTTTAAAAGGAATAAAAAAGCGATGGCTCTTGCTATAGAAAACAACATAGCATCAACTATTATAAATAATAAAAATCAAAATCCAAGATATTATAGTAAGATGTCTGAATTACTTGAAGAATTAATAAAAATGAAGAAAGAACAAAGCCTTGATTATCAAGAATATTTAGAAAAATTAATTGAACTTGTAAAAAAAGTAAAAAGCCCAGAAACAAGTGGAGATTATCCAAAGTCAATGCATAATATTAGATTGAGAGGATTATATGATATTCTTGATAAAAATGAAGAAAAAACAATACAGTTATATGATTATTTAACTTCAAACATTTCAAGAGATTTCATGGAATCAAAAATGAAACAAAGAGAATTTAAAAGAGAATTATCCTTGTGGATTGAAAATGAGAATCAAGAAGAAGAAATATTTAATCTTTGGAAAAATACGAGAGGATGTTAGGATATATGTTAATAAAAAACTTTGACATAGAAGTAAATAGAAAACAGGTAAAAAATATAAATCTAAAAGTGTATCCTGATTTAACAATAAAGGCATCTATACCAGAAAATATGGATATAGCTACAGTAGAAAGAATGATTATATCCAAGGAAGATTGGATTAATAATCAATTAAAAAGGTATAAAGAACAGAATAGGATGACGAAAAGAAGTTATGTTTCAGGAGAAGATCATTATTTAAATGGAAAAAGATATATTTTAAAAGTATGTGACTCTAATACACCGATGATAAAGATTGAAAATAATAATACAATGATGATGTATGTGAGAAAATCTTCAAGTGTGGAAAATAAAGAAAGATTAATGAATTGTTTCTATAAGGAAAATCTTGAAAATAAACTAAAAAAATTCATTCCATTATGGGAAGATAAAATTGGAGTAAAATCTAATTGTTATTCAATTAGAAAGATGAAGAATAAATGGGGAAGCTGTAACACAGATAAAAAAGAAATTAATTTTAATTTAGAATTAGCGAAAAAGAAAGATTCAGAAATACAATATGTTGTAATACATGAATTATTGCATCTTATTGAAAGAAATCATAACGAAAAATTTCGAAATTTAATGTATAGTTTTTGTCCAAAGTGGGAATTATATCAAGAAACATTAAATGAAATATTATAATAGAAATAAAAAAGAAGAAGATTAGCAATTTTGACAGTAATCTTCTTTTTTAAATATTGTTAATGCTTTTTATTAACATTTCTTCCAGTAAATCCGCACTAGCTTTATCAGTAGATTCCAAATCATGAACATAGAATTTCAAAGTAGTATTAGTACTAGCATGTCCTAATTTGTGAGAAACAGTCTTAACATCAACATTACTAGAAATAAGTAGTGTAGCAAAAGTATGTCTTAAATCATGGAATCTAATATGCTGAAAATTATTTTTTGCCAAAAAGGAACTAAACCATTTAGGGCCTGTTGCAGGATTCATTATCCCACCATAATTAGTAGTAAAAATATTTTCAGAACCTTTCCAAGACTTACCTAATGCAAGTTTCATTTTACTTTGCTCACATCTCCATTGTTTAAGTAAATCAAAACATATACTAGGTACAGCTATTGTACGAGTACTTAAATCTATTTTAGGGTCTTTTTCAGAAGTAGGCTGACCGCTTAAATAATAAGCGCTTCTTTTAACACTTATTTTATGGTTTTTAAAATCAATATCATTCCAGTGCAATCCTACTAATTCACCGCGTCTGAATCCAGTTAATATAGCAAGAATTACTAAGCATTTATATTTTATAGGTGCTTTTTGTAGGAGAGTATTTATTAATCTTTTAGATGTTTCTTCATCATAACAAGTCATTTTAGTACTTCGATATTTAGGTTGAACAACTTTAGTACATGGATTATATGGAACTAAATCCCATCTAAGAGCATTACTGAAAATGCTAGATAAAATTTCATGAACTTTATGCACGCTGGTTGGAGATAAAGTTTTATAATTACCGTCTTTATCTTTTCTTTTAGTCTGTTTAGTCAGCAAAAAATTATATAGATTATCCAAATCCAAAGGTTTTATTTTATCAAGTCTTTTATTGCCTAAATAGGGTAAAATATGTTTATTTAATTTTTCTTCATAACCTTGGTGTGTAGTAGGTGCAAGATTAGGTTTTACATATGTTTCTAACCATTGTTTACTAAACTCATTTAATGTTACTTTTTTCGCAGAATATGTGCAACCACCTTCAATTGAAGTGATAAATTTTGCAAGTTCTTTTTCGGCTTCTCTTTTAGATGAACAAGTAACAGTTTTATTAAAATATTTTCTTTTACCATTTGAATCGAAACCATTACTAACACGAAGTCTATATTTTTCATTTCCCATATAAAGAATATTTCCAGCCAAATATATTACCTCCTACTTATTAATCCAATCTTGATTATCTTTTAGCCATTTTGAAAGTTCATTAAGTTTAATTTTATTATCTTTACAAAGTTTATACATCTCTTTTGCCTTAGAAGCCCAATTGGCAAATAGTTTATCTACATTAGCAATATCCTTATTTCTTTGCTTTTTGGCATTTTGAGTTTTATATGCATTTCTATATAACTTTGTTACTTCATCAGATTGTACAGAAAGTTCATAACCTATGTCTCTACAAGTCTTACCATTTCTAAAAACACGAGTGCAATATATTTCATTACTCTTAGTTGTAGGAACAAAATATTTGCCACAATTTTTACATTTATTAAATTGAATATTTAAAGCAGCGGCTCTATATAAAATGAATAAAATAAAATCATGATAAGATTTAAAAGTATAAATTTCTAATGGCATTTGTAAATCATTTTCTATTTTAATTCCACTAATAATTCTACATTCGAATGATCCCATTTTTGACAATTCATTACCTAAAGCTTTATATAATGAATCTGCATGATTATTTAACAAAAATTCAATTAAATATTTTTCAGTAGAATTAGTTTCTTCAAATAATTCAATTACAAAATTACCTAAATTAAATTCTTTAGTAACAGCTTTTTTTTCAATATCTATAAGATAACATGTATCATTATTTATATATAGATGAGTTTGCTTTGAGTCTTGTTTCATAACTATCTCCTTTTTAGACATTTTAAAATAAATTTCAAAAATGTCTTGACTTAAATTTGAATCTATTGTAACATATAGACATATTAAAAGTCAAGAATAATCTGTCAATTAAATCAAATAATTCCAAGGAGGTGAGTTTATGCAAGAAAAAACAGATATTCCAGAATTATTAACTGTCAAAGAAATTCAAGAAAAAATGAGAATTTCAAAAGCAGGAGTATATAACTTAATAAATTCTGGACAAATTCCACTAGTAAAAATAGGTAATAGAAAATTAATACCTAAAAAAGAATTTTTAGTTTGGTTAAAGAAACAGGAGGTGAACACAAAATAAAATGTATGAAGAAGAATTCTTAACAAAACAACAAGTAATAGAAAAATATGAACCGATATTTACAGAGTGGTCTCTTTCAAAATTAATCAGAGAAAGAAAAATAAAATTTGTAAGGATTGGTAGAAGAATATTTTTCACTAAAAAATCAGTAAACGATTTTATAAAATCTCAAGAAGAAAATAGCATTTTGAATGAAAGAAGGGATTTTCACATTGTATAAAATAAAAAATTGTCCTTTCAATTGGTACTTGAAAGAACAATATAATTGAATATAAAGGCTAACCAATATAAACAATCTCTAAATATATTATATACGATTAGCCTAAAATATTCAATGATTTAACGAAAAGAGGTAAGAAAATTGAATATTTATGAGCAAATAAAAAATAGTGTAACAAACAAAGAGGTAGCAATTCATTATTTAGGACAACCAGTCAGAAAATCTGCAAACTATTTATTATATTCCTCACCTTTTAGAAAAGATAAAAATCCATCTTTTGCAGTTAATGATAAAGGTTTTATAGACTTTGGAGATAAAGAACATTGTGGAGATATGATTCAATTTGTAAAACAATTAAAAGGGTGTCAATATCCACATGAAGCAGCAAAAATAATAGTAGAAGACTTGGGACTAAATATAACAATTCCAGAGAATATAAAAAGTGTAAAAGAGAAGAAATGTAAGAAAAAGTTTAGTGAATTATGTTTTGAAAAAGGCAATAAATCTAATAATATAATTTGCATGTTTGACTCACAAAAATATAATTCAAAACCAGCAAAGGAGCAAATAGGATATATAAAAAATAGAATTTCAAAACTAAGAATGCAGGAATATAGATTAGAAGAAATAGAAAATAATATAATAAATGGCATGACAATAATACCAAGTGGAATAAAAGGAAATGCACAAGAAAATTGGAAAAAACAACAAATATTTTTAGTTGATTTTGATAACACATATAAGGGAGAAAAGCTATATAAGGATAATCCAAGACATATAAGTATTGAAAAGATACTAAACTATTGCAAAAGTATAAACTTTGAACCAACATTTATATATACAACATTTAGTAATTCGGAGAAACAAACAAAATTTAGACTAGCATATGTATTTGAAGAACCAATTACTGAATATTTGTTAGCATCTCAGATACCACAAAAATTATTAGAAATTTTTAAAGACTATTATCCAGATACATCAAAACAGAATTTATCAGATATGTTTTTTGGAGGGCAAGAAATTGTATATACTTCTGACAACTATTATAAAATTTCAAAAAAGGAATTAGAAATTGAACAAATAGAATATCAAGATATAAGTGAACCAGAAAAGATGTCTCATAATGTTATTGTTAATCAACTATTAGAGGAAAATGAAATACGAGTGTATGAAAATACACTATACATATATGAAAATGGAGTATATAAAAAGAATGAAAAGAGCATCCATAGAAAAATTATAGAAATATATCCTAAATCAACAATTAGAATGCAAAAAGAAGTTATATCATATTTATTAACAATTGCTCCAGAGGCAGAACTACAATATGATAATTTTATTAACTTTAAAAACGGATTATTTGATTTAAGAACAAATCAGATAATACAGCATTCACCCAAATATTTTACAGTGAATCAAATAAATATAAATTTAAATATGAATCCAATAAAAATTAGTGCAGTAGATAATTTTTTAGATAGAATAACTTGTGGCAATAACGAAAGAAAGAATGCAATACTGGAGATGATAGGATATTCTATGACTAGTAGTGTAAAGATGCAAAAAGCATTTGTGTTATATGGTAAAACCGCAGGAAATGGAAAGTCTACTCTATTAGAAATTATTGAAAGATTAATTGGAAGAGAAAATATAAGTCATGTAACATTGCAAGATTTTGTTAGTAATAGATTTAGTGTTTCCGAAATAAAGGGAAAATTGGTTAATATAGTATCTGAAATGACAAAAGAATTTTTAAAAGATAGTAGTGTTTTCAAGCAAATTGTTACCGGAGACATTATAACTGTTGAAGAAAAATTTAAAGATAGATATACAATAAAGCCATATGCTAAACACATTTTTACTGCAAATGAATTGCCAAAAGTTGCAGATACTAGTAATGGATATTTCAGAAGACTTTTTATAATTCCATTTGAGGCTGTATTTACAGAAACAGAAAAAAGTAATTTCAACTTTAATGAATTGGTAACGCAACAAGCATTAGAATATTTGGCAGCAATATCATTAAAAGAATATATAAAAGCAATAAGAAAAAATAGATTTTCTAATGTAGAGGAAAGTCAAAACATTATAGAATCATATAAAATGGATAGTAATACAGTAATTGGATATATATATGATAAAGACAGGATGAGAAGTTTACTAAGAAGTGGAAGAGTTAGAAAGAGAAGCGAAGTATTTGCAGATTATATCAATTATTGTAAAGATTCTGGATATATACACAAAGGTAGAAATAAATTTTATGAAGAAGTGGAATCAACAGGGTTAGTGCAAAAAGGTGTATATAATGGATATGATACATATATTTTTGATAAATCACTAATAAAATAGAAAAGTTCACTTACTGTAAAATATAACAATATAGGTAGCTACATGACAGTTTAGTGGGATTCTTATAATAAAAAATATATAACTATATAATAATTATTATTGTATATATTTTTATGATTATAAAAATTGAAAAGAAAATATAAAAAAGAAAAAATACCACTAAAAGAAAATTATAAAAAAATTACACATGTTCTTAAAATATGCGTAATTTTTTTAATTTTTTACACATATTTATTGCATATGTGTAAATTTTATATTATAATACACATATGGAGGTATGAAAAATGAAACATGAATTAAAAATGTTGCCACCAGAAGATAATTTCAGAACAGTAAGAATATTAGAACAATTAGCAAGAACTAATAGAGCACTTGCAGAATTAAAAGGATATGCAAGAACAATACCAAATCAACATATATTAATAAATGCTATAACAATAAATGAAGCGAAAGACAGTAGTGAAATAGAAAATATAGTTACTACACATGATGAAATATATAAAGCAATGACTCAAAGTAATTATAAGAATGAAAGTGCTAAAGAAGTAGTAGATTACAGAAGCGCTATATGGAGAGGCTATAGTTTAGTAAAAGAAAAAGAAATGATAACTACTAATATTTTGGTAGAGATTCAATCAATAATAGAACACAACAATGCAGGAATCAGAAAAATTCCAGGAACAGTTTTAAAGAATTCCAAAACTGGAGAAATTGTATATACTCCACCAGAAACAGAAAAAGAAGTTAGAGAATATTTGCAGAATTTAGAAGAATATATAAATACTGATGATATGATAGATCCTCTAATAAAACTTGCGATTATCCATTATCAATTTGAATCAATTCATCCATTTTATGATGGCAACGGAAGAACAGGAAGGATATTAAATATTTTATATTTAGTATTAAAGGATTTATTAGATAGTCCAATCCTATACTTAAGTAGATACATTAACGACAATAAACAAACATATTACAAATTATTTAAAGAAGTAAGAGAAACAAATAATTTTGAAGAGTGGATTATATATATATTAATTGGAATTGAAGAAACTGCAGAAGAAACGATGAAATTAATTAAAGACATTCAAGGTGAAATGGAAAAATATAGTGAAGAATTGAAAGAAAAATTGCCTAAGATATATAGTAAGGAGTTATTAGAAGGACTATTTTTCGAAGTATACACAAAGATAAACTACATTGAAAATATATGTGGAGTTACAAGAAAAACTGCAATGTCATATTTAAGTCAATTAGAAGAAGCGGGATTCATTTCATCTGAAAAAATAGGAAGAGACAGAATTTATAAAAATAACAGATTAATTAATCTATTAAAAAAATAAATAAAAGGGTGATGAGATGAATAATTATTTATTCTTAACAAATGAGGGGTATACATACCAGCCAGGTTCAGAGAGCATTGAACCAGATTGTGAGAATGCAAAGCTAATTGGAATAGCATCTGGTGATACACAAGAAGATGCATTCAGCAACTTGTTAAAAGAAAGAGATTATCTGAAAGAATTTAATTTTGATGAAGTATATTGCTATAAATTAGATGATGATTTTAAATCAAGTAAACGATATTTTTATATAAAATAAATATAAATTTTAATGTATAATAAAATGAGGAATAAAAATGGAGAAAATAGACAAAATATTCACAAATGTAAAACCAATAAACCATTCTGGAAATTCGGGAAGTGGAAAAAATGTTTTACGAATAAAAGATAAAAATTTTTCTATAGATTCAATATATAAAATATTAGAACATATGAATTGGGCAATAGATAAAAAAATGACTAATTTAAAGTTTAAAATTATTATAGAGTCAGAGTTCATAAATGACGAGCCGACTTTAATGCTTTTTGAAGCTATTATATACTATATGATAAGTAAGTATTACTTAAATCTATCATATAGATTTGAAATAAGAATGAATGTAATAGGTTATGAATTATTTAAAAACAGCCTATTATATAAGTATAACAATAAGAACATAGATAGAGAATCATATATAAAGGAATATGAAAAAAATATTATTATAGATAATACACATTATAGAAAAAGATGTATAAATTCATTAGAAAATAAAAAAGGTAAGTTTTTATCTATTACAATGGGAGATATAGAAGCATTTTTAAAAAATTTAAACATAAATGAAGAATATGCGGGAGATATAGCAGAAGTTATATCAGAAATAATAGGAAATGCATTAGAACATTCAAATGGAGATTGTTTAGTAAATATTAATGTACTAAAAAATGATGAAAAAAAATATAAATATATAGATATTGCATTATTAGATATTGATGAAATTAATTATGGAACAGGAATAAAACACTATATAGAGAGTAATAATTATAATGAGTATAATGAAAAAAATAAAGTGGTATTAGAAGCATATAGGATTCATAACAAATATTTTGATAACAAATATGATTTAGAAGCATTTTCAATAATTTCCGCCTTTCAAAAATATGTTACAACAAGGAAAGAATCTTTATACACAGGGGGAACAGGGTTGACAAAGTTAATAAGAGCATTAATTGATAAATCTGATGCACATTATTGCTATGCTATTAGTGGAAACACGATGCTTAAATTTATAAGAAAATATTTGATTTTGACAGATGAAGGACTAATTGGATTTAATGAAAATAATAATTATAAAGAGAATATTCCTAGTAAAGAATCAGTAATAAAAACAAAATACAATATTAATGCAAATATATATAATTTGCAATTTATTTTTAAGGAGAGAGAATAATATGGAAAAAAATAATATTAATTTGGAATTTGATAAATCTATATCAGGATTAGCAGGAAATGAATATGGATATGAAGAATATAAGAAGCAAATAAAGGAAAAATTTGATATAAAAAAAATAAATGTAATTACTTTTCCTAATAATATTGAAAAAGTCGCAATTTCATTTATACAAGGAATGTTTAGAGATATACTAAGCAAAATTGATAAAGAAGAATTAGAAAAATATATTGAAATTAAAAGCTCATCAGAAGAATTAACTGAAAAAATAATTAACAATATAAAGTTTTAAGAGTGACAAGGAGATAGAAAAATGGGTGCAGAAATACAAACAATTATAGAAACAACAGTAAAGTCAACAATAGAAGAAACAATAAAAAATGCAAATTTATTAGCATATGATAGGTTAGCATTAATAATATCTATTATAGCAATAGTAGTATCTATTATAGTTGCAATTTGGACTGCAAAGAGAACTGAAAAAAGCAATTACAGAAATAATTATTATCAAAATATACTTTTAGAACCTTTGCAAAAAAAATTACCGTTACTATTACATAAAACTATTAATAATCAAAAAATAAATAAAAAAGAAGCGAGCGAATTAGAAAAATATATAGCTGAATTTAGGAATATTATTTTGCCATTTAAATATATAGACGAGAAATTTTATAAAAAATTTGACACAAAACTTATAGAATTAGACGAAATACTAGTTGTGTTATACTCAAAAGATGAAAATTTTAATAAAAATTCTAAAAAATTATATGATATAGCAAAAAAACTTTATAAATTATCTGAAAAATATTTATTTAAAATAAGAATTACACTATAGAATTAGTGTGGTTTTTTTAGTTTGCTTTATTATACCCTGATCACACTCTCTAGAAAATAGACATTTTGAAAGAAAAGAGCACAAAAATGATTGTTATTTTTTGTCGAAATTCATGGTTTTCAACAAGCTTCGACAAATTTTGCAAAAATAAAGTAGTAATATATAATATATAGGAGGTAGTGATATGGGAACTAAAAATGTAACTTTTGAATATTATAGAGTTTATACAAGGATATATAATAAGGATAATAATTCATCAGGAAATAGAATATTATGTGATATAACACCAATATTAGATAAGGCACAAAATACAGAAGTTAATGAAAGAAATTATCAGGTTAATGGAGAAGAAGCAAGATTACAATGTATAGAAAAAGATAAATTAAATTCAAAAATATGGAATATGAGTTTTATAAGAATGAGAGAAAATGTAATTCCACGGAATTGCTAAAAATACAGGAGAATTTAATTTTATGGAATTAGATGAAGATGAATATATTGGAGAAGAAGTTAGTGCGTTATATGACCAAGAGTATAGTATAATTATGTTGCAGAGAAATAGAAATAGTTTATCACCATCTGGAATAGAAAAGTACTTTTCGGGAGTTTTATGAAATGGAGATTTAATTGAATTGGCTCCAATACCTGTTCCGGACGAATTAAGAACAGTAAAGCAAAATCAAATTTTTAGAAAATTAAGTATTGGATTTTCACCAACCAATATAGATGACGAAATATTGAATAATACAAATAAATCGATACTGCAAATTATAAGAGGAAGCAGAGACTTAGGAGCATTAAGAGTTTCTGTGACATTATCATTGGGGAATTCTAAAAAAGAAAAGACCTTGAAACAAAAAGAAATAATAGAATTAGGAAATTTGGAAAATTATGAAGGATTTAATAAAATAAAAGTGAATAGAAGAGAAGACGAAGATACAGGAATAGAAACAGTAGATTTAATATCTGGAAAACTTAATGATGTTATAACTATGGAAGTTTCAAGAATAAATCCAATTAAATATGAAAGATTGATTATAGAGATGCAAAATTTATATAATGCTAAAAATAAATTATTAAAAAAATTATTTAGTGAGGAATAAATATGAATAATAAAAAAGAAGATGGAGTAAAGATTATAAATTTTTTGAAAAAGTTAGCAGGAATAATAATAGGAATAATTATGTTTTTTATAATGTTAATAAAATTAAAAATTAGTTTTATAGGTGTTGAAAGTAAAAATGAAATATTATCAAATATAATAAATTTCATAGCAATAGCTACAGGTTTTTTAATGACAACATTATCAATTTTAGCAGCTGCAAGTAATAGTAGAGTAATGAAAAAATTAGCAAAATATAAAAAGATTAAACAACTTAATATGTTTTTTATAGAGCCTATAGTTGTTTCGATAATATTAATAATAATATGTATAATAGAAATAGGATTAACGAAATCATCAATTGTTGAAAATATTATGGCTGCATTGATAATTTCGTTATTTATTAATTTTATTTTGGATTTTTTCAGGATAGGATATTTATGCATCAATATACTTCAAGAAATAATGGAAGAAAATTTTAAAAAAAATAAAAATGAAATATCAGTACAACCAAATGTTGAAAAAGCTTTTTCCAATAAATAAAATACACATTTTAAATGTGTATTTTTTATGTATAAAAGAACCGGTTTCTTTGTCACACCTTGGTCACATTATCTACAAAATTACACGATTTTAAACACATTTTAACACAAACAAAGTATCACAAATTTCATCGATTAACTTACTCTAACAAAGCATAACACAATTACACCAAACTCAACAATATCAACACTTACGCCCTCATAACCCGAAGGCCATACCAAGAATTGAAAAACAAAGTATTTTACGCTATTGTCATAGATAAAATATAAAGAAAAGCGTTAATATGTATTAAAATAATTAACACAAAGTGATATAATCAAAATGGAATAAAAATATATCTTGAATATTAAAATGTGTAGATAGATAAACTTAAATAATATTGAAATAACGAGGTAAATTATGAAAGTTTTAACTATAAAGCAACCATGGGCAACTTTAATTATGCAAGGAGATAAGCAATTTGAATTTAGAAGTTGGCAAACTAAATACAGGGGAGAACTTCTTATACATGCTGGTAAAGGAATTGATAAAGAAGCGGTAAAAAGATTAGCAAATTATCTGCCACAAGAATTGTCACAAGGTAAAATTTTAGGAAAAGTAACATTAGTTGATTGTATAAAAATTACACCTGAATTTAAAGAAGAATTATTAAAGGAAAATAGTGATATTTATACAAAAAGTTCTTTTCAAGAAAATTATGGCTGGCAATTAGAAGATGTGCATGTCTTTAATAAACCAATAGATGCAAAAGGTCATTTGAGCTTATGGGAGTACGACATTGAAAACGAGAAATAATTCCCAGAGCATAAAGAAAGTTTTAAATTGTGCAGTCTCAAACAACTATTAAAATAAAAAGGAGAATAAATCATGTACGACAAAATACAGCAATTTAGAAAGTTAGTAAATGAAAGTGATAATATTGTATTCTTTGGCGGTGCAGGCGTGTCAACTGAAAGCGGAATTCCTGATTTTAGGAGTAAGGACGGTTTGTATAACCAGCAATATAAATATCCGCCTGAGACAATACTAAGTCATACGTTTTTTATGAATAAAACGGAAGAATTTTTTAAGTTTTATAAATTAAAGATGAATTCGTTAAAATACCAGCCTAATATTACGCATATAAAACTTGCAGAACTTGAAACCAAAGGTAAGTTAAAGGCGGTAATAACGCAAAATATAGATGGTTTGCATCAAAAGGCTGGCTCTAAGGTTGTATATGAATTGCATGGTAGCGTACTACGAAATTATTGTATGAATTGCCACAAATTTTATGATGCTGAATATGTGTTTAACAGCAATGGCATTCCGAGATGTAGTTGTGGAGGAATAATAAAGCCAGATGTGGTTTTGTATGAAGAGGGATTGGATGAGGAAACAATCGAAAATTCGATATATGCTATTCAAAAAGCTGATTTGTTAATTGTTGCTGGCACGTCACTTACTGTTCAACCAGCAAGTGGATTGATAAATTATTTTAGAGGAAAAAATCTTGTACTGATAAATAGGGATTCAACTCCTTATGATAATAAGGCAAATCTTGTTATAAATGATAGTTTGGGCAAAGTTTTCTCAAAATTATAAAGAGTAAATTAGTAAACAACAAACGATGAATTATTTTAGAGGGGATAAAAATAGAATAATATATGACTGAATTAAGGAGCAAATATGAAGACTTTAGAAGATTTGGTAGCAGAAAAATTATGTGATTTAGTGCACTATGCACTATCAAAAATCATAAAGCCAGATATGACTTTAAACAAAGTAAATGAATTAGATATACAAGCAATCGAAAAAATGAAACAGCAATATGGAATTGAAGCAATAATTTTGGATGTAGATGATACATTGCGTAAAGAAATGAAAGATATTCCAAAATGTAATAAGGAATGGATTGAAGGGTTAAAAGGCAAGATAAAAATTATGATTGTAAGCAATGGCGTAGACAGAAATATAGAAAAATATTTTAAAGAAAACGGAATAGATTACATAGGATTTGCATGCAAACCATTAAAAAAGAATTTTTTGAAGGCATGTGAAAAAATGAATGTAAACCCAGAGAGTGTACTAATGGTTGGCGATAGCTTGTTTGATGACATATATGGTGGAAAAAGAAATAATATGAAAACAGCACTTGTAAAAGAAGTAGAGGATAATGAGAGATAATTCAATAAAAAGTAAATAAAATTCTGCTTTTGCGGGAATCTCATAATTTAAAGGGATTCCCGCAAATTTTATACTTTATACATAATATGGATTTGGTTTAAATAATAATGCTATGCAGTCAACTAACCAGCCTATTCCGAAAAGACCAAATGTACATAGATATACTATTCTGAATGGAAAATTTTCTTCATAAACTTTTTACAATCTATTCCAATTTCTTTTTCGTTGTTATATAATTTACAAAACAGGATAAAAGTAACTGGGAGAACTAATGAACGTAGATAAATATTTAATATTAATAAAGAAAGAAGATAAGACAGCCGATATAATTAAATATGAGTATCAAGGTGGAATTGTAAATATATCATATAAAATGGCGGATAAGGAATATTCATATTCTGTAAATGATTTTGAATTTTATACTAATTCCGCAGACATAGATGTTGAAGAGTATGATTTTCTGATAAATGGAGGTTATTTGTTTAACCTTGTAAAGGCAATAAACTTTTCGGAATATTACAAGTTTTTCTTTAAAGATGGAACTACTAAGATTGTTCAAAGTTATCAGGTGAAGTTGCTACCTAGGAGTGCCAATATTAAGCTTTCAACAGATAAGTTTGAATATTTCAAAGATATTTCCGAGATTGTTAGTATAAAAACTGAAGATGGTAGAGCTATTCTTACGAATGAGTATAATAAAATTAATGTTATTGAAAGAGATACGGCTTTATTTAAATATTTGAATCCTATAGAATATGAGAAGAATTGTCTAAATGATAGAAATCCGAATAAGAAAAACTCGAATAACGAAAATTTTAATAGAGAAAATTATAAAATAAAAAATGAGAATGAAGCAATAATTTATCCGTTTGGTGCAAATAAATCGCAATTTAATGCTGTAAGAAGAGCAATGGAAAATCAAATTAGTATTATAGAAGGACCTCCAGGAACAGGAAAGACCCAAACTATTTTAAATATTATTGCTAATATTGTAAAGAATGGGAAAACAGTTGCTATTGTTTCAAATAACAATTCTGCAACTGATAATGTTTATGAAAAATTGCAGAAATATGGATTGGATTATTTATGTGCGTGCCTTGGAAAAAATAGTAATAAAGTTGATTTTATAGAGCGTCAAACAGGAAAGTATCCTAAATTTGAGGTTAAGCTCGAGGACAGAAAAAAGCTAGAGCTTGAGATTGAAAATTTGAATACTGATATTTTGAGAATATTTTCTTTAAGGAATGAGATTGCAACTTTGCAAGATGAGTTGAATCAAATTAGGACGGAGCATAATTATTTTAATAATCAAGAGGGTAAAGAGATAGAAAACATGCCTAAAATTAGAAGTCTTAATAGGGTTTCATCTGAAATAATTATGCGCATGAAAGTCGAATGTGATGACTTGGAAGCAAATAATGAAACGATAGATTTATTATTTAAGTTGAAATCTGCATGGGTGTATGGAATAGGAAATTTAAGGTTTTACAGAAGAAAAAGAGTTGGAGAATTGGCAAAGATATATAATAAATTATTTTTTGTTGTTAGAGAAGTTGAAATTAATAAACGTATAAAAGATTGCAAAAAGGAATTAAATTATTTGGATTATAAGAATAAATTGAACAGATTGACAGATTATTCAATGAGTGTGCTCAAAGATTTTCTTAGAACCAAGTATAAAGAAAGAGAAGCAAGAAAAGTATTTAAACTTGAAGAGCTTGCTACTATGTCCCTGCAATTTAACCAGGAATATCCAATAGTTCTAAGTACAACACATTCCATAAAAAATTGTTTGGGAGCAGAATATAAGTTTGACTATATTATAATGGACGAAGCTTCTCAAGTGGATTTAATAACTGGTGTATTAGCATTGTCTTCGGCACGAAATGCTGTTATTGTAGGTGATTTAAAGCAATTACCTAATGTTATAACCACACAAAATAGTAATGAAATAGAGGAAATGTCGAAAAAATATAATATAGAAGATTCGTACAATTATTTAAAAAATAGCTTTTTGTCTTCTGTAATTGCAACAATTAGTCAGGCTCCTAGAACAATGTTACAGGAACACTACAGATGTCACCCAAAGATTATTGGATTTTGTAATAGAAAATTTTACGATAATCAGTTAATTATAATGACTGAAGATAAAGGAGAAGATGATGTATTAAAAGCAATCGTTACTCCAGAAGGAAACTATGAAAGAGGACATTACAATCAAAGACAAATTGATGTTATAGAAAAAGAGGTTTTACCGGAATTAAGAAAAAAGGTTGAGGATGAAGATATTGGAATTATTTCTCCATATAGAGTTCAAAAACAAAATTTGCAAAATGAAATAGATAATATTCAAGTTGATACTGTTCATAAGTTTCAAGGAAGAGAAAAAGATGCGGTTGTAATTACTACTGTAGATAATGAAATCGGAGAGTTCGTAGATGATCCAAAATTATTAAATGTTGCTATAACACGTGCTAAAAAATATTTAAGAGTTGTAGTTTCTGGAAACAAAGAGAATGAGGGAACGAATATAGATGATTTAATAAAATATATTCAGTATAACAATTTTGAAGTAGAAACCAGTAAGATAAAATCAATATATGATTTATTGTATAAACAAAATCAGAAACAGAGGTTAGAGTACTTAAAAGGTAAGCAAAGAATTTCTGAATATGATTCGGAAAATATCACATATAACTTAATTAAAGAGATTATAAGAAATCAACATTATGATAATTTAGATGTGGCTGTTCATGTGCCTTTGGCAGAATTGCTGGAAGATTTAGATAAACTAGAGGAAAATGAGAGAAATTTTGCAAGTAAAACTTGGACTCATATTGATTTTGTAATCTTTAATAAAATGGATAAAAGAATGGTTGTGGCAGTGGAAGTTGATGGATATTTTTATCACAAGGAAGGAACAAAACAAGAAATAAGGGATAGATTAAAAGATAAGATTCTAGAAAAATATAATATTCCACTTGTTAGATTAAATACAATGAATTCAAATGAAAAAGAATTACTGGAAGTGGCATTAAGAAATACATTTAAATAAAACGATAAAAACAAAATAAAATTGCAAAATTTTGTAATAAAAGCTCGAAAAATTCTTCTCAAATGCTGAAAGTCATTGCAATACAGCCGAAATGGTGGTATAATAGTTGTCATAAAGCGTTGAAAGGAGAATATACTATGAGTATTATGTTGTCCCAGGAGGTCAAAGGGCTTGTCAATGTAACCATTGAGAGGGCCAAGGAATACGAAATCGACTTGGTCAACACAACGGTATTGTTCAACGTTCTTTTGACCAATTTGTTGTTCGCTAATGCCACCAATATGAATTCCGCGACTGGCATTGAATCTGTTGTTGACATTTCGGAGGATGCTTTGGATGCACACGAATTCACGGAAGAGGCTTTCAGCAAAACCCCAGAGGAGTTTCAATTTATGCAGGAAGTACTCCAGGCATCTGAAGTTAAAGAAAGCGAGAAAGTTAAATTTACACAAGATTTTGCTGATGTTTTCTACTATGCAAAGCTGGAGGTGGAAGAGGAAAACCGGCAGGAACTCACTCTTGATGATGTGATTTTGTCTTTTTTGGAAAACATATCTGTAGACATGAATAAGCTCTTCGAAAAAACCGGTACTAATGCAGAAAGACTCGAGAATCAGTATATTGATTGCATTGTGGTCGATACTGAACTTTCGGATATTCCGGATTCGTTGAACGGTTGCCTGAGCGTGTTGAACGAAAGGTTTGAGCAGAACCGCGACTGTGCAATTCTCGGAAGAGATGAGGAGTGCAAAGAAATCTGGAAGACGATGATGAAGAGAACCAAACGAAATGTAATTCTTACTGGCAAAGCTGGTGTTGGCAAATCTTCCATTGTCTACAAGATTACTTGCGACATTGTGAATGGTACTTGTCCCGAGATGTTCAATGGATACTTGGTACTTTCTCTTGATGTGAACAACATCATTTCCGGCACGACGTACAGAGGCCAGGCTGAAGAGAGATTTCAGAATCTTATCGATTTTCTCAAAGAACATAAAAATGTGATTTTGTTCATTGATGAGATTCACATGATTATTGGTGCGGGCTCGTGCTCGCCTGATGACAAACAGGATCTCTCGAATGCCCTGAAACCCATTCTTGCTGGAGACGACGTCATTATCATCGGTGCTACCACTGATGAAGAGTATGAGCAGACCTTCGGCATGGAGAGTGCTTTGAGACGGCGGTTCCGCAAAATCGAAGTGAGAGAACCGAAGACCACGGAAGTTTATTCGATGCTAAAGGATTCCATCAAGCAGTTGGAGAAATACCATGGGGTCAAAATTTCGAGAAGAATGGTTGATATGATTATCTTCTATTCTTCGTGCTTTAACTACACTACCAGCAATCCCGACAGAACCAAGGATTTGATTGATTTGTCTATGGTAACTGCCAAGATGGACGGCAAGGATCATGTTGACAGGGAGTCTATCATGAAGAACTTCGATGCAAACTTCAAGAAGTTCCACAAGATGCCCGCAGATTTGATTCGTGAGACTGCCTTCCATGAGGTTGGCCACTATGTGGTAAGGCGATTCTCGGGAAAGTTGGTTGACAAGGAAGTTATTGCAATTTCTATCATTCCGGCAGATAACTATATGGGAGTAAATGTCTACGATTTCACGGATATCACAGCAAGAGCTGACAGGGATTATTTTATCGACGAGATTGCATCTCTGTTGGCCGGCAAGGTCTCTGAAAAGCTGTTCATGCACTCTTTGAACAACTCCGGGGCAAGCAATGACCTGGAGCGGGCAACCAAGATTGCCTACAATATGGTCACAAAATATGGTATGACAACCAAACTTGGTGAGCACCGTATTTACCTGAATGATGAGAACTACCAGATGCAGACGCCTGAGGTTACGAAGTCTATCAATGAAGAGATTAAGTCCATTACAGAACGTGCCCGCGAAAGAGCGGAGACGATTTTGAAAAACTACAGCAGTTTGGTGACTGCGCTAGCAGATGAGCTTGTCCGCAAAGGTATGCTGAGTAGGAAGGAGCTTGATAAGTTTGTCAAGGAACACGAAAGCAAGCTGGTAACAAGAACGTAAAATAGTATATCGCAATGGCAGGGGTACTTCCCCTGCCATTTGCTTTTTGCTTAACTAAAAAATAAACATGTTTTGTATTGCAAATTTAGTAATCTTAATATAGAATATAACGAAGATAGGAATGGACTAAGACAAGAATGGATTAAGACAGGAAAGGAATGGATTTATGGATAAAGAAGAGATTTTAAGTGGACTTAATGATAAACAAAAAGAAGCTGTAATGCAAACAGAAGGACCATGCCTTGTTATTGCTGGTGCAGGTAGTGGAAAAACAAAAGTTCTTACACATAAAATAGCTTATGAGATTGCAAATGGTGTTAAGCCATGGAATATTTTGGCTATAACTTTTACAAATAAAGCAGCAAATGAAATGAAAGAAAGAATTGGTAATTTGATTGGCGAAGCCAGTGCAGATCTGTGGATGGGAACTTTTCACGCTATTTGTGTTCGTATTTTAAGAAAGTTTATAGACAGAATTGGTTTCAATACCGATTTTGTTATATTTGATACATCTGACCAAAGGACTCTTATTAAGGAGTGTTTAAAAACCTTAAAGATTGATGATAAATTGTTTACTGACAGAGGAACTCTTTCAGAAATAAGCAATGCAAAAAATGAGATGCTTGAACCTAAAGCATACAGTGTAAAATATTCAGGTGATTTCAGAAAAGAGAAGATTGCACAGATTTATGCTTTGTATCAACAAAGGTTAAAAGAAAATAATGCGATTGATTTTGATGATATTATTAATTTCACAATAAAGATTTTGAATGAAAATGCAGATATTCTTGATTATTATACTGAAAAATTCAAGTATGTACTTGTTGACGAGTATCAGGACACAAACAAGGCTCAATTTACACTTGTAAGTTTGTTTGCGTCAAAGTATGGAAATGTAACAGCTGTAGGAGATAACGACCAAGGTATATATTCGTTTAGAGGAGCAGATATTACAAATATTTTGAATTTTGAAAGAGATTTTCCAGGAACGAAAATTATAAAACTAGAGCAAAACTATAGATGTACAGGAAATATATTAAAAGCCGCAAATGCTGTTATCAAGCACAATGAGAACAAATATGATAAAAAATTATGGACGCAAAATGATGATGGAAGTCTTCCTTGCGTTTATTGTGGAGAAGATGAGTACGACGAAGGTCGATATATCGTTGAACAAATTCAGCATTTAAAGACTGAAGAATATTTTAAGTATTCGGATTTTTGCGTGTTATACAGAATGAATGCTCAATCAAGAGCAATAGAAGATATTCTTATGAGGGAGAGGATTCCGTACAAGGTAATAGGTGGTCTAAAATTCTATGAGAGAAAAGAAATCAAAGATACTATCGCTTATTTAAGATTAGTTCATAATACTTCAGACAATCTTTCACTAAAAAGAATTATAAATGAACCAAAACGTGGAATCGGAAAAACAAGTTTAGATCAAATACAAGAAATTTCTGAAAAAACTGGAGCATCAATGTATGATGTAATAAAAGATGCACAGAACTATGGTCTAACAAGAGTTTACTCAAATTCGAGAGATTTTATAGAACAAATTGAAGCAATAAGAGCGAAAAAAGATTCAATGAAAATTTCTGATTTAATAAAAGAAGTTTTAAATAAAACAGGATACACAAAGGCTCTAGAACTTGAAAATAGCATAGAAGCTCAAACAAGAATCGAAAACATAGAGGAATTCTTAACTGTTGCAATAGAGTTCGAGGAAGAATCAGCAGATAATACTCTTGCAGAATTCTTAGAGAACATAACGCTGTCAAGTGATATAGATGGAATGCAAGATCAGGAAGATTCTGTTACATTAATGACTCTTCACAGTGCAAAAGGACTTGAGTTCCCAGTTGTTTTCTTGGTTGGAATGGAAGAAGGAATATTCCCGGGATACAAATCAATAGGAGAACCAAAAGATTTGGAAGAGGAAAGACGTTTGTTCTATGTTGGAATTACTAGAGCAAAACAATATTTGTATTTAACTTGTGCAAAACATCGTACAATATTTGGTTCTACAAGTTATAATCAAATATCAAGATTTTTAAAAGAAATTCCAGACGAGCTTCTTGAAGGTTATTCAGAGGTGGTTGAGAGTAAGTCTTCTAATGAAAATCAATTCCGTGACCTTGGATATAGATGGAGTTATGGAAGTGGACAAAGTGTTAAAACCTATAAAATGGATGAAGATGATAAAAAGGCTGTTGCAAAAGTATTCGGCAGTCAAAATGAAAAACCTGCATACCAATTTAGAACAGCAGAAAGCTTCTTGAATTCGATAAAGCAAAATAATCAACCAGGAAGTGGAGTTGATATTTCAAAATATCAAGTTGGACAAAGGGTTTACCACAAAAAATTCGGAGAAGGAACGATTACTAAGTTAGAGGAAGAAGGAAACGACATAAAAGTTGACTTGGAATTTGACAAAGTTGGACATAAACGTCTAATGGCAAAATTTGCGGGATTGGAAATATTAAACTAGAAAGTAAAAATGAAAAAAATAAAAATTGAAAGTTTAATATTAAAAATCTTAAATTGAAAATTAGAAATTAAATTTTAAAATTTGTATAAAACTTGAATTGTTGGCACATAATAATTAAAGATTTCAAAAGAAAGGAATGAAGAAAATGCCAAATTTAAGTCAAGTTGAATTACAAAATTTACGCCATTTAATAGGAGCTCATGAAACTTCTTATCAAAAATTGAATGCTTATGCATCACAAGCGGTTGATCCGCAAATTAAACAGATTTTTACAAAGTCTGCACAAGATGCATTAAATACAAAGCAAAAATTGATGTCATTTTTAAATGACTAAGAGGTGAAAGGAGAGAATATTAATTATGGATGAAAAAACAATGGTAAATGATATACTAGAAGGAGTGAAAGGAAGCTTAAAAACTTATCAAGGAGTTATTTCAGAAGCTGAAAATATGCAACTTAGACAAACAATACAACAAATAAGAAATAATGATGAGAGTTTCCAATATGAGTTATTTAAAATTGCTCAAACAAAGGGATATTATAAACCAGCTCAACAAGCTACAGAAGCAGAGGTTCAAAAAGTTAAAACAGAGTTACAATAAAAATTAATAGATTAATTAATCATAAGGACATTAAATAAAAATTTGTGAAATTTATATTTTCACAAATTTTTATTTTTATGTGTTATATAAAACCTTGAAAGACAGGTATTATATTTAAAAGATACAAACTTCCACAGCCCATTTATTGGGCTGTGGAATCTTTTATATAGATGAAAATCACAAATCTTTGGTATAATTTCTAAAATGAAAAGTTATTGCATTATTTTGATTTAATGTAATAATTCAAGGCTCACCAAAATGAGTAGTAATAATTGTAACAAAATTTAATGCATATAGATAAAAAGTCATAAAAACTATTGCTTATTTTTTTATGTTGGTGTAAAATAATGAAAGAATAAAAAGTAAGGAGTGGTTTTTCATAAATATACTAAAAAAATCAATTACGTATTTCAAGCGTTCAGTAAAATTCATATTTTTAATAACACTTGGAGTAGCAATTATAGCAGGAATAATAACATATTTTTTTAAACCAACATACAGTGTTACTTTAAATGGAGAATTTATAGGATACACAAAAAATAAAAGTAGCCTTCAAGCCAAAATAAATAATGCAATTCAAAAAGGTGATAGTAGCCAAAATATTGCATTTGTTCAAATAGACAACATGCCTGAATATGAGCTATGCATGTTGAAAAGGGACGTTCAAACAAATGATGACGAAATATATAATAAGGTTGTATCACAAGGAATAACATATTACAGATATTATGCATTGCTTGAAAATGACGAAGAAAAATATTATATTCAATCTTTTGATGAAGCTGAACAAGTTGTAAATGAACTTAAAGAAAAAGATAGTACAAATAAAGATAAAATTACAATATTAGAAAAATATAATACAGAAAAGGCAGAATTTACAGACAAGGAAACTTGTGTATCAAAATTATATAAGAAAAAAGTTGTTGTTCGAGTTGCAAAAAGTTCTGGTAGTACTGGAGTCGGAGTAAAGGGAATGAACAACACAGGAAATGTTGTAAATCTTGGAATATCATTAATAAGACCAGTGCAAAATTATAAAGTTATTTCATCAAGATTTGGTTGGAGAAGTAGGGACAACCATAAGGGAATTGACATTGCGGCAGACAAGGGAACAGCAATTTATGCAGCTGCAGCAGGAACTGTAACAGTATCTCAATACGGATACGGTGGAGGTTATGGAAATTACATTATAATTTCTCATGGAAATGGTGTACAAACTTTATATGGACATTGTAGTGAGTTATGTGTTTCACAAGGACAATATGTTTCACAAGGACAACTTATAGCAAAGGTTGGATCAACAGGAATTTCAACAGGAAACCACTTACATTTAGAAATTCGTGTAAACGGAATTGCACAAGATCCTCAAAACTACTTATATCAATAGGTTAAATAATAAAATGACAAAATTTTCTAAAAGATATAAATACACCAAAATACGATGAACATTTAGTTCATCGTATTTTTTTCAATAATAATTTTTTAACTAAATTTAATTAATCCTAGTATTTTTATTATAATTATTTAAGAAGTTAATACTTTTATTTTTCTAAAAAACTAATATAAAATTATACTTATTAAATAAAATATTTTGTACATACTTTTACTGCATTAGCTTTTATTATTAAACTGCCGTTCTCATGCAATTTTGCTATAAAAGAATTTGCACAACTTGCGTATGCTCCAAATTCTGTAACAGCCGAGTATACATTTTTTAAATATGTATATTTAGGGTTTATATTATTCAAAACCCAGTAATAATTACCATTATAACTATAAAGCATAGATGTTTTTGCCATCTTATCAATATTCTTTATTTGTGCAGTTGTAAGATATTTTGCAAAACTACAAAAATCATCGAAATTATTAAACTTATATGCTAAAGATTCTGAAACTTCAGTTGGAACTTTTCGTGAAACCCTAAATCTCTTCTTTGTAGGATTCTTTATATCACCAGAATTTGCAATAGAATCACGGCTTCTAGTTATTGTTAAAATAAAATTACCATTATCAAGTGCAAAAGTTTCAACTTTTAACTTATAATTATCAGTAGAGAAACCATAATCTTGTTCAGCTTTATCTAGAACAGCTAAAAATAAAGTTTCTGTTTCATGTGAATCAGACATAAAAGAGTGAAAATCAATATCATTAGCTTCAAGGTCATCGCGGCTTAGAGTAACTCTCATTTTGTCTTTGTTTACTTTTTCAAATTTCATTAAAATCCTCCTTGTACCCTATAAAACATTACTTCTACTAAAACCACTGCTTCATATCAATATCTTGTTTCATACATATATTATACTACCAAATTAAAAATAATGAAATGAACAAAATATGGAAATCCATTTGTTACTATATTATATTATCTAAACGTTAAAATGTAATATATAATATAGCATAAATTTATAAAAAAATAAAGATTAATTCTAAAAAATGATTATTTCTATTGAAAAAAATCTTGTTTCAAGATATAATACAGACGTACAAAACTACAATACGGAAATTCATGTTTCCGTAAGAAAAAATCAAACTAAAAAACGGAGGAAAAAACAATGAAAGGTAAAGGATGGATATGCGTTTTATTTATTTTAGCAGGTCTTGTTATAGGGGGATTAATTGGTAACTTAGCATCAGGAATAGACTTTTTGTGGTGGCTATCTTATGGACAAGAATTTGGTCTTTCATCACCACTAATTTTAGACCTTGGAGTAATAAAACTAACCTTTGCTATAATGTTTAAAATTAATATAGCAAGTATAGTAGGTGTAATCATATCAATGTTTATATATAGAAAAGCACTTTAAAAAATTTAATCATGAATAGGGTAGAAAGGAAATTCATGATAATAAAAAATTTGCCTGAGTCGGAAAGACCGTATGAAAAGGCACAAATGTATGGAATAGAAAGCCTGTCAAATGCAGAGCTTCTAGCAATAATAATAAAAACAGGAACAAAAGAAAAAACATCAGTACAGCTAGCACAAGAGTTGCTAGCCATAAATACTGAAAATAAAGAAAACATACAATTCCTAAATGACTTAACAATAAGTGAATTAACTCAAATAAAAGGAATAGGAACAATAAAAGCAATACAAATACAGGCACTTTGTGAAATCAATAAAAGGATGAGTAAACCCATAGATAAATTGAATATAAGTGTTAGGAGCTCGAAAGATCTTGCAAATTTGTTTATGCAAGAATTATCAAATTGCAAAAGAGAAAAGGTAAAAGTAATAATGCTTAACACAAAATGTATTCTTTTAAGAGTTATGGAAGTTGCAACAGGTGGCACCAATAATGTTTCAGTTGCTCCAAAAGATATTTTGGCAGAGGCAATAAAAATAGGAGCACCTAAAATTGCAGTTGTACATAATCATCCAAGTGGAAACCCTGAACCGAGCACCGAAGACATAGAATTTACAGAAACACTAGATAAAGCAAGTAAAATTTTAGGAATAGAATTACTAGACCACGTCGTAGTGGCTGGCTACAAATTTTTTAGTGTGATGACACTTATCAGAGAAAGGTAGGATTTAACTTAAAATGGTATTTTTTTCAATAGGGACCAAAGATATTGGAATGGACTTAGGAACATCCAACATACTACTTACATTAAAAGGAAAAGGAATTGTTATAAATGAGCCATCAGTAGTTGCTATAAACAGACAAACACATCAAATTGTTGCAACAGGAAGAGATGCAAAGGAGATGCTTGGCAGGACACCAGAACAAATTAGAGCAGTAAGACCAATGAAAGACGGTGTTATAGCTGACTTCACAGCAACAAATTTAATGATAAAAAACATTATGCATAAAGTATGCAAAAGGTATAATATTGGAAGACCAAGAGTAGTGGTAGGAGTTCCATCTGGAATAACAGAAGTTGAAGAAAGAGCCGTTGAAGAGGCTGTTCTTCAAAGTGGAGCAAGGGAAGTATTCTTAATAGAAGAGCCAATGGCAGCTGCTATTGGTGCAGGACTTGACGTGGCAGAGCCATCAGGAAACATGGTAGTAGATATAGGTGGAGGAACCACAGAAGTTGCTGTTATATCTCTTGGAGGAATCGTAGTAAGTGACTCTATAAAAACTGCAGGAGACATTATGGATGATGAAATAATCGCATATATAAAGAATAACTTAAATCTTGCTGTTGGTTATGCGACTGCAGAAGAATTAAAAATAGAACTTGGCTGTGCAATTCCATTAGTAACATCAAAAACAATGGAAGTAAGAGGAAGAGAGCTTACAACAGGACTTCCAGAAAATAAAGTTGTATCATCAGAACAAATACAAGAAGCGATGGCACCTTCTATAGAAAAAATAATAGATTTGGTAAAAGCTACACTTGAAAAAACACCACCAGAGCTAGCTTCAGACATAGTTGAAAGAGGGATTGTATTAACAGGGGGAGGAGCCTTAATAAAAGGGCTTGACACATTACTTGCTCAGAAAACAGAAATCCCTGTTTATGTTGCAGATAGACCTCTTGATTGTGTAGCAAATGGAACAAGTAAAACCATAGAAGATATGGACAAGCTTAGAACAGCTTTAATTCGCAGAAAAAGATAATTGAAAAATACTTAGAAAAGCTTAATTAAAAGTAAAATAAAATTGGAGAGGGATAAGAATGTATAAGAGTAAAAAAACCGGTGTTATAGGGGTAATAATTACTATAGTAATTCTAATATTGATTGTTATAGTTTCAAATATAAATATACAGGATTTTTCAAATGTTGGTGGAGCCCTTAGTTCTTTTGTGATGCCAGTACAAAATGGATTAACTTATTTGAAAAATAAAATAACCGGCAACAATACATTCTTTTCAGATATGGCATCATTAAAAGAAGAGAATAAAACACTAAAAGATAAAAACAGTGAACTCGAAAAGACTCTAAGAGAGTTTGAAATAGTAAAATCTGAAAATGAAACTTTAAAAGAATATGTAAATTTAAAAGATAAATATACAGAATACACAACTGTTCCGGGTTATGTAATAAACAAGAGTACAAGCAATTATAGCAATATTATTGTTATAAATATTGGAAAAAATGATGGAATAGAAGTCGGAATGCCTGTTATAGCAAACGAAGGACTAGTAGGACATGTAATTTCAGTTACAGATTCAACAGCAAAAGTTCAAACAATATTAGATACATCAAGTGCTGTAACAAGTGTTGTTGGTACAGCTAGAGATTCAGTTGTGGTAAAAGGAAACCTTGAAAATACATCTATGTTAAAAGCAACATATATTCCAACAACTGCAACAATACTAGAAGGAGATAAAGTTGAGACTTCTGGAATGGGTGGAATATATCCAAAAGGAATCACTATAGGAACAGTAAAACAGGTTACAAATACAAAAAATCTAACAAATAGATATGCGTTAGTTGAACCAGCAGTAAACTTTAATAAACTAGAAACTGTGTTAGTAATACTAAATTAAATCTTGTTAAAAAGGTAATAATAATACTTAAATAGATAAACATAAGTAGTAATATTAAATTTAAATATGAAGAAAAGGAGGATTGTAAAAATGAAAAAACCATTATCAATAATATGCTTAATTTTGGTATTTTTTCTATTATATTTTCTACAGTCCAATGTATTTACATGGTTTAATATTGCAGGCATAATGCCAAATTTGTATGTCATTCTAGTATTATTTATTGGATTATTTGTAAAAAGAAAACTTGGAATGGCGTTTGGAATTTGCTTCGGATTATATTTAGATATAATCCTTGGAAAAACAGTTGGAATATCGGCTTTGGCACTTGGAACAGTGGGACTACTAGGAGAAATATTAAGTAAAAACTTTTCAAAAGACAGTAGATTCATAGTTACATTAATGGTAATTATTGCAACGATTTTTTATGAAACATTACTTTACATTTTAACAATGCTTAGAACATCAGGAACTATAGAAATTCTACCATTCATAAGAATTTTACTTATAGAAACTTTATTCAATGTTTTACTAACAATAATAATTTATCCTATAATGAAAAAAGCAGGATATTACTTAGAAAATTTATTTGATGATAAATTTATCTTAACAAGGTATTTTTAAATAAAAACAGAGAAGGTGAATAAGTGGCTAAAAATAAAGAAAGAAATGACAGAATTAGATATAATATAATAACAATAATAGTCTATTTAATAGGCATTTTATTGCTTTTGCAACTATTTAATCTTCAAATTGTACATGGACAAGAATACAGAGAAACCTCTAATACTAAACTTACTAGAGAGAGTATATTGAAAGCAGATAGAGGAAGTATTAGAGATAGTTCAGGAACTCTAATTGCTGGAGCAGAGGCTAAATATTCTGTTGTATTGTATAAAACAAAAGTAAATAATGAAAACTTAAATAATACAATTCTGAATGTTTTGAACGTATTATCCACAAACGGGGACTCTTATGTGGATAACTTCTTGATAGATATAAATCCTTATAGATTTAAATTATCAGAAGAAGAGAGCCAGAAAAAGTGGAAAAAAGCGAATAACATTGATGAAGATGCAACCGCAGAAGAAGCTTTCAACTATTTTAAAAACAAATATGAAATTAAAACAGACAATGTTGAAGATGCAAGAAAAATAATGGCAATAAGATATGAAATATCTTATAAAGGATATAGTAATACAAAATCGATTGAGATTGCAGAAAATATAAGCGAAAAAAGTATGCTTGAATTAAATGAAAAAAATTCAGAATTTGCAGGAGTTGAAATTGTTTCAGAACCTGTAAGAGTTTACCCACTTGGTAAAACAGCATCACACATAATTGGAAGAATTGGACAAATAGAAGAAAGTGAATTAGAAGGCAATGAAGATATATATGACCAAAACGATATAATCGGAAAAGCCGGAATAGAATACACTTTTGAAAAATATTTAAAAGGTACAGACGGAATAAAGCAAATAGATATGGACGTTGACGGAACTACGACTGGAGAATATATATCTAAAGAAGCAGTTTCTGGCTCAGACATTATTCTTACAATAGATTCAAAATTACAAGCTGTTACAGAAGAAGCACTAAAAAATAACATTGAAAAAATTGCTTCTGGTGGATTTGGAAAATCTTATCCAGCTGATGCAGGAGCTGCTGTGGTAATGAATGTAAAAACAGGAGAAGTCCTTGCAATGGCAAGTTACCCAGATTATGATCCATCTTCATTTGTAAACGGAATTGATACAGAAACCTGGAACTATTATATAAATGGAGACACAAAACCATTGGAGAATAAGGCAATTTCAGCTATGTACTCACCTGGATCAACATTCAAAATGGCTACAGCTATAGCAGGTCTTCAAGAAGGAAAAATTACAACAACAGAAACAATAAGAGATACTGGAGTTTATAAAAAATACAACAGTAGTTGGAAATGTTGGAACACCTCTGGACACGGAAGAATTGCCGTATCTGATGCAATAAAGAAATCATGTAACTATTTCTTCTATGAATTAGGAGATAGGCTTGGAATCGATACACTTGCAAAATATGCATATTATTTAGGTCTTGGACACAAAACAGGAATAGAATTAAAGGGAGAAATTTCAGGAGTACTTGCAAGCAACAAAATCGCGGAACAAGAAAACAGAGTTTGGAATCCTGGAGAAACTATTTCAGCGGCAATAGGACAGAGTTACAACACATTTACTCCAATACAAATGGCAAAATACGTTTCAATGATTGCAAACAGAGGAAAGAAACTTGATGTAACCATTGTAAAATCAGTAGTAAATTCAGATGGAAGCGAAGTTTCAAGAGATGAATATGAAAATGAAATTCATCAAAAATTAGGACTTGAAAATGATGATTCAGAGGAAATGACATTCGATGAAAAAAATATAGATGCAATATTAGAAGGAATGAGAGGAGTTACTAGTGAATCTGGAGGCACAGCATACTCAATATTCCAAGGATTTAATATAGAAGTAGGAGGAAAAACAGGTTCTGCACAAACAGGAGTTAAAGACAAAACAAATGCATGGTTCGTTGGATTTGCTCCATTTGATGACCCAGAAATTGCAATAGTAGTATTCGTAAGAAATGGTGGACACGGAAATTATACCGCAGAAGTCGCTAGAGATGTAATAGCACAATATTTTGGAATGAACACCAATCAAATAACAGAAGATGTGTCGGCATTGCCAACAGTTCAGATAATAAATTAAAATGAAAGGGTGTATCGAAATGAAAAGTTGCATTACTATTAACTTAAGAAAAGACAATATAATAATAAAGATAAACGAAGATTCTTCACAAGAAGAAATCGTATACATGCTTAGAAAAAAGATTCCTGAATTAAAAAAATTATACCAAGGAGAAACTACTCCAATTGTAATAACAGGAAAAGTATTAAAAAACAAAGAAATAGACGAAATTCAAGAGTTAATAAAAAGATATTTAGATGTAAATATAAAGTTCGATAGCCCTAGAACACTTGGACTACATGGAATAACCAGAACTTACAATAAAGAAATTGCTACATCAGAAACAAAATTCCATAGAGGAAGCGTAAGATCAGGACAAAAAATAGAATTTGAAGGAAGCATAATTGTTCTTGGGGACGTAAACGATGGGGCAGAAGTAATTGCTGGCGAAAATATTGTAATACTTGGAATCCTTAGAGGACTTGCGCATGCAGGCGCCAAAGGAAACAAAGATGCAATGATAGCAGCATCTTCAATTGAGGCTCCACAACTTAGAATCGCAAATGTTGTAAAAGAAAGAGAAAGAGCCGAAATACAAGAAGAAACAAGAAAAACATATGTATATCTTAATGAAAAAGGCGAAATGATTCTCGAATAACATAGTATTTGCAAAACAAAAACAGACGGAGAATTTATTATGAAAAGAAGCTTAAAGAAGCTTGAACCATAACTGCAATTTTAGCACATTAGTAAGAATATCAAAGCTAAATATAAGCTAAAATCATTAGCCTGTTCAGTATACAAAAAGAAAAGCAAACAAAGTATTAAAATATCATCAAAATATAAATTAATTCCTAATAAATTAAATACTGGTTCATAATTGCCTGATTCAGAGCGGTTTGAACCAGTATTTTTTAAGGGAATATTTTGTGAGGAAGTGTTTTCAAAAGAAGTAGATGTTTTATGAAATTTCTTTGAAATACCTCTATTATTTTTTATATTGTTGATTACATTGTTGCTATTCATGTCTATTGAAGAACTTTTTAAAGAATAATTATTGTTGTCATTAGTATTTCTATATTTATAGTTGCTTCTATAATTTGGCGTTTCCTGAAAATATGTAGGCATAACAGAAAATTTTGGAGAATTTGCATAAGCTTGTGCAATATTAGGCTGTGGTGGAACAATAGGAGTCTGATTATTTATAAATTTTGTATAGTTGGGAAGACCCCAGTAAGCATAATTTGGAATCATTTTTTATCACCACCGATTAGAAAGGTTTGAATTGTTCATTAAAGAGAAAGCCTTCTCAAGACTCAAGAGCTGAATACATTCATCAACCTTTGCCTGTCTACTAGGCTTCAGATAAGGCTTCAATGATCGCAAAAGATTTGCACCTGAACTATTTGAAGAACTGTTCATACTGCTTATAATTTTCTGCATCTTCATCATTGTATCAAAATCTATTCCATCAAATGGAGACGAATTTTCTGCGCAGTTATCAGAAGAATTATTGAAATTTCTGTGATAACTCTCTTGAGTATCAAAATGAGAATTATTTGATTGCTCTTTATTATTAGCATTATTTGACACATTACTTGCTATATTTTTTGTTGTATTATCTGATGAACCATCTGCCATGTTACTAGACGAATTATTTGATTTATTTGCAAAAGAATTTAACATTTCCTTTATATTATCAGGAATCTCTTTTCCATTCATTATAGAAGAAAAATTCTTCATCAAATCAGACATATCTGCCAAAACGTTCACCACCTTAAATGAAATTTTACTTATTTTTTCTGATTGTTGCCATTCATCTCTTTAAAAACGTCTTCTGGACTCTTATTTTCAAGCATTTTTGATACTTGATTCATTCTAGCTTCAAGCTCCTTTTTATCCATCTTTGCTAACATTTTCATCATATCATCAAAATTCATATTTGGCATAAAATCTCTTCCTTTCTCAATACTTTTAAAGTATATTCAAACAAAAAAATATAATACCATTAAACAAATGGTATTATATAATATTAAGAAAACGAAAAAATGTTACTTTCTTAACACAAAAAATTTATGTTTTTTATAAAATATTTGCATTAGTTTTATATATCTATTGAAAATTTGTAACATAATTACAAATTATATTTCTTTTTATAAAGTTCTAATGCAGTTTCAGGAGTGGCTGTACCATTAAAAGCTTTAATCGGTGCAAATTCGTCTTTTGCTTCAACTTCAAGTAACATTAAATCATCAAAATACTTAAATCCGTCGAAGATAAACTTTTCAAATTTAAATGAGTTAGGCTTGGGAGAAACCTGTTTAACTCCTTCATCATTGATAAAATCGTTTTTCTTAAAGGCTCTATGATAAGGAAGAGTTACTTTAGATAATTTTTCAAAAGCTGTTGTGCTAAATAAATGTGACAAGATATTTGTTTGATTATATTTTTCTAAATCGGTTGTTTTTATATTACATGGATCGACTATTGAAGGATGGCCATCTAACTTTGCAAAAACCCAATCGGGAGAGGAAAAGTCGGTTTTCCTTAACGATTTGCTTGCAATAGAATAATTTCCGAATAGATGTAAGACCAATAAACAAAGGGTCAACCCATTCAAGAATTATATTATCGATACCACCAACAAATATCCAATCGATATTATTTTCCTTTAAATTTTTCAAATAGCCTGCATCACAAAAAGATTTAAAAATATCTCCATTTCCATTTGGCCCCGTTCGTATTGAATAAATGGTATCCAAGATTACCTTTGCATTGGTATCAATAATAGGAAGAGTATTTTGAACAAAGAATTTTACTTTTGAACTTGAATATCCAAAATAATTATGTTTTTCAAAAAAATCCTTTGTCTGAGAATTATTAATAGGACTAGTCATTATATACCAATAAATATCACAATCATATAAATCATTAGCCTGTTTTAATTTATCACATACAAATTCAAAAAGTGATTTCTTTGGAGGAACATTAATTTCGTAAGAACCCTTAGGCCCCTTAAAACCAAGTCTGGAACCTTGACCACCAGCAACAGTGATAACAGCAAGTTTGTTTTCCGAAAGTATACTTTTACCTATAGTTAAAGCATTCTTTTTTGTTTGTGAATCTAAATTTTTTTTGATTATGTAATTAATTGGTTCAATTCTATTTGAATCTATAGAATCATCTAATTTTGAGTTTTCATATAATTTCTTAATTTCATTAAAATCTGTAGAATTGATTTGAGAAATTAACTTTGTCTTTTCATCCGTACTAAGCTCATCGTAAAAATTAAGAACATGTTCCTGTTTATATTTTTTTAGAGTTTTCTTAGCCAGACACAGTTCAGAATCCATAATAAACACCTCATTAAATTATTAAGAACAAGCAGTTTTTAAACTACTAATTATTTTATTTTTATTTGGCATATCAGAATTTTCTAAATATTCTAATTCCTTTTGAATATCATAAGGAAGTCTAACTAAATTAATTGAAAATGGTGCTAGCTCCTTTGAACCAAAAGTTCCCTCTAGTATAATATATGAAGCAACTGTTGAAAAGCGATTGGTTTCATCATAAAGTCCGTTATTCATCATCTCAACAGGCATTCCAACACTACCAGGATTAAAAATTGTTTTATTTCCATACCTTAAAATATTTGGAGTATGAATATGCCCATAACCTATAATGTCTGGAATAGGGTCACTTTGAGTTTTTCCCAAAAAACTTGTGTTAGCAAATAAATCCATACAAGACTTAAGCTCTGTTGAACTTCTTTCATTATTCTCATTAGAAAACATTGGATTATATATGTGAGATAAGCTGTAAGGAGAAGCATGAAATAGTCTAATAAATCTTCCACTTATAAAAAACTCATGAAAAATTGGCAAATTGTATAAGTAGTTAGCACGTTCCTCGCCAATTTTTTCTCTGCTCCAAAACTTTTTTACAAAACTACTCGGAGAAGCAATAACATCATCGCAGTTTCCTTTTATCATAACTTCACAGGTATCTTTAAGTAAATCGATTACTAAATCTGGATTTGCACATTTTGTAACGCTATCGCCCAAACAAAAAATTCTTGTGATGCCACGAGAACTAATATCTGCTAGGACTGTCTTTAGTGCAGTGATGTTACCATGAACATCTGAAATAATTGCTATTCTATCCATAAGCCTCCTCCATTCGTATCATAATTACCTATCTATTATAAAATAAAACAATGAAAATATCAATGCTTTATGTAAAATTAATATTTAGGCGCTACGGTATAATAGCTTTTTGTAGGAAACCTCTATCTTGTACATTTAAGTAAAAAAGAGACAAGCAAAAAAGATTGTGGTTAGTAGATAGAAATTATTTTTTAAAACTGAAATTACTAAATTGACCAATGTGAAAAAATATTTCGACATTCTGGAAAGAAAAAAGAATGATTATGCTAAATATTGAAATATAATAAATACTTATATAAAATAATAAGAAATTTTAATAAAATATGAGAATTTCTGTAATGCGAAAATGCTTGCAATCCCGCTTGGGACATGCTATTATAACTATAGTTTTATAAAACATTTTAATTAGTATTCGTACGAATTTATCCAAAGAAAAATTTTGATTTCATTCAAAAAGTAATTTCCCAAAAGATTAAAAAATGAATCTCATATTGAATTATTTTCTTTATATTTTTTTCTGTAAGAACTCATGAAAAAATATTCGAAAACAACAATATAAACGAATAAATATAATTCACAAGGAATTTATATATTCGAAAGTTAGAAACAATAGGACAAGCTTATACATAAATTGTATAAGAAATTAATTCACTCAAATAAATTATGTGCTAAATGGAGGTGAATAAATAGAAAAATAAAGATAAAATGCTTTTTTGATCAAAATTAAAAATTTTCGTGTCATGCAAATAGCAGATAAAAATAAATAAATTAAAATCTAAAATTAAAAAGAAATCCCTATTCATTTTATAAATAAAGATGTTTATGATCGTGTAATAATAAAAAAGAAAGAGCTCTTACCCCGGGGCTCTTTTTTTATGTGCAAGAAAAATATTAACCAACTAGTAACAAATGCATTTTATTATAGTTTAAGCAGATATTCATGTAACATAAAAACATAGTAAACATAAAATACAATAAGATAATTTACATTGGATTATTAATAAAAGTTCTGAACAGCTACACGCTGAGAAAGGAATAAATAAAATTATGGATAAAGAAACTATATTAAAAAACTATAATATGAATAAGAAAAATAATCCTAAAAAAGGACAAAAGATTCTTGAAGTACAAAATATATGCAAAACATATCAGGCAAAAAATGGTGAAGTTAAGGCTTTAAATAATATAAATTTTTCAGTAGAAAAAGGAGAATATATAAGTATAATAGGACCAAGTGGCTGTGGAAAGTCAACATTACTTTCTATAATTGCTGGACTGGAACCTAAAACAGATGGAGAAATATACATAGAAAGAAAAGTAGGTTATATGTTGCAAAAAGACAATCTATTGGAATGGAGAACAATTTACAAAAATGTTCTATTAGGATTAGAAATTCAAAAGGAACTCACAGAAGAAAATAAAATGTATGCAATAAACTTATTAAAAAAATATGGACTGTATGAATTCAAAGACAAATATCCAACACAATTATCTGGAGGAATGAGGCAAAGAGTTGCACTAATAAGAACGCTTGCCATTAGACCCAATATACTGCTGCTCGATGAGGCATTTTCAGCCTTAGATTATCAAACAAGACTTATGGTTACAGAAGACATCTATAAGATTCTAAAGCAGGAAAATATAACAGCGGTAATGGTAACCCATGATATTTCAGAAGCGATAAGTATGTCTGATAGAGTAATAGTATTAAGTCAAAGACCTGCAACCGTAAAAAGCATTTATGAAATAGACTTTGAGATGGAAAACAGAACACCTTTAAATTGTAGAGAAAATCCTAAATTTAGTAGGTATTTTAACTTGATGTGGAGGGAGCTAGAGAAATATGATAAAGCTGCAAACAAAGATGAAGAAAAAAAATATATCTGAAGATAGAAAAAAATACTTAAGAAAAATAAAAAACAATAAAATAAAGATATTCATAACGCAAATACTAATAATCATTTTATTCATAGCATTATGGGAAATATTGGCTAGAATAGGCAAAATAGATAGCTTCATAACAAGTCAGCCATCAAGAATAGTAAAAACATTTTTAAACTTAACTTCAAATGATTTATTAAGACATTTAAGAATAACATGCATAGAAACACTGGTTGGCTTCTTGCTAGGAACAACAATGGGAACAATAGTTGCAATAATACTCTGGTGGTCACCTTTTATATCAAAAGTTGCACAACCGTTCTTGGTAATTTTAAATGCTCTACCAAAAGTAGCATTAGGACCAGTAATAATAATTTGGGTAGGAGCGGGAATGCCGGCAATAATTGTAATGGCACTCGCAATCTCTTTAATAGTAACTATATTAGACATATTAAATGGACTAATAAATACAGATAAAGAAAAAATAAGAATGGCTGAAACTTTTAATGCAAGCAAGTTTCAAATACTAACAAAAATAGTAATACCGGCCAATATATCAACATTATTTAACACCTTAAAAGTTAATATTGGACTTTCATTAGTTGGTGTAATATCTGGAGAATTCTTGGTATCTAAAGGAGGACTCGGATATTTAATAGTATATGGAGGTCAAGTATTTAAATTAGACTTGGTAATGACGAGTGTACTTATTCTTGCGATTGTTGCAGCGCTCATGTATGAGAGCATAGTTATATTAGAAAAAAGATTTGTAAAATAAAATTTATAAAATTCTGCAAAATCGCCCAATGGGGACGTCCCTTTTTGGGCGAGATATTTTTAATAAAAATATATTATTAAAATTCGTATGCATAAAATTTATGACTTCGTGAACAGAATTTTAAAAAATGAATAGTATATTCTATGAATGACATAAAGATAAGACATTCATAAAATGGTAAAAAAGAAAGGAAGGAAAATTACATGAAAAAAATTGTAATTAGCATCATAGCCGTAATACTTATTATTGCTATAGCATTTGGAATTTACTATTATGTAACAAACAAAAAAGAAAACACATCAGAAATGAAAACAATCCAATTAAACGAAGTTACAAGATCAGTATTTTATGCTCCACAATATGCTGCAATAGCAAAGGGGTTCTTTGAAGAAGAAGGATTGAAATTAGAAATAACAACAGGTCAAGGAGCAGATAAAGTAATGACATCGATACTAGCTGGTCAAAGTGACATAGGATTATGTGGACCAGAGGCATCAATATATGTTTACAATGAGGGAAAAGAAGACTATGTAGAAGTATTTGCTCAATTAACAAAAAGAGATGGTTCGTTCTTAGTAAGCAAGAACAAAACTGACAACTTTTCATGGCAAGATTTAAAAGGCAAAACAGTAATTCCAGGAAGAAAAGGTGGAGTGCCATACATGACACTAGAATATGTACTTAAACAAAATGGATTAAATCCAAAGAACGACTTAACACTTGATGACAGTATCCAATTTGATTTAATGGCTGGAGCTTTTGCAGGGGGAAACGCAGAATATGTAACTCTATTCGAGCCAACTGCATCAATGACAGAAAGCGAAGGAAAAGGATATGTTGTGGCATCTGTTGGGGAAGCGGCAGGAGAAGTACCTTATACTGCTTACTGTGCTAAGAAAAGCTACATCGAGAAAAATGAAAAGACAATAGAAGGATTCACAAGAGCAGTTTATAAAGGACAGAAATGGGTAAAAGAACACTCTGCAAAAGAAGTAGCAGAAGCAATACAATCATTCTTCCCAAGCACTTCTGTAGAGTCGCTAGAAAAATCAGTTCAAAGTTACAAGAATATAGATGCATGGAATGAAACGCCAGTATTATCAGAAAAAGCATTTGATAAATTGCAATTAATAATGACTGAAGCGGGAGAATTAAAAACAAAGGCTCCTTATAATAAAATCGTAAACAACAAATATGCAGAAAAAGTAATAAAGTAGAAAAACGCTAAAAGATTAAGAATAAAGAATAATGTGAGCAATCAGCAAGAACTTAGTTGATTGCTCATACTGCTTAAATGCTAAATTTTCAATAAAAGTGCGTGATTATATTGTATTTTGTGCCAAAATAAGATAAAATAACCTTGATAATTTTTGATATAAATAATAAAAATAAGAAAAATAAAAAAATATAATAAAAATATATCGGATGATGTAAAAAACTTTTTTAAATTTCGTACTAAAAACGACAAACAAATCAAACAGCTTGTACTAAAATATCTATAGAAAAAATTCATAGATATTAAAAGTATGAATTTTAATAAAAAACGAAAGTAAAAAAGTAAGAGGTGGTAAGTATGTTTCAAAATATATCAAGATACACGAAAGATGAGAATTACAGAAATTTTGAAAATGAGGAAAATTTAAATCAGGATGATGTATTTATTCAAGATACGCAGGAGGAAAAGAAAGAGAGAGTTAAAGGAATATTAAAAAGCAATTTTTCTATAAGAAATTGTGTAATTTATTTAGTAACATTTATGCTATCAATGGTTGGAGGAACCGATAGTAGTTTGTTTAGTGCGGTTGCACCATTCGGATTTTCAGCTGTTGCAGCATGCTTCGGAGCAGGAATTCCTTCCGCAGTTGCAGTCATAGTTGCATTAATAGGAACAGCAATTAAGTTCGGGGCAAATACAGCTTTATTTTACATATTAACAATGCTAATATTTGTTGCATTTATATTAATAAAAAGACCGATTGAACAAGAAGATAAGAATGAAAAACTTAAAGTTGGAACACAGATGGCGGTTGCAGTATTTGTGGTACAAGCCGTAAAAATGCTTTTCAAAGGCTTCCTATTATACGATTTGTTGTTTAGCTTTGTTCTTTCTATAACAACATTTATACTATATAAAATATTTGTTAATTCACTTGGTGTTATAAAAGATTATGGAATAAAGAGCGTGTTTTCAATAGAAGAAGTAATGGGAGCAAGTTTGCTTCTTGCTATTGCATCTAACAGCTTAGGACAACTTAGTGTATTTGGATTTTCTATTAGAAATATAATTAGTATTCTAATAATTCTAGTAATGGGCTGGAAAAATGGAATGCTTGTTGGAGGAACTGCCGGAATCACAATAGGAACTGTTCAGGGAATATTAAATGGACAAACACCAGTTATGCTTGCTGCTTATGCAATCTCTGGATTAATGGCGGGCATACTAAATAGACTGGGTAAAGTTGGCGTAATAGTAGGCTTTATAATAGGAAACATATTACTTTCTTATGTAGCAAATGGCGGAAACATCGAAGTAATAAAATTCCAAGAAATTTTAATCGCTGCTTTGGGATTACTTGCTATGCCAAAAACTCAAAGAATAAAAATAAGCGAAATACTATCAGAACCAATGCTACTTCCTGAAACAACTACCAGAACTTTGGAAGAGAACAAAGAAACAGTAGATAAATTAAGCACAATGTCAGAGACGATTTCTCAAATGGCAAAAGAATATGAAAATGCAGCTGCAACAATCGTAACTGATGAAGAGCTTGAAAAACAAGAACAGGAAAACAGAGAAATCTTTGAAGAAGAATTAAAAAATGTTTTGGAAGATAAAGAAGAAAATCTATTATATGATGATTTATACAACAATAAAGAGAATATATTAGATGAAATATTTGCAATTCTTGTTAAAAACGAAGTTGTGGTTAGAAAAGACCTAATTGAAATATTTGCAAATCACAATAATTATATAGTAGGATTTAGCAAAGACGATGATGAAACAAATGCAAGAAATGATGTAGATGAAGCACTAAGAGCGATAAATTCATCATATAGAATTAGCAAATTGAACTTTGTATGGAAGAAGAAACTAAATGAAAATAAAAAGACAATGAGTGCACAACTTTCTGGCGTATCAGAAGCAATAAAAGATTTAGCAAATCAAATTACAAAAGATGAAGATGATAAATTTGCAGGTGAAAAAGAGCAAATAAAAAAATTCTTAGAAGAAAAAGATGTAATCTTAAAGGACATAAGCATAAAGCAAGATGAAGCTGGAAGATTCATGATTAATATTTATACTGGCATTTGTGATACTGTAGATGCAAAGGACTGTAATGTAAAGCAAACCCAGAGAATCATAGAAAAGGTATTGCAAGAAAAATTAGTACTTCAAAAGCAAAAATGTGGACTAAGAGAAAATGATGATACTTGCTGTTATTACTTTACATCTGAAGATAAATATTTGCTTCAAGTTGGAATAAGCAAAACAAAAAAGGAAAACTCAATAATTTCAGGAGATACAACAATACAAACAAGATTGGAAGATGGAAAATATCTTGTTGCAATTAGTGATGGAATGGGCTCTGGACCTGAAGCAAGAAAGAGTAGCAAAATCGCTATAAAAATGTTGGAAAGACTTTTAAAATCAGGATTTAACAACGATACTGCAATGAAACTAATAAACACAACAGTATCTGCAAACACTGATGATGACATGTATGCAACATTGGACGCAAATATTTTCGATTTGTATTGTGGCAACATGAAATTTATAAAAAATGGAGCTTGTCCAACTTTTGTAAAAAGAAATGACAAAATAGAAGTATTAAAAGCTGTTGCACTTCCAACAGGAATATTAAATAACATAGATTTAGTTGAATACAATTACGATCTTCAAGACGGAGATGTTATATTAATGTGCAGTGATGGAATATTAGACTCTGTTACTCAATATCAAAACAAAGAACTATGGATTGAAGAAATGCTTGAAGACATAGAAACAGAAGACAGCCAAAGAATAGCAGATTTAATATTACAAGAAGCCATTGACAACAGTTATGGAAAAGAAAAAGACGATATGACAGTTATAGTTTGCAAAGTACAAGCAAAAAAAGATAAAACAAAATAGAAAAATAATCAATATAAAATTCTGTAAAAACAAATAAAAGTTGCAAATAAAAAATTGATTATGTGAAAATCTTGTAAACTATTGTAATTAATAAGTAATTTGTGATATAGTATAAGCGTAAAAAAGTATAATTTGAGAGGTATATAATGGGAAAAGGTAAAAGATACAATGGAGCAGAACATAAGCTAAATATAAAAAAAGTAATTGCAGTAATAATAGCACTATTGGTAATAATAATGTTTGCGGTAATAATATCAAAACTATTAAAACCATCAAGCAAATTACAAGAGAAAACAGTTGCAAAAACATATTTCTCTGCTTTTACCAATAATAAATGGGGAGTAATAAATTCAAATGGAGAAGAAGTAATTACTCCAAGTTATGATGAAATGGTTATAGTTCCTAACAAAGAAAAGGCAGTATTTATTGTAACTTATGACGCAGACTATGCAAATGGAACATATAAAACTAAGGCTGTAAATGAAAAAAATGAACAGTTATTCACAGATTATTCAGAAGGTGTGGAAGCAATTCAAAATTACGACAGTCAAAACAATTTATGGTATGAAAAAACTTGCTTAAAAGTTAAAAAATCAGGAAAATATGGACTAATAGATTTCTCGGGAAAAATATTACTTCCAGCAGAATACGACGAAATAACACCAGTAATAGGAGTTGAAAACAGCCTTATTACAAAAAAAGACGGAAAATATGGACTAGTAAGTTCAACAGGATCAATCATAATAAACAATGAATATGAGCAAATATCAGCACTTACTAAAAATTATGAAGATGGATACATTGTAAAAAATTCAGAAGGAAAAATTGGAGTTATTGGAGCAAATAAAAAGATTGCTCTTCCAATAGAGTATGATGATATAAAACCTGTTTATGCAAATTCAAAATACATTGCAAAAGCAGACGGAAAATGGCAAATAGTAGATACTCAAAACAATACTAAAGAAAATTTTGAGTATGACGATGTAGCAGGAATAGACAACGAAAACATAATAGTAATAAAGGACAATAAATATGGAGTTATTTCATATACAGGAGTTGAAAAAATTGCTCCTACTTATGAAGACTTAAAAAACATATACAATGATTATTACATAGCAAAAAAAGACGGACTTTATGGAGTAGTTGATTCAAAGAATGAAACAAAAATTGAATTCAAATATAAGAATCTAACATATTTAAAAACAGCAGACATAATCGAAGGCGACACAGACAAAATAGAAACAGATTTATTTGATAGAAACTTCAACTTGAAATTAGCAGGAATTGTATCTGAAATAAATACAGATAAAGGATATATGAAAGTTAGAGTAAATGACGAGTACAAATATTACAATTTCAAATTTGAAACAAAGAAAAACACAGATTTACTAATACAAAATACTCTATTCTTATCAAAGAAAGATGGAAAATATGGCTATGTAAACAAGAATAATGTTGTAGTTATAAATTACATTTATGATGATGCTACAGAGCAAAACGATTGTGGTTATGTTGCTGTAAAACAAAATGGAAAATGGGGAACCATCAATTCAAAAGGAGAAACAGTTGTAGAGCCAAGCTTATCAATGGAGAACAATTCAATAATAGACTTCATCGGAACATGGCATCTTGCAGAAGACATAAATGCAAATTACTACACTAAATAAGAGGAACAAAATAAGAACTAGATAAAGGAGAAAAGTAATGGAACTAAAGACCAAATACCAATATACATATTTTATATATCCGTATATAGTAAATGAAAAGAACTATGAAAAATACCTATACAAACTTCTTATGGATAAAAATTATACAATGAAGGTATTTGAAAAAGAAAAAGACATGGATTTGTACGAGTATTTCTTACCTAAAATAAGAAGTGCAATGTTCTGGACTATCGATTACGATATGTACAGAATGAAAAAATTAGAACAAATCGATAAGAAAATGCAAGCAAATCTAATTGCAAAGAATCCATGTACAATATTCAGCTATAATCTAAAAAAAGACATACAAGGTAAAGCTGGCAAAAGCGAAGATGGAATATATTTTAACATTAGAAGTATAGAAGTCGTTTGCTTTAACACCGGTGTCTGCTTTCTAGTTCTAAAAACAACATTAGAAGGCGAAAATACACTTGCAAATGTATGCAATTTCAACTACAAATTTAGAAGTATAAAATCAAGTAATTATAATTTTAAAGACTATGAAAATATTAACATACAAACAGATATGTTTAGCAGTATCAAAGAGTTGAATACTTTAATAAAAGACATTACTGGAAATAACAAAGGTGCAAAAGAATTAAATATCGACACAGAAAAATTCATAACTTATTCTTATGCATGCATTGGACAAGAAGCATGGAACGAAAATCTAAAAACTGGCTTATTGGAAAAAGAATTCTATAGATTTGCAAATGTAGAAAAGGCAGATGCAGTTATCACATTAGGAGATAAATCTCTAGAAGAAAAAATGACAGTTATAGAAAAATCAAAAAATGAATTGTATGGAATAAGCAATATTGCTACAGTACTATTAACCTCTGACCAAGAAGCAGGAAACTATACCAAGATTCCACACGACTTTGAGAGAAAATACTTGTATAATTACATATTTGAATTGTATAAAAAAATTCACTTAAAACAAATAAATTACGAATTCAAACAAACAGGTAAATTCAAAAAATTAAAACAAGACTTTATCAACTTCACACAAAAAATATGGATAGAAGAAGTTACTAACGAGCAAAATGGAAGCATGCTAGACGCAGAATGGAAACAAACTCTAGACTTGAACACTCTATATGCTCAGATAAAAGAAAAATATGACATTTTATATAAAAATACGAATATTGAAAAAACTGAAAAAACAAATAGGGCAATAGTTGCAATATTAGTACTATTAGTAATTTTGAATATAATCATAGTAATAAAAATGTTATAGAAAAAGGAAAAACGTTATGCAGATAAAAACCGGAATTGATATAATTGAGGTAGAAAGAATTAAAAATTCTATAGACGAATTAGGCGATGCTTTTCTAAATAGAGTATTTACCGAGAATGAAATAAAATACTGTGAGTCAAAAAACAGGAATAAATATCAACACTATGCAGCAAGATTCGCAGTAAAAGAAGCCGTATTTAAGGCGGTTTCAGGACTTCTAACAGATAAATATTCCATAGCGTGGAAAAATATAGAAACCACAAATGAAACATCTGGAAGACCAAAAGTAGAATTTGTATCAATTACAAAAAAGGTAGAAAAAGAATTAAAAAAAATACAGAGCATCGACATTAGCATATCTCATATAAAAGACACTGCTATTGCAAGTGCGAGTATATTAATATAATTTATGCCCAATAGGAATTTTTCTATTGGGCATAAATTGAAAATATAGAGAAAATACTGAAGCTTGCATTAGGCTATTTGAAAAAATAAAACACAAAAATTTTAGTATAAGGAGGAAAGTGTGATTATTAAAAAATTAAATAATCATGCTAAAAAGAAAAGATGGAATTATTCGATTCACATGCACATTATAACGATGAAAAATTCGATGAAGATAGAGAAAAAATAATAAAAGACACTTATGAATTTGGAGTAACCTCATTTGTTTGTGCTGGATATAGTTTAGCAAGCACAAAAAAGGCAATCGAAATAGCAGAAAAATATCCATTCATATATGCTACTGCAGGAATTTCGCCAAATGATTTAACTGAAAATTGGAGTGACGATGTTGAAAATATAGACAAGATTTTATCTGAGAAAAAAGTAATTGCAGTTGGAGAAATTGGACTGGATTATCATTATGATACAAATGTAGAATGGCAGAAACAGGCTTTTATTAAGCAAATAGAACTAGCCAACAAATACGACTTGCCAATAGTAATTCATACCAGAGACGCAGTATCAGACACATTAGAAATATTAAAAACATATCCTGTAAAAAATAAAGGAGTATTCCATTGCTGTCCTTTTAACAGAGAATTAATTAAAGAAGCACTAAAACTTGGTTTCTACATTTCAATTGCTGGACCAATAACATTCAAAAACTCTAAAAATGCCGAAGAAATAGCAAATTTAGTTCCTATTGACAGAATGCTTATAGAAACAGATAGTCCATATCTTGCCCCAGAACCTGTAAGAGGAACAAGAAACGATTCAAGAAATGTAAAATACACTGCACAAAAAATTGCAGACTTTAGAAAAACAACAATAGAAGAAATTGCAAAAAACACTTATGAGAATACAATGAGAATTTTTAAAATTAAAAAATAGTATAATAAAAATAAAAGAGTTTAGAAAATACATTTTTAGTGAAATATTAAAAATCACTCAAAAGCTACATTCTAAACTCTTATATTTTTAATTTATATTATTTTCCAAAATCAACTTTTACATTCTTTCTTGCATCTTCAGAATCAACTTTAAATAATTCCTCTGGTTCGAAATGGAACATAGATGCTACAACATTTGATGGGAAAGACTCAAGACTTGTGTTATATCTTGTAACAGTATCATTGTAGAATTGTCTTGAATAAGAAATTTTATTCTCTGTATTAGATAATTCTGTTTGTAGAGCAATAAAATTTTGGTTAGCCTTTAAATCTGGATAATTCTCAGCAACAGCCATTATTGTTTTTAAAGCACCAGAAAGTTCATTATCAATTTTTACTTTATCATTAATATCTTTTGCAGATGCCCAAGATGTACGTAAAGCTGTAACTTTTTCTAAAACTTCAGATTCATGAGACATGTAACCTTTTACTGTTTCAACTAAATTTGGAATTAAATCAAATCTTCTTTGTAGTTGAACATCGATTTGGCTCCATGAATTTTTTACCTTTTGTCTGGCAGATACTAGATTGTTGTAAATACCAATGACTAACATTGCTAAAAGTGCAATAATAGCAATTATTATTAAAAGTGCAGTCATAATTTACCTCCTAAAATAAATTTACCATTAATATATCACATTAGAGCAAACTATACAATATATTTGGAAAATATTATTATACAGAAAAACAAAAATTGTAAATAAAGTAAAATTAAATAGTCATATTTAAGAAAAACCAAGCATATACTATAATAGGACAAATTGTTTGAAAAGAGCAAAAACCTGAAGTGCTTAATTCCGTAATGGAATAGAAAAATGTGTAAAATTTGACAGATTAATAAAAAAATGGTATAATGAGTTTGTTGTTTCAAAAGGAGGAACGAAAAATATATGAAGAAAGCGAAAAAAGCAAAACTCCCAATTAAAAAAATAATTGGAATATGCTTAATACTATTATTCGTAATGGGCGTTGGAGTTATGGCAGATAATGCAAAACTCGTAAACGTTAAAATAATTCTTTCAAATGGATATATAATGAATGTTACAACTTCAAAAAATAAAGTTGCAGACATATTAGAAGAAAACCATATTATATTATTACCAGAGGAAAGCGTTATACCAGAAAAAGAAAGTAACATTTCGGACAATAAAACAATAAAAATATCAAAAGATGAAAAACAAGTAGAAGTTGCACAAACTGAAGAAAACTCAAGTAATATTACAGTAGAAACTTTGTTAAAATCTTATGATTCAATAGTAGAAAAAATTGAAACAGTACAAGAAACAATACCTTATGAAACTATTACAAAGGACGTTTCAGACAACGATTCAAATAAAAGAGAAACTGTTGTTCAACAAGGAAAAGACGGATTAAGAGAAGTAACATACAAAGTTAAATATCAAAACGACGCAGAAATAGAAAGAACAGAAATTTCTTCAAATATAATTGAAGAACCTGTTGATAAAATTATAGAAGTTAGAAAGAAAACAATTACAAACAGAAGTACAAGAAGCTCATCAGTAACATATAACAATGGCGTTTGGTCATATTCTGCAGAAGAATTCGACTTATTATGTGCCATAACTGCGCAAGAATGTAGTTCAAGTTACGAAGGTGCACTTGCTGTTATCACAACAGCATGTAACAGAGCTGAAAGTGCAAAATGGGGAAGCAAAGGTTCAGACCCATTAAGTCAATATAAGGCACCAGGACAATTCTGTTATTCAATAGATAGTCACTGGAAAAAGAGATTAAACGGAAATTATTCATCAGTAGTTGCACAAGCCGTTTCAGACGCATTAAATGGAAAAAGAAATCATAATTATTTATCATTTAGAGCAGCGGGTCATGCTTCAGGCGAATACATTGGTGGAAACGTTTACTTCTAAAATAAAGATTAAAAATAAGAAACATACAAGAAACAAGCAAAATAAACTTTTGCTTGTTTTTCTTTTGTAAATGTGCTATAGAACATTTATAAAGTATTGATATTTCTTGTTTTCTATAGTAAAATTAGAAATGCAAAAAATATAAAGAGAGGGAAAATATGAAATTAATATCATGGAATGTAAATGGATTAAGGGCCGTAATGAATAAAGGCTTCAAGGAGTTTTTTGAATCAATAGATGCAGATGCAATTTGCCTTCAGGAAACTAAATTGCAAGAGGGACAAATAGAGTTTGCACCAGAAGGCTACTATACATATTGGAACAGTGCTGTGAAAAAGGGATATTCAGGAACAGTAATATTTACTAAGGCAAAGCCTATAAATGTAACTTATGGCATTGGAATAGAAGAACATGACCAAGAAGGAAGAGTTATAACAGCCGAATATGAAGAATTTTACTTAGTTGATTGCTATACTCCAAATTCGCAAAGAGAGCTAACAAGATTAGATTATAGGATGAAATGGGAAGATGATTTTAGAAAATATTTAGAAGAACTAAATCAAAAAAAGCCTGTGATTCTATGTGGAGATCTAAATGTTGCACATAATGAAATTGATTTAAAAAATCCTAAAACTAACAGACACAATGCAGGATTCACAGATGAAGAAAGAAATAAAATGACAGAGTTATTGGGAGCAGGATTTACAGATTCATTCAGATATTTATACCCTGATAAAACAGATATATATTCTTGGTGGTCATACATGTTTCATGCAAGAGAAAAAAATGCAGGCTGGAGAATAGATTATTTTGTAGTCTCAGATAGCATTAAAGACAAAATAAAAGACAGCAAAATACTTACGGAAATAATGGGAAGCGACCATTGCCCAGTAGAATTAGACATAGAAATATAAAATAAGGATATAACTGTAAAAAATATTCCTAATGCAACAACAGGTTTATAGGTCCCGTTAATAAAAACCTAAATATATAAATAAGGAGATCATGATTATTTAAATATCATGAAATAGAGATGAAAGAAGAAAAACATATTATAAAAAAATGGGTCTATTGGTTCTTACTTGCAACAGCCATAATAATTGTTTATAACGTATTAAATAATTTTACAAGTGTTGCAAATGCTATAAAGAACTTTATCGGTATAATAATGCCGTTTGGAGCAGGACTTTTAATTGCATACATATTATATTTGCCATCTTGCAAAATAGAAAGACTGTATAAAAAAACAAGGAAAAAGAATTTTTTAAACAAACATGCTAGAATGCTCAGCGTAATTACGACATACATAATTGCACTATTAGTATGCATTATAATAATTAATGTAATACTGCCATCAGTAATCCAAAGCTTGAAAGATTTAATTTCAAACATACCAAACTACTACAACACGGCAGTCGATAAAATAAACTCTCTACCGGAAAATCATATACTAAGAAATGAAAGAGTAATAGAGTCAATAAGCAAACTAAAAGACATAGATGTAGAACAACTAATAAATTTAGATAAAATACAAAGCTACATAAAAGGCGTAATAAGCGCTGTAGGAACCGTATTCGACATATTCATTTCGATTGTCGTATCAGTGTACATTCTTCTTCAAAGAAAGCAATTAATACAATTCTGGTCAAAACTAGTTAAAACATTAGTGAATGAGAAAACTTATATAAATCTAAAAAAATACTTTATAAAAGGCAACGAAATATTTTTTAATTTCTTAACCAGCCAGATAATAGACGCAATTGTTGTTGGAGTGCTTGTATCAATAGCAATGCTAATAATAGGGGTAAAATATGCGGTTCTACTAGGATTTGTTATAGGATTATTTAACTTAATTCCATACTTTGGAGCACTAGTTGCAGTTGCAATATCTATACTAATAACTTTATTTACAGATGGAATTGGAAAAGCAATATTAATGGCGATAATTGTTATAGTACTACAACAAATTGACGCTAATATCATAAATCCAAAAATAATAGGAAATTCTCTAAAAATAAGCCAACTACTAGTATTGTTTGCAGTAACAGTAGGTGGAGCATACTTTGGAATACTTGGAATGTTTTTGGCAGTACCGGTATTTACAGTAATAAAAGTAATTATTGAAGATTATATTGATGAAAAAACAGGGAAAGAATAAATTTTATGTTATAGTTTAGAAAGAAATAAAAAAAGCATGGCTAAATTAGGTTTTAAACTAAATTTATTCCAGTTTTGTACAATTATTTCAAAACTAGTATTGACAAGTTATATAAAATTAGTTTATAATAATAGGCATGTAAAGAGAGTTACTCAATACATATTAGGAGAATAAAATCCCATACGCATGCAATGAAAGTGCACCGGAAGGAGGGGAATATCATGTCAGAAGTAAAAGTTAATAATGGAAATATAGAAGATGCCTTAAAAAGATTTAAGAGACAATGTGCCAGAAATGGAGTATTACAAGAGGTACGTAAAAGAGAACATTATGAAAAACCTAGTGTAAAGAGAAAGAAAAAATCAGAGGCAGCAAGAAAAAGAAAATTTTAAATTAAAATAAAAAAGAAAAGAGGCGTTTTCAAAATATAATATTGTATTTTGAAAACGCTATTTCTATTAAAAATATAAATAGTGGTCCCATTAAACCAAAATTAAAAATAAAAATTAATGGAGAAAGGTAAGTATAATATATTAAATTTTATATTATATAAGGAAATAAAAATGTTAAAAGAAAAATTATTAAACGATTTAAAAGTAGCTATGAAGGAGAAAAATGTTAATAAAAAGAATGCAGTTCAAATGGTAAGAACAGCAATTTTACAAATTGAAAAAGATAAAGGTATAGAAGTTTCAGATGAGCAAATAATAAACATAATTGCAAAAGAAGTAAAAACAAGAAAAGACTCAATAGTAGAATTTGAAAAGGCAGAAAGACAAGATTTAATAGATCAAACAAACGAAGAAATTGAAGTACTAGAGGAATATCTACCAAAACAATTAACAGATGAAGAATTAGAAAATGAAGTAAAGAAAATTGTAGAAAGCGTTGGAGCTACATCAGTAAAAGACATGGGAAAAGTAATGAAAGAAGCAAAAGTAGTAATTGGTGCAAAAGCTGATGGAAAAAGAATAAATGAAATGGTTAAGAAAATATTAGCATAGTTTGCAAATAAAACTAAATAAGAAGGAGAGAACCAAAGTAAATGGAATATAGAAAAATGAATATTAAAGATGGAGTTAACCTTCATACAATAAAAACAGAAATATTTAAAACAAATTTACTAGCTGTGTACTTAAGTTCGCCACTTACCAAAAAAGAAGTTACTCAAAAGGCTCTTAGCATGGCAATTATTAGACGTGGAACTGAAAACTTAAAAACACAAGAAGATATAAATTGCAAATTAGAAGAATTGTATGGTGCTGAATTGAACTCTGGAATGGACAAAGTCGGAAACGACGAGGTTTTGAAATTTTATATTGAATCATTAAATGATAATTTTACATTAAAAAATGAAGATATTCTTAAACAGAGCATAGAATTATTATTTGATGTAATATTCAATCCATTAACAGAGAATGGCAGATTTAAAGATGAATATTTCAAAAATGAAAAAAGCAATTTAAAACAAATAATTGAAGCTAAAAAGGATAATAAAGCACAGTATGCAACAGCAAGAACTCTAGAAGAAATGTATGGAAAAAACGGATATGGTCTATATACTTATGGCTATATAGAAGATTTAGAAAAATTATCTAATCAAGAAGTATATAACTCATATAAGGAAATGCTAGCAAACTGCAAAATTGATATATTCGTTTCAGGTGATATAAATGAAAGTGAATGTGTAAAACTTGTGGATACAGAAATAGAAAAATTCAAAATTGATTCAAGAAATGTTAGTGACTTGTATTTGAAAAATGAAGTAAAAAATGTTACAGAAACCAAAGAAGTAATAGAAAAAATGGACGTAACACAAGGAAAACTTGTAATAGGATTAGACATAACAAACACAATAAAAGATGAAAGACCTCAAACAGCAGTCTATAATGCAATTCTTGGAGGAGGAGCAAACTCAAAATTATTCCAAAATGTAAGAGAAAAAGCAAGCCTTGCATACAGTGCAGGTTCACTTTATATAAAAAATAAGAACAACATAATAATAAAAAGTGGAATAGAGCCAAAAAATTATGAAAAAGCATTAAACATTATAAAAGAACAACTTGAAGATATAAAAAATGGCAAGTTTGATGAGAAAGATATGCAAAATGCAAAGAAAATAATAATAGCAAGTTATGAGGCTATAAATGATGAACAGGATTCAAGTATTGCATATAGTTTTAATCAAGAAATTGAAAACAATAAGCCAGACATCGAGGGCTATGTAGAAAAAATAAAAGACGTAACCAAGGAACAGATTGTTGAAATCGCTAAAAAAATAAACATAAATACAATCTATTTCTTAACAAGTAACAAAGAATAATTGGGCAACAAGAGAGTGAAAATAGAAAGGAAATTTGCAAATGGAAGTAATAGAAAACCAAAATGTAAAAGAAAAATGTTACATGGAAAAACTTGAGAATGGAATGCAAGTTCTTATAATTCCTAAAAAAGGCATTCAGAAAAAATATGTTATGTGGGCTACTCAGTTCGGATCAATCGACAACAGATTCATTACAACAGACGCAAAAGAAGAAGTAATAATTCCAGATGGAGTGGCACACTTCTTAGAGCATAAAATGTTTGAACAAAAAGATGGAACAGATAGTTTATATACACTTATGGCGCTTGGAATAGATGCAAATGCTTATACAACTAATGACCATACTGCATATTTATTCGAATGTACTTCAAATTTTTATGAAGGATTAGATGAATTAATGGATTATGTTCAAAATCCATATTTCACAGATAAAAATGTAGAAAAGGAAAAAGGAATAATAGGACAAGAAATAGGAATGTATGATGACGATCCGGGCTGGCAATTATACATTGGAGCGATGGATTGTCTTTATAAAGTAAATCCTGTAAAACTAGATATTGCAGGAACAGTTGAAAGTATAAGCAAAATAACACCAGATGTTTTGTTTAAATGCTACAATACATTCTATCACCCTAGCAACATGGTATTTATAGTTGTTGGAGATTTTGAACCAGAAAAAATTCTTGAAGAAATAAAGAAAAGACTAAAAACTCAAGACAGAAGAGATGAAGTTACAAGAATATATCCAAAAGAAGGAAAAGAAATAAATAAAAAAACAGTAACTAAAACAATGGAAGTCAGCCTTCCACTATTTATGATAGGAATAAAAGATGATTTAACTGAAAAATATAAAGAGGTTGTAAAAAGACATATTGCAATAGAAATAATTCTTAATATGTTAATAGGAAAAAGCTCAAAATTATACAACGAATTATATAATGAAGGATTACTTTTAGCAAAACCAGATTTAGACTACGAATTTTCAAAACAATACTCGCATATACTTATTGCAGGACAATCAAAAAATCCTGAAGAAGTAGAAAAAAGAGTAAAAGCTGAAATAGAAAAAATGAAGAGCGAAGAAATAGATTCGAAATATTTTGAAAGAATAAAGAAAAAAATCTATGGAGATTATGTATGCGAATACAATAGTGTTAGTGACATCGCAAGAATGTTCATAAGCGACTATGTAAAAGGAATAAACAGTTTTGAATATTTAGAAAAATTCGACGAAGTAGATGAAAAATATGTAAAACAGGTATTAAATGATGCATTTAAAGAAGAAATGATGGTAATGTCTGTTGTAAAAAATAAAGAATATACGAAATAAAAAGACAATATAAGCTCATGATAGGCAAAATATAAACAAAATACGCAAATAATTTGCTAAAATATGTGTGTTGAAAAATGTCGAAAACCTTAAAACAAATATCAAAAAATCAAATATAAAAAATTAAAAAGAAAAATGCAATCAAAATTAGTAAAAAAACACCAAAATATGGAATACGAAAAACGGCTTAAACCCTCTAAAAATGAACAAAAAATGTTGACTAATAAAACATACTGTGGTATTTTATATGCATCAAATAAAATGAAGCGAAAAGAGGGATAAGAAAATGCTAAATGAAGAAATTTGTAAATTAAGAAAAAAGTTAAACAATAGTATAATAAAAGGGGAAGATTATAGTATTATATACAAGCTTAGCATAGAATTAGACGAACTAATTGCCGAATATTATAGAAGATTGGTGAACCATCAAGCAAAAGGCTAAAAAGATTTTTAATAAATGGACCAAGATATAATGAAAATACAACTTGAAGGTGAGGTAAAACTCCGAGATAAAACCTGAAATTAACTCTATAAAATGAATGCGGTTTGAAAAAAGAACGTCAAGTGAAAAGTTAAATGAAATTATGTAAAGCAAATGCGACTTGTATGAGAAAAGAGGAGAAATAAAAAATTAAATAAAAAATATTGACTTATAAAAGATTATTCTATATAATAAATTCATGTAATAAAATTAGCTATTTTGCTATAAATAAAGGATAAAACGGGATATGAATAAATCTTTAAAAAAAATTGGTATTATAATTATAACATTAATATTGATGCTTGGTTCTATTTATACAACCAAGTCTTTTGCCGCGCATCCATCAGATAGTGGAACAGATTGGGGAGGAGCAATAAATCCTGGTGATTTTGATCCGTCAAAAGGTGCTGAAGATATGCCAAGCGAAATTCAATCAAAAGTAAATACAGCATTCACTATAGTACAAATTGTTGGAGTTGTAGTTTCTACTGTTGGTGCATCAGTACTAGGTGTTAAATACTTATTAGGAAGTGTAGAAAAGAAGGCAGAATACAAAAAGACAATGATTCCGTATATTGTGGGAATTATATTTATAGCTTGTACGCCAACAATTTTAAGACTTATTTATAATCTTACAAATCAAGCTTTAAACTAATAAAATAAAAAATAAGGCAATAAAAAGTTAAACTAATTGCACAAAAAGTAAAAACAAGAGCCAATAAAAGGCAGAAATAAACTCAAATAAAAGGCTGAAAAAAGCATGAATAAAAGGCTAAAGTAAGAGCAAATAAATAATAGTTGAAAAAAAAGGAAAAATGTTATATAATATAACTAAGCATGGAAAAAGAAGGTAAGGCGGATGAAAAAAGGTTATAAAATAATTAGTTGTTTATTAATTCTAATAATGATGTTATTTTTACTACCTACTTTCTGTAATGCAGATGGTGGAGCATTGAGTGGTATAGTAACAAGTGGAGACGATTTTGTAAATAATGGAAAGAATCAAACTGGTGTAGGACTACCAAGTACTGAAAACATAAAAGACACTTCAAACTTGATTTATAACACATTATTTGGTGTTGGAATTATAGTTGCTTTAATCTGGGGACTTATAATAGGTATAAAATTCGTAACAGGTTCTATAGAAGAAAAAGCACAGATAAAAGAAAAACTTATTCCTTATGTAATTGGATGTGTTATAATATTTGGTGCATTTGGAATATGGAAAATAGTATTAACAGTACTACAATCATTTCAATAGTTTTTAATATTCTCTAAAAGAGATTTTAATAAAAATCGAAGATAAGGAGGAAAATATGAAGAAATCAGTTAAAGTAATATCAACTCTATTATTAGCAGTAATGATAGTTATGAGCATTGCAAGCGTTGTATTTGCAGTTGATGTTGATTCAGTTATATCAGGAGTTGAAACTGGAGGAACTACAACAGATACAAGTAAAATTACAACACTAGGTGCAAACATAGTAAATATTATCCAAGTAGTTGGTATAGTAGTTGCTATCATAGTTTTACTAGTTATAGGTATTAAATATATAATAGGAAGTGCTGAACAAAAAGCAGAATACAAAACAACAATGATACCATATATAGTTGGTGCTGTTTTAATATTCGCAGGTACTTCAATTGTAAAGGTTATATACCAATTAGCATCACAAGTTAAAGCTTAACAAAATTTTAAAAGAAATTTATTTGAAGGCGTAAAACCTAGAAAGGAATAAAGTATGAAGAAATCAGTTAAAATTATATCAACAGTATTATTAGCAATAATGTTAGTTATGAGCGTAGCAAGCGTTGCATTTGCAGTAGTTGATATTGATGGAACAATCAGCCAAGTAGAAAATGGAAGCACTGTTTCAGACACAAGCAACATTACAACATTAGGAGCAAATATAGTAAATATTATCCAAGTAGTTGGTATAGTAATTTCTATCATTGTTCTATTAGTTATAGGTATTAAATACATAATAGGAAGTGCTGAACAAAAAGCAGAATACAAGAAAACAATGATACCATACATTGTTGGTGCTTTATTAATATTTGCTGGTACATCAATTGTAAAAGTTGTATACCAATTAGCAAACCAAGTAAAAGCTTAGTTAAAAATAAAATATTGCATATATATTGCAAGAATATTACAAAAGAATTAAAAGTGCATAAAAATGCACTTTTTTTTGCATTTATGTTACATTTTTTAATAAAATATGTTATACTCATTATATAAGTAGAATTATGATATAAACGGAGGAAAAATATGGGAACATACAATTTGCCAAGAAATGTGAAGGGTGAGGGAAGAATATTATTTATATTTACTCCCAAGAGTCTAATCTATGCATCAGTTGGTGCTGGAGTTGGTCTTATATTTTATTTAATATTTAGACTTATGAAGATGGGCTTTGTTGGGATAATTCTTATTGCTGTATTTGCCTTAATTGGTTATGGAATTGGTATGCTTAAAGTTCCTAATATCGGAGTATTGAAAGATACCCAAGCCGTTGGTGGAGAAAATCTAGACGACGTAATCAAAAGAGCAATTCTTTTTAAAAGAAAAGGCAACAAAATATACGTGTATGATAATAAGGAGGTAGAAACAAATGACAAATAGTACAAGTATTTTAACAATTATATTATATATAATGCTTGCAATAATGATGGCACTCCTAATTGCTTTAGTTTTTGTATATCTAAATACTAAAATTAAAGAAAAACAACAAGAAGAACAAAATAGAAAAGATGAAGGAAAGCCTGTTACAAAGGAAAAAACTAAAACTTTTAATGTTGGATCTATATTTGATTTCATGGAATTTGATAAAATCGAAGACAACATGATTATACAGAAAAAAGGAAAAAGATTTATTATGGTTGTTGAATGTCAAGGTATAAACTACGACTTGATGTCACAAGCAGAAAAAGTATCTGTTGAAGAAGGATTTGTTCAATTCTTAAATACATTATCACATCCAATTCAAATTTATACTCAAACAAGAAAAATTAATTTGGAAAGCAGTTTGCAAACATATAAAACTGAAGTTGATAAACTTGAACAAGAATATCAAAGACAAACCTTAAGATACAGACAGGTTATGCAATCTCCTAATGCAACAGATGAACAAAGAAAACAAGCTTTATATGAATATACAAAACAAAAGAACTTATATGAATATGGAAAAGACATAATATATAACACAGAAAAAATGAGCTTAAATAAAAATATTCTTAATAAAAAATATTATGTAGTTATACCATATTATTCAGAAGAAGTTGGAGATTATGCTCAAGAAGAAATAAGAGAGATGGCTTTCTCTGAACTTTATACAAAAGCACAATCAATAATCAGAACTTTGAGCGTGTGTGGAGTTATAGGAAAAGTAATGACATCTACAGAATTAGTTGATTTACTTTATGTGGCTTACAACAGAGACGATGCAGATGTATATGGAATTGATAAAGCTTTGAAGGCTGGATACAACGAACTATATTCAACAGCACCAGATTACATGGACAAGAAGATGAGAATGCTGGATGAACAAATAGCAAGAGATGCTGCAAGACTTGCAAATGAAAAAGTTATAGAAGCTCAAACAGAAAAACAAAAAGAATATGAAAAGAAAGTAACAACTAGAGATGACATCATAAGTAATCTTGCACAACTTATAATAGAACAAAACGAAGCAATGCTTGGAAAAGACATTGCAGAGAAATCTAAGGAAAAAGTTAGAAGGGAGAAAAAAGCCTAATGTTCAAGAAAAATAAAAAATCACAAATGAATGATTTCAATATTAGAAATGATTATACGAGTGATGAAGAAGTTAGAATATTGCATAAGAAAACCATAAAAGAGCTTATAGCTCCATCTGGAATAGATGCAAGCAGTATTGACCATTTGGAAATAGCCTCAAACGTTAAAAGATATGCAAGAAGCTTCTTCGTATCTGCACTTCCAAGAATGTGTACATTCCCTGAAATATTCAGAGATATGTACATGTTTGGAGATATAAACACTTCTATATATATAAATCCCATTGCAGAAGCAAGGTCTCAAAATGAATTAAACAGAACAATTAATGAGCTTGAAACAGAAAGAATTGTTGCTGCAGACAGAGGAAACATAAACAGAGAAAGTAACTTAACACAAAAAAGATTTGAAGCAGAAAATTTAAGAGACGAAATCGCCGCAGGATATAACAAATTATATGAAGCATCTGTTATATCAACATTATTTGCATATAGTCTTGAAGATTTAGATAGATTGACAAAAATGCTATCTGCGGAAATGTCTAAATCATTAGTAGGAGTTAAGAGTGCATGGGCTATGCAGGAAGAAGCATTCCAATCAAATTTGCCATTTGCACAAAATAAAATAAACAAAACACATACTTTTGACCGTAGATCAATGGCAACAGTATTCCCATTTACAACATCAGAAGTTGGACATACAACTGGTATTCCACTTGGATTTAATAAACAGACTGGTGTACCAATTTTATTTGATAACTTTCATAGTTCATTATCAAACTACAACATGGTTATATTTGCTAAGTCTGGTGCTGGTAAATCAGTAACTATGAAGACTTTGATATCAAGGTCAGCAGTACTTATGGGAATTCAAAGTTTGGCGCTAGATGCTGAAGGCGAGTACAGCCTTGTTGCAGAAAGCTTGGGAGGAATAAATGTTGTATTAAGCCCAAATTCAAAAACAGTTATAAATGTTTTTGATATAGAAACAGAAGTTGTTAAAGACGAAATAACAGGTAGAGATAAAACAGTACTAAATGTTGAAAATAAAGTTGAAGACGTTACGCAAGCCTTACTTACGATGGCTAGAGGAAGTACAAGAAGCCAAGAAGTAAACGAAGTAACGAAACAGATAATTGCTGAATCCGTAGCACAAGAGTATGCTGCTTACGGAATCACAAATAATCCAGCAAGCATATACGAATCTAGAACTTCTAATAGTGGAGAATTACTAGGAAGAATGAGAAAGAAAATGCCTACAATAGGATCTTGGTATAAAAGATTACAAAGAAATGCAGAGATGAATCAAAATCAAGATTACAGATTCCATTATAGTTACTTATTAAAAGTTATGAAACAGTATATAAGAGAATATGATGGACAGATGGCATACTTCGATGGACAATCAACATTCGATTTACTAGATGGAACATTATTCATAAATCTAGACATATCTCAACTAGAGGAAAGATTTGCAAGACCACTTGCACAACAAATTCTTCTATCATGGATATGGGAAAAATACGTAAAGAAAAACAGTGAGGATAGAAAAAAGGCTGCAAAGAAAAGAGTGCTTGTCGACGAGGCATGGATGTTACTTCCATATCCTGAGGCAGTAGATTTCTTAAACACTATGGCAAGACGTGCCAGAAAAAGAAATGTATCCCTTGCAATTATCTCTCAGAGATTCCAAGATTTCTATGAAAAACCAGAGGTACAAGCAGTACTTACATCATCTGATACAAAATTATTACTAGCACAAGATAAATCTGAAATACAATATGTAAAAGAAGTATTTAAACTAAGCGAAGGAGAAGCAGGATTTTTAACCACATGTAATAGAGGTGAGGGACTACTTAAAGTAGGTTCTGATACGGCAATACTACAAATTACACCAACCGCAAAAGAATTTGAATTTGTGGAAACAAACCTAAATAAACTAATGGAAAATAATCAAAATAGAGCATAATAAGGGAGGAATGAAATGCAACAAATTTTTAATAGAAAAGTAATACAAAAGATTATGGCTTTATTTGTAATACTAGTGCTAAGTAACTTTATTATGAGTACAAGAGTTTATGCGGATGGATATGCAGCATCATCTCAAGACACTTCAAAAGGAACAACAACGACAAGCCCAGGATATGCAGCAACATCTCAAGACCCTGCAAAAGACTCTACGTCAGATACTTCTTCTTCTGGAGATTTTGAAGACACTGAATCTGATAATGACATTTTTGGAGTCTTATTCTCACCATTTACTGCATTGTTTATAGGAATAGGAGATGCCATAAACTACATTTTTCGTACAGCTATAGTTGGAAGCAAAGCAGCAGATGGTCAGGGTTACAAAGTTGTTATAGCAGGACAAAGAGCTATAGATTATATGAAAGCAAATGATGCAACAAATGATTCAGAGCCTCCAACGGTATATATATCAAGAACAGGAATAGATCATTCTTATGGAACAACATATGCTGTTTCTGCAATAGATTATACACCAGTGGAAATATTTGCAGGAAGAATTTCGGCATTAAATGCTAACTTTTTCAAGACTGATCAGGACTATGATAAACTTTTAGGGGGAGAAGACAAATCAATAGTTAGAAGTCTAAGAGATGTTGTAAGTAATTGGTATGTTGCAATAAGAAATATTGCTATAGTAGGACTTATGTCTGTATTACTATATATGGGTATAAGAATCGTAATTAGCTCAAGCTCAAACGATAAAGCAAAATATAAACAAATGCTTGTTGACTGGTTAGTCGCACTTTGCTTAATATTCTTTATGCACTATATTATGGCATTTACAATGACTGTATCAGAGCAGATTATAAAAGTATTTACAAACGATGAAGAAGGAACAATTAATGAGTGCATAATAAGGTTATACGACTCAACAGATAATAATGGAAATCCACAACCTGTTGCTGAAAGACAGTGGAAATCTAACTTCGTGAATGTTGCAAGAATGAAGACTCAATATGATAATTTACCTGCGAAATTTGGTTATATGGCATTGTATTTTGCTTTTACTGGCTATACGGTATATTTTACTATTATATACTTGAAGAGATTATTAATGCTTGCATTCTATACGATGATAGCACCAGCGGTAGCACTTACATATCCATTAGATAAAATTCGTGATGGAAAGGCGCAGGCATTCAACTTCTGGTTGAAAGATTATACATTCTATGCTTTATTACCAGTATTACACATGCTATTATATACAGTATTTGTATCATCTGCATTGGACTTAGCAGCACAAAACATGATATATGCAATATTTGCTATGGCATTTATAGTACCAGCAGAGAAAATTGTTAAGAAAATGTTCCATATACAAGGAAATACAGAAGACAGAATCGGTGGATTCGCAGGTGGAGCACTTGCAAGTTCATTATTCAACTTAATGAGAAAACCACCTAAGCCACCTAAGGGAGCTCCTGGAATGCCAAGAGAGGAAAAAGTTCCTAAAATTCCAAAGAGTTCAAATACTGTTGATGGTGGAGCAAACTTGGATGTTGCAAAACCTTGGGATTTAGAAGATACAAAAGCGCAAGAAGCTAAAGACGATAAAGATAAAGCTAAAACAGATCAAACAGAAACACCTAAGCAGACTACACAACCAGATCCGAATGCACAGGTTGATCAAAACTCTGAAGACGATTCAAATAATCCACAGATTTCAACTCAAAATACGGAAACAATGGATGAAAGTACAGAACCAGATCCAAATGCACAACCAACACCTGGAACAAATCAAAATGTACAACCAGTATCTGAACCAGACCCAAGTATACCTTCAACATATGTTGGAGATACAAGTATGAATCTTGATTCAGATAAAGAACATAAAGGAAATAAAGTTGTCAGAAAAATTAAGAATACGCCTAGAATTGCTAAACAGGAATTTGATAGAAGGCTTAAACTTGCTGGCGGAGCTAAAGGAGTTTTCGTTAAAGCTATAAAAGGTGGAGCTAAGGCTGCGCTTACAGTTGGTAAAGTTGGAACTACTATTGGTGGTGCTGCTATGGGAGTAGGCTTTGGAATGGTAGGCGGAGATGTATCAGATGTAATCAAATACGGCATAGCCGGTGCATCAGCAGGAATGTACTTTGGAAATAAGGTTGGAAATGGTGCTATTGATACAATAAGTAAAGCTGGAAAGAACTTCAATGGTAGTTTTGCAGCAGATGTATTAAATGGAGGACATGAAGAACATCAAAGAAAAGTTGCAAGAAAAAACTATATTAATGATAGAGATAACCTTGAAAGAATTGCAGCAAAACATGAGGACTTTGATGCAGACCAAGTAAAAGAGTGGGCTGCTAGAGAGTTCGACATTCAATATGCAACTGGTGTTGATAATGCTAAGTTTGCAGACAAAGCTTTGCAATTGGAAAACAAATACAGAGATGCATACAAATCAGCTGAATATTCTGATGAAGATGCCAAAAAATATGCAGCTCAAATTGCACAAGGTGCACTTGCAAGAACAGATGATTGGAGCAAGTCTGAATTAAATGATAGAAAGAAGAGAGACGGATATGTTGCAGACCTTGCAGAACAATATAAGGACAAAGGTGTTAAAGGGGAAAATGCAAGAATGTATGCTGAGAATGAAATTGACTTAACTCGTATGATTTATGGACAAAAAGGAATGAATAACATTAAAGTGCCTAAAAAAAAGAAAACTAAATAATACAAAAGAACAATAAAGCCAAAGCACTCCAACTTTGGCTTTATTTAGAAAAATAGTAATGCAAGAAAAAATTAATTCATTGTATTTTAAAGGACACAATAAAGTATGAAAATAAGATTATTATTGTGTGCTTTAAAGGACAAAAGATTAATTCACTAAAATTAATCCATTGTATTCTGGAAGAAAGGAATAAGACTATGTTTAACAGCATTATCAGATATTATAATTTAAATAGAAGGAAAATATGGACTTTTATAATTGTTGCCATCGTTGTAATAGTTATAATACGAGGACTTAATAAGATAGCAGCTGATTCACAACCTTCCAATATACAGACTGCGAATGAAACAACCACAAGAAGAAATGATTCAAGTTCAAAGTCACCAAATGTATTGCAGACTGATGTCTCAACTGGAGGAACAAAAATAGAAGAAAATGTGGCTAAGAAAAGTCAAGAACTTGTGAATTCTTTTATAAGTTATTGTAATAATAACGATATTGCATCAGCTTATAATTTATTAAGCGATGGTTGTAAAAAGGAGTTATTTAATACTCAAAATGATTTCAAACAAAAATATTATGATAAAATATTTACAAGCAAAAAAGATTATAATATTGAGGCATGGAAATATACAGGGGTTGGAGTAACTTATAGAGTAACTTTTTTAAATGATATTTTATCAACTGGAAATATTGGAAATAGTATTGAAGATTATATAACTGTTGATACAGACAACAAGATAAATGTATTAAGATATGTAGCAACAATCACTGAGAATAAGAAGGGCTCAAATAATGTTGCAACAGTTGAGGTAATCGACAGAGCAATATATGATGAATACGAAATTTTTAACATCAAAGTAACAAATAATAGTAGTAATACAATCATGATAAATAGAAAAGAAGATAATGATGGAATATATGCAACATATTCAGGAAGCAATTTAAATTATACTGCATTTACAAGTGAAATATATGAAAACAGTCTTACAATAGAACCAAATCAAACAAAATACTTGAGTGTTAGAATTGATAAATTATATAATGAATATACAAAAGTAAAAAAACTTGTATTTAGCGATATTATAAACAATAAAAAAACATTTGATAGTACTGAAACAAAGAGTTTGTATTCAAACATATCATCACTTGAGGTAAATTTTATAAATTAGGAGAAAATTATGGGACCTGAAAACAATAATAATGATGAAGAGATTAATGACATAGAAAACCTTGAAAATGATAAAGCTGTACAGGCTGCAAAACAAGTTGGAAAGGTTGCTGGAAATGTTGCAAAGAATGCAACAGAAAAGGCAAGGAGTGCTGCAAAACAAAAAGTTGCTTCAGTTGCAGCTAAAGTATTTTCAGCAATTCTACCATATTTATTAGTTATTCTTGGTGTAATTCTCATTATAGGTTTTTTATATGCTATTTTAACAAGTATGCTTTCATCAATTTCAAAAGGAGTGGATGATTTAGGAAGTTCATTTGTATCAGTTTCAAGTACAGACAATCTTGATAACGGAATAAACATACAAGACGAACAACTTGAAAACCTTGCAAGAATCATTCAAAAAAAAGGGTTTAGTATGCAATCGCTTTATTTAAGTGGAGATATAGATTATTCTAAAGACATGAATGACCCTGAAAATATAAAGCAAAGAAATAAATATTTAAAACAATTCTTACTTGCACAGCTTGCTACACAATATCCTGATTTTGGAATTACTGAGGACGAAAATCATTATAACGGAATAATAAAAATAAAAAGAACAGAACATGATAGTGATGGAACAACCAGTACAGACATGGAATATGTAAGAAAAGATTTCTTTGATGCTATGCTTTATGCAATAAATAGCAATATGATTGTTGATGGATCTGTTGATGTTTCAACAATAATACCAACCAGTACAACAATTCAATCTAGCAGATCAGGAGTAAAGATTCCAGCAATTATAATGAGACCTACTAAGATTGAAGAAAACATGCCTTTAGTAGTTATGTGCCATGGATTTACAGGAAACAAAAAAGGCGATAATGAATGTTTTATAAAATTGGGAAAATTACTTGCTAGTAATGGAATTGCATCTATAACAATCGATTTCTCTGGATGTGGAGATAGTACAGAAGAAAGTACTAGGTACACCTTAAATAATATGAAATCAGACATAAACAGTGCAATAAGATACATGCAAACAAATTTATCTATTGATAAGGATAAAATAGGAATTGTTGGACACAGTATGGGTGGAAGAATTGCATCTGAATATTTAGACAATGTATCTGCTGCAGCACTATGGGCACCTGCAGATGGAGATGGACTAAGTGGACTAGAATTCTTAGGAGATTATAATTCACTTTACGAAAATTCAAAGCAAACAGGAAGTGTAAGCACAGGAAGCTGGAACTTCGATGTTAGCAGTGCTTTCTTTACACAGATGGAAAAATCTCACCCACTAGAAAAGATTAGAGCTTTTACAGGAGCTTTGCTTGTAGCTTATGACTCTGAAGATATAAATGGTACTAATAATATTATAAGTCCAAGCACAGTATCTGCAGTAAAAAGTGCAATGCCAAGCCAAGGAAAATGGTTGGAATATGAAGATGACCATAACTTCGATAAAAATTATGAAGAATTAATTGTTGAAACTGCAAACATGTTCTGTAATCAATTCTTTGGAAAAGATGCAGAAAATGTTACATCTTTAAAAACTGAAGATGTTTTGGAAGGATATACAATAGAACAACTTCGTGAAATGTCTAAGAGGGTGTTCTCTGTTGATAATGACGGTAACTTATATTTCTTTAATTGGAAACAAGTTGAGGATAATGAACAAGTTACATATACCGTAACTAAACAGTCTGTAAATTACAAAAAAACAGTAGAAAAATATTCTATGCCAATAGAAATACCTTTAGCATTATGTTTCGTAACTCAAAATCCAGAATACGTATATCAATTTATAGAACAACATGTGCTAAATGGAGAAATAGTTATAACAATTCAAGATAGTATGAGGGTTGAAACGTACAATAGCTGGTATGATTGGACTGTAAATGTAGTACAAAAAACGTATAATGGTTCCGAAGTAGAGGGAGGAGGATTAGCTTACTCTTCAATACCAGACAATACAAAAAATTTAGATCCAATAGTTCATAAAGAAGAATATAAGAGAACAATAATTACAACAACTGTTGAAAGCAGTGCACAAATTACATCTGTTGATACCTGGATGGCAAAACAGGATATATCATATATAAATAACCAAGGACTAGTAGATTATCCTCTAGGACAAGAAGTTGTTGTTCAAGACGTAGCTTGTCCAGACCCACTTCCAGAAAAAAAGGTAGACTTTCAAGATAATGTAAGGACAAGATTTGAAACAAATAAAAAAACTGGAAAAAGAGAACCCGTTCAGGTACATGAATATAAAAGAGTTGATACAGAGTACTCTTTAGGAAGCTGTACTTACACTCAAACAGACAGGGTAGACTATAACCAGTGGGAAAGAAGCACTGTAAATATTGACAAACAAGGAATGGAAGCAAAGGCTAAATCTATAGTAGCACAATGGAATGTGCCATATAGAGTACCAAACTCAAATCTTAATGCATCTGTGGGAAATAAAATTATTACAGATGAGGGAATATTCTTAGAATTAATTAATAATGAATCAACACAGAAACAAGCAGAAATATTTAAATATCTAATTCAATTATATAAAAAAGGTGACTATAGTATAGATAATTTAGATCTTAGTATATATGATGACATAGAATTAAGAGTGAATTCTACAGCTTCTGACATAATTGTTGATATTACAAAGTCTGAAGCGGAACTTGTTCTTACCAAAGATCAATTAAGAACAGCTATCACAAAATATTATAAACCTGGTAGCAAGGCAAGAGAAAACTTATTAGGAGCACTTGATGCTATTTATGAATCTCAACAAGAGTATAAGGTAAATGGTGTATTTACTATGGCAGTTGCAATAACAGAGTCCAGTGCGGGAACCAATTGGGGATTGATAGATCCATCAACATATAATTGGATGAGCTTTACAGCAGGTGGTTCATCAAACTATTATACTGATAAAAATGGAACAAAATGGGCTAAATACAATAATTTCTCAGATGCAACAAAAGATTTTGCTAGAAGAATAAATGGAAGTTCATATTATTTTGCAGGTGGAAATTATACGGTATCATCTATTGGAAATAGTTATTGCGTGCCACCAGATAACTGGATAAATTCAGTGTTAAATATAATGAAGAAAATGTTCTCTTGTGCAGGAGTCGATATAGACAGTGTTCTTGATACAGACTCATCTCAAGACGGTGGAGCTACAGGAACAGTGGAACTAGATGGAAGCTATAATGTAAATGGAGTATTATTATCGAATCCTATAAAAGACCCAATTTCTTTTGTAGGTAGTTATGCAAATCACGGTGCAGTTGATATAAACCCAACACAAAATGGTGGAACACCGGTATATGCTGCTGCAGATGGTACTGTAACAACTGCGGGAACACATTATTCTTATGGTAATTACGTAATAATAGACCACGGAAACGGTGTTTCTACACTATATGCACATGCTAGTTCATTAGTTGCAAAGGCAGGTCAAAAGGTATCAAAAGGAACATTGATAATGTATGAAGGTTCTACTGGTAACTCAACAGGACCACACGTTCACTTTGAAATAAGAATAAATAACAAAAGAAGTCAATCACTTGCCGAAGATATGTTTACAAAATTAGGATTTACAATTAGAAGATAATTTAAGGAGACTAAATATGAGCAAAAAAGAAAAAATTTTACTATTAATATTTGCTATCGTAATATTAATTATTATAATGCTAACAATATTAATTAATATTAGTAAGAATGTTGATACCAATATTCCTTATGAAGACAGTGAATATGTAGATAAAAACCAAGAAGGAAAAGAAATAACAGTTGATTATGTAAATACTTTGTCAAATATAAAATCTTCGTACGAATATTATAATGTAAAATATTGTGCAGAAACATATCAATCAGCAGTAAATGACCTTTTAGAAAACAATACACAGGAAAATAGAACAAAAATTTATTCAATATTGAGCGATGAATATATAAAGAGTGAAAATATAAGCGATTCAAATATATATTCTAAATATAAACAATATAGAACATCTGATATTTATATAGATGAAATATTAAGTACTGCACTCTCAAATAACGTAACGGCATATTTAGTAAAGGGAAAAATAGTTGGAGAAGGTTTGAAACAATCATATAAGTTAATTATTGAACTTGACATGAGTAATAATACCTTTTTAGTATATCCAAATGATTATGCAGGAAAAGTTACAGGGGATACTCTAAACATTACCCCTGTAACAGAAATTAAAGCAAATGACTACAATAAATATACAAATCAAAGTAGCAAATATAAATCTGTTTCACAGCTATATTATGAAAAAATGAGAACTGATTTATTATATGATCCTGATTATCTATATGGAATGCTGGATGAAGAGTACAAACAGAAAAGATTTGACAGTAAAGAAAAATTTGACACATATGTATCAAATATAAGAAACAAAATGGTTGATGCCGAAATTACACAATATGTTAGAGATTATTATGATGGATACACAGAATATACATGTATAGATAGTGTAAATAATCATTATATATTCAAAGAAACATCTCCAATGAAATATACCGTAATGCTTGACGATTACACAATAGAAACAGACTATTTTAAAACACAATATGCACAGGCATCAAATGAATCAAAGGCGGTTACAGATGCAGACAAGTTTATGAAGATGATAAATTCTAAAGATTATGAAACAGCTTATAATTTATTAGATGCAACCTATAAAGCAAATACTTTCCAAACGCTTAGTAGTTATATTCAAAGCATGGAAGCAAGTTTCTATGAGAATAACTTTTATGAAATGAAGGATATATCTGAACAAGGCTCATATTATATTGTTACAATAGAAATTAAAGATAGAGTTTCTGCATCAGCTAACAATAAAACTATTAAGGTAATAATAGGACTAAAGGAAGGCACAAATTTTGCAATGTCATTTGCAAATTAAAATAAAAAAGAATAATTTTTGTAGCCAAAGAATATTATTTCTAAAGAAAAAGTATTCAAAGTGAGGGCTACGAAATGATAATAATAAAAAATAATAAAATAAATAAAAAAGGACTAATAATTACAATAATTATGGTCCTTTTTATAGTTTGTTTTATGGGAACAATATCCACAGTTAGTGCAGATGATGTGGACGAAGATAGCACTGTTTCAGATGAACAGGTGGATAACGAGATAAAAAATGAAATAGATGAAGTATCTGCAAAGTTAAGCGAAGAACCTGCAATTAATTCAAGAAGATACGCGGTTTATGATAGAATATCTAAAAAAGTTATATATGGAAAAAATGAAGATGTGAAATCTGCCATGGCGTCAACAACAAAAATTATGACGGCAACTGTGGTGCTTGAGAATGCAGACTTAAACCAAGAGGTGGTTGTAAGTAAAAAAGCAGGGTGGACAGGAGGTTCAAGATTAGGACTAAAATCGGGAGATAAGACAACAATAAAAGATCTATTATATGGACTTATGCTAAGGTCTGGAAATGACGCAGCAGTTGCTTTAGCAGAAGCTGTTGGTGGAAGTGTTGAAGGATTTGCGGAATTGATGAATAAAAAAGCAGAAGAACTTGAGCTAAAAAACACTCATTTTGTAACGCCTCATGGACTGGATAATAGTGAACATTATACAACGGCTTCAGAACTTGCAATACTAACAGATTATGCCATGAATAATGAAACATTTAAGAAAATTGTTGGGACAAAACAAACAACAATATATATAAATAATCAACCAAGAAATATTATGAATACAAATGAATTGCTTGGCGTGTTAGATGGAGTTGTGGGAGTAAAAACAGGCTTTACAAATAATGCTGGTAGATGCCTTGTAACAGAAACAAAAAGAAATTCAATGGATATAATTGTTGTTGTTCTGGGAGCAGACACGAAAAAGAACAGAACTCAAGACAGTGTGAGATTAATAGAATATACATTTAAAAACTATAAAATAGAAAATATTGAGGCAAAGGTACAGGAAGAGTTTGAAAGATGGAAGAATATAAACGAAAAAAGAATATCCATAATAAAAGGAAAGGAATCTTTTCTTGAATTGGAAATGGGAGAACTAAGCTTAAAAGAAATGACACTGAAAGAAGGAGAAATAGACAAGATAAATGTAGAAATAAATTGCCTTAATGCATTAGAAGCACCAGTGAAAGAAAAGCAAAGAATTGGTACACTAACAGTAAAAATGAATGGAGAAATTCTAGAAATGACGGATATATTATGCATGGAAGGAATAGAGAAAAAAGACTGGAAAGATTATTTTAAAGAAATTTTGAATATATGTGGTAAATTGAAAATTCTTATGATATACTTTGGATGAAAATAAAAAATAAAGATAAAGCTAAAGGTGAAATTTATGAAGCTAAAGAAAATAATAAGAATTGTAACGATATGTGCAGTAGTTTTGTTACTTAATTTAAATGTAACTTTTGCTGATGTTGGAAGTTTTGACAGATATGACAGTGGAAGTTCATCAAGCGATTGGGGCAGTTCTTCTAGTGACTGGGGCAGCTCTTCAAGTAGCTGGGATTATGATGGGGGAAGCTCTTCAGGTGGATATTATGGAGGAACATTTATTAATTTTGGAAGTCCAGAATTTATAATTATTGCGATAATTGTAATAGCTGCAATTATTTTTATAAAAAACTATGCAAAGAAGAAAAACGGAAATGATAATAATCAATTCAATTATCAAAACACAATGCCAGTTTATACTACATCGGTTCATGATGTGCCTCAATCACATGAACAAGCAGAAAAAATAAAGGCAATTGATCCATTATTCTCAGAAGAAGAATTCTTATCATGGACAAAAGATTTATATGTAAAAATGCAACATGCATGGACAGAGAGAAAATGGGAAGGAATGAGACCATTAGAAACTGAAAAATTATTTGAACAACACAATGCACAAATACAAGAATACATCAGAAATAAAACAATAAATGTTGTTGAAAGAATAGCTGTAAACTATGCAACTATATACAGCTTTAGACAAACAGAAGAAAAAGATATTGTTGATGTTGCGTTAAAAGCAACCAAGAGAGATTATATAATTGACGAAAAAACAGGAAATGTTGTACAAGGAAATAAAAATCAAGACAGAATAACAGTATATAAAATGACCTTTGAAAGAACAAAAGGAAAACTAACTGCTAAAGGCAAAGAAAATCTTGATGCAAAAAATTGCCCTAACTGTGGAGCACCTCTTAAATTCACCTCTTCAGGAAAATGTGAATACTGTGGAAGCATTGTTAGCACAGGTGTTCATGATTGGGTACTTTCAAACTTAGAGCCATTCAGATATTAATGAAAACTTAATATAATAAACCAAAGAAAACGATAATAAAGTTAAAACAATAGGAGGATATTAATTATGGGATTAATCAAGGCAGCAGGAGCAGCGATTAAAGGAGAATTAAAAGATCAATTTTTAAAACCAATTATGTGTGAAGACATGGGTAACGAAATATTAATGAGAAAGGTAACAACAGAAAATGGTGTAATTCCAAATGGAAGTAGAATAATTGTAGCACCAGGTCAAGTTGCAGCACTATATGATAATGGAAGAATTTTAGATGCAACTGCAGAAGCGGGAACTTATGAATTTAAAACAGAAGCATCTCCATCATTCTTTGGAGGAGATTTTGGACCAGTGTTCAAAGATATGTGGGAAAGATTTAAATTTGGAGGAGCAATTGCAAAAGAGCAAGCAGTATTCTATTTTAATACAAAAGAAATACTAGACAATAAATTTGGAACTCAAAATCCAATACCTTATAGAGATTGGGGACACCCATTAACAAATCCAAGAACAAATACATTAATGCCAATGAGCGTTGAAATAAAATGTTTTGGAAAATATACATTCAAAATAATAGACCCAGCAAAATTCATGATGGAAATTTCGGGAACAAGAGATTCATATACAAAAACAGAAATTACAGAGCAAATGAGAGCAGAAGTTGTTGCAGTATTCCAAAATGTAACAAATAGTTTAGGTGAAGATGATAGAAAAATAGCAGCTTTATCATTACCTAGCCAAACTGATGAAATTAGAGAATTAATGGACGAGCAAGTATTCGATGAGCAAATAAGAAATAGAGGAATGAAACTTGAAACATTCGTTGTAGAAAGTGTAACACTTACTGAAGATTCAAAAGAAAAAATAGATAAATATGAGCTTGGAAGTGATACATATCAACAAAAAGCTACTATGACAGAAGCATATGCAAGTGCCGTTGAAAAAGCAGCTGAAAATAGTGGAGGAGCTTTCAACGGATTCATGGGAATTGGAGTCGCAAACATGAGCATGGGAAATCCTTTAAATGGAGTTGCAAATGCTACAACAAATCCAAATTCTGTACAAACTCCAGTATATGACCCTAAAATAGCAGAACCGGTAAAAAGAGAAGACAATGTAGCAACTAAAGTTAGTGAGCCAGAAAAACAAGAAAATTTTACAGAAAATATTGTAGATAACAAAATATCTGAACCAGAAAGTGTTACGGCAGTACATACTACAGACAAAAATGAAGAAAAAACTTTAAATATATGGACTTGCAAATGTGGACAAGAAAATCACGGAAACTTCTGCATGAAATGTGGAAAGAAAAAGCCGGTTCAAGCTGAAAAAGAAAACATCTGTCCAAACTGCAAAGAAAAATATGAAGATGGAGCAAGATTCTGCAGTAATTGTGGAGAAAAACTAAGTGAATAAAACCTTACGGAAATGCGAAAAAATGAAAAAATTGCATTGACTTTACAGAAGAAACATGGTAAAATAATAGAGCTAGTAAAAATGGCTTTATTATTTTTTTATAAAGAAAAATACTAGAAATAAAAAACAGGAGGTGAAATTTAAGTGCCAACAATTAATCAATTAGTAAGAAAAGGAAGAAAAACATCAACAACAAAATCTACATCACCAGCTCTTCAACATGGATACAATTCTATGAAAAAGAAAACAACAAATAAAAGAGCTCCACAAAAAAGAGGTGTATGTACTGTTGTAAAAACTGTAACACCTAAGAAACCAAACTCAGCATTAAGAAAAGTTGCCAGAGTTAAGCTTTCAAATGGATACGAAGTTACTTCTTATATTCCAGGAATTGGACACAACCTACAAGAGCACAGCGTTGTTCTAATAAGAGGTGGAAGAGTAAAAGACCTTCCAGGTGTTAGATACCACATCATAAGAGGAACATTAGATACTGCAGGTGTTAAAGACAGAATGCAAGGAAGATCTAAGTATGGAGCTAAGCGTCCAAAGAAATAAAAAAACTTAGATTAAAAGAGTGCATATAGCTTACTAGTTTAAGTTGTTACTTAAATTTAAGATATATAGCACTAAACTAGAAAAGTTTTAAGAAGAAAAGCAAAAAGCTTAGTATTAAACTTTTTAGAGTACCGAAGATACTAGGAAAAAAGTATCAAATTTTATAAGGAGGGAAGAATAGTGCCAAGAAAAGGATATATAGCAAAAAGAGAAGTTTTACCAGATCCAATTTATAATAGCAAAGTTGTTACAAAATTAATAAACAATGTTATGCTTGATGGTAAAAAAACAGTTGCTCAAGCAATCGTTTATGATGCATTTGACATTATAAAAGAAAAAGAGCAAAAAAATCCACTAGAAGTATTTGAAGAAGCACTTAACAACGTAATGCCAGTTCTTGAAGTTAAAGCAAGAAGAATTGGTGGTGCTACATACCAAGTACCATTAGAGATTAGACCAGAAAGAAGACAAACATTAGGACTAAGATGGTTAGTTACTTATGCTAGAAATAGACATGAAAAAACAATGTCTGAAAAATTAGCAGGAGAAATAATGGATGCAGTAGCTGGAAACGGTGGAGCTTTCAAGAAGAAAGAAGATATGCATAAGATGGCTGAAGCTAATAAGGCTTTCGCTCACTATAAATTCTAAAATTTTAATTATAAGCTACGTCTAACATCGTTAACCTTCATCTAAAAATATACTCGACGTACACCACGTACGCCTCCGTTATTTTTGATTCGGTTGCCTTGTTATACTTGCTTCTAATCAAAATTTGAAGTGCAATTTATTTCTAATAAAATTCAACGATAAGCACTTTGCTTTAAGCTAAGATTTATAGAAATAAATGTATATCAAGATAAAAAAGAAATTAAATAGAAAGGAAGAAAAATTATGGCCGGAGACGGAAGAGAATTTCCTTTAGAGAAAACAAGAAATATAGGAATTATGGCCCACATTGACGCGGGAAAAACTACTACAACTGAGAGAATACTTTTCTACACTGGTAGAACACACAAAATTGGTGAGGTTCACGATGGTACTGCTACTATGGACTGGATGGTTCAAGAGCAAGAAAGAGGTATCACAATTACATCAGCTGCTACAACATGCCACTGGTTAGGTAATAGAATTAACATTATCGACACACCAGGTCACGTTGACTTTACAGTTGAGGTTGAAAGATCTCTTAGAGTTCTAGATAGCGCAATACTTGTACTAGCTGCAAAAGGTGGAGTTCAACCACAATCAGAAACAGTTTGGAGACAAGCTGATAAATACAAAGTTCCAAGAATGGCTTATGTAAATAAGATGGATATAGTTGGAGCTGATTTCTACGGATGTGTTGAGCAAATGAAAACAAGACTAGGTGCAAACCCAGTTCCAATTCAATTGCCAATAGGTGCCGAAGATAATTTCAAAGGAATCGTAGACTTAATAAAAATGAGAGCTTTCATTCATAAAGACGATTTAGGAAAAGACATTGAAGAATGTGACATTCCTGAAGACATGAAAGCAGATGCTGAAAAATATAGATCAGCAATGGTAGAAGCTGCCGCTGAACAAGATGATGAATTAATGATGAAATATCTTGACGGTGAAGAATTAACTGAAGCCGAAATTAAGCAAGGACTAAGAAAAGGAACAATAGCAAACACTGTAGTTCCTGTAACATGTGGATCATCATATAAGAACAAAGGTGTTCAAGAGCTTCTAAATGCAGTAGTAGATTACTTACCTTCTCCATTAGACATTCCACCAATCAAAGGTGTAGATGAAGATGGAAACGAAGTTGAAAGTAAGACTGACGATAAAGCACCATTTGCCGCTTTAGCATTCAAAATAATGACAGACCCTTATGTTGGAAAATTATGCTTCTTCAGAGTTTATTCTGGAACATGTACAACAGGATCAACAATATTAAATGCTACTAAGGACAAAAAGGACAGAATCGGAAGAATTCTATTAATGCATGCAAACCATAGACAAGATATAGATAAGGTTTATGCTGGAGATATAGCTGCAGCAGTTGGATTAAAAGATGTATCAACAGGTGATACACTATGTGATCCAGATCACCCAATAATACTTGAATCTATGGAATTCCCAGAGCCAGTTATCGATATAGCTATTGAGCCAAAAGATAAGGCAAACGGAGAAAAAATGGGTATAGCTTTAGCAAAACTTGCTGAAGAAGATCCAACATTCAAAACATGGACAGATCAAGAAACTGGACAAACAATTATAGCAGGAATGGGTGAGCTTCACCTAGATATAATCGTAGACAGATTAAAGAGAGAGTTCAAAGTTGAATGTACAGTTGGTAAACCACAAGTTTCTTACAAGGAAACAATCAGAAATAAAGTTAAGGTACAAGGTAAATTTGTACGTCAATCTGGTGGACACGGACAATACGGTGATGTATGGTTTGAAATGGAACCATTAGAGCCAGGTTCAGGTGTTCAATTCGAGAGCAAGATTGTTGGTGGAGCAGTTCCAAAGGAATATGTAAAACCAATAGAAGATGGATTAAGAGAAGCTGCAATGAGTGGTATCTTAGCTGGTTACCCAGTTATAGACTTCAAAGCAACATTAGTTGATGGTTCTTACCATGAAGTCGATTCATCAGAAATGGCATTCAAGATTGCCGCATCAATGGCATTCAAAGAAGGATGTAAACAAGCTAAATCTGTAATACTAGAGCCTATTATGAAGGTTGAAGTAACAGTTCCACAAGAATACATGGGAGATGTTATTGGAGACATAAATGCTAGACGTGGTAGAATGGAAGGAATGGAAGAAAGATCTGGAAACCAAATAATAAGAGGATTTATACCACTTTCAGAAATGTTTGGTTATGCTACAGACTTACGTTCAAAAACTCAAGGAAGAGGAACATATTCAATGGAACCAAGCCATTACGAAGAAGTTCCAAAATCAATCTTAGAGCAAATTGTTGCATCAAGAACTAAGAAAGAAAACTAATTTTGTGACTTTTAGGTAAATTATTCTATAAATTAACTTTAAAGTATTGCAAAATTAAAGAAAATATTATAAAATGCAAAATATAGCAAAGTAATAATATGTTATTAATTTTAAAATAATATAAATGGATAAAAAGGAAAAGCAGAAAATATCATTTTCTGCTAATCCATGAAAATCCAAAAATTAAAGGAGGAAATTTAAATGGCAAAGGAAAAATTTGTAAGATCAAAGCCACACGTTAACATTGGTACAATCGGACACGTTGACCATGGAAAAACAACAACAACAGCAGCTATAACAAAATACTTAAGCTTATTAGGAAAAGCTAAATATGAAGCATACGATCAAATCGACGGTGCTCCAGAAGAGAAAGCAAGAGGAATCACAATTAACACTGCTCACGTTGAATATGAAACAGACAAAAGACACTATGCACACGTTGACTGCCCAGGTCACGCTGACTATGTAAAGAACATGATCACAGGTGCAGCACAAATGGATGGTGCTATACTAGTTGTTTCAGCAGCTGATGGACCAATGCCTCAAACAAGAGAGCATATACTATTAGCAAGACAAGTTGGAGTTAAATATATCGTTGTTTACTTAAACAAATGCGATATGGTTGACGATCCAGAATTACTAGAATTAGTTGAAATGGAAGTTAGAGACCTATTAACAGAATATGGTTTCCCAGGAGACGAAATTCCAGTTATAAAAGGATCATCTCTAAAAGTATTAGAGAGCACATCAACAGATCCAAATGCTCCAGAATATCAATGCATGAAAGAATTAATGGATGCAGTTGATAGCTATATCCCAACACCAGAAAGACCAGTTGACCAACCATTCTTAATGCCAATTGAAGACGTTATGACAATAACAGGACGTGGAACAGTTGTTACAGGTAGAGTTGAAAGAGGAGAAGTTAAAGTTCAAGACGAAGTTGAAATCGTTGGAATCAAACCTTCAACAAAAACTGTTGTTACAGGTGTTGAAATGTTCAGAAAAATACTTGACCAAGCAGAAGCTGGAGATAACATCGGTGTACTTCTAAGAGGAACACAAAGATCAGATGTTGAAAGAGGACAAGTTCTTGCAAAACCAGGATCTATCCATCCACATACAAAATTCAAATCACAAGTATACGTTCTAACTAAAGAAGAAGGTGGACGTCATACACCATTCTTCAATGGATACAGACCACAATTCTACTTCAGAACAACAGACGTTACAGGTGTAATTGATCTAGAAGCTGGAACAGAAATGGTAATGCCAGGAGATAACGTAAACATGACAATCGAATTAATAACACCAATCGCTATTGAAAAAGGACTAAGATTCGCTATCCGTGAGGGTGGAAGAACAGTTGGTTCAGGTGTTGTATCTGATATAATCGAATAATCATGAGACAATCATAAAATAAAGAAAGACACGAGCAATCGTGTCTTTTTTTGTGCTTGAAAGAGAACAATTTCATTTCTTTTACGATGTCAATTTTATACTAGAATGCACTGGTAAGTATTGACTTTATGCTGATTTAAGTATATACTTTAAGCGAAATACTAAAGAGGATAAAATTATTATACAAAAACAAGGAGAAAATATGAGAAAAATGAAGAAAACAAAACTTTTAGTATCAGGCATAATAATAATATTATTAATAGTATTAACGAACAAAGTACAGGCAGATACTGCAACAGTTTCTACTGATACACTAAATTTAAGAAGTGAAGCATCAACAAGTTCGGCTGTAGTAGCACTTCTTAATTCAGGAGATAAATTGGATATAATTTCTGAAACAGGAAATTGGTATAAAGTAAAATACAATGGAAAAGAAGGATATGTTAGTAAGGACTATGTAAAAGTAAGCAGTACTGGTTCTACTGGCACAACAAATTCTAATACAAATAGTGAAACTACCACAGGAAATTCTAATAACACAACAGGGGCAACGACAGGAGAAACAACAAATGGTGGTGCGTCAAATGTTGATGTAAATAGTACTATAAAATTAGAAAAAGACACAACTGTAAAAATATTGCCACTTATTAACTCTAACACAATAAGCACTGTTAGTAGTGGAACAGAAGTAACAGTAATAGCAAAAACAAACAGATGGATATTTATACAGACAGATGAAATTGCAGGCTGGATTGTGAATACAGACGAAATAAGCAAGATTCAAAATCCAAATACAAACAACAATAATACAAATAACAATACAAATAATGATGATAATAATGGTGGTACAAATTCAAACGATTCAAACCAAGAAGACCCAAATAATAATTTTGGTTCAAACGACTCGAATAAAGATAATCAAGATAACAACGAAGATGATTCAAAAAATCAAACTTCAAGCGATACAAAATATAGCCAAGTATCTACAAAATACATAAATGTATCATCAGCTTATGTAAGAAGCAAACCATCTAAAGATGGTGAAATAGTAACGTCACTTATAAAAAACACTGATGTAACAGTTACAGGAGAAAATGGTGATTGGTACAAGATAAAATTTAATAATTACGAAGGATATATATTTAAAGAACTATTGTCAGATAGCAAATTAGAAGAAACAAACAGAAGTACAGTAGATAGATACTCAGAAACAAATACAAGTAATGAAGAAACAGAAAGTGAAAGTCAAACATCTGCTATAGGAGAGCAGATTGTGGCCTATGCGAAACAGTATTTAGGCTGTCCTTATGTTTATGGTGCTGCTGGAAGTAGTTCTTTTGATTGTTCAGGATTTACGATGTATGTATATAAACATTTTGGCTATGAGCTTAGTCATTCTGCAACTGCACAATCTAAAAAAGGAACTTATGTTGCAAAAGAAGATTTAATGCCAGGAGATTTGGTATTCTTCTTAGACTATGAAACAATGGACGGAATAGGACATTGCGGAATTTATGTGGGGGACGGAAACTTTATACATGCATCTTCAGGCTCTGGCTATTGTGTTAAAGTTTCAACATTAACATCAGGAAGTTATGCAAAAAGATATTCAACTGCAAGAAGATTGATATAATGTAAAATGAATATAAGACAAGATTATTTTATAAAATGATAGGGATAATTACAGGAGGAAAAATGAGAAGACCACTAGTAATTATTTCTATAGCTTATGTAACAGGAATAATTATAGGGGTATACTTAAAAAATAGTATATCCTTTATTTTTGCTGTAAATTTGATGCTAACATTAATTTTTATTATAAACAAAATTGTACGATTCATTAAAATAAAAAACATATATGAAAATATTATATTGATTAGTTTAACTACGCTGATTATAGCCGAAATGAGTACAGTTTCATTTATTAATAAATATGAAAATATTAATGACAATCTCAATGAACGTACAATTTATGCAGAGGCAATGGTGTGTGGAGATATTAAGGAAACAGAATATTCATATACGGTAAATGCAAAAATTACGAAGATTAATAATAACAAAAATAATAATAATGATAAAAAATATAATAATATCAAAATTGTTTTAATAGTAAAAAAGAATAAAAAAGATAACGCAAGCAATAGCGAATTAATGAAAAAATTGGAGTTCGGCACTAAGATAAAACTGGCAGGAGAATATTCAGCCCCGGAAGGTCAAAGAAATTTTAAGGGATATAGCTACAAAGAATATTTGATGACAAAAGAAATATATGGAACGGTAAAAATAGAAAATTCAAACGATGTAGAAACTATAAAGAAAAATCAAAGTAATTTTTTTGAGAAAATGATTAATAAATTATCTAACTTACTAAAAAGAAAGGTTGAAATATTGCTTCCAGAAAACTCTGCTAGTTTGCTTAAAGGAATACTCTTGGGAGATTGTACAGATATTTCGAGTGACGTAAAAGAGAATTTTAAAGAATGCAATTTATCTCATATGCTTGCAGTTTCTGGAGCGCATCTTTCATATTTAATAATTGGAATAAACATGATACTAAATAAAAAAGTATTTGGAAAAAGAGCAAGCAAAATAATAACAATATTCGTAATCATAATTTTTATGAATATAACAAACATGAGTCCTTCGATAGAGAGAGCAGGAATTAGTTCAATTATTTGTATCATTGCTTCGTTAATTCATAGAAAACCAGATGCCATAAATGCGGTGGCTATTGCAATGTTATGCACTGTAATAAAAAATCCACTTTCAACATTAAATGTTGGAATGCAACTTTCGTATGCAGGAACACTAAGTTTATTAATGTTTGCAAATGGCAGAGAAAAAAACAATTCCAGCGGAATATTAAAAATTAGCGAAAAAAAGGAAAAGAGTAAAGAGATAGTAAAACTAAAAGAAAAAACAGAGAAGAAAAAAGAAGATAATAAAGATGAAAGAGAGATTGAAAAAATAAATGCAAACATATTTTGGAATTTATGTAAGAGAATAATGAAGTATTTATTAGAAAGTATCAAAGTTACTTTATGTGCAAATATATTAATAATGCCATTAACAGTTTATAAATTTAACATAATATCACTAAATTTTATACTTGCAAATTTGGTCGCAGGACCACTTCTAGGACTCTCATTAATATTAGGGCTTATAATGTTGGTTACTTCATTTGTTTCTTTAAACATTGCAAAATTATTTTCAGTTATCTTAAATATAATTCTAATAATTTTAATGAAATCCACAAAATTAATTTCACAAATACCGTATTCAAACATAACAGTAATTACACCACATCTTATAAGTATAGTAATAATCTATACAATAATTTTTCTAGGATATTACATAGCCAAATCGCCAGAGCTTAGAAAAAAGCTGAAAACAAAAAATAAATTAATAATAAAAACAATCACTATTGTTTTGAGCATAGCAATAATAAGTGTTGCGACATTAAGATTGTTGGAAGAAAAGAAATTAAAAGTTTATTTTGTAGATGTTGGTCAGGGGGACTGTACCTATTTGAAAACACCGTCAGAAAAAAATATACTAATTGACGGAGGCGGAAACAGGGATAAAGAAAAATATGATGTTGGTAAGAAAGTTTTGCTTCCATATTTGTTAGATAGAAGAGTGAAAAAATTAGATTATATAATAGTTTCGCACTTTGACGCAGACCATGCACAAGGCTTAGAGGCTGTTATTCAAAATATTAAGGTAAAAAATATAATTGTATGTAAACAGGCAAGTAATTCTGCGCTCTATCAAGAAATAATGAAATTATGCAAGAAAAAGAAAGTTAATATAATAACCGTTAAAAGAGGGCAGACTATAAAAGTAGATAAATACGTTCATTTTGAAATATTGCACCCAGGAGACATCATGTTAGATGATGGAAAAGGAGGACTAAATGCAAATGCCATTGTCGCAAAAATGTATTGTACAATAAAAAATAAGACAACAACAATAATGTTTACTGGAGACATAGAAGAGAAAGCAGAGGAGGAGCTTGTAAAAATTTATGGAGATAAATTAAAAGCCGATATTTTAAAAGTGGCACATCATGGATCGAAAACCTCGAGCACAGCTGGATTTCTAAAATGCGTTTCTCCTAAAATTGCATTAATCGGAGTTGGAAAAGATAATACATTTGGACACCCAAACTCAGGAGTACTATCAAGATTAGAAAATATAAATGCAAAAATATATAGGACAGATAAGCTAGGAGAAATTACAGTAACAATATCAAAAAATAAAACTAGTATAAAAACAATGATAAAAGATAAATAGAATTCAACTAATTGGTCTATGCTTTTTGTTGACTAAATTAGTATTTTATAGTATTATATAAGAGCATTGAAATGAAAAAATACTTGAAAATATAATGGGAAATATTTATAAAGAATAGGAGCTAAATTCATATATGTTATGTTCAATTTGCAAAAAAAATACAGCAGTTATATTTGTAAATAAAAGAGGGGAAGACGGTAAAGCAGAGGTAGAAGGTCTTTGCTACGACTGTGCAAAGAAAAAAGGAATAAATCCAATAGATGCAATGGCAAAACAAGCAAATTTATCTGATAAAGACATACAAGATTTATCTAGCAAACTTGATAAAATGTTTCAAAATCTGTCAGTTAATTTAAATGACATTGACGAAGAACAACTTGCAAATATGATGAATGGAGAAATGGAAAACGGAGGAGAAGAATTAGACGAAAATGGCGAACCACAAGGAATGCCTTTAGGCTCAATCTTTTCTGGAATTTTTGGAATTACACCAAGTAATGAACAAGAACAAAATTCAAATTATTCATCAAATTCAACACAAAAAGTAAAAGAGAGAACAAAGCAAAATAAAAAGAGAAAAGCACTTGATACTTTTGGAACAAATCTTACAAACAAGGCAAGAAATGGACAAATAGATAGAGTCATTGGAAGAGATAAAGAAATTCAAAGAATGATACAAATTTTGAATAGAAGATCAAAAAATAATCCTTGCTTAATTGGTGAACCAGGAGTTGGTAAAACAGCAATTGCCCAAGGTCTTGCATTAAGAATTGCAAGTGGAAATGTTCCAGCAAAGCTTTTAAATAAAGAAGTATATCTTCTTGATATGACAGCGGTTATTGCAGGAACACAATTCAGGGGTCAATTCGAGGCAAGAATGAAGTCTATAATTGATGAATGTAGAAATGATGGAAATATTATTTTAGTTATAGATGAAATTCACAACATAATCGGAACAGGTGACGCAGAGCATTCGATGAATGCTGCAAATATTTTGAAACCATCACTTGCAAATGGTGAAATTCAAATAATTGGAACTACAACTTTAAAAGAATATAGAAAATATATCGAGAAGGATTCTGCACTAGAAAGAAGATTCCAACCAATAATTGTAGAAGAGCCAAATGTAGATGATGCAATAGAAATTTTAAAAGGCATAAAAGGATATTATGAAGAGTATCATCATGTAAGAATTTCAAATGATATAATAACTAAAATCGTATCTATGTCTGAAAAATATATTCATGACAGATTCTTACCTGATAAAGCGATAGATATTCTAGATGAAGCTTGTTCAAAGATAAATTTGAATGATAAGGATTTATATGATTTAGAAATTCTTAACAAGAAATTGCAAGAAGTTCAAGCTGAAAAAGAGGAAGCAGCTCAAACAGACCAAGTGGAAGATTACCAAAAGGCTGCAGAGCTTAAGACTCAAGAATGTTCTTTATTAGAACAAATAGATGCAATAAAAAAGAGAATGCAACCAAAGGATTTAACAGTTCAAGATATTGCCAATGTTATTGAAAGCTGGACAAAAATCCCAGTAAATAAAATAACAGAGGAAGAAACACAAAAGCTATTAAATCTTGAAAGTAACCTTCATAAGAGAATAATAGGACAAGATGAAGCGGTTGAAGCGGTTGCCCGTGCAATAAGAAGAAATAGAGCAGGTCTAAAGAGTACAAAGAGACCACCTTCATTTATATTTGTTGGTCCAACTGGTGTTGGAAAAACGGAACTCGCAAAAGCAGTTGCATTTGAGATGTTTGGAAATGAAAAGTCTATTATAAGATTCGATATGTCTGAATATATGGAGAGCAATTCTACAGCAAAATTAATAGGTGCACCTCCAGGATATGTTGGATATGATGATGCAGGACAATTAACTGAAAGAGTTAAAAGAAATCCATATTCTATAATTTTGTTAGATGAGATTGAAAAAGCACATCAAGACGTATTTAATATTTTATTGCAAGTTTTAGATGATGGTAGATTAACTGATGCACAAGGAAATACAGTAAATTTTGAGAATACAATAATAATAATGACATCAAATGCAGGTTCAAACTTAAATACAAATTCAATAGGATTTGGTGGAACATCTGAGGCTTCTAAAAATAAAATGCTTAGTGCATTAAAGGAATTATTTAGACCAGAATTTTTAAACAGAGTCGATGAAATTGTTGCATTTGATTCATTAACTAAAGAGCAACTTCTAAAGATTGTTAACTTAATGATTGCTGATACACAAAAAGTACTTAATGATAAAAATATAGGATTAATTCTTACAGATGAAGCTAAAAACTATTTACTTGAAAAAGGAACAGATTTAAAATACGGCGCAAGACCACTAAGAAGGGCAATACAAAGATATGTTGAAGATGAATTGTCTGATATGATTTTAAGAAAAGAACTTGAAAATGGTAAAAAAGTTTTAGTAGAATATAACAAGGAAGAAAATAAACTAGAATTCAAAGTAAATGATTAGTATGGAGGAAAAATAAGTGTTTAAACATGTACCAAATATCTTAACGATGTGTAGATTCGTTTTAGTGCCATTTATATTTATATCAATTGTAGAGAAAAATTATGTTGCTGCATTTGTATTTTTAACAATATCAGGAGCAACAGATGTACTAGATGGATTTATTGCAAGAAAATTTAATTTTATAACTAATTTTGGAAAATTAATAGATCCGTTAGCAGATAAAACAACACAAATATCAACATTAATTGCTTTATCATTTGCAGGAATTATACCATATTGGATACTGGTAGTTGTATTCATAAAAGAAGCAATAATGATAGCAGGTGCGTCATTCTTGTATGGAAAACAACTTGTTGTATCTAGCAGATGGTATGGAAAACTTGCAACAGTTGTGTTCTATATTGCGATTGTAGCATCATTAATTACAAATTACTTTAACCTTGCAATGCATTTAGATATATACATTTACTATGTTGCACTTGCCCTTACAATATTTGCTTTAATAATGTACTTTAAAGAATTTTATCAAAAAGGATATGTTAATAAAGAAGAATTAAGTACAAAAAATAGAGAAATAATAACTAAATAAAAATTAAATCATCGTATATTATTCAATAGTAGAATAATTATACGATGATTTTTTTATTCAAAATTTTCAATATAAGAATTTAAATTTTCTTTTCCATATAATACAACTCCATTTTCAAGTTCATTCATGTCTTCAAGAGATAAATATTTTACAGCTATTTCAGTTTTCTCAACAACTTCCAAAGAGTTGTCCTCTTTTATACTGTATATGGTAATATAGCCATTTTCGGGTTTAACTAAATAATGCTCACCACAAGAACCGGGGAAATTTTTTTCGAGTTCTATATCAGAACTTGTAAATTTTGTTATCTGCCAATCACTGTATTGGTTCCTGAAATCTTCTTCAGAAAGATTTACCATATCTGAATCCACATTAGTTCTTTCTCTTGTGGTATGTCCACATTTTGTATAATGCTTTAAAAATAGAATGCTACAATTTGGCGAAATTTTCACTGGATTCGAACTAGTAAACACAGTTCCTGGAATTACTATGTTTTCAGGAGGATTAGAAACAGAGTTTTCAATGGTTTTAGCATCTGCGATTTCTGAATTGTTGTTATTTTCTCTATTTAGGTTAAAAAGTAGAAATCCAACCAAGGCAATAATAAAAAAGACAGAAAAAATTAAAATAATTACAAAACTCTTTTTACTCATAAAATTAATTCCTTTCTCATATTAAAAAATTTCTTAAAATGTTCAAAAGTTGTGGATATATATAATAAATTTAATGTAATACAAATAAACAATATTTTTTGCATGACTTGCAAAGGCTGAAATATTCTAGATATAGCTTTTCCAAAAAATCGGAGATTATGCAAAATTTAGTAATTAATTTTTAATTGAAATTTTACAACCCCTATGTTATAATAACCAAAAAAGATATAAAGGAAAAAATATGAATCGAAAAGAATTAATATATATGGGAATAATTATTATACTCATTATTTCAGTAATTGCAGTTGCTTGGGTGCTAATAAGTTCAAACAAGGAAGAAAAAAACAATACCAATATTAGTTCAAGAACACAAGAAGAACTGAAAAAAGAGTTTAATAATATGTTCAATAATAAAATAGATTTTTCAAACTATAATACAGATGGAATACAAAAGTTAGACGATACAAAAGACATAGTTTATACAACTTATGAACTAGAAAGAACAGAGAATGAAAAATATGAAGTAGACTTACATTTGCCATGTATAAACATAAAAGGAGAAGTACCTAGTGAATTTAATCAAATTACTCAAAAGGTATTTGCAGATAAGGCAAATTCGATATTTCAAAACGCAAAAACTTATACAATTTACAGTATAAATTATACTGGATTTATAAATGGTGATATTCTTTCAGTTGTAATCAAGTCAAACTTGAAAGAAGGCTCTAACGCACAAAGAACAATAGTTGAAACATATAATTTGAATTTGAAAACAAATCAAGAAGTTACTATTGATGAAGTGATTGCTCAAAAATTTATAACAAAAGAAGAAGTCGAAAGTAAAGTAAAACAAGATGTAACAAAAGCAATTCAAGATGCAAATAAAATACAGGTATCTGGATATGAAACATTTAAAAGAAACATTGATAGCGATGAATATAAATTTGAAAATCTTACAAATTTTTATTTAAAAGATAATGGAAAAATGTATATAGTTTTTGCTTATGGCAACTTGAACTTTACATCGGAAATGGATATTATAGAAATTTAAGAAGGAAACAGAAATGCCAAAAAAGCTAATTATAACAGAAAAGCCATCTGTCGCAATGGAATATGCAAAAGTGCTTAAAATAAGTGCAAACAGAAAAAATGGATATATAGAATCAGACGACTGGATAATAACTTGGTGTGTTGGACATTTAGTAACAATGAGTTATCCAGAAGTTTATGATGAAAAATTAAAATTTTGGAGACTGGATACATTGCCATTTATTCCAAAGGAGTGGAAATATGAAATAATTCCAGCTGTTCAGAATCAATTTAAAATTGTTCAAAGTCTTCTACAAAGAGAAGATGTAGAAGAAATTTACAATGCGGGCGACTCTGGAAGAGAGGGAGAATACATTCAAAGACTGGTTTTCATGATGGCAAAACCTAATCCAAAAGCAAAGATTAAGCGTGTTTGGATAGATTCACAAACAGAGGAGGAAATTCAAAGAGGAATAAGAGAAGCAAAAGATGAGAGCGAGTATGACAGCTTATCTGATTCTGCATATTTAAGGGCAAAAGAAGATTACTTAATTGGAATAAATTTTTCAAGATTATTATCTATTATTTATGGTAGAAGAGTCGCAAAAGAGGTCAACGAAGAAAAGGCTTCTATTTCAATCGGAAGGGTTATGACCTGCGTTTTAGGCATGGTTGTTTCTAGAGAAAGAGAGATTAGAAATTTTGTAAAAACAAAATATTATAAAATAGTTGGAGAGTTTGGAGACGACACGGGTACTTTCAAGGCTGACTGGAAAGTAAATGAAAAGTCTAAAATGTATGAGAGTCCAAAGCTATATAATGAAAGTGGGTTCAAGAAAGAACAAGAGGCAAAGAATTTTATTACATCACTTGCAGGAAAGAAAGCAACAATTACAGAGCTTAAAAAGTCTAAGCAAAAGGAGAATGCTCCACTATTGTTCAACCTTGCAGAAATCCAAAACGAGTGTACAAAAAAGTTTAGAATAAAACCAGATGAAACACTAGAAATAATACAAAATTTATACGAGAAAAAACTTGTTACATATCCTAGAACAGATGCAAGGGTTTTATCAACTGCAGTTGCAAAAGAAATATCAAAGAATTTAAATGGGCTAGTTAAGGGATACAAAGACGAAGAAGTACAAGCCTTCTTAAATAAGATGATAACTGAAAAGTATTCTACGAATTTAATAAAAACCAAGTATGTAAATGACAGCAAAATAACAGACCATTATGCGATAATTCCAACTGGTCAGGGCTTTGAAAATTTTGAGACATTACCAGATTTACACAAAAAGGTTTATAATACAATAGTAAAAAGATTTGTGGCAGTTTTCTATCCACCAGCAGAATTTAATAAAGTAAATTTAACTGTAAATGTCGAAGATGAAACATTTTATGCAAGTGGTAAAGTATGTGTTAATCAAGGATACATGGAGGTATTAAAACCAAAGAATCAAGTAAAGAAAGCCACAGAGAATGCACAAAATGTGGAAAATGCTCCGAAAAAAACAGATGATACTGCAGAAAAAGAAAGTGCAAAAGATGATGACGCATCAGAAGAGAATAATTTAGATGTATTTAAGAAACTAAAAAAAGGGCAAGAAATAGAAGTAAAAAATTATGAAATAAAAGATGCTGAAACATCACCACCATCGAGATATACATCTGGAAATATGGTTCTAGCTATGGAAAACGCGGGAAAGTTGATTGAAGATGAAGAATTAAGAGAGCAAATAAAAGGTGCCGGAATTGGAACTAGTGCGACTCGTGGAGAAATCATAAAGAAGCTGGAAAGAATAAAATACATAGACATAAATTCAAAAACACAAATAGTAACTCCAACCAAAAAGGGAGAAGTAATATATGATGTTGTAATGAATTCTATGCCAGATATGCTAAATCCTAAACTAACAGCAAGTTGGGAAAAAGGCTTAGACATGGTGGCAAAGAAAGAAATAAAGTCAGATGAGTTTATGGAAAAATTAGAGAAATATATAAATGCAAAATTTGATAAACTAGTGGTGAAATACTAGAAAGGTAGCAATACATTATATTTCAGAAAGTAAAAAAGAAAATCAAAATAAGTAAAATGGCGATTAGAGATAAATTATAACAGAAAAAATAAGAAATAAATTAATGCATGGACTAAAGAAAAATAAACTGTTAAAATAGGAGGTACAGGTATGAAAATTGGTTTAGCTTTGGCTGGCGGAGGAGTTAAGGGAGCTGGTCATATTGGAGTTATAAAAGCTCTAGAAGAAAACGGAATAGAGATAGGCTATATAGGCGGAACAAGTATCGGAAGCATTGTTGCTGCACTTTATGCAATGGGTTACAATACTGATGAGATGTTAAAACTATTCAAATATTTTGCGAAAAATATAATGAAAGCAGATCCAAAGTATTATTGGTCTAATGTTAAATCAAGAAAGAATTTTATGGGATATGGGCTTATTTCAGGAGAAAACATAGAACTTGCAATGAATGAATGTGCTGAATTAAAGAGTATGAAAAAAATAACTGATATAAAAATGCCTATAGTAATGCCAACTGTTGATATAAAAGAAAGTAAAAAATATGTATGCACAAACCATGAATTTGATGAACAGTTTAAAAAAGATACATATATAAGAGATATAACAATAGGCAAGGCAACTCGTGCAAGTGCAAGCTATCCAGGAATGTTTGCTCCAACAATGTACAAAGACCACAAGTTTGTTGATGGAGGAATAATAGATAACCTTCCTGCACATGAGGTAAGAAAACTGGGAGCTGAAAAAGTTTTATCAATTAGGTTTAGTTCAGCAAACCAAACAGATCCTAAAAATGTATTTGAAGTTGCTCTTAAGTCTGTTGACTTATTATTCGACCAAAGAACAGCAGCTGAAATAGAAAGTAGTGATTTTGCAATTACACTAGATTTAGCTGAAGCAAGCGTATTCAATATAAAGAAGATTGATTACTGTTACAATCAAGGATACATTGCTGCAATGGAAAATATGAGTAAAATAAAAGAAATATTTAAATAAAATAAAGTAAGAATAAAACCTGAATGATTGAACGAAAATTCAAACCATTCAGGTTTTGGTACTTTAAATAAAATACATGGTAAAAGGTTTAATAACAGGGGGACGCGGATATGCCTATCTGAAAACTCGAGTGCCATTTTCACTTTTTAAAAGCAGAAAACATAATATATAACATAATATATACAAATAAGAAAGGTTTAAAAGGTGATAAAAAATGGCTAGTATTATAATAAAAGGAGGAAATAAGCTAAATGGAGAAGTAAAAATTTCTGGTTCAAAAAATGCCTCACTTCCAATAATTGCAGCAAGCATATTAAGTGGCAAGAAAACAACTCTATTTAATGTGCCAGATATTCATGATACGCAAGTAACATTAAAAATATTAAGATATTTAGGTTGCAAGGTGTACAAAAACCATGATAGAATAGAAATTAATTCAAAATACATAGATAAGATGGAAGTTCCTGAAAGTCTAATGAGAGAAATGCGTTCGACTGTAATTTTAGCAGGTGCGTTACTTGGAAGATTTAGAGAAGTAACGTTTTCATATCCTGGTGGCTGTGATATTGGAGCAAGACCAATAGATTTACATTTAAAATCTTTTAAAAAATTAGGCATAAATATTGCAGAAGAGTATGGATTTATTAGATGTAGTTGTGATAAAATAGTAGGTGCAGATATTGACCTTGATTTTCCAAGTGTAGGTGCAACAGAAAATATAATTTTAGCTTCGGTTTTTGCACAGGGAAAAACATCAATTACAAATGCAGCTAGAGAGCCTGAAATAGTTGACTTAGTAAATATATTAAATAAAATGGGGGCAAAGATTTCAGGAGAAGGCACAAATGTAATTGAAATTGAAGGTGTAACAAAACTTCACGAGGTAAAATATAGGGTAATGCCAGATAGAATAGAGGCTGGAACATTCCTTTGTGCTGGAGCAATGGCTGGAGGAAAAATAAAAATAACAAATGCAAGAACAGAGCAATTAATACCTATAATATCAAAGCTGGAAGAAGCGGGCTGTCAAATAGAAAAGGACAATACATCAGTAACTTTGCAGGCCCCTAAAAGGTTAAAAGCAATAGAAATAAAAACAATGCCATATCCTGGATTTCCAACTGATATGCAATCAATATTTGGTAGCATGTTGTCTTTTGCAAAAGGAACATCTATAATAACAGAAAACATATTTGAAAATAGATTTAAATATCTTCAAGAGCTAAAACGCATGGGAGCAAAAAGCAAACAAGAAGGAAATGTTGCTATAATAACAGGTGTTAAAATGCTTACTGGTGCAAAAGTAAAAAGCACAGATTTAAGAGGCGGAGCAGCAATGGTTCTTGCAGGCTTGAAGGCAAAAGGAATTACGGAGGTTACAAATATAGAGTATATCTTAAGAGGATATGAAGGATTAGAAACAAAGCTAAGAAAATTGGGAGCAGATATAAATTTAGTTCAAGAATAATAGATGGCAGATATTAAAGTTGTTTAAATAGAAGTGAAGAGTATGTACAAATTTTATTTTAGTAAAAATGCAGGACCTGCACAAAGTTAATCTAAAATAAATTGAAATAAAATACAGATAAGAGAAGGTGAGAATGTGGAAAAAAATAAGAAAGAAAAAAATTTATATGACTTCGATTATGAGTCTAAAGAAGAAAAAAAGCTAAGAGAAAAGAAAATAAAGGAAAAGAAAAAAGAGCAAAAAAGAATGAAAGCAGAGCAGAAGAAAGCTGCTGCAACTGCAAAGAAAAATAGAGAAAAAAGAAAAAAGCTAGAAGATGAATTAGCACATTCTCAACCTCAGAAAAAAAGTAGAAGAGAAGAACTAAAAGAAAAATATGATGAAGAAATAATAATTGGAGTTACTCGTACCCCTGAAAAGGCAAAAAGAGAAATTGAAGAAAATAACCAAAAAAGCAATAAAACAAAAAAGAACAAAAAGAGACAAAAGAAAATAAAAACAAAAAAGCAAATTGAAAGAAATGATACAGTAATTCTCGAGAAAAACATAAGATTCAATCAAACAGAAAAATCTTATGATGCACTCGAACAAAAAAATAAACAACAAAAACAAAGAAAAATAGTAAAATTTACAGCATTAGCTGTTTTAGGAGTAGCAACTATTTCGGCAGGAATGTTATCTCCAATGTTTAATATAAAATCAATAGAGGTTCAGGGCAATAGTAAATTAACAAAAGAGGAAATTATAAGTTTATCCGAATTGAAAAACGATGAAAATATATTTAGAGTAAATAGATTAAAGGCAAAAGTCAAAATAGAAGAAAATGCTTATATAGAAGAGGTAAAGGTAAGTAAAAAGTTGCCAGATACTATAACAATAACGGTAAAAGAAAGAGTTCCATGTTACATGCTGGAGTATGGAAATGGATATGTTTATGTAAATAGTCAAGGGTATATGATAGAATTAACAAGTATCAAAAAAAATTTACCAATATTAACAGGAATATCGACATCTAAGGAGAATTATAAAGAAGGAAACAGATTAAACGAAACCGATTTAAGCAAATTGGAGAATGTAATAAAAATAATGAATTCTGCAGAAAACACAGGAATAAAAAATAAAATCAGCAGAATAGATATTGAGGACGATACAAATTTTAAACTATATTTTGATGAAGAAAACAAGGTTGCATATTTAGGAGATTGCAGTAATATAGAAACAAGAATGTTATACCTTTCTGGAATTCTTGAAAAAGAAAAAGGAAAAAAAGGAGAGATTTTTGTTAATATGAATCTAAATACAGAAAATGCATTCTTCAGAGAAGATGTAACACAATAATTGGACAAGCATGCTCAATAATATAAAACGACAAAAGGAGTTGAAAAAATTTGAATAGAAAGCAAATAGCATTAGCACTTGGAATAATGTGCTTTATACTAACATTAACTATAGTCTTACAAGTAAGAACGACAAGTAATTCTAACAAAGTTGCTTCACAAACATTTACTAGTAACGACTTGCGTGATCAGGTGTTAAAATGGAAAGAAAGATATGATACGGCTTACTCAGAGTTACAAGACTCAGAAAAGAAATTGGATCAAGTAAGACAAACTGCTAGTGAGAATACAGATGGCTCGGCAGAAAAAGAAGAAGAAATAAAGAAAAACAACATATTAATTGGATTAACTGATGTATCTGGAGAGGGTGTTATTGTAACATTAAAAGATAATCCAAATGCTACAGCAGATTCAACAATACTAGATCCAAGCCTTGCAATAGTTCACTACAGCGATTTATTAGATGTAGTAAGTGAACTTAAAAATGCAGGGGCAGAGGCAATTTCGATAAATGAACAAAGAGTCGTGTCAACAACAGCAATAAATTGCGAAGGAAATGTTATAAACGTAAATGGAGAAAAAATTAGCTCACCATTTGTTATAAAAGCAATAGGAAGCTCTGTGTATATGTATTCTGCATTAATGAGAACAGGTGGTTCAATAGAATATATAAAACAAGGAGTACCTGTTACAGTTAAACAATCAAACAACATATTAATAAAAAAATACACAGGTGTAATAAATCCAAAATATATGCAGACTCAGAATTAGGACAGTAGAAAGGAGTCAGAATGAAAATTAAATTTGACAAAGCAAATATTACAATGTCGATAAGTATATTAATTGTGTCAATAATATTTGTCTCGGTTCTTTACATACAATTCAAAACTGTAGAAAATGTAAATGAAACAGAAATAGAAACAATGAGAGACGAGGAATTAAGAGAAAAAATTTCATTATGGAAAAGCAAATATGAAGAGACAAACGACAAATTACAAGAAAATAATTCTAAAATAAATGAATATTTAGATAAGATAGAGTCGAATGAAGAGGCATCTGAAATACTTGATGAAGAATTAAAAAAATCACAACTTATTCTTGGAACTACAGATGTTGTTGGGGAAGGTGTTGTAATAACATTAACAGACACAGAAGATCATCCAATAAAAGCAAGTGATTTGATAGACTTATTAAATGAATTAAGATATGCTGGTGCAGAAGCTATATCTATTAATGGAATTAGAGTAATAAACATGACTGATATTGCAGACATAGATACATATATAATTATGAAACCATCTCAGAGAATATTTTCACCTTATGTAGTAAAGGCAATAGGAAACCAAACATATTTAACAAGTAGTTTGTGCCAGAAAAATAGTGGTTTCGTAGATAAATACAACAATAGCGGAAAATCAGTAAAACTTGAAAAACAAAGAAATATAAAAATTCCTAAATATTCAGGAAATATAGAAATCAAGTACATGAAGGAGGTTACTGAAAAATGATATTTATAGCAATAGTAATAGGATGTATAGTTGGAGCGTTGATAGGAATGTATGCACCAATGGTTTCTTACACATATTCGGGTTATCTAGCAATAGCAATTATAGCTGCATTAGATTCTGTTTTTGGAGGAATTGTTGCAACTTTAAAGAAAAATTTTAATTTAACAATATTTATAACGGGATTTTTTGGAAATGCAGTTTTAGCAATACTACTTACAATATTAGGACAAAAATTAAACGTAGATATATATCTTGCAGCAATAGTAGTTTTTGTTGGAAGAATGTTTACAAACTTAGCAATAATAAGAAGATATTACATAGATATTGTTGTGAAAAAAATAGAAGAAAAGAAAGAAAAAAACAAAAGAACTGAAGAAAACAGTGACAATATTCAACAATAATTTTTAATGTTTCAATATGCAAATAAGGAACATCAAGGGTTAGAAAGAACTGTTACAAAAATATTACAAAATTGTGACAAAAGTATTGACTTTTTTCGCAAAATATAATAAAGTTAGAAGCAGTAAATAAAGCATTAAATTGGAGGAGTTAGTTTTGGCAATCGGGGATATAATCGTAGGTATAGATATAGGTTCCTCAAAGGTTAGCTTGGTTGTAGGAGAAGTCAATAATTTTAACCAAATTGAGCTTGTCTATACAGTTGAACATAAGTGTAAGGGAATTAAAAAAACTAAAATAATAGATGAAGATGAAATTGCAAATGCCATATTAAAATCAATACAAGATGCAGAAAGAGAAGCACAAATAAAAATAAATTCTGCATACATAACTATATCAGGAAAATATGTAACAATAGTTCAAAATAGCATTACAAAAACAATAAAGGACAAGTTTGCGGGAATATCTAGCAAAGATGTATCATCAGCCTTAATGCAAGTTAAGGACATAGACATTCCAGAAGGAAAAAGCATAATCGACATAGTTACAGACAAATTCGTATTAGAAGATGGAAGAACAGTAGAAGATCCAGTAGGAAATCTTGTTTCATCATTCTCAATAAGTGCACAAGTAATATTGGCAGACAAAGAATATATAAGACAATTATCAAATATATGCAAAAAAGCAGACATAGACATAGATGGAATTATACCTATTACATTAGCAGAAAGAAACTTGATTCTAGATACAAACGAGTTAAACGATAATGTAATGATAATAGACATAGGTGCAGGAAACACAGAAATAGGAATATTTGAGGGGTCAGCATTTGAATATACAAATACAATACCACTAGGGGGAGACAACATTACAAGAGATATTCAAATGGTGCTTAATATTTCAGAAGAAGAAGCAGAAAAATTAAAAAGACAATACGGATTAGCAATGAAATCTTACATAGATAACGACAATGAAATCGTATTAAATACAGTTGAAGATTCTTCTAAAAATAGAGTAATAAAGAGTTCTGAACTTATTGAAATAATTGAGGCAAGAATAGAAGAAATATTCACTCTAATCAATAAGGATATAACAAATCAGGGAATAAAACCTAAAATAAATAATGTAATTCTTACAGGACAAGGAATAACAAATATAAACAAGAGCGATGTTGCAGGAAAAGTTATACTAAATATACCAGTAAAATTTGCAACAGGCAGATATATCAGTACTGTAAGACCTGAATACAGAACAGCATACTCTTTAGTTAGATATATAGCTGCAAGACCATTTACAAAAAGCGTGTCAAGTAGCATAGATTCAAATACTAACGAAAGTTTTATAGCAAAACTTATAGATAGGATAAAAGAATTTTTCTACTCGTAAAATTAGAACTTGAAAATAAAACAAATTCTAAAACTAATTTAATGCATAATGTAATTCTGAAAGAACGATTGAAAAACAATAAAAAACCGAAAGATATATAAATAAGAAAGCAAAGAACAAAAAGTAGAATAGGGAGGAATAAACTTTATGATGGTGGATAGTAATGTAGATGAAAACACAATGCTAGACGGAACAGCTACAATCAAAGTAATTGGTGTTGGAGGAGCTGGAACAAATGCAGTAAACAGAATGGTTGATTCAGGAATAAAAGGAGTAGAATTCATAGCTGTAAACACAGATAGACAAGCTTTACTTTTATCAAAAGCTGCATCAAAAATCCAAATAGGAGAAAAAATAACAAGAGGACTTGGAGCAGGAGCTAACCCTGACATCGGAGCCCAGGCTGCTGAAGAAAGCAAAGCAGAAATAACAGAAGCCCTAAGAGGAGCAGACATGGTATTTGTAACTGCCGGAATGGGCGGCGGAACTGGAACTGGAGCAGCTCCAATAGTTGCATCTTGTGCAAAAGAAATGGGAATATTAACAATAGGTGTTGTTACAAAACCATTTACATTTGAAGGTAAGAAGAGACTTACACAAGCCGACAGAGGAATTGAAAGCTTAAAAGGAAAAGTTGATACATTAGTTGTTATACCAAATGATAAACTTCTACAAATAATTGATAGAAAAACTTCAATAGTTGAAGCATTCAAAATGGCTGACGACGTATTAAGACAAGGTGTACAAGGTATATCAGACTTAATTGCTATACCAGGACTTGTAAACCTAGACTTTGCAGATGTTAAAACAATTATGCTAAATACAGGTATGGCTCACATGGGAATTGGTAGAGCATCTGGAGAAAACAGAGCAGAAGACGCTGCAAAACAAGCAATTCAAAGTCCATTGCTAGAAACATCTATAGAAGGAGCAAGAGGTGTAATCATCAACATCACTGGTGGAAGCAATCTAGGATTACATGAAGTAAATACAGCAGCTGAATTAGTACAAAGAAGCGTTGATCCAGAAGCAAACATCATCTTTGGTGCAGTAATAGATGAAAGCCTTGATGAAGATATAGTAATAACAGTAATTGCTACAGGATTCGAGAAAGATAATGAAAAAACACCAATATCGGACATTACAGGAAAAACAAGCTGGAGTCCAAAAGCAACATCAATAGGAACAGATACATCTAGTTCATCAGGAGATTTAGACATCCCAACATTCCTTAGAAAAAATAAAGGAAAATAAAATTTAATTTATTTGTATCAAAAAATATGTAAAAAATACGGAATGAATTGATATATAATAAAAAATAAAGAAAATAAGAAGAAATAATCTAAAAGTGTAGATTATTTCTTTTTTTCGCGTGCAAGAAATGACAGAAAATTAATAATTAAGATTGTATAATAACATCTGTGGAGGATACTTAAGTGTGAGTATATATTTAGATATAATTTTCCTAGAAAATATTTTAATGAACTACATCATACTTTTTGCTACATTAGTAATAGTGAAAAGTAAAGCAAAACATTTGCAACTAAGACTAATAATCTCAAGTGTAATAGGAAGCATATATGCTATTATTGTATATTTAAACATATTTAAAATATATTCCAACATAATTGCAAAAATAATTCTTTCTATTGTCATGGTTTATGTTGCTTTTGGTGCAACAAACATAAAGAAACTGCTAAAAGACTTATTGGTGTTTTATCTTGTGTCATTTATATTTGGAGGGTGTACAATTTCATTAATTTATTTTCTTAAACCAGAAAATGTGAAAATGAAGAATGGAGTATTCGTTGGAACATATCCGATAAAGGTAGCTCTTATTGCAGGAGTAATTGCTTTTGTAATTACACAAGTGGCATTTAAAATAAACAAAAATAAACTTGGAGATGTAACCTTATTAAATGTAGAATTGTTCTTAGGAGAAAAAAGCATAATGGTTAAGGCTTTTCTTGACTCGGGAAATTTATTAAAAGATCCTATAAGCAATTATCCGGTAATAGTAGTAGAACAAAAAGAATTAGAAAAATTGATTCCTAAGGAAACACTAAATTATATCTCTAAAACTATAGGAGGTGATGCAAAATTAAAAAACAACACTAAAGAAATAGAAGGCCAGAAACAATTTGATGAAAAAACAAACTATTATTTATCAAGAATTAGAATGATTCCATTTATGTCTTTAGGAAAAGAAAATGGAATACTAACCGGAATAAGATTTGATATGGCAAGAATCGAGACAGATGAAATAATAAAAGAAAAAAATAATATAATAGTAGGAATATATAATAAGAAACTAACAAAAGACAATAAATACAATGCACTAATTGGCCTAAATTTATTGGAAGGAGAAGAAAAAAATGAATTTGCTTCAAGTGCTAAAAGATAGTGCAAGCGTAATATACGCAAAATACATAAAAGATTTAAGTAAAAATAGTATAGAAGACAATGAGGAAATACTCCCAATCTTTTATATAGGGGGAAGCCAAACACTTCCACCACCATTATCGCCAAAAGAGGAAGAAGAGGCGATAAAGAAATTATCAAACAAGGATGAAGAAGCAAGACAACTACTAGTAGAAAGAAATTTAAGGCTAGTGGTTTATATTGCAAAAAAATTTGAAAATACAGGAACTGGATTAGAAGACTTAATATCGATTGGAACTATAGGATTAATGAAAGCAATAAACACTTATGATACAAGCAAAAACATTAAACTTGCAACATATTCGTCAAGATGTATAGAAAATGAGATATTAATGTATTTAAGAAGAACGAATAAACTGAAAAGTGAGATTTCGATAGATGAGCCACTTAATCAAGATGGAGATGGAAATGAATTACTGCTTTCAGACATACTAGGAACTGATACTGATTCAATCTCGAGAGGATTGGAAGATGAAGTAGACAAAAAATTACTAAAAGTAGCGATTTCAAAGCTAAGTACCAGAGAAAAGAACATAATGGAACTACGATTTGGTTTCATTACAGGAAACGAAAAAACTCAAAAAGAAGTTGCCGACATGCTTGGAATTTCGCAGAGCTACATATCAAGACTAGAGAAAAAGATAATCTGTAAGATGAAAAAAGAAATCCTAAGTAAGACTGGATAACATTAAAGAAGTATAAAAGTGCCGAATTTGGAAATAATTAGATTAATTAAAACCAAAGGAGGACTTTTATTTTGATAAATAAGGTAGAAATATGTGGTGTAATAACCAGTAAATTACCAGTATTATCAAACAAAGAAAAGAATGAACTATTAATAGAAGTAAAAAAGGGAAATCAAGAAGCAAGAGAAAAATTTATTACGGGAAATTTAAAATTGGTACTAAGTGTTATAAAAAGATTTTATGGTAGAGGAGAAAATTTAGATGATTTATTTCAAATAGGCTGTGTTGGACTTATAAAAGCAATGGACAATTTTGATATGACTCAAAACGTACAATTTAGCACATATGCGGTTCCGATGATAATAGGAGAAATAAGAAGATATTTAAGAGATAACAATATGGTAAGAGTAAGCAGATCTGTAAGAGACCTGGCTTATAAAGTTATGGCTTATCGAGAAAGAGTATTAAAAGAAACACAAAAAGAACCAACAATAGAAGAAATTGCAAAGGAGCTAGGTGTTGAGAAGGAAGAAATAACATTTTGTTTAGATGCAATCCAAGAACCAATATCATTACAAGAACCGGCCTATGGCGATGACACAGAAAACATATATGTAGAAGATCAGATAAAAGATAAAAAGAACTGTGATGAAAATTGGGCAGACGACATGATGATTGGCGAAGCAATGAAGAAATTGAAAGAGAAAGAAAGAAATATTATAATGAAGAGATTTTTTGAGGGAAGAACACAAACAGAAGTTGCAGAAGAAATAGGAATATCTCAAGCACAGGTTTCAAGATTAGAGAAAAGTGCAATAAACCATATAAGAAGAATATATTCTAATAAATAAGAATATGTATATAGAGGGATGAAGTTTAAAAAAATAATGTAGAAGCGGAAAATAATTGCAAAGAAAATCGAAGTAAATGGCGAGACTGAAATTGATGTAAAATTTTTGAGCGGGATTATCGAATATTATAAAATAGCAACATTCAATAAATAGTGAAACTTAATAGGAGGAAACTAATATGGATAGTAAAGGACTAGACTTTAAACATAAAGAAGTAATAAGTACTATTACAGGAAAAAGAATGGGTTATGTACAAGATGTTTGCGCAGATCTTGAAACAGGAACGATAACTTCTATAATTGTTCCAGGGGAGAATAAATTTGTGAGTATGTTCTCGAATAAGAATGATATAGTGATACCGTGGGAAAAAATACATTGCATCGGGGAGGATATAATTCTAGTAGATGTTTAAATTAAAAAACAGAAGATGATTAGAATATAATGTAATGGTTAAAATAAGAATTTGATGAATAAACAAAGAAGCAGATACTAATAGAAACAACATGAATAATAAGAAGAGAATGAAAAATTTTAAAATGATTTATGTGAAAATAACGATATAAATAATTAGAATGAGATAGAAAAACTTAGAAGATTTAAGCGAAAAATTAGTAGAAAAAACAACGAAGAAAAAATAATTCGAAATTTTTCAAAAAACGACAAAAAAGTGTTGACATTTATACCCCTGTGTGGTATTATAAGAATGTACCAAGAAACAGACGAAAATAATATATATTTTGAATATATAAATTAGTAAAAAAGATAAGCAATTGAAGAGAAAGCAAAAATTACTAGTTTATTATTTTGCCCTAAAAACGGGTTTGAAAAATATAAAAAATCTGTTAAAAAAGGTCAACAAAAAATTGAATAAAAAATATTAAAAAAATTCAAAAAAGTTGTTGACAAAACAAAACAAAGATGGTACAATAAGAAACGTTCCACAGCGAACAGCTAAGGAACAAAGAGCACATTGAAAAGTAAACAATAAACCTTTGAAAAAAGACCAATAGCGGTAGTTAATTTGTACTACCATAAAAAACAAATTTTAATGAGCTAAAACTCAAAGTTTAGATTTATAAAATGTTAGAAATAACATTAAATATAAATACCATAAATATGAGAGTTTGATCCTGGCTCAGGATAAACGCTGGCGGCGCACATAAGACATGCAAG